>Ga0209890_10000060_pt1 | contig 50175 bp, 50 predicted proteins | sample OrgsoiDNA2013049_FD_185799 | JGI IMG/M metagenome (GOLD analysis project Ga0209890, IMG submission 185799) | Permafrost soil microbial communities from the Arctic, to analyse light accelerated degradation of dissolved organic matter (DOM) -... | ecosystem: Environmental > Terrestrial > Soil >... | reverse complement strand
GGGCGCTGCCTGAACGTCGCCGGTAACGTTACGACCAATGGGGCGCGCCTGGTGCTGTACGACTGTGGCACCACCCCGGGCACCAACTCTCAGTTCAGCGTCCAGTAAGCGCTGACCCTAACCTGAAACGGTAACACCAACGGCCGGTCCGCCTCGCGCGGACCGGCCGTTTCCTATCCAGAGCTAACCCCGAGCTGACCCCCGATCTTCCCCCCGAACTAACCCCACTCTCGCCGCCCCAAGCGAAAGCCCGGTCCCGAAAGGGACCGGGCTTTTTCTTCGTCAGCCAGTCATGGGCATGTAGGCCCGCAGGGCCGGCACAGAGACGAGCGCGGCCTCCGGAAGCATCAGCGCGGTGAGATCCCGCCCGTACACGCAACCGGTGTCGAGCCCGGTCGCGAACGGGTGTTGTTGCAGCCCGCGAACCGCGTCGTGGCCGAACACCACGTGCTCCGGACCTCTCCAGAGCGACGCCCAGGGCGCTCCGACGATCCGCTTCGACGGCTCCCCGTCGGCTTTGATGCTGCGGAGGTTGAGCAGATGCTCGCGGGTCTGCTGCTCGATCGGAACCCCCGGAACCAGGCCGCCGTGAACCACCAGATAGGGACGGTCGCCTATCGCGTCGAGGCGGAGAAAAAGCGGGCGGGATTCCAGCCAGGCGACGTCGGCGGCGCTCAGGCTCTCGGCAACCGCGCGGTGCAGTGGGCTGACGCGCCCCTCGCCGTGGACCGCTCGAAGGACGTGCGCGTCGTGGTTCCCGAGGACGGCGTCGGCGTTCGATTCGCGCGCCCACCGCACGACGCCGGCCGAGTTCGGCCCCTTGGCCACCAGATCACCGACCAGCACCACGCGGTCGCCGGGCGCGCGGCCGGCGGCTGCCAGCAGCGCCAGCAGCTCGTCGAGGCAGCCGTGAACGTCACCGACGACCAGCGTGCGCATGACCGCCACGCTCCCGCGTCGCGCCTACGACTCCGAGACGGAGATCTTGACCATCTTGACCGGCGTCTTCGGGCGATCGCCCCCGTCGCGCGGCGTCTTCGAGATCTTGTCGACCACATCCATCCCCTCGATCACCTTGCCGAACACAGGGTGCTTCGAGGGGCCCGCCGAGAACCAGTCGAGGTAGGGGTTGTCGGCGACGTTGATGAAGAACTGGCAGCTGCCGCTCTGCGCCCCCTTGTTGGCCATCGACAGCGTCCCACGCGCGTTCGAGATCTTCGCGTTCTGGGGGTGCTCGTCGGGGATCGTTCCGCTGGGGGCGTCGCCGGTGCCGGCGCGCGGGCTCTGCGGATCCTTGCTGTACGGGCAGCCGAACTGCACCATGAACTTGTCGATCACGCGGTGGAAGTGCAGGCCGTCGTAGAAGCCGCTCTTGGCGAGCTTGACGAAGTTGCCGGCGGTGATGGGCATCTGATCTGCAAGCAGCTCGATCTTGATGTCGCCCAGGGAGGTGCTGAGGGTCGCAGTGGGGTTGGACATGGGCGGGGAGCTTAACGCACTTCCAGCGCCGCGACGACCTCGTCGAGCCGGTCGAACGGCCGCGCGCGCGTGCAGAGCTCCGCGAGGCGGGTGCCGCGCACGGCGAAGACTTCGTCGCAGGTCTCGGCAGCGGGAAGATCGAGCCGGCCGTCGCCCAGATAGACCGTCGAATGTCCGGGATGTCGGCGGCGGAGGTCGGCCACGACGTGGCTCTTGAAGTCCTCACCCGGCGCGAGGCGCATCCCGTCGGGCAGCGAAACCTGCCATCTGCCCCCCTCGAACGTGCCTGTGAAGGCAAAGATCGGGATCCCCGGCGGTAGCAGATCCTGGATATAGAAGGTGAGCCCGTGGCTCACCACCACGAACGGCCAGGCGCGAGCGCGACAAAGCGCGACCAGCTCCGTCAGGCCGGGGCGCAGCCGGACGTGCGCGCGCGCTGCTTCGAGCAGAACCTCCGGAGGCTGGGCCAGATCGCCGTAACCGCGCGCGATCATCTGGAGCGGCGTCACCCGCCCGGCGTACGTCTCTGGGAGCAGCTCGCGCCGCCAGTCGTAGGTCAGGTGCGCGTCCCAGAAGAACGTCGTGACGTCATCGATTGTCAGCGTCCCGTCGAAGTCGGAGAAGATGATCATTTGAACGTCGCCACCAACGGCGCGTGGTCGCTGGTGCCGATCTCGCGCTGCGAGACGCAGCTCAGCACCGACTCCCAGAGCTCGCCGCTGGTGAGCAGGTAGTCGATCCGCCAGCCGATGTTGCGCTGGCGGAGGTTTCGCCAGGGGGCCCACCAGGTGAAGAGCGCGTCGTTTTCCGGCTCGCGCTCGCGCGCGACGTCGTGCAGGCCACCTTCGCTCAAGATTCGCTCGAACAGCGCCCTCTCCTCAGGACGCTGGCCGATGGCCCGCTCGTCGCGCTCCCGGCTGTTGACGTCGATCGGCGCGCGCGCGACGTTGAGGTCGCCGCACAGGATCACCTTCGTCCCGAGCGCGCGCAAGCCGGCCGCGTAGGCGGCCATCGCTTCGAGAAAGCGGACCTTGGCGGCGAAGTCCTTGCCGCCGTTCGGCACGTAGATCGACGCGACGAGCACGCCGCCAACGTTCGTGGCGGCGATGCGCGTCTCGTGGTCGAACTCGGGATGTACGAAGAGCGGACGCTCGGGCGCGATCTCCTTGCGAACGAGAAGCGCCACCCCTGAGTAGCCCTTCGTCCCGTGCCAGTAGGACCAATATCCAGGGATGTCGCCCACGGTCTTGGGGATGTGGTCGACCGCGGCCTTGATCTCCTGCAGGGCGAGGATGTCCGGTTGCTCGCGCGCCACGAAGGCGGCCACCTCATCCTGGCGGGCGCGGATGCCGTTGACGTTCCAGGTGGCGATCTTCATCGCCGGACGATTTCGCCTGTCGTCGAAGCGGAGAACATGCGCATGCTCTTCTAGCAGATGAGCGCTCCTGCCGACGAGCCCGCACCGCCGGTCGCCGCGTCCGCGCCGTCGCCGCGGAGCCTGATCGCGGTCATCGCGGCCGGGATCTTCGTCACCGGCTTCGCCTGGCCGGGGATCCTCGGGCGGCTCCCTTTCAACCTGCTGCTGAAGAACCAGCTGCACATGCCGGCGCTGGGCGTCGCTCGGTTCTGGGCGGTGGCGACCCTCGCCTGGTACTTCAAACCGCTGGTCGGGTTCGTGTGCGACGCCTACCCGCTGTTCGGCACGCGCCGCCGCGGCTACCTGCTGGTCGGAACGGTACTGACAGGGCTGTTCTGGCTGACGTTCGCGCTCGTCCCGCGCAACTACCTCACCTTCATGATCGTGATGACTGCGCTGAACCTGGCGATGGTCGCGGTCAGCACCGTCGTGGGCGGACTGCAGGTCGAGGTCTCTCAGCGCTACGGCGCGACCGGACGCCTGGCCTCGATGCGCACCGCGCTCGAAGGGGTGATGAACCTGATCGGCGGGCCGATCAGCGGCTTTTTGGCCGTCTGCGCGTTCGGCTGGACGACGGCGACCGGCGCAATCGTGATGTTTTCGTTCCTGCCGGTCGTCTATTGGCTCTACCGCGAGCCGCGCGGAGCGCGGGCGAACACCGAGGTCTGGGCGACCGCGCGTAGGCACCTGAAGACGATCGTCGGGTCGCGAGCGATGTGGGGCGCGACGGGCCTGCTCTTTCTCGTCTACCTCGCGCCCGGGTTTCAGACGCCGATGTTCTATTACCAGCAAGACGTCCTGAAGCTGGATCCGCGCTACATGGGCTTCCTGCAGCTCTTGGGTGGTGTTGGGGGAATCATCGGCGCCTCCGCCTACGGGTACCTCTGTCGGCGCCTCTCCCTCAAGGTGTCATTGGTGGCGGGGATCCTGCTCAACGCCGCGAGCACGCTGCTCTACCTGCGCTACGACTCGGCCAGGGCGGCGGCCTGGATCGATAGCTCAGCGGCCCTGCTCGGGACGTTGGCTACGCTCCCCCTTTACGACCTGGCGGCGAGGGCAACGCCAGTCGGCAGCGAGAGCTTCGGCTTCTCGCTGATGATGAGCATCCGCAACATCGCCATCTTCTTCATCTCCGATCAGCTCGGTTCGTATCTCTACGATCGCTACCATGTCGGGTTCAAACAGCTGGTCTGGCTGAACGCGGGCTCTTCCGCCGCGGTCCTCTTCTTCGTCCCGCTGCTCCCCGCGGCGCTGCTGGCCGCGCGCGAAGAGTCGGGCTCCCCGCCCTGAGCAACGAAACTTGCAGCGGGTGCTACGATCGACCCGTTGCCTTTGGGGGAGGGCTTCTTGTACTTCGTCTTTTGCGCCGCTCTGCGCTTCGCCGGCGTCTGTCTGGCGCTCGTGCTCTCGTGCGCGTCGAGCCCCTGGCCTGACGAGCCGGGTCTCCCCGTCGCGCCCGGCCTCGCCGCCAACTTCGATGCGGGCGACTCGTTTCTGACCGCGCTCACCGCAGCGCGCGCCGCGCGAAGTCTCCCCGCGCCGCTGGTGACGCCGCGTTACCAGTCGGAGATCCGCAACTTCGCCGAAGATCTTCAGGCCGGCCGAGCCTCGGTGGCCGGCGCGCGCCGGGCGATCGAAAGCTGGGGGCGGGTCGCGTACCAGCGGCCAGTCGCCAGCTGGCTTATCGACTGTGGGTCGGGGCGGGCGCCGCAGATCCCAGCGGCGCTTGCTGAGCTGCCGGTCGCGGTCGTCTCCTACGCGGCGGCGCACTTCCGCCCCCGCTCGTTGGCGCACGATCAGTGCGCGGTCTTGGTCGTGGCGCTCGAGGGCGGCGACGAGGCCGTGAGCGCCGAGCCGGTCAAATGACGCAGCCGATGCGCGCGTTGTCGATGGCGATCTCGTCGAGCCAGAGCTCGAACGGCTCCGTGGTCGGCTGATACTCGTACCAGCCGAGCCAGACGTTGGTGAACGTTGGCAGCGTGAACGGCACGGTCGGGTTTCCCTGATGCGGCGTGCTGGGGACGGTGCCGAGCGAGGGATGCTCGACGGCGTCCCACCAGAGGGCCGTCTGGTTGTGCGCGCCGTCGTGCATCCACTCGATGCAGAGCCACTGACCGGTCGGCACCGGCGACGGCGTGCCGTTCGGACCCGGATCGCGGTCGGCGTTGGTCCAGTCGCCAGAGCCGTTGGGGTCGGTCAGGCTGTCGGTGCCGACGCCGAACAGGTTGACCCCGTATTGCATCTGACCGCTCACCCGGACCTCGCCGGTCACGCCGGTCCCCGAGGCGGCGATGAACGTCCAGTGCGCGTAGTCGAAAGATGAAGCGGGCGTTGGGAGCGTCTTGAAATAGACGAAGGCGCGACCGTAGTAGGTGTCATTCGGCGCGGGGAAGGTCTTGGTCTCGTCGATATACGACGGCCCCTTCCCGGGCATCGTGATGTGGAGCGCGTGCGTGCCGCGCGCCGCCTGCAGCGTGTCGACGACCGGCGCGGTCCCGTTCACCGTCCAGATGGTCGGATCGAGCGCGCCGCTCTCGAAGTCCTCGCAGAGCTGTACGTGGGCGTCGGCGCAGCGGCTCTGGCCGAAGAAGGAAGCGCGGTCCGACGAGAGATCGCGCCCTCCGCCCGTCGATAGCGACCGACAACCTCCGAGCAGCGCCGCCGCGACCGCCACGCCGACGAGCCGCGCCGCGGCCCACGCCATCTAGAGCCGCACCTGGATCTCGTAGCGGCGGTTCTTGGCCTTCTTGGCCGGCGTGTTGTCGGGCGTCACCAGCGGATGCTCGGAGCCCATGCCGACGGAGATGATCTCCTTCGGCGACACGCCGCGCGCCACCAGCTCCCGGACCATCACCGCCGCCCGCTTGGCCGACAGCTCCTTGTTGTGCTCCGGCTTGCCGGCCGAGTCGGTGTGCCCCGAGACCTCGAACTTGAAGCCGCTGACGCCCGCCGCCTGGAGCTTCTTCTTGGCGTCGATTAGCGTGTCGGCGAGCTTCTTGACCTTCTTGTCGCACCCGGGCTCCAGCTGGTCGCTGTCGCTCTTGAAGCTGCATTGATTCTTGCGACCTTCGGCGAGCAGCTTGGTATTGACCTCCTTGACCGCCTTGTCGCGCGCCGCGCCGCCGGCCTTGCCCGCCAAGCTGTGGAGGTCGAACGCCAAGGCCGGCGCGCTGAGCGCGCCGGTCAGCAGAAACGCCGCCCCCAAGATTCCGGCGACTCCCATCGTCGAGGCGAGCCACGACCCACTGCGATTTGTCATGAACGTTGAACGCGTCATCCAAGCAGGATAACGCGAACCGGAGGCGAACGGCGTTACCGCCGAAGTGTCAGATCGAGGACGGTCGCCAGCCCGGGCGCCGCCGCGATCACGGCCGGGATCGCGTTCAGTACGGTGCCGACGGTGGCGCGGTCGCCGTGGGTGCCGCCGCGAATCAGGAGATCGAGCGGCGGGTCGCCTTCGATCACCACGCGGTCGTGCGGCTCCGGCGCGCCGACCGACATCTCCAGATCGAGGCGGACCAGCTCGCGCCCGCCGCTGAGGCCGATTGCCGACTGCCGCAGCCCGGCCACCCGCCCGGCCTCGATCCCCGGCCGTGGGTCGGTGACCGGCCCGATGGTCGAGCGGATCTCGTCGAACGAGAACCCCAGACCAAGCCCGACGAGCGCGCACGACTCGGCGAGCCCGCGGTGCCCGAGCTTCTTTGCCGCCACGCCGGCTTCGAACTCCTCGACGGTCATCCCGGCGCCGACCTTGGCGCGCAGCGGACCGCGACGTTTGGCGGCATCGACCACCCGCGTGACCGCCACCCGATCGACCCGCACGCAGGCAGCGGCCAGGGTGAGCGGCAAGCGATCCATCACCAGGCCGGGGTTGACGCCAGTGCCGACGACGGTGATCCCGGCGGCGCGCGCACGCGCGTCGAGCTGCTGCGCGAGCTCGGGCGTGGCCAGGTCGGCGTAGGCGAGATCCTCACAGGTCGAGACCACGTCGACGCCGGCGGCGCCCGCCGCCTCGACGATCGGCAGGAGCTCGGCGACGCCCGAGAGGGTCAACACCAGCGCGACGTCGGCGCCAGCCAGCGCGGCCGACAGCGTCGGCGCCACCTTGACGCCGAGCCGACCGACCTCGGCCACCTCGCCTGCGTCCTGGCCGACGAACGCCGGATCGGCGACACCGGAGAGCTCGAGCGTCGGTCGGGCGAGGACCGCCTTCAGAACTTCGCGCCCGATCGCCCCGAGGCCGACAATTGCCACGCGCACGGCGCCCCGTACGTGGACGGCGCCCGTCCCGCGGGTGGTGCCGGGCGTGCCGGACGAGCCGACGTTGCCGGCGGTCACCCGCCGAGCTCCGCCAGATCTTCGCCCAGCTCCTCGAGGAAACCCGAAATCTCCGAGGGAGAAAGCGATTCGAGGCGGCGCCGGATCCCTTCGAGATCGTCGCGCAGGCGGCTGGCCCGGCGGCGGTAGTTGTCGAGCGTGTTCTCGAGCCTGCTGGCATCGGCGGGCGACGCGCCCACGCGACCGACCTCCGCCCGCAAGTTGGCCTCCACCGCGTCGAGATCGCGCGCGATCGCGGCGGCCCCGGCGTCATGCCCGTCGTGACCGTTCTTGCCGTTCTTCCCGGCCGGGGCGGAAGCCACCGCCTCGAGCTCGCCTATCCGAACACGAAGACGATCGCGCTCGGCCTCCAGCGCGTGCAGCCGATCGACTTCGGCGCCGTCGCGCCCTGCCGCCGCCTTGCGTTCGTGCTCCAGCCGCAAGAGCTTCCCCTCGAGCTCCGCCAGCCGGGCGCGCCGGGTCCGGTCCGCCTCTTCCAGATCCTTGGCCGTCTTGCGCAACGTCGTCGCCTCTGCGCCAGACGTCGCCGCCCGCGTCTCGGCGGCGGCCAGGGTGTCCTCCAGCTCGGCGACCAGCGCTGTCTGCTCGGAGACCGACGCCTTCAGCTCGGTGAGCTCGTCGACGTGCGCCGTGGACGCCCGGTGGAACTCCTCGAGCGCGCGCCCGCGCGCGGTCGCCAGATCGTCGCTGTCGCTGCCGACGACCCGCCCCCCCGTCGGCGCGGCCTGAGCCTGCCCGACCTCGGCACGCCCCGCGCTCCCCTGGACTGCCCGCGCGATCGCCTGCCGCAGCTTGTCTTCCAGCTCGGCGAGGCGCCAGGTCAGATCCTGCTTCTCCCCTTCGAGGCGCAGGATCCGTTCGTCGCGCTGAGCGACGGCGCGCGATCGCTCCTCGAGCGCGCTGCCGTCGACCGCCACCGTCCGCGCGCCGTTCTCGAGGCGTGCCATCTCGCGGCGGGCACGTGCGAGCTCGCTCTCGGCGAGCCGCTGGCGCTCGAGCGCGTCCTCTACTTCCGTCTGCCGCTGGCGAGCGAGGCCGCCAATCTCTTCCAGCCGCTGCTCCGCGGCCGCGGCCCGGGCTTCGCTCTCGGCCAGTTTGACGCGCAACCGATCGGCCTCTTCGCGCGCCGCGGCCAGCGCCGTCGCCGACGCCCGCGCCTCCGCCTCCAGCGGTGCGCGCAGCCCCGCCGTCAGTCGATCGGCGACCGCCGCCATCTCCTCGGTCGTGCGGCGGGTGAGGTTCATGATCGATTCATCGGCCTCGGCCAACGCCCGGCGCAACTTGGCAGTCTCCGCGTCGAGCGCTGCCCGATCCTCGGCCGCGCGGCGCAGGCGCGCGCGCATCTCCTCGATCTCGTCCGCCTGGAGGACTGAGACCCGGGCCGGCGGTGGCGATCCCGCCTCGCCCGAAGGCAGTTGAACAGACGGCAACTGAACCAGCGCGTAGCCGAGGCCCGCCACCGGCTCGGTGCCGGCGATGGCGACGTAGGCGACCGGCGGCTCGGGCTCCTTGACGAGCCGCGAATCGATCCGCAGCGCGTCGATGGCGCCGTCGAACTCGACCACGCCGATGCCGGAGAAAGGGGTCATCCCCAGCATCTGGATGAGCGGAAGAAGCGGCGCGACCGCGCCGTGGAGATCGTAGTAGCCGACCCCGCCGGTGGCGCTGGGACGCTCGGCGTTACCAGCCGCGACCACCAGGCGCCCCCCCGCAGCGACCAGCTTGCGGCAGGCGGCAACCGCGCCTGGCCGGCGCACCAGCGCCTCCCCCTCGGGGACCACCACCACGTCGAAGCGCTCATTGAGGCTGGCGAGATCGCCGTCGGAGACGACCACCTTGGCGGCACCCAACGACCTCAACAGGTCGGCGCTTCCGTCGACGCTGGGCCCGATCTCCAGCACGCGACGGCCCAGCCAGATTGTTTCGAGGAAGGCATAGAGCGACCGGCGGCGGTCGCGAGATTCAGGGGTAGAAAGGTCGGGCATGGCGGGCTGCACTATATACCCGACTTGCATCCGGACGCTCCGCCCACTATAAACCCCGGTTCCCAGGACCCAACACCATGGCAAAAAAAGGCATTCACCCGGTCTATAAGCCCTCGACCATCAGCTGCGCTTGCGGCAACAAGGTCGAGACCTTCTCGACGCGCGGCGCGTTCTCGGTCGAAATCTGCTCTGCTTGCCACCCGTTCTACACGGGGAAGCAGAAGTTCGTCGACGCGGCCGGCCGCATCGAGCGGTTCCAAAAGAAGTACGGCAAGACCGCGCCTCCGACGACGCCGACGACCTAAGCCGCCTTGCTCGATCAGCTGCTGCTCGGCAAGCTCGCCGGGGTCGAGGTGCGCTACGAAGAGCTGGATCGGATGCTCGCCGATCCGGCCGTGCTGGCCAATCGCCAGCAGATGCAGAAGCTGTCGAAGGAGCACTCCGACCTCCGCGAGGTGGTCGACATGTTTCGCCAGTACCGCGACGTGAGCGCGCGGGTGGTCGAGGCGCGCGAGCTGCAAAAAGATCCAGAGATGCGGGATCTCGCCCGCCAGGAAGAGACCGAGCTCAGCACCGAGCAGTCACGGATGGAGAAGGAACTGACGGCGCTGCTCATGCCGAGGGATCCGAACGACGAGAAGAACATCCTTCTCGAGATTCGGGCCGGCACCGGCGGCGAAGAGGCGGCGCTGTTCGCCGGCGATCTGTTCCGGATGTATACGCGCTTCGCCGAGCGCCACCGCTGGGCGATCGAGATCCTCTCGACCTCGGCCGCGGCGGCCGGCGGCGTGAAGGAGGTCGTGGCCGGCATCAACGGCCGCGGCGCCTACTCGCAGCTCAAGTACGAGTCGGGCGTTCATAGGGTCCAGCGCGTCCCGGCGACCGAGGCGCAGGGGCGCATTCACACCTCGACGGCTACGGTCGCCGTCATGCCGGAGGTCGAGGACGTCGAGATCACCATCGATCCGAAGGACCTCAAGATCGACGTCATGCGCTCGGGCGGCCCCGGCGGCCAGTCGGTCAACACCACCGACTCGGCGGTGCGTATCCACCACATTCCGAGCGGCCTCATCGTCCACTGCCAGCAGGAGAAGTCGCAGCACAAGAACAAGGCGATGGCGATGAAGCTGCTGCGCGCCAAGCTCTACGACATCGAAGAGGAGAAGCGGCAGACGGCCGACCGCGAAGCGCGGCGCAGTCAGATCGGCTCCGGCGATCGCTCGGAGAAGATCCGCACCTACAACTTCCCCCAGGACCGCCTGACCGACCACCGCATCGGCCTCACCCGCCACAACCTCCCCGGAATCCTCGACGGCGATCTGGAAGACGTGATCAGCAGCCTGCGGGCGCACTTCCAGGCCGAAGCGCTCAAGTGAGCGCGGTACGCATCGTCATCCTCGACAGCTTCGCGATCGATCAAGGAGAGCTGCAAGGAGCACCTGGGAGCACCTGGCGAGAGCTGGCGGCGCTCGGCGAGCTGGTGGTCTACCCGCAGACGGCGAGCGCGGAGGTCGTCGAGCGCGCTGGAGACGACACGGTGGCGGTGCTCACCAACAAGGTGCCGCTCGGCAACGCCGAGCTGTCGGCACTGCCAGCGCTGCGCTACGTCGGCGTGACGGCGACCGGGACAGACATCATCGACCTCGAGGCGGCACGCGCGCGGGGGATCGCGGTCACCAACGTTCCGGGGTACGCCACCGACTCGGTCGCCGAGCTGGTGTTCGCGCTCATCCTCCATCTTTCCTACGACGTTGCCGGGCACAGCGCCGCGGTGAAGGCCGGCGTCTGGGCCGCATCGCCCGACTTCTGTTTCTTCCGCCAGCCGCTCGTCGAGCTGGCGGGCAAGACGCTGGTGCTGGTGGGCTCCGGCGCGATCGGCGGCGCCGTCGCCCGCATCGGCGAGGCGTTCGGGATGCGCGTGGTGCGCGCCGCGGTGCCGGGTGCACCGACGCGCGCCGGTCAGCCCCGCGCGCCGCTCCTCGAGGCGCTGCCGCTCGCCGACTTTGTCTCGCTGCACTGCCCGCTCACCGCGGCGACGCGCGGGCTCGTCGGCGCGGGGTTCCTGGCCGCGATGAAACCAGGAGCCATCCTCATCAACACGGGTCGGGGAGCGCTGGTCGACGACGCTGCGCTGGCTGCGGCGCTCGCCAGCGGCCACCTCGGTGGCGCCGGCCTCGACGTCCTCACGGTCGAACCGCCGCCACCCAACCACCCCTTGACCGATCCGAGCGCGCCCTGGGCAGGACGCATCGTGGTCACGCCGCACATCGGCTGGGGGACGGTGGAGTCTCGGCGCCGGCTGGTCAGCGAAGTCGCGCAGAACCTGGCGGCCTTTCTCCAGGGCCAGGCGCGCAACCGCGTCGTCTGAGCGCCGGTCGTCGGTCCCTGTCGTCGACTCCTACTGGCCCTGCAGGGTGACGACAACCATCCGCGCGCCACCGTGATCGCGGTGCTCGCCGAGGTAGATCCCCTGCCAGGTCCCGAGCGCCAGCCGCCCGGCGCGGATCGGCACGGTCACCGACGCGCCGATCAGCGTCGCCTTCACGTGCGCCGGCATGTCGTCGGCCCCCTCGGCGGTGTGCTCGAAGTAAGGGGCGTTCTCCGGGACCGCGCGGTCGAACCAGCGTGCCAGATCGCCGCGCACATCCGGATCGGCGTTCTCATTGACGGCGAGCGACGCCGACGTGTGCTGGATGAAGAAGTGCGCGAGGCCGACCTCGAAGCGTGCCAGCTCCGGCAGCGCCGCCACCAGCTCGCTGGTGATCAGGTGAAATCCGCGCGGGCGCGGCTTCAGGCGAATCTCGGTTTGATGCCAGCCAGTGCGCTCAGACGTATGACCCGACATGAGATCTGTGCGTTTAGCACGTAGCGCTCCCAGTGACTCAGGACACCGCTATTCATCGGAAGAATTTGCGAAAATTGAATTTCGACCGTTAATACAGCGTTGAAAGGGATGCTGAGACATCCCTCTTAACAAGGAGACCCCATGAGCCATCGAAAAAACCTGATCGTCGGACTCGGCGTCGTTCTGCTGACGGTGCTGGGCTCCGTCTCGATCGCCGAGGCGCAAGGGTACCCGCCCCCCTACTATCCGCCGCCTCCGCCCCCCCCGCCGCCGCACGGCGTCTACCGTGCCGGCCTCGTCTACGGCTTCTCTGTCGGCCTGGGGGCCATCCACAGCGGTAACTGCGGCGATGCTTGCGGCGCCGCCGGCCTGGGGGAGGCTCACCTCGGGGGAATGATCAGCCCGCGCGCGGCGCTGATGTTCGAGATCTGGGCAGCCGATCACCCCTGGAGCGACGTCGCCGGCAGCAGCTTCGAGACGATCAACACCTTCTTTACCGGCGCGGGGCAGTACTGGCTCAACGATATCTTGTGGCTCAAAGGGGGCGTCGGCTTAGCCGTCCTCCGCGAGACCCTCAACGGCTACTACGGCTACACCTACGCGACTTCGGCCGACACCACGGGCTTCGGGCTGTTCGGCGCGGCAGGCGTCGAGGTGCTGCAGTCGTATAACTTCGCGCTCGACATCCAGCTCCGCATCGGCAACGCGTTCTACGGCCGAAACAGCAACAGCTTCAGCGTGCAGAACTACGGCCTGATGGTCGGCTTCAACTGGTACTAGGCCGAAGAGCGAGCGGGGGCCCCGTCAAAGGGTCCCCGCCCTCACAACGACACTATCTTTTCGGGATATTTGCCGCGGAGGGCACGGGTGGCGTTGCGGGTGTCGACCACCAGCTGGGCGCGCTCGACGAGCGCGGCGTAGTCGACGTTGCGGTGGTCGGTGGTGATCACCACGCAGTCGAACTTCCCGGCCTCATCGATCGGCGTGTGCATCAACTGGAGCTCGCCGATGCGGATGCTCGGCACGTAGAGATCGCTGTAGGCGACCTCCGCGCCGCGCCGCTGGAGGAGCTCGATGATGTCGAGTGCCGGCGACTCACGCACGTCGTCGATGTCGCGCTTGTAGGCGACGCCGCAGAGCAAGATGCGTGACCCCCGCACCGCCTTCCGGCGGGCGTTGAGTGCGTCGGCCACCATGACCGCGACCACCTCCGGCATCGCCGAGTTGATCTCGTCGGCCAGCGTGATGAAGCGGGCGTTGTACTTCAGCGTCTTCAGCTTCCACGACAGATAGAGGGGATCGATCGGGATGCAGTGCCCGCCCAGGCCGGGGCCGGGATAAAACGGCATGAACCCGAACGGCTTGGAGGCCGCCGCCTGGATCACCTCCCAGGTGTCGAGGCCGAGGCGCCCGCACATGATCGCCACCTCGTTGACGAGGCCGATGTTGACCGCTCGGAAGGTGTTCTCCAGCAGCTTGACCATCTCGGCGCTGTCGGTCGACGACACCGGGACGATCGACTCGATGAACTGGCTGTACATCGCCTGCGCGACCTCGAGGCTCTTCGGCGAGATGCCGCCCAGCACCTTGGGGGTGTTGTGGGTGAAGAACTTCGGGTTGCCCGGATCGACCCGCTCGGGCGAGAAGGCCAGGAAGAAGTCCTCGTCGGCCTTGCGGCCCGCCTGCACGAACCGGGGGAGCAAAACCTCGCGGGTGAAGCCGGGGAAGGTGGTGCTCTCGAGGACGATCAGCTGCGGCCGCTTCATCCGCGGCGCCAGCATCTCCGCCGCGTCCATGATGAACGAGTTGTCCGGATCCTTGGTCTTGTTGAGCGGCGTCGGGACGCAAATGATGACGACGTCCGCGGTCGACAGCACGTCCGGGTCGGCCGAGGCGTCGAGCGTACCTGCCTCGACCAGCGGCGCCAGCATCTCCGACGAAACGTCATTGATATAGGAGACGCCGCGGCCAAGCGACTGCACCTTGTCGACCGACTTGTCGTAGGCGGTGATCTTGAAACCGGCCCTCGCCACCTCGACCGCCAACGGAAGACCGACGTAGCCGGCGCCGACCACCACCACCTTCGCCGCGCGTGTCCTGATCCGTTCGAGCAGGGTCGTCATGATTTGCGTCTCGGGGATCGAGGGCGCGACGTTAACAGAACCGGCGATCGCGGGCACATCTGGCCGGTTTGTGCCTACGGATTCGTGGGGATTGCACGCGCGCGCCGAGGCTCGCGCCGTCACCCGGCAGGGGCGGTTATCCGACATGTCTTGACAAGTCCTACAAATCGACCAAAGCGGCCACGCGGTCGCTTGCCTTGTGATTCTGGCGGAGCTTATGTTCACGAACGCAGGTAGCTTTGTGTGGGCAGGGCGTCGTCCGTCCGCGCGGGGTTGGGAGTCTTCCGAGATCCGTTGGGGCGCGTGTCGGCAGTAGCCGCCCCAGTGTCGTACAGGAACTCTTGACCGCGAGCCCCGCTCGCGGAGTTTCCGTCTAAATAGAAGAAATAAGGAAGCGATGCTTCGGAAACAGCCCTACGCCGTTATGGCGATTCTCTCGGCGCTCGCAGTCGTTCCCGCCTGCAAAGGTCAGGTCAGCGGCGGCAGCGGCGGCAGCGGCGGCAGCGGTGGCAGCACCAGTGGCAATGGCGGCAGCACCAGCGGCAACGGCGGCAGCGGCACGGGGACTGGAGGGAGCAGCTCCGGTGGAACCGGAGGAGGCACTGGTGGCGGCATGGTCACGCAGCCTCCCGTTTCGGGCCTCAGCCTGTTCGAAGGATCGTCCTGCGGTGGCCCCATCACGGTCGGGAAATCCCCGGTGCGGCGCCTGTCGCGCGTCGAATACGACAACATTGTTCACGACCTCGGGCTCGACCCGAACAACACGCAGCCCGCCACCCAGTTCGTCACCGAGCAGAAGATCGACACTGGCAAGGCCGGCAACTTCAACACGAACGCTTACGCCACGATCTCGGGCACGCTCATCAACCAGCAATACCTCGAGGCTGCCGAAGCGCTGGCGACGGCCGCGGTCGCGAACAGCAACGTGCTGGCCGCGCTGCTCCCTTCCTCTTCCTGCGGGACGAAGAACGCCGCCTGCGCATCGCAGTTCATCAGCACGTGGGCCAATCGCGCCTTCCGCGGCCAGCTCGACGCCGACGAAACGACGGCGCTCAACACGCTCTACACCAGCGTCAGCGCCCAGTTCGACTTTGCGACCGGCATCCAGGCGGTGATCGAAGCGGTGCTCACCTCGCCACGGTTCCTCTTCGTCCTCGAGTTCGGTCAGCCGAGCTCCGACCCGTCGGCCACCGCAATTCCACTCACGCCGATGGAGCTGGCCACGCGCCTGGCGCTCTACCTCTGGCGCTCCATCCCGGACCAGACCTTGATGGACGCCGCGAACGGCGTGAACGGCGCCCATCTGGTCAGCGCCTCCGATGTCGCGGCGCAGGCGACGCGGATGCTCGCCGATACCAAGGCCAAGGCCGCGCTGGCCGACTTCGCGGATCAGTGGCTCGACATCGAGAACATGAACTCGGTCACCAAGGACACCCAGTTCAAGAAATGGACGGCCACGGTCGCCGCCGACCTCCACACCGAGAGCCTGACGACGTTCACCCAGGCGGTGCTGGGGAGCAGCAGCTTCACTTCACTGCTCACCTCGGGGTCGTCCTATATCAACGCCAATCTGGCGTCGTTCTACGGGCTCTCCGGCAGCCCGACGTTCAGCGCGGCGTCGACAGTCAACACGGCGGCCAACCCGCGGATGGGGATCCTGAGCCAGGGGAGCGTGCTGGCGATGCACTCGCACACCTCGCTGATGTCGCCGACCAAACGCGGCCGGATGATCCGGCAGCAGATCCTGTGCGAGGAGGTCCCCGACCCGCCCGCCTCCGTCGGGGGCGTGCCGATCCCGCCGCCGCCCGCCAACATCACCAGCGGCACGACGCGCGCCGCTTACCTCCAGCACGTGTCGGCGAACTCGCAGTGCAACAACTGCCACCAGTTCATGGACTGGATCGGCTTCGGCTTCGACAACTACGACGCGACCGGCTCGTACATCGCGCAAGAAAACAAAGTCGACGTCGACCCGAGCGGACAGTTCATCCCCTACCCGGACTCGACCGACATCACCGGAACCTTCACCGGCATGACCGACATGATCACCCAGCTCTCGAAGAGCGATCAGGTCAATCAGTGCTTCGCTCTCGAGGAGATTCGCTACGCCCTCCTCCGCTCGGAGACCGCCGAAGATGCCTGCTCGGCGCAGCAGATCTACCAGGCTTTCTCGGGAAGCAGCTTCAACCTCTCGAAGCTCGTCGTCGCCGTCGTGAGCAGCAATTCGTTCATGTACCGCACGCCCGTGAACGCCGGCCAAGCCTGTCAATGAAAGCCTGCCAATGAACAAACGTAAAATACAGCTTGAACGGAGGCACTTCCTGCAGCTGGTGGGCGCCTCCGCCCTCTCCTATCCCTTCCTGCGGGGCGTCCCCAGCTACGCCGCCGCCAGCGGAAGTGCACCGACCTACCTGATCCTGGTGTTCACCCCTTGCGGCTGCGTCCGCCCGGTCTGGGGCGCCACCGACATGAGCGGGGCGTCGATCCCGCGGCCGGCCTACGGCGCGGCGCCGACGCTCACGAGCAGCTTCAAGTTCCGCAGCACGCTCACCCCCTTCGCCACGGGGGGCAAGGTCGGCACCACCTCCTGGACGACAAACTTGCAGTCCAAGGTGCTCGTCCTCGACGGCCTCAACAACAAGGCGGCGCAGGGATCGCACGAGGCGGGCATGGCGTCGCTCTGGACCGGTCAGATCTCCACGGGGAGCCCGGCCACGAGCATCAGCATCGATCAGCAGATCAGCGCCATGCTCAAGGCCGGTACACCGTTCCCATCGATCCAGCTGATGGTCCGCGACCCGGCCGACTTCACCGATCGCGAGGTGAAGACGCGCATGATCTACAACGCGGCAGGCGTCTTCGTTGACCCCATCGACGATCCGACCAAGGCGGCCTCGACCTGCTTTCCGGCCATGTCGTCGACGAGCACCGGGCCGGACAAGACGACGTTCATCCGGCAGCAGCTGTTCGGCAGCGGGACGCAGCCGGGCCAGCTCAACAGCGAGCTCAACAGTCTGATGCCCAAGCTCTGCACCCAGGACCGAACGCAGTTGCAGGCGCTGCAGGACGGCTGGAACAACCTCTACTCGCAGCTGCAGGCGGCGGCGACGGCGTCGGCGAAGTGCACGCCGCCCGGGGCGATCAGCGCCAGCACCGACTTCCCCACCAACGCCAAGCAGCAGATGGACATCCTGGCGCTGGCGCTGGCCTGCGATCTCACCCGGGTGGCGAGCCTGCAGTTCTCGACGTCCACCAGCCAGGTGACGCACACCTGGCTCAGCACCAGCCAGAACCCCCAAAACAACAGCCACCACAACTTCTCGCACATGGGCCCGACCTACTTGGGCGCGCTCGCCATGTGTCAGGGCTACAACAACCTGGGCCAGTGCACGGGCGTCACCGACATGTACAGCGCCAACAACGTGAGCCTCTATCAGAGCGCTCCCCAGCAGCAAGCGATCGACCAGTTCTACGCCACGCAGGTCGCCTACCTGGCGCAGAAGCTCAACGGGATCTCGGGCGCCAACGGCGGCTCGCTGCTCGATCAATCGGTGCTCTGCTGGGGAAACGAGCTCGACATGGGGGCGGCCCACAATCACGACGACACGCCGTTCGTCCTGGTGGGCGGCGCCAACGGTCAGCTCAAGACCGGCAACCTGGTGACCTTCCCGCTCGATCTCGTGGACGGCGCCCCGGCCACCGCCGCGATGAACGATCGCGCGCACAACGACCTGCTCCTCACCCTGGCGAAGGTGATGGGCGTGCCGATGACCGCCTTCGGCCAACCGAGCTACTGCACCGGTCCCATCACGCAAATCCTGAACTCGTAATCGGAAGCTCGTGGTCGGGTGCCACAACGCTTCCATTGGCGGCGTCGGCGCCGATCAGGGAACCTGGATCCTGGGTCAGGTTCCGCCGCCCCGCAACATGACGAGCGGGGTCCGCAGAAGGATAGAGGCCTCCAGCTGCACGAACGTGCGAAGATCCTCCATCGCCGCGGTGTAAGCCAGGTCGTAGAGCATCTTCATCCGCATGTGATCGGCCAGGGCGTCCTCCGCGCCATCCACTTTGAACGGGTTGGTCAGATCGTACTCGAACAGGTCGAGCTCGCTGCCGGGCGGCGGCTTGCCGGTGTAGCCCAGCGTCACCTGAGCGAGGCCGGTGATCCCGGGCTTCACGTCGCGCATCCGTTCCTCGAAGTAGGGGATGGCGTGCGCGAGCTGCTCGGCCAGCTCCGGACGTTCGGGGCGCGGGCCGACGATGCTCATCTCGCCGAGGAACACGTTGATGAACTGCGGCACCTCGTCAATCCGCGTCCTGCGGAGGAACCGCCCGACCCGCGTGACGCGCGGATCGTCCTCGCTGGCCAGGACCGGCCCGGTGAGCTCCTCCGCGTCGGGGCGCATCGAGCGGAACTTGAGCATCGAGAATTCCCGGAACTTGGGCTTGGGTGAGTCGTCGTCCCCCTCGGCCGAAGGGTCGTCAGCGGCGCGTGCCAGCTGCCCAGCGCGTCGCTGACGAATAAAGATCGCTCCCGGCGAATCGAGGTAGACTGCTGCGGCAATCAGAGGGAAAAAGGGTGCAGTGATGGCCAGGCCGAGAAGCGAGCCCGCGACGTCGATCAGTCTTTTTACGACGCGAACCGACCGAACCACGCAAGCAGGCTACACCGAAACGCCGAGCCTCCGATATGACACGGAGAATGGAGCGCCCGCAGAGGAGGCTGCCGCCGTGATTCGCCTCCAGCTGCTCGGAATATTGGAGCATCGGGACGTTGCCCTTCGTGCGGTGTCGACGGCGTGCAAGTTGGTGACGCCCCGCCCGCAGGGTCGCGCATGGAACGATTTTCAAATGAAGGTGGTGTCCGCCGTCGGCGAGGCATTCAACAACATCGTGCTCCACGGGTACGCGAACCGGCCGGCACGAGCGCAGCGCGGGGAACAACAAATCCGGGAACAACAAGGCAGCATCGATCTGCGAATCCAGACCCGACGCGGCCACATCAGGATAGAGCTGCGCGATTGGGGACCCGGTTTCGATCCGAGGAGGGTTCCGCCCCCCGTATTCGACACCCTCCCCGAGTCCGGCCTCGGCCTCTTCATCATGCAATCCTTCATGGAAATGGCGTTCCGTTCGGGCCGCCCCAACCTGCTCACCCTGAGCAAGCGCTACGTCGAACGCTCCAGCGCCGTGCGCAAGAGCGAAGGTGCAACATGAGATTCGAGATCAAGGCCGCCACCGGCATCACGCACCTCGCCATCGAAGGCGAGCTCGATGCCGTCAGCGTGTCGGAGCTGCGCCCCGATCTCGAAAAGCTGGTCAAAGGCCGGCCGACCGTCGTGGAGGTCGATCTGTCGTCGCTCCGCATGGTCGACAGCTCCGGAATCGGCGCGCTCGTTTCGCTCTACAAGCGGGTCCGGGCGCAGGGAGGCAGCGTCGTCATCAAAGGGTTACGCGACCAGCCGCTGGCCATCTTCCGCCTGCTTCGTCTCGATCGCGTGATGCTGGGCGCTGACACCCGGAGTCCTCCGCCGGCGAATAAGCAATCCAAATCCCGCCACTAGCCATCCGCCACTAGACTTCGCTCCCGCGAGAACCATCTCCAGGTGGTGTTCTGCAACACCATGAACCTGCGACGCACTTCAGCGAACGGACTATCGTTCCGGAATTGTCATCTAGAATACGGTTTTCGGTGGCATAGGATTAACGCTTCGGCTACCTTATGCGCACGGTGGGATTGATCACCTTTGGGTCGGGAATATAAATGAAAATGGACGCTAGTCCGATAGCCATGACTTCGCCGCTTCTCGTGGACGCATCGCTCAGCGAGCCGACCGGGCCCGATTCGGTCATCAGCCAGGCAATCGCTGCCCTGGGCGATCCGGAGTCACCATCGGAGCTCGCCCAACGGCTCGCGGTCGTCGTCGCGATGCTCTGGCCCCAGATCGCCGACGCGGATCTCTTCCTGCCCGAGAAGGGGCGTCCGCTGCGCGGCGTCCGTGACGGGCGCGCCGGCGCCGGGCTGCTCGCCACCTTGAACGCCGTGTGGGGACCGATCGCCGCGCGCGGGCTGATGCCGGTGACGCCGACGCTCCTTCCCGGCGACGCCGCCACGGGACGCGGTTCGACCATGTCGACGCCGATCTTCTCTGGCAAGTCGCTCGAGGGCTTCCTGGTCGTTCAACGCCAGTCCGACGGACCCGCGTTCACGATCCAGGATCTCGAAGGTCTCGCCCTGCTGGGTGAGGGGGTGGGCGGCGTTCTGCCCCGCTGTCGTGCGCATGTTTCGTCGGCGACGACCTCCTGGCTGGAGCAGGACCTGGCGGCGGCGGGAACGGTCCAGCGGACTTTCTTGCCCGAACCAATCGGCGAGAACTCCGCCGGTGTTCGCGTCGTCACCGAGTACATGCCGGCCTACGCGGTCGGCGGCGATTTCTACGACTTCATCGATCTGGGGAACGGGCGGGTGATGGGTGTCATCGGCGACGTTTCGGGCAAGGGCGTCACTGCGGCCCTCACCATGGGGCGCGTCAGCGCCGACATCCGCCGCATGGCCACCGAAGTCTCGGGCCCCGCGGAGCTGCTGGAGCGCCTCAACCACACGTTGTCGGCGCGGATGCAGGACGACCGCTTCGTGACGGCGCTCTGCGTGCTGCTCGACGCCCCGAACAAGAAGTGGATCTTCGCCAACGCTGGTCACGTCTTGCCGCTCCTGCGCCGTTCGACCGGCGTGGTGTCGCGCGTCGCCTACTCGTCGGGGCCGCCCCTCGGCATCGTGCCGCACGCGCAGTACCGGGAAGAGACGATCTCCGTCGCCGCCAAGGACATCCTGCTGCTCGCCACCGACGGCGTGTTCGAGATCCTCTCGGCGCCGCGGCGCCCATGTTCGACGATGGGGCAATGCCAGTTCACCGAGCTCGTCGGCAGCGCGCCCCACGATGTCGGTGAGATCAGCCGCCGCATCGTCGCCACGGCCCAGGAAGCGACGAACGGCCGCGACGATCTGGCGCTGCTCGGCCTTCAGATCGGCGGCTGACACGCCGGCCGGGGCCGTCGGCCCTTCGGCCGGTCGGGCCAACCGACCGCTCAGGCCTGACCAGCGTACCAGGCGACGGTGCGCTTCAGCCCCTCGGTGAACGAGATCCCGCCGCGGTAGCCGAGCCGCTCGCGTGCCGCGGTGATGTCGGCCAGGGAGTGCTTGACGTCGCCCACCCGTCCCGGAGCGTAGGTAATGGGGACGGCATGCCCGACGATCTCGCCGACCAGCCTCACCACGTCGTTCAAGTTGATCGCGGCTCCGCAGGCAACGTTGAAGACGCCCCCCGAGACGTCGGGCGCCGACCCCGCCGCCAGGTTTGCCTCGACGGTGTTGTCGATGAAGCAGAAGTCGCGCGATTGCGTGCCGTCGCCGTAGATGGTGACCCCTTGACCGCTGAGCGCCGCGGTCACGAAGCGCGGAATGACCGCGGCATACTCCGACTTCGGGTCCTGACGGGGGCCGAAGACGTTGAAGTAGCGCAGGCAGACGGTCTCGAGCCCGTACGCGCGGGCGAACACCTGGCAGTAGTGCTCGCCCGCCAGCTTGGAGACGGCATAGGGGGAGAGCGGCATGGGCCGCATCGTCTCGACCTTCGGAAGAGTCGGCGTGTCGCCATAGGCCGACGAGGAGGCGGCGTATACCAGACGCCGGACCCCCGCTCTCTGGGCGGCCTGGAGCAACTCGAGCGTCCCGGTGGCGTTGGCGGCGTGGCTCCCGATCGGATCGGCCAGCGAGCGCGGCACGGAAGGGACGGCTGCCTCGTGAAACAAGAGCTCGATTCCGTCGAGCGCGCCCCGGAGCGCCGCCTCATCACGGATGTCGGCCTCGATGAGCTCGACGTCTTTGCTGATGTCGGCGAGGTTCTCGCGCCGCCCCGACGAGAGGTTGTCGATCACGCGCACCCGGTCACCGCGGGCGACCAACGCGCGCGCCAGGGATGACCCGATGAACCCGGCGCCACCGGTGACGAGACAGGGGGTGGGCACGGCGCGAACCTAGCTGATGCCCCGGCCGATTCCCAGCGCGCAACCGAGCGCTCCGAATTCCGAAGACGGCAGGTGCGCTTGGTGCGTCTCGTGCGTCTGGTGCGTCTGGTCTCATGGGCCGTGGCTTTCGCCGTCGGAGACGCGCTCGCGGCGAGCGGCGCGGCCGGTTGGCGTGCCACGGCCGCCGTCGCCCTCCTCGCGGTCGCGTCGCTGGGAGCGCAGCGGGGTCGGGCGCTCACCGGTCCGCTTCTGTTCCTCGCCCTGGGGGGCCTGCTGGGGGCCCGTGCGGCGCACCTGCCGGCGCTCGATCCACTGCTCGCCGCGGCGGTCGAATCCGACGACCCGCACGCGATCGAGGCGGTCGTCGTCCACGGCCCCGAGGAGACCGCGAACGGGACGCGCCTCGTCGTCGCGCTCGCCGCGCTCGATGGCGCGCCGGCCGTCGGGACGCTGGCGCTGTCGGTCGCGAGCGGCTGGCCCGACTTCGGCCCCGGCGAGACGATCGCCTGCCGGGCGAAGCTGCGGGCGCTGCGGGGGACCCGCAACCCAGGCCTGCCAGATCCAGCGCTGGCGTTGCGGGCCATCGGGATCGACGCGCTCGCTGGCCTGCCGACCGCGGGGGCCATCCGGCGGCTGGCGGTGCCCACGGGGTTCTGGCCCCGCCGCGCGGCGTACCTGGCGCGGCGGGCGATGCGTGGGGCGATCGATCGCGCGGTCGACGGGGAAGCCGGCGCCTTTCTCAAGACCGCGGTGCTCGGCGATCGGCGCGGTGTCTCGCCCGAGGTCGAGGAGGGATTCCGCGCCGCGGGCGCCACCCACGTCCTCTCCGTGTCGGGGCTCCACCTGGCGGCGGTGGCGGCGCTGTTCTTTCTTCTGATGCGGGGCGTAGCGGCGCGCGTACCGGGGCTTCCGCTCTACGTCGACCCGCGCGCGATCGCCGCAGCCGCCTCGCTCCCGGCGATCGCGCTCTTCACCCTGCTGACCGGAGAGGCCGTGGCGACCGAGCGATCGGCGCTGATGTTGGCGCTGGGAATGGGGGCGTTGTTGGTCGGGCGCGCGGCGTCGCCAGGCCCGACGATCGCCGGCGCGACGCTCATCCTGCTCATCGCCCGACCGCTGCAGATCTTCGACATCTCGCTGCAGCTCTCCGTGGCCTCGGTCGCGGCGATCGCGCTCTGCGCGCGACGGCTCGGCCCCGGCGCGCGGCGCGGGGACTCCCTCGGGCAGCGTTGCGCGCGGTGGCTCTGGCGCTTCGGTGCGGCGACGCTCGCCGCGACGGCCGCCACCGCGCCGCTCTGCGCCCACGTCTTCGCCGAGATCGCGCCGATGGCACCCCTCGGCAACCTGGCGCTCGTCCCGCTCTGCGAGATGGTGGTCGTCCCGGTCGGCTTGGCGGGCGCCGCGGCCGGGGCGATCTGGTCGCCGCTGGGCCGATGGCCGCTCGCGCTGGCGGCCGTCGCCGCGCGCCTGGCGCTGGCGATCGCAGCGGGATTCCGCACCCACGCGCCCGTCTGGGTCTGCCGTGCCCCGAACCCCCTCGAGACATTCCTGCTGATTGCCGCCGGCGCGCTGGCGCTCATCGCCCCGACAGTGCCTGGCGGCAGCCGCCGATTGACGGTCGCCGCCGCGCTGGCCTGCGCGGTCGTCGCCACCTCGAGTCTCGTCGTCCGCGATCTGCGACGCAGGTTCGCCGACACGCTGACCGTCACCTTTCTGGACGTCGGACAGGGGGATGCCGCGGTCGTCGAGGCGCCGGGCGGCTCGGTCATGCTGATCGACGGCGGCGGCACGCGCGACGGACAGTTCGACACCGGCGCGCGCATCGTCGAGCCGTTCTTGCGGGCGAAGGGGATCTCGCGCCTCGACGTCGTCGCCCTGTCGCACCCTCATCCGGACCATCTCAATGGGCTGTTTCGAATTCTCCAGCGGTTTCCAGTCGGCGCGTTCTGGTCGAGCGGTGACGACGGGCGCAACCCCGAGTATCGCCGCCTCATCGCGCTGGCCCAGGCACGCGGCGTACCGACGCCCGAGGTCGCGCCCATGGCGCTCGGCGGCGCCCGGGTTGTGCCGCTGGGGCCATTCCTCGACGGACGAGTCGCGCCCCCGCCCGGGCTCACGGTCAACGACGCGTCGCTCGTCCTGCGTGTCACGTTCGCGGGACGATCGGTGCTCTTCGCGGGCGATCTCGAGGCCGACGGAGAAGGGGAGCTCGCAGGTCGGCGGGCGCTCGGTCAGACGGTGAGATCGGACGTGCTCAAGGTTCCGCACCATGGCAGCCGGACGTCGTCGAGTGACGAGCTGCTCGATGCGGTCGAGCCCGAGCTGGCGGTGATGTCGCTCGGCTGGCGCAACCAGTTCCACTTTCCGGCGCCGGAGGTCTTGGGCCGTTATGCGGCGCGCGGGGAACGAACGCTGCGGACCGACCGCGACGGCGCCGTGACGGTCACCGTCGCCCCGGGCGGTGCCCTGCGCCTGGCCTGCGAACGCGGGTGCGGCGACGCGCAACCGACCACGCCCAGCGACCGATGACGGGTTCATGAAACGCTGGACTCTTCGAGCGGCCCATCGATCTTTCGGCGCCGCGTTGTCACTGATCGCCGCCGGCGCCGGGTGCGCGACGGGACCCTCTCGCCCGCATCCGCGCGCGTTCGCGCTGCAAGCGGCCGGGGTCGAAGCTCTGGGCCGCGGCGAGCTGGAGAGCGCCGCGGGACATTTCGCGCTGGCGCTGGAATACGATCCGCACCTGGCCGAGGCGGAGAGCGGGCTAGGACTGGTCGCTCTGCGGCGCGGCGACCTGGCCCGGGCGGAGGAGGATTTCCGCGCCGCTCTGGCGCTCAACGAAGACCTCGCCGAAGCTCACGTCAACCTTGCCGATCTGCTCATGCGCCGCGACGCCGACGAGGGCGCGCTCGCCGAGGCTCGCGCCGCGCTGGCGATCGATCCGGGCTACAGCGACGCGCGCCTGCTGGCCGGCGAGCTCCTCTTGCGTCTCGGGCGGACGAGCGACGCTCACTGGGAGCTGGAGAAACTGTGCGCCGCCTACCCGCGCCGCGCCGACGCCCACGCCGCCAACGCGCTGGTGCTCGCCCGCCTGGGCCGACCGGTCGCCGCGGGAGAGCAGGCCGACCTCGCGCTGGCGATCGATCCCGATCTGCCGGCCGCGCACCGGGCGCGCGCCGAGATCCTTCGCCGGACCGGTGAGCTCGAGGAGGCGACCCGTGAGATTGAGCTGGCAATCGCCGCGAACCCCGGCTCGGTCGAAGACCGGCTGGTCCGCGCCACCATCCTGGCGGCGCGCGGCCTGTCGGGCGAGGCCGCGCGCGCTCTCGGCGATCTGGTGGCCGCGGCGCCCCGGCAACCCGAGGTCCGGTTCGTGATGGCCTTCGTCGCGCTCAGCCGCGGCCAGGCCGAAGCGGCGGTGCAAGACGCCGACGATGCGCTCGCGCTCCGGACGCACTACCCGGAGGCGCGTCTGCTCCGTGCCGAGGCGCTGTTGCGGCTGGCGCGCGCCGACGAGGCCCGCCGCGAGCTGGAGCGATTTCTCGACGAGGCGCCGCCGACGATGGCGGCAGAGCGCGCACAGGCCGCACAGACCCTGGCCAGCGTTCCGCGATAGAGTCACCGCCGATGCCGCTGCGGTTGCGCATGCTTCCAGCCCCCTCGCCCGCCGCCGGCCTCGGCCAGCTTCCCGGGCCGACGGAGGAGCGGGCCATCGAGCTCGCTGACGACACGAACGAGGTTCGGATCGGGCGCCGCCCCGACCTGGAGCTTCCCCTCCCCTACCCAGCGATCTCCGGGCTTCACGCGCAGCTGGTGCGCGTCGACGGCCGCTGGCAGATCGAGGATCTCGGCAGCACCAACGGGACGCGCGTCGACGGCACACGGTTGGTGCCGCGCCAGCCGCGCCCGATTGTGCCCGGGGCCCAGATCGCGCTCGGTCAGATCACCTTCGTCTTCGACGGTACCGTCGGCGCGGTCGCCGGTGCCGAACGGACCGCGACCATCGCGCGCCGGCTGGTGAGCGATCTGTTCTCCGCCTCGTCCGATATAGCCACGCCCAGCCTGACGATTGTGGGCGGCGTCCCGGCGAGGCCGCCATTGCGGCTCGAAGCGGCCGATCGTCGCTACGTCGCGGGGCGGGGCGAGACCTGCGATCTTCAGCTGGTGTCGGAGGAGATCTCACGCGAGCACGTGGAAATCTTCCGGCTGTGGGACGGAGTCGTCGTCAATGACCTCGGCTCCAAGAACGGTGTGCGGGTGAACGAGGTCGCGGTGGTCGAGCGACGCCGGCTGCGCGACGGGGACCTGATTCAGATCGGTCCCGCCACCCTCCGCCTTTCGGACCCCGCCGATCGCTATCTGCGCGACTTCGAAGCGCGGGCGCCGCAGGTGCCGCAGGTGCCACGGACTGAGAATGAGGCGGCCCCAGCTCCGGCCGCCGCCGCGACAGAGCCCCCGGATTCAGCGGCGGCCAAGCCAGCGGAGGTCGTGACCGCTTCTCCGCCGCCTGTCATCTCAACGTCCACGCCGGAGACGCCGGCGGTGACGCAACGGTCGCTGCATGCGGCACGGGCGCGGCGCGCCGGCGGCTCGCGGACCGCGATGGTCGTCGCCGCCATCGTGCTGATCGCCGTCGGCGCCGTGATCGTGACCTTGGCGTTCGGCGGCTGAGCCGCCGCGATCACCGGGCCCTAGCGGTTCTTGCGCGCCTTCTTGCGCGCCTTCTTGGCGTCCTTGCGTTTCTTCTTCTCTTTGACGCGATCGACGTTTCGCTTGGGGGCCTGGAAGTTGCCGCGCTCCGCCGACGGGGTCTGCATCATGTTCGCCAGCTGGTTCATATCCATCCCCATCATCTTCTTGGCCTGCGCGATCTGCTTGAAGCCGGGGATCTTACCGAGCAGACCGGTCGACATCCCGATCTGCATCATCATCTGGCGCATCATCCCGAAGCGGTTCAGGAGGTCGGCGACCTCTTGTTCCTTGTGCCCCGACCCGCTCGCCACCCGCTTCAAGCGGCTGGTGTCGTAGAACGCGCTCCGCTTCTTCTTGCGTTTGCCGTTGTCGACGATCTCTTCCCAGCTGGTGACGATGAAGCGCTCAGGGTGGCGGCGCTCGTCGCCGGTCATCGACGAGATCATGGACCCGATGCGCACGAGCTCCCGGTCGTCGACCTGCGCCCCCTCCGGGATCGCGTCGGCGATGCCCGGGATCTTGTCCATCATGTCCTTCAGCGGCCCCATCTTCTTGAGGACGCCGATCTGCTCGAGGAAGTCGTTCATATCGAACTTCCCCTTGAGCATCCGCATCGCGTCCTGCTCGGCCTTCTCCTCGTCGACCACCTCCTCGAACTGCTGGACGAGGCCAACCACGTCGCCGCGCCCCAGGATGCGGCTGGCCATGCCGTCGGGGCGGAACTCCTCCAGTCGGTCGGACGACTCGCCCATACCGACGAACTTGATCGGCTTGCCGGTGACCGCCTTCACCGAGAGCGCGGCGCCGCCGCGCGCGTCGCCGTCGAGCTTGGTGAGGATGACGCCGTCGAGGTTGAGGCGATCGTTGAACGCCTTGGCGGTGCCGACCGCGTCCTGGCCGATCATCGCGTCGACGATCAGCAGGATGTTACCGGGGTGGACGCGCCGATCGATCTCGGAGAGCTCCTCCATCAGCGGCTCGTCGATCGCCAATCGCCCGGCGGTGTCGAACAGGATCACGTCGCGCCCGGTCTCCGACGCCACACGGAGCGCCCGCTCGCAGATATCCGGCGGCTTGCCCCCCACCTCCGAGTAGACCGGGATCCCCAGCTTGTCGCCGATGATCTTCAGCTGGTCGATCGCCGCGGGGCGGTAGACGTCGGCGGCCACGAGCAGTGGGCGCTTGTGTTGCTTGTCGAGGAAGCGGGCCAGCTTCCCGACGGTGGTCGTCTTACCCGACCCTTGCAGGCCGACCAGCATGATCCCGGTCGGACCTTTCTTGGCGAATTTGATGCTGGTGTCGACGGGGCCCATCAGATCGACCAGCTCGTCGTGACAGAGCTTGACGAAGTGGTCTTCTGGGCTGACGCGCCGGACCTTCTCCTTTGTCGAGGCCTTCACCTTGACGATGACACCGACGGCCTTCTCTTTGACCCGCCTACAAAAATCCTGGACCACCTCGAAGCCGACGTCGGCCTCGAGCAGCGCCGTGCGGACGTCCTTGAGCGCCTCGTCGACGGTCGCCTCGTCCAGCTCTGCGAGCCCCTGAAAGCGCTGCTTGGCGCTGCGGAACCCTTTGGTAAGCGTCTCGAACATGGGGCGCGGAGACTAGCATGTGCGGGCTAGCCAGAGGGTTTCGTTCGGCGCTCGGTCCACCAGGACTGCCAGCGGGCGCGGGCTGCCTCGCGGGCGCCGCGGGGGAGATCGAAGGCGTAGCCGAAGTACTCGCCGGTGAGCGCGCGCAGCTCCTGTTCGGCGGCCTCCCGGATCTCGGCGGTCTTGTGGGAGAGCCCCTCGAACAGCCAATCGATCCGATCGTCGTCCTCGTGCTGCTTCCACCAGGAGGCCCAGCGCTTGGGTTTGGGCCCGAAGTCCTGCTTGGTGATCGCCACCAGCGCGTCGTGTACCGCCTCGACGTGGTCCCCCTCTTCGAGACGTTCGATCAGACCGGGGACGTCGCTCTTGTCGTGCCGTGGTGGGGGTGGTGACGGCGGCGGGGCCCGAGGCGGCTCGGGCGCCGGCGGGGGCTCGGCGCGGCGCGCCTCGGGAACTGGCGGTGGCAGCCGGGGCGGCGGGATCTCGACGGGGGGCTCGGGCGGGGTCGGCGGCGGCTCGGGTGTATGCGCCGCTTGCCAGCGCCGCACCGGCTCGGCTCCGACGACCCGCGCGAAGAGGCGAACCAGCCGCGGCTCCATCTGCCGGCCGTAAATCGCCTGCTGGACGGCAGCGATCCAGATCTCCGGCGCGACGAAGAGCGCGAATGGAACGGCCAGCGCGCGCGTCGCTGACTCGATCTCGGCGCGCGCGACAGGCTCGCCACAAAGGATCTGCAGAGCGCCCTCCTTGAGCCCCACCGGCACCGCCCGACAGCGCACCGACCAACCCGCATCGAGGTCGAGCGCATCCGATCCGTCGGGCTTCACCAGCTTCTGCGGCGCCTCGCAGAGCGAGCGGTCCGGGATGCCAAGCTCGGTCGCCGCGGCAAGCTCGCCCCAGAGCGTCCCCTCGGCGATAGCGTCCAGCTCCAAGAGCGCGGTATCGAGCGCGCCGCCGTAGACAGCCTGGCGTGCGACCGCCGCACGCACGCTGGCCAGCGGGACGAGGCCCGTGGCGAGCAGTCGATCAGAAAGGCGCGACGCCATGTCGTCCCTCCCGATCTCGCCCGCTAAGCCGCCTCAGGGCGGCACGTCGTCGCGCATGGTTCGCTTCGCTCACCGTTGCCCATGGCAACGCGCTCCTAGTCCTCGTCGACGATCACGTACGTGCCGGCGAGATGATCGTGCAGCGCGCGGTGCTCGCGATCGAACAGCGCCCACAGCCACCCGAGCGCCGCAGGTCCCACGCTGGGAGCGAGGGCCACCAGGCGCAGGAGCCCCCGCGCAGGCCCGGGCGGCCGGCCGCGCCGATCGATGAGCCGGATGCCGACCAGCTTCATGCCCAGCGTCTGCCCCGCCATGCCCGCAAAGTAGAGTTGGTAGAGACCCGCCATACCGAGGAGCAGGCCGACCGCGCCTACCGCCATCGGGTTGCGATCGAGAATACCCGCCACCAGCAGGTCGGGGCCGATCTCGCGCAACCCCGGCATCGACACGTGCAGCCCCATGGCGACCGTCGCCGTGACCGCCAGGGTGAAGGCCAACAGCAGCGCCAGATCGCACAGGGCGGCGAACGCGCGCCGCGGAAACCCGGTGACGCGCACGCGCAGCACGCGCTCCTCGTGCGGGCGCGACGGCGATGGATTCGACTCTGAGGCAGGCATCATGGCGGCGAACGCGGTCACGACCCCATTGTGCGGAGCCGTTTGCGCGCCAGCAAGTTTAACGCTCAATTGGCCGCGTTCCGCGCCCGCGACGCGAAAGCGAGCTCTTCAATCGAGCATGCCGTACGCGCCTGCCACCAACGCCACCGCCACGATGGCGGCCGTCTCGACGCGCAGGATCCTCTCGCCCAGCCCAACCGCTTCGAACCCCGCAGCCCGCGCCACGGCCAGCTCAGCCGGCGCGAAGCCCCCCTCCGGCCCGACCAGCAACGCGGTGGCAGCCGGCTGCGTTCCTTCGACTGCCGCCCGCAGGGATCGCGAGCGCTCGGCAGAGCCGAGCTCCGTCCACACGAACAGTCCCAGCCGTCGGGCCGGTAGGCTGGGAGAGGCCAGCGCCTCGGCCAGCGCGACCGGCGGATCGACGATCGGAAGGTCGGCCCGCCCGCACTGCCGCGCCGCTTCGCGGGCGATCTTTTCCCAGCGCGCCCGCTTGCCGTCGGCCCCTTCGGCGTCGGGCCGCGCCACCGAGCGCTCGGTGACGACCGGAACAATCCGCGCGACGCCCAGCTCGGAGGTCTTTTGCACCAGGAAGTCCATCCGCGGGCCCCGCGGCACCGCGCAAAGGAGCGTCAGGGACACCGCCGGACCAGCCACCGCGCGGCGCTCGCCCAGCGCCAGCTCGGTCTCCGTCCGCTCCACCCGCACGACCTCGGCCTCCACCTCGCCGCCGGCGCCGTCGAACAGCGTCAGTGTGTCGCCCGGCCGCGCCCGGAGGACGAGGCCGATGTGGCGGTGTTCGGGACCGGTCAGCGTCAGGCGTGGTCCGCCCAGCCGCTCGCCCGGGACGAACAGGCGCCGCTCGCTCATGACGGGCGGAGACGCAGCGCGGCCCACTCGTCTTCGTCGCGGCGCGCCTCGAGCGCGAAGCCCGCGGCGACGAACGCACGCACGACGTCGTCGGCCTGATCGACGAGGATACCAGAGAGGATCACCGTCCCTCCCGCTGCCACGCGTGCCGGAAAGTCAGCGGCCAGCGCGCCGAGGACGCCCGCCTCGATGTTCGCCAGCACCAGATCGCTCGCGCCGGACACCCCGTCGATGCTCCCCACCCGCGTCGCGACCGTCGTGACCTTGTTGAGCGCCAGGTTTTCGTCGGTCGTCGCCACAGATTCTGGATCGATGTCGACCGCCAGCCCATGCGCGGACGGCCAGAGCCGCACGGCCGCAATCGACAAGATTCCCGAGCCACACCCGAGATCCAGGAAGGCCTCCACCCGTCGCTCGGCGATCTCCTCGGCGAGCGCGATCACGAGACGCGTGGTCGCATGCCCGCCGGTGCCGAACGCCCGCCCTGGGTCGAGATCGATCACCCGATCCCCCTCCACCGCCGCCTTCAGATCCCAGCTCGGCCGAATCAGGAACGTCCGTCCGACGCGTGTGGCCCGGAAATACTGCTTCCAGACGTCCCGCCACTCGTCTTCGTGGGCCTCCCGCCGGCGCACGGAGAGGGGGTCGACCGAGACCCCGGCCTCCTTCATCCGCGCCGCCGCCGCCTCGATCTCCGCCAGAACCTCCGCCTCCATCTCGGGCGTGCACTGCGCCACCAGCACCGCCCGCCCTGACCCTGCCTGAATGATCGTCTGCGCGTCGCGGATTTCCACGCCGCCGGTGAGCTCACCGACGGCGTCCGCCATCACCTCGGCCGCCGCGAACGGCAGCTCGAGGACGATCTCAATCCAGAGGGGGTCGGCCCCCACGGGGGTCAACGCGGTACGCGGCGCTTCGCTTCGCGGCGCCGGCGCTTCCGGGCCTCGCGCATCTTGCGTTTCTTTTTGACCGACGGCTTCTCGTAGTAACGCCGCCGCTTGATCTCCTGCAGGATCCCCTCTTTGGACATCTTCTGCTTCAGGATCTTGAGCGCTTTATCTACAGAATCGCGAACTTCGACCTCGAGCGGTCGTCCGAGCAGTGTCTCCAAGCGTAGGCTCCTTTGAGGAGGGGGCATTTGACACGTCCAAAGGGGCGTCGTCAAGGCGGTTCACCCTCTAAAGGAGTCTTTGCACAAGGCGCACGATCAGGTTATGTAACGCTGAACTTTCGGAATATTCCGTAGGTTTCCACCCGCGAAGCCATTTCGGGATTCCTCGACCAAAAGGAGCAGACAGAATGGTCATGGGGGCTAAGGTCTTCACAGCGACGAAGGCCAAGGACCGCGAGGAGCTCGGCGAGGTAATCACCCGTTGGATTGCGAACAACCCGCGCGCGAAGATCATCGACAAGATCGTCACCCAGAGCTCGGACAGCGAGTTCCACTGTCTGTCGATCACCATTTTCTACGAGCTTTCGCCGCAGTAGTCTTCGTTGATGCGTTTCGGCTTCCTGCTCAAGCGCGGTAAGCCCGAAGCACGGGAGCTGGCCGGAACCCTGAGCAAGGTCTTGCTCGGGCGCGGCGCCGCGCTTTTCGCTTTGGCCGAGGACGCGGACGCGATCCCTGGCGCGACCGTCGTCGCCCCCGAGGTGCTGGCGGCGTCGATCGACGTCCTGGTCGTGCTGGGCGGTGACGGCACGTTCCTTTACGGCGCCGCGCTGGCGGGCGATCGCGGGATCCCCATCTTCGGTGTCAACCTCGGCAGCCTGGGGTTCATCACCCCCTACGCCCGCGGCGAAGCGGCCGCCGCCATCGACGAAGCCTGCCGCGGCGGCCTGGTGATCGAAGAGCGGATCCGGCTGGCGGTCTCCCTTCGTCCCCCGGACGGCAGCGCCCCACAGCCGCCCCGCTCGGCCGTGAACGACGCCGTGCTGACCCGTCCGGCCGCCCGCCTGCTCGATCTCGAGGCGCGCCTGGACGGCGCCGAGATCACCACCTACAAGGCCGACGGCCTGATCGTCGCGACGCCGACCGGCTCGACCGCTTATTCGCTGGCGGCCGGGGGCCCCCTCCTCACGCCCGACCTGCAGGCGATCGTGCTGACGCCCATCAGCCCGCACACGCTGACCAACCGGCCGTTGGTCTTCCGTCCCGACTCTCGCCTCTCGATCCGCAACGCCTCCGACGGTCCGGTCTCCCTGACCATCGACGGACAGTGGACCGAGACCCTGCCGAGCGACGCCTGGATCGACGTGCGCCGCGCCGAGCGGCCGCTGCGCCTCTACCAGGCGCCGCGCGGTTTCTTCGGCATTCTGCGCGAAAAGCTCTCCTGGGGCTCGCGCCGGGTCGAGGACAAGTAGAAACAGAGGCGCGTTCCTGGCGATAATGCCGGCGTGCTGACCCTGCTTCGCATCTCGGGCTTCGCGCTGATCGACGAGCTCGAGCTGCCACTCGGACCTGGCCTCACCGCCGTGACGGGTGAGACCGGCGCCGGCAAGAGTATCCTGGTCGACGCGCTGGGGCTGCTGCGGGGCGGGCGCGCCGGCGCAGACCTGATCCGCACCGGCCGGGACGAGGCTAGGGTCGAGGCGATCCTCGAGCTCCCCCCCGGCTCGGCGACGCGCGCGCGCCTGGTCGCGGACGGGCGCGAGCTCGAGGAGGGGCTGGTCGTGCGCCGGGTGATCGCCCGCGGCGGGCGCGGTCGCGCGCACCTCGGCGGCGGGCTCGCCACCGCCGCCGACCTGGCGTCGACCGTGGCGGGTCTCATCGACATCGCTTCGCAGCACGATCAGCAGTCGCTGACCGATCCAGAGAGCCAGCTGGCCATCCTGGACGCCTTCGCCGAGAACCAGGCGCTGCGCGACGAGATGGCGGCGGCGTACAGGGCGCGGGCTGACGCGGCGGCGGGGCTGGCAGCATTTTCGGCCGACGCGCGGACGCGCAGCGAGCGCGAGGATCTGCTCCGTTTTCAGCTCGGGGAGCTGGAGACGGCGGGGCCGGCGCCCGGAGAAGACGGCGCGCTCGCCGCCGAGCGCGAGCGCCTCAAGGGGGCCGAAAGATTCCTGGCGGCGACCGCGCGCGGCGAGGAGACGCTGTACGCCGGCGATGGCGCCGTCAGCGAGCGGTTGACCGGCGTGGCGCGCGATCTGTCGCCACTGGCCGCGCTCGATCCGGCTCTTGCGCCGCTCGTCGAGCGGCTCGCCGACGCGCAGGCGGCGATCGAGGATGTCGCGCGCGAGCTCGGCCGCTACGCGCGGGGAATCCGGTCGGACCCGGCCCGGCTCGAGGAGGTCGAAGAGCGGCTCTTCCTGCTTCAGAGGCTCTGTCGCAAGCACGGCGGGACGGTCGCGGATCTGGCCGCCAAGCAATTGGCGCTGCGCGCCGAGCTGGCCGAGCTGGGGTCATTTGAAGAGGGGATGGCCGCGCGGCAGGCGGCGGCGAGCGAGGCCGAGGCGCGCGCAACCTCGGCGGCGGCGGCGCTGAGCGCCTCGCGGCGACAGGCGGCCGGCAGTCTCGAGAAGAAGGTGAACGCCGTTCTGCGCGAGCTCGGGTTCGTCTCGGCTCGGCTGCCGGTGGCGATCGAGGTACGCGAGCTCGGTCCGAATGGCGCCGACCGGGTCAAGCTGCTGTTCGCCCCCAACCCCGGCGAGGAGCCGCGCCCGCTGGCCAAGATCGCCTCGGGGGGCGAGCTGTCGCGGGTCATGCTGGCCGTCAAGCAGACGCTGGCGCGCACGGACGAGGTGCTGACGTACGTGTTCGACGAGGTCGACGCCGGGGTTGGCGGCGGCACGGCCGAGATCATCGGGCGGAAGCTGAAGCGCCTGGCCGCCGAGCGCCAGGTCATCGTCATCACCCACCTCCCCCAGGTCGCCGCCTTCGCCGACGCGCACGTGCGGGTCACCAAGACGACCGTCCGCGGCAAGACGCGCGTCGAGATCGTGCGCCTCGACGACTACGACCGACCCGGCGAGATCGCGCGCATGCTGGCGGGCGCCGCCCCATCGGCTCAAGCGACCGCGCACGCGGAAGAGATGCTCCGCAACGCCCGCGCTGACTGAATCGGGTCTCTTGCGCCCCCTTAATTGATTGGGCCGCCGCCGCATGCTACTTGAAGAGAAAGGCCGCGCGATCCGCCGGCCCCGTTCCCGCCCCAGAGGTCGGATTGGCACGCAGACGACGCAGACGGCAATCCGGTGAAATGAAGAACTCGCTCAGGCTGAGCGTGCTCTTGGTCGGTTTGGTCGGGATCAACGTCTACGTCTTCTTCTTCAATCACAAGACGGCGCCGCGCGACGTCCTGAACCTCCAGTCGACGACCAAGACGATGGAGACGACCCGCCGCGAGGTCTTGGCGGCGGATGCCCGTGAAGCGCGCCAAGCGCTGACGGTCGAGGCGGCCACCAAGGCGGCAAAGAAGAAGGCCAGTGAATCTCACCGAGAGGCAGCGGCGGCTCCGGTGGCCGAAGAGACGACCGATAAGCCGGCCCTCCCGGCTCCCAATAGCCCGGCCCCTCAAGACGTGATCGAACCAGCGGCCGGGGCAGCTGTCGCGGCGCCGATGCCGGCCGCACCCCCCAAGGTGCTCGCGCCGAAGCCCGATCTCGCGGCGCGGACGTTCGCGGCCAACACACCCCCGCCGCACGCCGCGTTTCAAGTCCCCTATGCGCCGCCGCCCGAGCCGATGACCGCGCGCGCCGCCTCGCCGCACGCGGCGTTCCAGATCCCCTTTGCGCCGCCGCCCGAGGACGACGCCGAGGCGCACGAGGACTCCGTCGAGAAGAAGTTCAACAACGCAGACACGCTCGGCCAGGTGCTGGCGCGCGAAGGGTTCGGCCCCGCCGGCCCGCAGGTGATAGCCGCGCTCACCAAGCTCTGCGACCCGCGCAGCATCCGAGGCGGGCAGAAGTACGTCGTGCGGCTCGGGGAGGATGGTGTGCCCGCGTCGTTCGAGTACGAGTCATCTGCGATCCTGCGTTACCTCGTCGAGAAGGATGAGGAGACCGGCGCCTGGAGAGGGCGCAAGCTGGAGGCGGCGGTCGAGATCAGGACGGTCGCGGCGGGCGGCGTCGTCGATTCATCGCTCTACGAGTCGGTTCAGAAGGCGGGCGAGTCGACGGTGCTGGTGAGCATGCTGGTCGAGCAGTTCGCCTGGGACGTGAACTTCTACACCGACACCCACCCCGGCGATCACTGGAAGGTGGTCATCGAGAAGCAATATCTCGGTGGGCAGTTCTACAAGTACGGTCGCCTGCTGGCGGCCGAATACGGCGGCAAGGTCGGCACCTTCCGCTCGTTCTTCTGGGCCGGCAAGGGCGCGGCGCGCGACAGGCCCGGCAAGTACTACGACGACCACGGTCTGGCGATCTCCAAGACGATGTTGAAGACGCCGCTGCGCTACGTGCGCATCAGCTCGAAGTTCGATCGCAAGCGCTTCCACCCGATCCTCCACGTCGAGAAGGCGCACCTCGGCATCGACTACGCGGCGCCGCAAGGCACGCCTGTCTGGGCTTCGGCCACCGGGCGCGTCGTCGAGGTCGGCCTCAAGCGTGGCTCGGGCAACACCATCGTGCTCGCCCACGCCAACGGCCTGTCGACCCGCTACTATCACCTGTCGCGCTACGCGCGTGGGCTGCACGTCGGGCAGCAGGTGAAGCAGAAAGAGGTCATTGGCTTCGTCGGAATGACGGGCCTGGCGACCGGACCGCACCTGCACTTCAGCGTCACCAAGAACGGCGCCTTCGTCGACCCGAACAAGCTGAGCGTCAGCCGTGACGCTCCGGTCCCCGACCACGCCGCCTTCATGGACGCCATCCGGCCCCGCATCGCCGCGTTGAAGGCGATCCAGCCCGGCGCCGTCGCGGGGAACTGACCTCCGACTGAAGGGCTCGCGGCCCGTTACTGAGCGGGGGTGATCTGGGTGTAGTCGAGGAAGTTGCCGGTCATCATCAGCAGCGACATGACTGTCCAGCACTCTTCGTAGTAGGCGCCACCAACGAGCAGAGTGTTGGTCTTGACCAGGTTGTAGGAGGCGTTGAGGAATGACTGGTACGAGGCGCTGCTCATGGCGCCGACGCCGGCAGGGCCGATGAACGCCGCCGACTGCCCCTTGCTGACCGGGTTCGCCGACGACATCGCGGTGCCGTCCATGTTGTAGCCGTCGACGATGTTGGCCGCGCCGATCCCATTGAAGAAGCTGCTGGTCAACGCGACGTACGACTGGGCGCGGGCGGGGTTGATCGCCGTGGCGGCGCTGGCGGCGCTGACGCCGTTCAAGCACCAATCGAGGCCGATGCGGAACGGCGTCCGGCAGGAGTCGTACTGGTAGTTGAACGGACCGGCGCTCGACGAGCCGCCCGTGCTGGTGCACCACGCCGGCACGAGGCCGTTGGTGGTGTTCTTGTTGCTGGCGTTGAGAGCGCCCGAGCCGTTCCCGTTGGGCCCGAAGATCGTGTCGTAGGATGTCTGCGTGACCGCGTCCCAGGCGTGGGTCGAGTCCGTGTCCACCTGCTTGAACACGCGGTAATACGCCGGCGCGAAGTACGAAATGTTGATGTCGCCGAAGAGGTTGGCGCCCCCCCAGCCGTCGCCCGGGCCGGCCAGCTTGGACTGGTAGATCTCGTGGTTCCAGATCGCCTGGATCTGCGAGAGCGCGTAGCTGCTGTAGGTCTTCGAGAGCGAGCCCATGCCGCCCCATTGCTTGTTGGCCATCACCAGCGCGTAGGCCATGTCTTCGTCCGCGTCCGTGGCCGCGCCCCCGCCTACGGTGCTGCCGTCCGAGCCCTTGGTGACGTTGCCGCTCGAATCGATCGACCAGTTCATGAGCCCGTTGCTGTCGAGGTGGAGCTGCTCGTACTTCCAGAGGTTGTCGAACAGCGTGTGGTCGCCCATGTAGACGGCGATCAGCATCCCGTAGCCGATCCCCTCGGACACCGTCGAGTTGAGCGGGGTCGCGCCGTTCTGCCCGAGGCCGTCGGACGTGGTCCGCTGCACGCGCTGGAACCCGCCCGCGCCGTTGGAAGTGACGAGGTCGGCCTTCCACTTCGTGTAGGCGGCCATGACGTCGTTGTTGTCGTACGCGGTCGGATAGATGCAGCCCGACATCTGGCGATTCTGCGGGAACGGGAAGTTCGTTCCGTTCGAGGGCGGCGTCGGTCCGCGAGAGAGGCCACCCGTCCCGGTGACGCCACCCGTGGCCCCCCCGGCGCCGCCGGTTCCGGCCGAACCGCCCGTGCCGGTGCTGACGGTCGCGCAGGTTCCGTTGGTGCAGGTCTGGCCGCTGGCGCAGGCGTGACCGCAGCTGCCGCAGTTGCCGGCGTTGGAGGTCGTATCGATGCAGCTACCGCTGCACAGTTGCTGGCCGGAGACGGAGCAGCTGCAGATCCCGCTCACGCAGGAAGAGCCGGAGCCGCAGACGTTGCCGCACGTTCCGCAGTCGGCCGCGTTCGCCGGCCCGCTGCAGGTGCCGTCCGAGCATTTCGTCCCCGACGTGCAGGTCGACGAGCAGGTCCCCGTGCTGTCGCAGACGTCGCCGCTCGCGCACGCCGCGCAACTGGTGCCGCAGTGTTCGGGGCTCGACTGGACGCAGGTGCCCCCACAGCTCACGAAGCCGCCCGTGCAAACGCAGGAACCCGCCGTGCAGGTGCTGCCGCTCCCGCAGACCTTGCCGCACGTCCCGCAGTTCTGGTTGTCGCTCTGCAGGTTGACGCAGGTGGTGCCGCACTGCATTTGACCGGAGCCACAGGGAGATCCCGTTCCCCCGGACCCGCCGCGCATCGGCGGCGTGCACGACGCCAGCGAGGCCGCGGCCAAGCCGCCGACCAAGAGAACAAAGAGAGTCGTGTGGGGTGCGAGCTTCATTCTAAGCCTACCGGAGCTCCACGGCCCGCCGGTCCCCGCCCATGGCAATCAGACAGCCAGGGCGCCGATCGGTCAAGCTCTTTCCTTTTCTGGAAACAGCATGGCGCCGAAGGTGACGACACTGGCCTCGTCGATGTTCCACTGGTCGTAGCCGGTGAGGCGCCCGCGGGCCCCCGGGACGGCGCGCAGGAAGGTGTAGATCGGCGAGGTCCCGCACCATTTCAGATCGTCATCGCCGCGTTCGGCCACGAGCTCCCAGAAACCGTCGGCGTCGCCGGCGCCGATTCGCTCGACCCGCGCCCGATCGCGCGCGGCGACCGTCACCAGCGGCCCCGTGTTCGCGCGCGCGGCCAGCTCGTCGCCGTAGCGGCGTCCGACGTGCGCGAAGTCGACGCCCAGCACGAACGACAGCCGGTCCCCTTCGCGCGCGGCCAGCTCGCCGAGCGCGCCGGCGAACCGGGCCACCTGATCATTGGTCTCCGGGCGCCTGCCGGTGCGCGAGCCATCGCCGAACGCGCCACAAAGTACGGGAAGGATCCGGACCGCTGGACCGAACAGGTACTGCAGGAAGACCACCTGAAACTCGATGGCGTGCTCGACGAAGTGGCAGGGGTCCTCGAGGGTCACGGCCCCCGGCGCCGCCCGGGCGAGCGCGTCGACCAGGCCGACCTCCGTCCGCGCTGCGCCGAAAGGAGTCGCGAACGGCTTGCGCGTCAACCCGTAGCGATCGGGCTCGCCGTAGTGCGACGTCCCGAGGATCACGAACACCTTGTCGCGCCCGGCGGAATCGACCGGGAGCGCGCCGTAGGCCCGCGCGTAGGTGGCGCTGCCGCCGCCGGGGCTGACGTGCGGCGCCGCGATCGCCCGTACGGGCCCGGTGGTGGGCGCGGAGTCTCCCTCGGGCGGCGCTTCACCGAAGTAGCCGCGCAGCGTTTCGGTCAGTGGCACCGGCTCGGCCGGATACGACCCGCCCACGTGCGCGGCGGGGCGCTCCGGCGATGCGGCGATCTCCTGGAGGCGCGCCCTGCGCAGCTCCGCGAACCGCTCGTCGTCGAGAAAACCGGCCTCGCGCAGGGCCTTCACCAGATTCTTGGCCGCCTCACCGACGGTGACTCGGCCGGCCAGCCGGACCAGCTTGGCGCGCAGATCACCCTCGTCCTGCTGGCCGTCGAAGCAGCCGAGACAGCGCGCGAGCAACGGAGGCACCACCAGCGTCACCGTCGAATAGCGGAACGGATCGCGGATCACCAGCCCCGGCTGCTCCGGCAGCGGCGAGGGCATCACGTCGAGATCGGCGCGCAGACGCGGCAGGGGGGCTGCCATGAGCGGTCTTCAATCATGCCACGCGGCCGGCGCGCGCTACAATCACCGGCATGTGGAGCTCCGCGAAGAGAAAGTTGCCGGCGCCGGGAGAGGCACTGCCCGGGCGCGCCGAGAAGATGCCGGTCCCCCCGCGCCACTTCGTGAACGGGGCGCCGCTCGAAGGGCCCTGGCCCGCCGGAATGCAGCTGGCGACGTTCGGGATGGGCTGCTTCTGGGGCGCCGAGCGCAAGTTCTGGGAACAGGACGGCGTCTTCAGCACCGCCGTCGGCTACGCTGGCGGAACGACGCCCAACCCGACCTACCGCGAGGTCTGCTCAGGGCTGACCGGCCAAAACGAGGTCGTACAGGTGGTCTTCGATCCGAAGGTCGTGAGCTACGACGATCTGTTGAAGCTGTTCTGGGAGAACCACGACCCGACGCAGGGGATGCGCCAGGGAAACGACAGCGGGACGCAGTATCGCTCGGCGATCTACCCGCACGGTCCCGAGCAACAGCGCGCGGCCGAGGCCTCGCGCGACACCTACGCGCGCCTGCTCGAGAGCGCCGGATTCGGTCCGATCACGACGGAGATCGTCGCCGCGCCGCCGTTTTATTATGCCGAGGACTACCACCAGCAGTACCTGGCCAAGAACCCCGACGGCTACTGCGGAATCGGCGGCACCGGCGTCTCCTGCCCCGTCGGCCTCGCGCGGCGCAAGACGCCCTAGTCGTCAGTCGTCGGTCCCTGATCGCCGACCGCATGGCCGCGGCTCCAGTCAGCGAGCCGGTGCTGAGCCCGGCGGAGCTCGTCGAGCTGCTCGCGTAGCCTCGCCACGTTCGATTGGTAGACACGGTTCTCGGGGGCCAAAGCGGCCGCCCGTTCCCAAGCTTGCAGGGCCTCACCGTAGCGTCCGGCCACGCGCAGCTCGATCCCCCGATCGAACAGCTCGACCGCGCGCTGCAGCGGCTCACGATGGCTGTCGTGCGGCGGCTGGTCCGGCGTGCGACGCCAGCCGAGGAGGCCGGGCGCTGTCCCGCTTGGCCCGCCGAACACCCGTTCGAACAGCTGCCCCGGCGGGCTCCAGTGCGGGGCCGAAGGATCGGCGCTGCGAGACTGCGGCAGCGGCGACATCGGCGGCACGATGTTCGCGCGCGCGCGGCTGGGAATTGCCGGCAGCGGCGGCGGTCCGTCCGGACGTTCGGCGAAGCCGTTTTTCGTCCGCACGCCTGAAGTCTGGATCGGGCCCGACGCTTCGATGATCTCGACCTCACACAGCGCGACATCGACATCCGACGAAGGGTCGGCCACGATCTCGACCGCCTCCGGTACCGCCTCGACGGACGCGACCAGGATCGGCGCCGGCTCGGGCGTCTCCATCAACGCCGCGAGGGATTCCGTAACGTCGTGCTCCCTGTTCGACGCACCGGGCGCGCCGAGGCAGCGACTGAGCGCCTCCCGCATCTGGCGCGCGGTCGCGAACCGATCGGCCGGATCGGCGGCCATCGCGCGCATCACCACCTCGGCCACCGCGGCCGGCAACGACGGCAGTCGGTCCCGCGGATCGTAGAGCCGCCCCGCCCCGACCGCCTGAATGATCACCTGATCGGGGCCGTCGTACGGCCGGCCACCGGTCAGGCACTCGTAGAGAATGACGCCCGCCGAATAGATGTCGCTGCGACGATCCTCGGCGGTGCGGCGGACCCGCTCGGGCGCCGCGTAGCGGTACTTGCCGACGAAGACGGACGGCACGGGCGTACGTGTCGTTGCCCGCGCGGCGCCGAAGTCGATCAACTTCGCCGCGCCGCTGGTCGAGATGATCACGTTGTCGGGGCTGAGGTCGCGGTGGATGAGACCGAGCGTGCCGCCCCGGTCGCAGAGCTCATGAACCTCGTGCAGCGCCTCGCAAATGTCGATCATCACGTGCAGCGTGGCCGCCATCGGGAGGAGCTCACCGCGTCCGAGCATCCGTTTGTGCGCGAAGCGCAAGGTGACGCCCGGGACGTACTCCATACCGATGAAGTAGCGCCCCTCGAGCTGACCGAAGTCGAACACGTGCGCGATGTTCGGGTGGCTGAACGCCGAGGCCAGCGTCGCTTCATTGATGAACATCTCGACGAGGTCGGGGCGCCCCGCCAGCTGGGGCAGCATCGTCTTGATGACGATCCGTTTTTCGAATCCGCGAACCCCTTTCAGCTTGGCGCGCCAGACCTCGGCCATACCCCCGGTGGCCAGCTTCGAGTCGATCTCGTATCTGCTGAAGTGTGTGCCGGCCTGCCACCCCGAAGAGAGGCCGCCGGCCTCGGGAGCTCCTTCCGCCGTCGAGCTGGTGACGTTGGTCGACGTCGTCATGCGGACGCCTTGGAAGCGGAGGTCATTCGCCATCACGACCCCTTTTCGTCTGCCACGTACACGTACCCTGCCGCGAAGAGGATCAACGGCGCACCGCCGAAAAACTTAACTGACGCGCCAAGAAGTGCAGTCCGGCTTGCATTTGGCCCCGGCGCCGATGGGCAAGCGCGCGTTTGCCTTGGGGTGGGACAGCCGGCATTCTGTCCGACGGTGTCGTCGCTCCGAGCGCTGTTTTCGACCGAGATCTTCATGCCCCGCGGGCACGACTACTTCTGGACGCCGAAGCTGCTCGTGCTCGAGGGCGTCTCGAACCTGGTCCTCGCGATCGCCGGCTTCGTGCTGGCGGCGGCTTTGTTGCGCCGGCGTGCGGGGCGCGCCGCTCCGTCTGGGCGAACCTGGACCGTGCTCGCGCTCTGCGTGGCGCTCTCGGCGCTGATGCACCTCTTCGACGTCTGGCTGATCTGGGCGCCGCTCTACTGGTTGGACGCGCTCGTCCGATGCCTGGCCGCGCTCGTCGCTATTGCGGCCGCCGTCACCTTGGTCAACGACCGTGGCGATCGCTGAATACGGCACGCTCGACGCGCTCGGCCTGGCGGATCTCGTCAGGCGCCGGCAGCTCTCGCCCGCTGAGCTGGTCGAAGAGGCGATCGCCCGCAGCGAACGGGTGAACCCGAAGCTCGGCGCGGTCATCACGACGCTTTACGACGACGCTCGACGCATCGCCGGCACACCGATCGCAACCGGGTCCGCCGTCGGCCCCTTCGCGGCCCCCTTCGCCGGCGTGCCTTTTCTCGTCAAGGACATCTACTGCGATATGGCGGGCGTGCCGGCGCAGAGCAGCAGCCGATACCTCGTCGGCTACAAACCGGCGCGCGACGCGACGGTCGTCGAGCGCTTCCGGAAGGCCGGCCTCATCACCTTCGGCCGCACCAACACGCCCGAGCTCGGCCTGCTGCCCGTCACCGAACCCGAGCTTCACGGACCGACCAAGAACCCTTGGAATCCGACGCTCACGCCGGGGGGCTCGAGCGGCGGAGCGGCCGCTGCGGTCGCGGCCGGGATCATCCCGCTCGCGCACGCCAACGACGGCGGCGGCTCGATCCGTATCCCTGCTTCTTGCTGCGGCCTCTTCGGCATGAAGCCGACGCGCGCCCGCACCCCGGCCGGCCCGGATCACTCGCAGCTGTGGAACGGGTTCACCATCACGCACGCGGTTTCGCGCAGCGTCCGCGACAGCGCGGCGTTGCTGGACGCGATCGCCGGCCCCGAGCCGACCTCACCCTATTGGGCGCCGCCACCGACGCGTCCGTTTCTCGAGGAGGTCGGCGCGCCGCCGGGGCGACTGAGAATCGCGCTCACCAAGCGGCCGCAGGTGACCTCCGCCGCCGCGCTTCACCCCGACTGCGCCGCGGCAGTTGATGACACCGCCCGGCTGCTCGCCGAGCTCGGCCATCACGTCGAGGAGGCGGATCCCGACGTCGACGCCGACGCTTTTGCGCGCGACTTCTTCACCCTCGTCTGTGTCGAGACCGCCGCCTTTCTGGCGCGCGCCCAGACGGTTCTCGGCCGCCGCCCGCGGCGCGGCGAGCTGGAGAGCGCCACCGCGATCACCGCGCTGCTCGGCCGACAGCGCTCGGCCGTCGAGGCGGCCCGCGCGCGCGAACGCCTGGAGGCGATCGCGCGCAAGACGTTGACCTTCTTCGAGCGCTACGACCTCTTGTTGTCGCCGACGCTGGCGCTCCCCCCGCCGCCCCTCGGCGCCCTCAAGCCGCGCGGGCTGGAGGCGTTCGGGCAGGAGCTGCTGCTCGGACTGCACCTCGGGTTCCTGCTGCGCATCCCGGGCGTCATCGACGCCTCCGTCCGACGTGTCTTCTCGTTCATCCCGTTTTCGCCGCTGGCGAACGTGACAGGCCAGCCGGCCATGACCGTCCCGCTCCACTGGAACGACGGCGGCCTGCCGATCGGCAGCCAGCTCGTCGCGCGCTTCGGCGACGAGGCGACCCTGTTCCGGGTCGCCGCCCAGCTCGAATCGGCCCGCCCCTGGCGCGATCGCCGCCCGCCGATCCACGCCGACGCAGCGTCGGGTTAGCTCGGGGTTAGCTCATCCACGGCCGACGTTGGCCGTGACGTCGCCGTCGGGCGAGACCCGCACGGTCACCGTCCAGGGATTGCAGCAGACGGCGCAGTCCTGCACGAACACCTGATCGCCAATGGCGTCGGGATCGTAGTCGTCGGCGATCTCGCCCGGCTCGCCGCAAAACGGACACTGAACTTCGTCGAGCATCGTGGCTCCCTCCCTCGCCTCACACTTCGTAGTCTGGCGCGGGCGGGACGCGACCGTAGCTGATCCTGTCCCAGACGCGCTCGTGCAGAAAGTAGATCAGTAACTTCACCGCGGTGTCGATGAGGCCGACCTTAGCGGCAAAGTCACCCTTGCCGGTGATCACGTAGACGACGCAGCTGGTGATGATGGCCGCGAAGACCCGCCAGGAGATCGACTTGACGATGCTGCGGCGGCGGAGCTCGTAGGTTTGGGCCATCAGCGCGTTTCGGCGTCCACTTTGCGCGCGATATCGGCGAAGACGGCGTTGTTGGCGTAGCGCTCTCCGCCGTCGGGGAGAATCACGACGATCCGCTTCCCGGACATCTCGGGCCGCTTGGCGAGGACCAGCGCCGCGTGGAGCGCCGCGCCGCTCGACATGCCGGCGGCGATCCCCTCCTTGCGCGCGAGCTCGAGCTGCGCGCGCACCGCCTGCTCCTCAGTCACCGCCACCACTTCGTCGATGACGGCGCGGTTGAGGATCTCGGGGACGAACCCGGCGCCGAGGCCAGGCAGGTGGTGGGTGCCGGCCGCGCGCCCCGACAGCACGGCGGCGCCAGCCGGTTCCACCGCCACGATCCGGCAACCCGGCCGGCGCACCTTCAGCACCTCACCGACGCCGGTGATCGTTCCGCCGGTGCCGACGCCCGAGACGAAAGCGTCGACCTCGCCGCCGAGATCGGTCCAGATCTCCTCGGCCGTGGTGCGGCGGTGGACATCGGGATTGGCCGGGTTCTTGAACTGCTGCAACATCACGGCGCTGGGCGTCGCCGCCACGAGCTCCTCGGCCTTGGCCACCGCCTCGCGCATCAGCGAGCCGGGCGTGAACACGATCTCCGCTCCGAGCATCCGCAGCAGCGCCACCCGCTCCTGCGAGATGCGCTCCGGCATGACCAGCGTGAGGGCGTATCCCTTCGCCGCAGCCACGAACGCCAGCGCGATGCCAGTGTTTCCGCTCGTCGGCTCGACCAGCGTGGCCCCGGGTTTGAGAACGCCACGACGCTCGGCGTCCTCGATCAGCGCCACGCCGACGCGATCCTTGACGCTGCCGCACGGGTTGCGGGACTCCATCTTCACGAAGATCCGCGCACCAGCGGTCTCGAGATGGCGCAACTCGACCATCGGAGTCCGGCCGACCGACTGAACGATGTCCGGGAACAGCATGCGCCTCTCATAACACGGTCCGTCGGGACCGCGCAGCGGACGAGGCGTAGGTGACCGGGCTCGCGCTACTTGCTCCGCATCTTTCCCAGCAGGCGCTGCGGCGCAACCAGCTCGCCCATCTTGTGCGGAGGGGGGATCGGAAAACGCTGGGCCGGGAGCGCGCCCATCATTCTCGGCCTCGGCAGCACAGGAATGTCGGTCAGCGCAATCGGTGGCGGCGGCGTCCCCCCGCCCCTCAACCCCTTCAGCCTGACGAGGCCGACGCCGATCGCCATCAGCTCCGTGAACCCGACGAGCACCATCAAGCCGAGGAAAGGCAGGAACCCGCGACGCCGCGCCGCTCGAAGCCGCGCCCAGCAGTCGGCCGTCACGACCGTCCCGTCTGGGCGGCGAAGGATGCGCACGCAGACGCGCCCCTCGCGCGCCCCGATCAGCCGGCGCGCCTCGAGGCGGCTCATCGCCTCGACGTTGTAGACGTTTTGCCGACACTGTCCGCAAAACCGCACCCGCCCACCGCCGCCAGCGGCCCGCATCTCGTCCCAGGAAACATTGCAGGGCGAGCTGATCTCAATCTGGTCGATCGCATCACGCGGCGCGCAATCGGGCTGGCTCATGGATCAACAGACGCACGAGCGGCGGAAAAGTTCTTGGGAACCGGCGGCCGCCCTCGATCATCGAGATGCGCGGCTTCAAGTCGGCTGGTGCAGCCCGCCACCCGCCGGAAGATCGCCGCTCTTGTGCGCGTGCAGGTAGCCGCGCAGGCGGAATCCGAGCACGGTCATCAGGACGCCGTAGACCATCGCGTAGGCCCCCAGCCACCAGACGACGGCGACCGCCCCGACCAGCGGACGGAAGAGCAGCAGCGCGCCGAACGCGATCGAGATTGCGCCGGCCAGCGCGAGCGTCCACTCGTGCGCAATGATCTTCCGCAACCGGATGGCGCTGGCGATCTCCAGCCCGCCCGAAATGATCGCCCAGAAGGCGACCACCCAAAGAAACCCGAGCGCAACGGAGGCCGGCCAGAACACCGCCGCCATACCGGCCGCGACGTACAGCAATCCCTCCACGAGAAGCATCCCCCAGCGTGAATCACCCTCTCGTCCGCCGCGCGCGGCGCTCACCAGCGCGGCGATCCCGCTGACGAACGAATAGGCGGCGAACATCAAGACGACGGCCAACCCGATGGTACCTGGCTGCGCAATGGCGAGCAACCCGAACAGAATCGCTACCACGCCACGCAACACCACCCAGCCCCACCGTGATGCCAACCCGAGCTCCGCCTTTTCCGCCAGCATGGTTCCACCTCCCCTTTACCTAGAAGGTAGGGACGGCGACAGCCGGATGACAGAGGGCGCGCCCGGACGCTCGAGTTGGCTCCCGGCTCAGACGGCGACTACCGGCTGACCGACTGCTGCCAGGAGACGACCTCACCGTCGCGGTTGGCGACGAACGAGACGCCGCCGTCGTGGGAGATGACGATGGCCAGGCCGCGCGGGTGTTGGCGGACGAAGCGGTAGGCCGCGCGGTGGCGGGTGCCGACGTCCTCGACGGCGTTGACCTCACGCTTGTGCCCCTCCGGATCGAGCGCCCGCCAGACCTGCGGCGGCGCCGGAATCTCGCTCGACACCTCGGCGCCGAAGCCGAGCAGCGCGAACCCTTTGTCCAAGACGACCGCGCCGTCGATGGCGGCCAGGCCGGCGATCACCCGGCTCATCTCGAAGATCGACTGCTCCAGCTTGTCGAGGTCCATGCTGGTGTCGCCCGCGAAGTCGGACCAGTCGACCGACGCATTGGTCGTCCCCGCCGCCAGGCGATCGAGCATCTGCAGCAGCAGCGTGTGATAGCGGCGCGACGGCTCGCTCTGATCGAAGCGGTACTTGAGGTTGAGCCCGACAAGCCCCGCGAACGGCGCGCCCGATGGCACGTCGGCGACCAGGATCAGCCCGCCGTGGCGAGCGCCGAGCACCAGCTGGATCGCGCGCCGGAGCAGGTCCTGACCGACGCGGCCGACCAGCGACGGCTCTGCCGCCGTAGGAACCGGCGCCTGGGCCTGGAGCGCGGCGTGCTCGCGGCGCACCTCCTCACGCTCGTGGTCGAACATCGCCGGCAACCACTCGGAGTCGAACACGTCCATGAGCGCGTCGATCAGCGCCCCCTGCTCGAGCCCGCCAATCAGCTTGCCCGCGCAGCGCACGGCGATGTGCCCCGGGCCGGTCACGTGAACGATCGGATCGAACGTCCAGTTCGGCACCAGGACGCGACCGCCCCAGGTCGGCGCCAGCCAGGCCGGCCCCGAGTGCGCGAGCCCCCAGATGCGCAGCCTCCCATCGAAGGGATAGACGCCGATCAGCGTGGTCTCGAACGGCGCTGATGGGCTGAGATGGCAGAGCTCGTCGGCGGTCGCGGCGCGCGGGCGATCGAAGACCAGGCGGAGGACCCCCTGATTCGGCGCGCCGCTGGCGGGGAGCGCGTCGGGCGACATGAGCAGCAGACGAAAACGCGTCGGACGCGTCTCCTCGGCGGTCATCGAGGCGTGAAAGGCGATCGAGAGCGCCTCGCGGAGGAGATCGTGGGGGATCGCGAGCTTCCGCCCCGCGGGCCAGTGCTCCCGAACGTAAAGCGCGAGGTCGGGCGGATAGTAGTATCCCGGCGTCATTTCTTGAGCATGCCTCGAATCCGGGAGGTAGGCCCGACCCGATCTCCGAGCCTAGCTACAGCTCCACTCCCGTCGAGATCTGACAGAAGCGCGTCATCGGGCCACTAGATCTCGGGCGGTCTCGGCTTGGCCCCGATCAGAGCGCCGACGACGGCGCCGGCGGTCAGGATCGCGACGGTCGCCAGGAACGTCCCGTACGTCGCCACCACAATCGCGGTCCGGAACGGCTCCCGATAGGGCGCCGGCGACGCGCTCGATACCGAAGGGACGCGGCTTCGTGCCGACCTGCCATCGCGAAGATCGTCGAGCTGCGCACGTAACTTCTGCTCCCGGTCCTTCTGCGTGGTGAGATCACCGAGGAGCGCGAGCGAGCCCACGTACTCACCGTTCCGATCGAACACGGGATTGGCCGATCCGAGCACCCAGACGGAAGAACCGTCCTTGCGCAGCAGCTGGACCTCCTGACGCTCTTCGATCCCGAGCGCGCGCCGTTGTAGGTTCCGTTCAGCGGCGGGCCACCGCGCGCGATCGATGAACGAGAAGATCGGTTTCCCGAGCATCTCCTCCTTCGAATAACCGAGCAGATCGGCGAGACGACGATTCACGAACGTCGTTCGCGCCTGGGCGTCAATCAACCAGATCCCCTCGGCCGTCGTCTCCAGGACGAGATCGGCAACCATGCGCCGCAACGTCTCCGAGGCAGGCAGCTGTTTCCCCGTCGCATCGAGCGAATCCGGCGCGAGCTCCGGGGTGTTGTCGTCAACCATGTGCGGCGGATAATGACATATTGGGTTGGGTTGGTTGCTCTTGGCGGATTTCAGTGAGCGCGGTCACCTCCGTTTTTTGCTATCAGCCCTTTAGTTGGACCGGCGCAATGAAGATGATCGCGCTCAGCGCAGCGCATGGGCGCGGCGCGCAGGCGAATCAGAAGCGAACGAGGAACTGGGCCGGCACGAGCAGGCCGGTCTGACCCGAGCTGTAGATGTAGAGCGCGCTGGTGTAGGGGCAGTTCTTGATCCCGACCGCCTCGAGGCTGAGCCAGACCTGGCGCGTGGGGAAGGGATACCAGTGAGCGCCGACCGCCCCCTCGACGGCGGTCGCGAACGGGCCGGAGACGAGGGAGCTCCGAAGATACGGCTCCAACCGTTTCGGAAGCACGAAGTAGCCCAGCGAGCTGTCGAAGCCCCAGTCGAACATGCTGGCCAGAGGAAGGGGCCCGTCGGCCACGAACTTGTCCAGCCAGCGAAACGCGAACTCGGCGTTGAGCGCGAAGCCGCGATACTTGATGCCGGCGTCGACCGCGTAGACATAGTAGCTCGCCAGCGAGACCGTCACGCTCGGCGCCAGTGTGCCGGTCGCGAACAGCAACGTGCCGTCCGACATGTACGTCGAGTTATTTTCGGGGTTGGCGTCCGACAGATCGGAGAGCCGATCCTCGCGCGCGTAGGTGAAGGCGGTGCCGAGGCGCAACGATGGAGATTCGTGGTGCTCGTAGT
>Ga0209890_10000059_pt1 | contig 50678 bp, 42 predicted proteins | sample OrgsoiDNA2013049_FD_185799 | JGI IMG/M metagenome (GOLD analysis project Ga0209890, IMG submission 185799) | Permafrost soil microbial communities from the Arctic, to analyse light accelerated degradation of dissolved organic matter (DOM) -... | ecosystem: Environmental > Terrestrial > Soil >... | reverse complement strand
TGATCAACTATCGCGAACAGGACTTCGTGGAGGTGTTGGCCACCCAGACGCAAGGGCGCGGTGCCGACGTGATCCTGGACAACATCGGCGCGAAGTACCTTGCCCGCAACGTCAATGCGCTGGCGGCGGGCGGACGACTGGTCATCATCGGGCTTCAGGGTGGCGTCAAGGCCGAGCTCGACATCAACACGTTGCTGCGCAAGTGCGCCGCGGTGATCGCGACGTCATTGCGAGGCCGGCCGGCAGCCGAGAAGGCCGCCATCATCGCCGCCGTGCGTGAGCACGTCTGGCCACTGTTCGACTCCGGGCTGGTGAAGCCTGTCGTGCACGCGACCTTCCCCCTGTCTCAGGCTGCCGACGCCCATCGCGAGCTCGAGTCAAGCACAAACATCGGCAAGGTCCTGCTCACCACCTGACCACAGCCTGCCAGGCACGGTCCCCGGGTGTCGCCAGTGGCCAAGGAAGCCCGGGCTCAGCGGGTCTTGCTACCGCCGACACCATTGGCGCGACCGGCCTCAAGCCGAGCCACCGGCAACCGGAAGGGCGAACACGACACGTAGTCCAGGCCCACCTCGTGGAAGAAGTGCACCGAGTCAGGGTCGCCACCGTGCTCACCGCAGACGCCGACCTTCAGGCCGGGCCGGGCCTTGCGGCCCTCCTGGACAGCTATCGTGATCAGGCGCCCGACACCTTCAACGTCCAGAGACTCGAAGGGTGAGACGCCGAAGATGCCCTTCTCCAGGTAATCGGAGAAGAATGCCGCCTCGACATCGTCCCGGGAGAAGCCCCACGTCATCTGGGTCAGGTCATTGGTACCGAAAGAGAAGAACTCGGCGGCCTCAGCGATCGCGCCCGCGGTCAGGCACGCTCGCGGTAGCTCGATCATGGTCCCCACCATGTGGTCGAGGTGCACACCGGTGACCGAGCGTACGTCTTGGGCCACAGCCTTGATCTCCTCCGCGATGTTCTCCAGCTCCTGGACGGCGCCGACCAGCGGCACCATGATCTCCGCGCGCGGAACACCGCCGGCCTTGACCCGCAACGCCGCCGCTTCGAGCACCGCCCTGGCCTGCATGGCGAACAGCCCGGGAATCACCAGGCCAAGGCGCACGCCGCGAAGTCCGAGCATCGGATTCTGCTCGTGCAGCGCGTGTACGGCCTGCAGTAGGCGCAGGTCCCCCTCGCGTGCCTCCCCGCGTGCCTCTGCCACGGCGACCCGCACCGACAGATCCGTGATGTCCGGGAGGAACTCGTGCAGCGGCGGGTCGAGCAGGCGAATGGTCACCGGCAGGCCGTCCATGGCCTCGAAGATGCCTGCGAAGTCGTCGCGCTGAAGCGGGAGCAGCTCGGCCAGGACCTTGTCCCGCTCCTCGTCGGTGTCGGCCAGGATCAGAGCCTCGACCATCGGGCGCCGGTCACCGAGGAACATGTGCTCGGTCCGGCACAGGCCGATGCCCTGAGCGCCGAAGCGCCGGGAGCGCGCCGCGTCCGCCGGGGTGTCCGCATTGGCGCGAACGGCCAACCGACGACAGCCGTCGGCAATGCGCATGATGCGATGCACGGCCTTGACGAGATCGTCCGTGCCGGTCAGGTCAGGATCGAGGTCGCCCTCGAAGTAGCGGACCACCGGCGATGTCTCGACCGGCACCTCGCCGAGAAACACCTCACCGGTCGTGCCGTCTATGGAGATGACGGTTCCCTCTTCGAATACCCTTCCGTCCGCGGTCGTGAAGTGTCGGGCCTTCGTGTCGACCAAGAGCTTCTCGGCGCCACACACACAGGTCTTTCCCATCCCGCGGGCAACGACTGCAGCGTGCGAGGTCTTGCCGCCACGGCTGGTCAAGATACCTTCGGCGGCGATCATCCCGTTGAGGTCGTCAGGGTTGGTCTCGCGCCGCACGAGGATGACCTTCTCACCCGAGCGAGACCACTTCACCGCGGTGTATGAGTCGAAGACGACCTTGCCTACGGCCGCACCGGGCGAAGCGTTCATGCCCTTGGCCAGCAGCTCGCGGGTGGCGTTGTCCTGGAAGTGGGGGAACATCAGCTGGGCCAGCTGGGCACCGGTGACGCGTTGCAGCGCTTCGGCCTCGTCGATCAGGCCCTCATCGATGAGCTGGGTCGCGATGCGGAACGCAGCCCCCGCGGTCCGCTTGCCGACCCGGGTCTGCAGCATCCACAGCTTGCCGCGCTCAATGGTGAACTCGATGTCGCACAGATCGCGGTAGTGCTCCTCGAGCTGGCCCATGATCGATATCAGCTCGTCATAAGACTTCTGGTCCAGGCCCTCGAGGTCAGCCAGCGGCAACGTGTTCCGGATCCCGGCGACGACGTCCTCGCCTTGTGCGTTCTGCAGGTAGTCGCCGTAGACGCCCTTGGCCCCCGACGCCGGGTCGCGGGTGAACGCCACTCCCGTGCCCGAGTCCGAGGACACGTTGCCGAACACCATGGAACAGATGCTGACAGCGGTGCCCAGGTCAGAGGGGATCCGTTCCTGGCGGCGGTACAGGATTGCGCGTTCGGCGTTCCACGAGTCGAACACGGCCCGGACCGCTAGGTCCAGCTGCTCGCGCGGCTCCTGGGGGAACTCCCGGCCGGCCTGCTCGAGCACGATCCCCTGGTACGTCTTGACCAACGCCCGCAGGTCATCGGCGTCCAGGTCGAGGTCCTTCTTCGTGCCCTTGGCATGTTTGGCGGCCCGCAGCGCGTCCTCGAACAGCTCGCCGCGGATGCCGAGAACGGTCTTGCCGAACATCTGGATCAGCCGGCGGTAAGAGTCGAACGCAAACCGATCGTTGTCGGACTGCTTCGCCAGCCCCAGGACCGACTCGTCGTTGAGTCCGACGTTCAGGACCGTGTCCATCATTCCGGGCATGGAGAACTTCGCACCGGAGCGCACCGAAACCAGGAGCGGGTCGTTGGCCTCCCCGAGCGTCTTGCCCATGGCCTCCTGCAGTGCCGCGAGGTGCTCGCTGACCTCGGCCTCCATCTCGTGCGGCTGGGAGCCGTTGGCGAGGTAGGCCTGGCACGCCACTGTCGTGATCACGAATCCCGGAGGCACCGGCAGCCCCATCCGTGTCATCTCCGCGAGGTTGGCCCCCTTGCCTCCGAGCAGGCCGCTAAGATCCTTGTGGCCTTCGGCGAAGTCGTAGACGAGCTTGGTCACAGCTGGACCTCCGGAGCGAGATGCGGGCCGGTGCTCGCAGTACACGAAGGTTAGACCCCCATGTGCAGGTGAAACACGCACGGGGGTATGCAGGACACACCACGCTCCCGTGCTCCGGTGTCGCAAACGGCCTCGGTCTGCGGGGGTCGAATGGCTCCTTTGGCCGGTGGGTTCAGGCTGGGACGAGGAAGGCGGCCAGGGCAGCGGCGTACATGGCTGGGTCCTTGGCACCACACAGCTCACGGGCGGAGTGCATCGACAGCATCGGCGCCCCAAAATCCACTGTGGTGGCACCGATCAGTGCCGCCGTCATCGGACCTACGGTCGAGCCGCAGGCCATGTCGCCGCGGGACACGAAGTGCTGCACCGGGACACCGGCCTGGTCACAGGCCGTGATGAACGCCGCCGCGCCAACGGAGTCGGTCGCGTAGCGCAGCTTGACGTTGGTCTTGAGCACCGGTCCACCGTTGATCGCGATCGGGTGCGCCGGCTCATGCTTCTCCGGGTAGTTCGGGTGGGTGGCGTGCGCCATGTCCCCCGACGCGACCACGGTCCCGGCCAGGGCCCGATGGAAGTCCTCACGACCACCTCCGGCCGAAGTCACGATGCGTTCGAGCACCGACGGCAGCAGCGTCGACATGGCTCCGCGCTCAGACTGGCTGCCGACCTCCTCGTGGTCGAACAGGACCAGCACCGGGATCGATGCGGACAGCATCGAGACCGGCAACGCACCTTCCGAGTCGGCAGCGTGGATCAACGCCTGCACCCCCGCGTAGCTCGTCGCCAGGTTGTCCAGCCGCGGCGCGGCAATGAGGTCGAGGTCCCGCCCGATCCGACGAGATGGCTGCAGGTCGTGGGTCATCACATCCCAGGACAGGACGTCCGCAGCGTCCACGCCAACTGCGGCTCCGAGGTAGCCGCGGAAGTCCCCAGGCTCGGTGCTCACCCCCCACAGCGGCGTCAAGTGCTCCTGGGGGTTGAGCACCAGAGCCTCGTTGGCACCACGGTCAAGGTGGACCGCGAGCTGGGCCACCCTCAATACCGGTTCGTCGATGGTGACCAGCCGGATCTGCACCCCATCCTTGCCGCGGATCGCCACCCGACCCGAGAGGCCGAGGTCTCGGTCGAGCCAGGAGTTGAACAGCGGGCCGCCATACAGCTCCACGCCGAGCAGCTGCCAGCCTGCGCGGACCACGTCAGGCCGGGGCCTGATACGCAGGTTCGGGCTGTCCGTGTGGGCGCCGACCACACGAAACGGCGTGGCCGGGCTGCCCGCTGCCTGACTGCTCCACGCGATCAGCGAACCGCCACGAGTCAGGTAGTAGCGGCCGCGCTCGGTCGGAAACGCATCGGTCTCCTGCAAAAGCCTGAAGCCGGCGGACCCCAGTTGCCGACCCGCTTGGACACACGCGTGGAACGGCGAGGGAGAAGCGTCGACGAAGGCACACAAACCCGCCGCCTCGAGGTCGATGTCCCAGGAGTGAGCCATGCCATCGACCCTACCGTCGTTCCAGATCGGGGTTCGGGCACGTGACTAGGATCCAGACCGGGTCTTCGATGTTTGAATCGCCTTGAGGACAGAGCGATTCGTTCGAGCGGTGGCTCAGAACCACGGGCTTGCGCTCACAGTGGCGGCAGCGACCGCTACCGCCAGCCGATACCTGTCTGTGCGGACAAAGGTGACTCCCGACAAGTCATATTCCCATTGACCGCCGGAGTCCGGGCGGATCACATCTCGATGGCTGAGAAACACGCCGATCTTGGTGTTCCCGCGAACGAGGCATTGTCAGGCCAAGAAATGGTCAGGTCAAGCCGGCTGAGTCCAAAGTTCCGTTTGACTTTAAGTCTTGACAGGGCCCTGACCATATGGAGGACATACCTCTTGTAAAGGACACCCTTACTCGGTGACAGATGCTTATCACCGGCCCGGGTTGAAGTCGCTTGAAACAAACGCACCGATAATCGGAGGAAGTCAGTGAAGTTGAAGTATTGGGCAATGGGAATGGCTATTCCGCTGACCGCGGCCGTCGCGCTCTCGACCGCCCCAGCAGCCTCGGCGACACCGGTCGCCTCGTTCCAAAGAGTCGTACGGGCGGACAGTAACTGGCGCGACCGCAGCTGCGACCCCCGATGGGACCGAGGCTGGCGCGACAGCCGCTGCCACCGAGACGACAGCCGCGGCCACAGCCGCCGCTAGCCAAGGTCCGACCCCAGGCTCGTCCGGGGTCGACACGCTGACGGATATGACCGGTCCTTGGAAATGACCGGTCATCGGGTCGGTGACGTTGACCTGGGGCGTCCGTGGCCTCGGTGATCATTACCAGGATGCGGCGGTTCATGATCACCGAGGTCACCCTGTATGTGTTCTTCATCCCCTTTCAGGCGTTATGCCTGAATGCTCGGACCCGGTCAATTCCTTGCCATGTCACGACCGATGTCGAGTGCCCCCTTATCCCATGCCTGCCGCCCGCGAGCCGTTCAGACGTGGCTTATTCACACAAGCCCGAGAGGGAAACCCTCAGCGGCTGGCGTCTCCATTCTGCAGGTCGCCCGTCTTCATTCTCCCGCTTGACCACGCTCGAGTGAGCAAATCGCGCAAAGAGATCCACCAGCCGCCGCATGCTCGGGGCTCGCGCATCTACCTACGTTGCCGTAACCTACGGAAGCGTAGGTGGATGCCGCGACGGGAGGAACCAGCATGTCGAAGACGATGACCCAGACAGCACTGCTCCGCGAGCTCGACCAGGTCGTGGTCGGTGAGCTCAACCGTCACGAGAAGGTCGCCAAGGAGTGGTTCCCTCATGACTATGTGCCGTGGAGCGAGGGGCGCAGCTTCGACGGGTTGATGGGTGGCGACCAGTGGAGCGAGAGCGACTCCGACATCTCGGACGTCGCCCGATCGGCGCTGATCGTCAACCTGCTCACCGAGGACAACCTCCCGAGCTACCATCACGAGATCGCCCTGATCTTCGGACGCGACGACGCCTGGGGCGAATGGGTGCACCGCTGGACGGCCGAGGAGGGGCGCCACGCCATGGCGATGCGCGACTACATGTTGGTCAAACGGATGGTGGATCCCGTAGCGCTGGAGCGTTTCCGGATGAAGCACATGTCCGCTGGATATGTGTCTGCAAACTCCGGCGAGCTGATGGACTCCCTCGCCTACGTCTCGTTCCAGGAACTGGCCACGCGCGTCTCGCACCGCAACACCGGCAAGTTCACCCAGGACCCGATGTGCGAGAACCTGCTCACCCGCATCGCCGCCGACGAGAACCTGCACATGATCTTCTACCGCAACCTGCTGGACGCGGCCCTGCAGATCTGCCCGGACCAGGCCATGGTCTCAATCCTGAAGGTCGTGAGGAACTTCGAGATGCCGGGCACGGGCATTCCCGGCTTCCAGCGCAAAGCCGTCGAGATGGCAGTCGAGGGAATCTACGACCTGCGTCAGCACAAGGATGAGGTCCTGGCCCCGATACTGCGCTTCTGGAAGGTCTTCGAGCTGGAGGGGCTGTCCGACGAGGGCGAGGGCGCACGCACGGAGCTGGCCGAGTTCATGGAGGACTTGGAGAAACAGGCGTTGCGGTTCGAAGACAAGCGCGACATGCTCAGGGCCCGAATGGCGCCCCACTGAGCCCCGGCCGCTCTGGCCAACTTACGTGCCCATTTCAGTTTCTGAGCTCAACCCCGCGGATCAGACTGCCGGCGGTGCAGGATGGGGGTCATGAACCCATCCCAGGATGAGCAGCCGGTCCTGGCTGACGACCACCAGGATCAACGGGTCGTCGTGGTCTCCCACGACACAGTGGGGGTGGCCGAGCAGCCGGGCGACGGCGACCAGGCCAGCAACCCCATCGATCTTGTCGAGCATCCAGGAAAGGTCATGCGGATCGCATCCATGATCAAGCAGCTGCTCGAGGAAGTGCGCGCCGCGCCTTTGGACGAAGCCGGCCGCACCCGACTCGCCGAGATCCACCGCCGCTCGATCAGCGAGCTGGAGCAGGGTCTTGCTCCCGAGCTCATCGACGAGCTCGAGCGAATCACGTTGCCCTTCGGCGATGAGACGCCCTCGGACGCCGAGCTACGCATAGCGCAGGCCCAGCTCGTCGGCTGGCTCGAAGGGCTGTTCCACGGCATCCAGGCCACCCTGTTCGCCCAGCAGATGGCCGCCCAACAGCAGCTGCAGACCATGCGCCGTGCACTTCCGCCGGGCCAGCACGCTCAGGACGGCGGGCCCGGTCAGTACCCTGGCACTGGCACCCAGAACCGCCAGGACCCGCGCGACGGCGGGTCGACCGGGCAGTACCTCTAAAGCGGGAAAGCATCCGGACGGCGCCACCTGCCCCGAAGCCATCCTGTGGGCACTGCACCCCGCAGCTAACCACCCCTGCCACTCTCACCACCCGGCGCGGCGCCGACGGCGAGCGCCACGATGGACGCCAAGGGCGTTGTCAGCGCACCAGCAACGGTAACTTCAACCCCCACAACAGCGGCAACGTGACCCAGCGAATCCGGTAGGCCGCGGGCGCCCCGTTCAGGGGGCGTCAACGCTGACAGACAGGAGCCGGGAGGAGCTCTGCGCTCCTGGCGGGTCCTTCCCGTGCGAACCCGTGACGAGTTGCGCCCGCGCCCTGGGTTTACCATCCCTGACAAGAACCAACCGTCCCTGACGGCGAACAAGAACGCGCCAGGCTGGGCCCTCAGCGACGCACGCTCCCCAGAGCACCGAACAGCTCCCGGGTCACACATGGCTTGGACCCACCCACGCCGCCGGACAACCTCCGCTGCAGCCCCGCTTCAAGGCGGCACCCCGGGGTGGACTCAGGCGCGCTCGCGGTCCAGCACGATCTCGAACCACACGGTCGACCCGTCGACCCCCCGTGCATGGCCCATGGCATCGGAGACCGCCGCCACGAGAGCAAGCCCCCTGCCCTGCGAGGCGGACTGGTCCTCACGTCCAGCACGAGGCGTGCTCCACGTGCCGGTGTCCTCAACGGTGACCAGGAGCCGATCCGCGAGCTCCATGCTCACCCTCGCCGAGGTGCCGGCGTGCAGTCCCACGTTGGTGACCAGCTCCGAGACACCCATGACAGCACCGGCCACGATCTCCTCGCCAAGGCCCCATGACTCCAACTGGTCACGAACCCACCGCCTGGCCCCACGCACGGCGATCGCGTGGGGCGGAACGAGCACCGAGGCCATCTGATGAACCCGGCTGTCACGAACGACAACGAGCAGGGCGCAATCGTGCTCCAGGCCGTGATCCCCGATCAGGTCGTCGACCACGTGCTGGGAGATGCTGCGCGGGGCCGTCGAACTCATCGTGGTCAAGGTCCCCAGCAGACTCGCCTGCCCCCGGGCCAGGCCCTGTTCCTGGCGCCTGAGCAGCCCGTCGGTGAAGCCGACCAGGGCGTCGCCCTCCTCGAGGACCATCCGCAGGACCGGGCGATTTCCCGTGATCCCGAGCGGGGGCCCCGGTTCAACCTTGGCGTACTCGGCCAAGCGCTCAGAACCGGCCCGCCCGGCCGCCCGGCGACGAACAATCGCCGGCGGCAAGTGGCCAGCACTGGCGAGCGACAGGTCGCCTGTCTCGGGGTCGAAGACCCCGAGCAGGGCAGTGACCAACAGCTCTCCGCCGAAGCCGGGGCTGGCGGGTGCAGCCGAGCCATGGCCGCCATCTGAAGCGACCGGCCAGCTGCGATCCAGGTGGCTGACGAGCCCGTCGAGCGCAGTGAAGATGGCGTTGGGGTCCGAGCTCTTCAGAACTGCTCCCCGCAGACCCACCTTGATCTGCGCCATCACCGCGGCAGCGGCCTCACCGGCCGCCATCACGTCACCAATGGTGACCGCAAGCTTTCCGTCCTGCATGTCGACGACGTCATAGAACTCACCCGCCGCCGCGGTCCCGGCGTTGTCGTTCTGGTCGCGTGCCGCCAGGGTCACCATCTGGATGTCCGGAAGGTGGCGTCGCATCCCCAGGTAACCGATGGAGCCGCCGATGTCGGGCCCGTTGATCGGCAGGATCAGCGGTCCGCCGCCCTCGACGGCGAACCGCTGATCGGGTTCGGCGACTGCCGCCTCCGGTGGCCTGGCGCCCGCACGGAAGCCCGACCAGATCAGCGGCCGGCGGGCAACCGTCTGGTCCCACAGCTCGATCCCGCCCCATCTCGCCGCGCCCTGAGAGCCCTGTTCAGCACCACCCACCAACACCAGCACAGGGGCGATCTCGACCACCACAACCAGGACCCCGAGAACCGAGCCGTCGCTGTCCCTGACCGCGGAGTAGCTTCGGGCAAGGTACGCCCAGTCGGGGTGCGTTTGGTGGCGTCCCTTCAGGTCCAGCATCTCTCCGTCGTCATGGAAGGACGATCCTCCGGCAAAGACGCCGTCGACGGCCTCGGCATAGCCCGGACGCGACCAGATCTCGGGCATCACGACAGGAGCCGACTGACCCCAGGCGCGCGGGTGCCTCGCACCCAGTAGGTCCGCGAACCGGTCGTTGTAGACCATCGTGTAGTTCGGGCCGTGACAGTAGGCCATGGGTGCACTGACCTCGAGCAGGGTCCGGACGACGGCCTCGACAGCCGGCGCCCACTGATCTTGCGGACCGAAATCGCTGTCGGACCAGTCGTATTCCGCAGCGAACTTCGCACAGCCTGCAGTTGGCGGATCGGCAGCCAGAGCAAAAAGCCCTTGCGAGAAGGCAGCCACCCACATATTTTAGCCAACTTGGTCTCTGGGCAGGGGCTAAGGGCCGTACGTTTGTTTCATGCCTCGCGTGCCGTGGTGGGGCCTGGCTTCCGCCGGTGCCGCACCGGTGTTGCTCATCGGAGGCTGGACGGTCTCCGCAGGGGTTCAGCCGGTGGCCTTCGACGCCGTTGTGCACACGATCAGCGAGCTCGCCGCGCGCGACACCCCCGACCGTTGGCTGATGACCGGTGCCCTGGTCGGCGTCGGCATCTCGCACCTGGCGACCGCCTGCGCGCTTAGCTCAGCAGCGTCGGCCGGGCGACTGATTCACGGCCTCGGCGGACTAGCGACGATCCTGGTGGCCGCGTTCCCTCTGCCGGCTGGTGGCCGATCCTCATTGGCGCACACGGCCGCCGCTGCCCTAGCCTTCGTCTCGCTGGCGATGTGGCCGGCATTCGCCTGGACGCGCCCACTCGTGCCCCGGCGGAGCGTAGCGGCACTTCTTAGACCACCGGCATGCGCAGCTGCGACATGCACGATGATGCTGGCCCTCACGTGGTTCATGGCCGAGCAGCTCCTGGGTGGCCAGAGAGTGGGGCTGGCCGAACGTGTCGCCGCCGGAGCGCAGGCAGTGTGGCCACTGGCCGTGGTGCTGGCAGTCCGACGATCCCAGCCAAACCGGGTGATGACAAATCCAAGGCCTGCTCAAGCAAGACCTCCGGCACCGCCACGCTAGGTTTGCGGACCGGGCTGGGACTGGCCCGACGTGCGATCGTGGATGTCGCTAGCCACGTTGTTCAGGACCGCGACCAGTGGAACTGCGACGAACGCACCGAAGATCCCGCCCAAGATGGTGCCCGCGGTCACCGCCATCAGGATGCCCAGCGGATGGATCTGGACGGCCTTGCCCAGAATGAAGGGATTGAGCAGGTTGCCCTCAAGCTGCACCGTGAGAAACAACGCGAGAGCCATGACGAGGGCCACCACCAGGCTCTTGGTCACCAACGCCACCAGGACGACCAGGACGCCGGCCACGAGCATTCCGATCAGCGGGATCAGCGAGCCCAGGAACAGCAGCACGCCCAGCGGGACCACCAACGGCATACCTGCCACGAGCATGATCACGACCATGGTGAGCGAGTTGATCAGCGCCAGCAGGACGGTGCTGCGCATGTAGGCGATCAGCGTCCGCCAGGCCACATTGCCGGCGTGGGCCACCGTGGCCCTGCTCCCAATCGGGAAGAGCCGCACGATCCACCGCCAGATCCTGCCGTCGTCGGTCATCAGGAACAGGGTTGCGAACAGGCAGAAGACCGTCCCGCTGACGATAACCAGCGCGCTGTTCGCGGTGGCAAAGGCGCCCTGGGCCAGGCTGGCGCGGTTGTCGCTGATGGCTTTCGTCAGGGCGGCGATCAGCTGGTTGACCTGGGTCTCGGACATCCGCGGCGGACCCGTGACCAGCCAGGTGCGGATCGTCCCCACGGCGTCCAACAACTGGCCCCCCAGTGCGGAGGAGTTCACGGAGACCTGCTGGGCGACGAACCAGGCAGCCCCAACGAGCGCGGTCATCCCGAGCACGAAGACGATGATCGCCGCCAGTGCCCGGGGCACGCGGTAGTGCGTCAGCAGCTCCACCTCCGGCTGCAGCAGGGCGCAGATCATGACCGCGACGATCACCGTGATCGTCACCAGGCTCACGTCGTTGAGCAGGTTGAGCAAGACGAAAAGTGCCGCGACCACGATGAGGAACCGCAGCGCCCACGCGGCGATGACCGGAAAGCCCCCGCTGACGGTCTCGGCCGGCCGTTCAGTAGCGGGGCTCATGCCAGCGCCCGTGCCGTCTCGCGGGTGACGAGCCGTCCGGAGAACAGGTCAGCACCCCCGGGGGTGGAGGTCATCCGGCCGCCACAGAAGCGGCGGCCGAAGTGAGCACGTCGAGCTCGTCCCTCAGGTAGCCCGCCATGACCTCGAGGTCCGGCACCAGCTCGCGACAGGCGATCAGCCCGAAGTACAGGTTGCCTCGATAGCTCATCACCGTGATGTTGAGTCCCTGACCGTCGACCAGCGCCGAGACCGGGTAGTACGCCAACACCTCGGCACCGGCGAAGTAGAGGGGCACGTTTGGACCGGGAACGTTGGAGATGATGAGGTTGAAGGGGCCCACCCGCTCGAGCAACCGCAACCGCGCGGATAGGCGCCAGGCCTGGTTAGCCAGTGCCGGCATCGCGAACTGGCTGACGTCGGCGAGCAGGCTGGCCGGGATGGCGCCATGCTGATCCTTGGCCGCGCGCATGGCCTCGTGCATGGCGCCCAGCCGTGCACCCGGGTCGGACAGGTTGGTCGGCATGGCGGCCAGCATCATCGACACCCGGTTGCCGTACGTCCCCTTCTGGTCCGTACTGCGCACCGAGACCGGAACGGCCGCGACCAGCGGGGCGGTCGGCAGGGCATCGTGCAGCGCCAGCCACCGGCGCAACGCGCCCGCACACAACGCCATGACGACGTCGTTGACGGTCAGCCCAGCCCTGTCATGGCCACCTCGCAGCTTCTTGACCTCGGCCAGCGGCAGGTCGGTGAAGGCCCACCTGCGGTGGGGGGACAGGGGCGCGTTGAACGGCGTCTTCGGGGCACGCGTGACTGTCTGCGTCAGCAGATCTGTGGTGTCGATCCCGGCCAGGCGTTGAGCCAGCGGCGGTCCAAGGACATTGGCAAGACCAGGAATCAACCGGGAGAGGTCCGTGGCAACCCGAACGGCCCGAAGAGGCTGGCGCGCCAGGGCGAAAGCGCTTCGGCTGAGCAGCGACACGGGGTCCGGTGGCCGCTCACCCTCGAAGACCTTGCTTTCGGGCAGGGCTCGACCCTCCGGGGAGACGTCGAGCATGGCCGTGAGGATGTCGCCTCCGGAGATGCCGTCAATCGCGGCGTGGTGGATCTTGGAGTAGATCGCCGCACGCCCGCCGTGAAGCCCGCTGATGAGGTAGATCTCCCACAACGGACGACTACGGTCCAGCGGCCGGGCATGCAACCGGGCCACCTGTTCGGACAGCTGCCTGTCACTGCCGGGGGAAGGCAGGGCGAGCTCGCGGATGTGGAACTCAATGTCGAAGTCTGGGTCATCGATCCAGTACGGATGGTCGAGCCCCAACGGCACGGTGACCAGACGTCGACGAAAGAGCGGGACCAATGGCAGGCGGGACTCGATGACCCGGGTGAAATGCTCAAGGGTCAGCCGTGAACGCGCACTCTTGGCGTCGACGATGCACACGCTGCCAACGTGCCCGAAGACCGAGCGCGTCTCCATCGCCAGGAACGCACCATCCAGTCCGCTCAGCTGTTCCACGGGTCGCTCCTCTTCTGTGCGTCAGTGTTCTTCACATCGGTGGCCAGCCAGGCAAGAAGGTGTCCAGCCGTCCACTCCGGCACCTCGAGCTGCGGGACGTGACCCACGTCGGGGGCCACCTCAAAGCGCCATGACGGGTTGGCGGCGGCGACTGCCCGGGATGCCCCGATCGTCACGAGCCGGTCCTTCTCGCCATGCAACAGCAGCACCGGCGCCTGGATCGCCTCCATGGTTGCCAGAAAGGAGCTGCGCCGGGCCAGCATACCCATCAGCGAACGAGCCGCGCGCACGAAGTGTTCGTCGATGTCAGGGTATCCACGACGCGCGCGCGCCACCTCCAGGTGCTGGGCTATCACGTCGGCCGGTACCCGCGTGGGGTCCACGCAGCACAGCCGCAGGACATCCATCGCGAGCTGCTCGGGCGAACGCACCCGGCGACGGGCCTGCAGCATGGCACGGCCGAGGCGGGGCACGGCGTACATGCCGAAGCTGGCGGCCACGAGCAGATCCGGGGGCGCCCCCGCCGTGGCCGGCAACGCGGGGTCTATCAGAACGAGCCCCGTGACCGTCTCGGGGTGCCACGCCGCCTGAAGACTCGTGATCACCCCGCCCATCGAGTTGCCCACCAGAATCGCCGGACCCCCCGCCACCTCAGTGAGGAACCGGGCCAGCATGCCCTGGTTGGCGGTGACCGAGGTCGAGTGCGTGCCTGCCTGGGTGTGGCCGAATCCAACCAGGTCCAGTGCCATGACACGACAGGTCTGAGTCAGCAGCGGGGCGAGCGCGGCCCAGTTGACCGCCGACCCGCCCAACCCGTGGACCATCACCAGCAACGGCCCGTCCACGGGCCCACCGTGGTCGACGTAGTGGACGGGCAGGCCCAGATCCACCCACCGCGAGGTCGCAGCGGTATGCCCTCCGGCCGCCTCCGCCGGCGGCAGGCCTGGGCCGGCGCCCGCCTCGCTGCTCATCCTGCGAGGGTAACTGTCGTCCGGCTCACTCCGAGGTCGGCCGAGCAGGTCCGTTGGCCTGGCTCGCGGGTGGCGATGGTCTTGCCGTTGATGACACTGATGTTGTCATAGACAGGGCTCCCCTGGATGAGGTTGCTGTAGGTGTAGCGGGTCAGGGACGCCAGGTCGCAGCTCTGGCTGAAGACGGCGACGTCGAAGGCATAGGGCTGGCCCGCCAACTCACCCGGCTGGTCGCCCCCGTTCTCAACCAGGAAGTGGCTCATCGTGCCACCCCCGGTGAAGGTGCCGACGCCGATGCGGTTGCCCTCGAGCTCGTCCTTGTGCAGGTGACCGTTGATGAGCAGGGTCGCGGACGCGACCATCCTGGCTGCGTCGGGCTCGTGCGTGACGACGATGTCGGGGCGGGCCAGGCCGGCAAACGCCCGGTTGAACGCCTCCGCTGCCGGCTGTTCCTTCTGGTTGATGTCCTGGTTGTTGTCACCGAAGAACCGCGGGTCGTTGAACCCCGCGACAACGACACCGTTGACGCTGGCCTCGGTGTACGTCCCCGGCGTCGGCTCCAACAAGACGACGTTGCCGATCTTGGACATCCGCTCCAGCAACCCCTGGTCGGCAAGGCTGCTGGCGTCGTGGTTGCCGCGAACGAAGAAGTAGGGCACCCCGAGGTTCTTGATCGAGGTGAAGATCCCGGACAGCTCACCTTCTGTGACACTGCCGAAGTTGAGCAGGTCGCCCGAGTCGATGACCGCAGTGATCTGCTCGTCCTGGATGATCCGCTTCATCACCGGGTACTCGTTGGCACCGTGGATGTCCGAGACCAGCAGGAACCGGGCAGCGGGCACCGTGGTGACCTCCGCGGGGACGAACTTCGCCTTCAACGCCTCAGAGAGCGCCAGCAGGTTCTTCACGTAGGGGGTGACCTCCGCCGCGCGCGCCTGCACCCCGGCAAGCAACCCCGCGTTGCTCTGGACCATGCCGAGCAGGCCGGTCGTCCTGAAGCTCGACAGCTGGCTGGGCTGATAGGTCCCCCAGATCCCGATGCCGGTGCCACCGATCGCCAGCAGGCCCGCGAGGCCGGTGGACACGACCTGGCGTCCCGTGGGGCGACGACGGCGTGCGTAGGAGGTCAGGGCAATGGCGCCGACACCTAAGGCCAACACACCGCCGATGAACTTCAGCCCCAGCTCGACGACCCCCGAGCCGAGGGCGTCGCTGATCTCCTTGCTCGAGGGCTGGAGGGTCTCGATCGACACGCGCCTGTCGTCGAACAGCTGAGTGATGGTGTCGCGGACCTGGACGGTCGCATCGACGCCGGGCGCCGCGAACGCACCGGTGAACTTCAGGTCGAGGTCGCCGAAGGACGTTGGACTGTGGATCGTCGAGGTCAGGGTGGGCAGCAGTGACAGCCTCACCTCGGCGCTGTAGTGCTTGGTCTGCACCGTGGTCGGCAAGAGGCTGGTCGCGCCGATCCCGCCGAGACTGACCGCGAAGACCAGGACCAGCAGCTCCACGCCTCGGGTGACCCACTGCCGCCAACGCCACCGTCTGCGACCCGTGCGGTCGGTCCCCTCAGATGCTGCGCGGTTTCCCAACATGCTTCAGACCATGGTAGGCGGGCCCAGCTCGAAGGTCGCCCGGACCTCGTGTCGAGACCTGCCGTCCGGCCCCTGCCCCAGGTAGGCGGCGACCAGCACCACCTCGCGCGCCTGCCAGGACGGACCGGAATACGGCTCCAGCGCGCGCAGCCACCCCGTGACGTCCACGGGCCCTGCCAACCTGGCCAGCGTCAGGTGCGGGTGAAACCTTCCCCCGCCCACCTCGATCCCAGACTTGGCCCCGCAGGCGCGGACCCCGCCCGCCAACCTCATCAACTCCTCCCCGTCGTGCTCCAGACCTGCCCACAGCACTTTTGCGCGGGCGGCGTGAGGGAACGCGCCCGCGCCAGCCATTCGCAGTACCAACGGCTTTCGTCGCGACACGGCGCGCTCGAGGCGGTCCAACAGCTCATCCGTGTGCCGGTCAGCGACCTCAGCGAGGAAGGCCAGGGTGACATGCCACTGGTCCGGTAGGGTCCAACGCAATTCAGGTCCAGCCTCCTGACGCGGCTGGAGGTACTGGGCCAGGTCCTCCTTGACCGCTTCGGGCAGCGGCAGCGCGACAAACATCCGCATAGGTCCATATCGTGTCACGTGAATGCCTCGGCGTGACTGGCCGGAAACGCGTAGATTGGCCAAACGTCAACAGGGGTACGGGCGATTGTGCCTGTGCCAGCGCCTGGGACACGGCGTTCGCACAGACTAAGGACAGCAATGACAGAGCCGGGTACGTCGAGCCAGCCAGCCAACCAGCCGCTCCAGCCGCCTGGTGCAACGGAGTCCGTCCTGACGCTCACGGCGCCCGCACCGACCCGGGCCGTGGCCGTCACCGCCGCACCAAGGCTGGCGCCGGCTGTGGAAGCCGCGGCCCTGCCGGGTCTGGACGCCAAGGTCGAGGGCTACCTCGCTTCGTTGATGTCGGCCGAGCCGCGTTCGCCAGAGTTCACCGCCAAGGCCACGGACGTGCGTTCGATGGGCGACGACGACATCCGACGCGCCGCCGAGAGCTCCAACCGGCTACTGAAGTCACCGGTCAAGGCGCTGCAGGAAGGCGGGCTGGCCGAAGGGTCCAAGGTCGGCTCGACCCTGCTCGAGCTGCGCCGCACGGTGGAGGAGCTGGATCCCAAAGCGGCCACCGGCACCAAGAAGTTCCTCGGCATGATCCCCTTCGGCGACAGGCTGACCGACTATTTCCACAAGTACCAGAGCGCCGAGGGCCATCTCGATGCGATTCTGCATGCGCTGCGCGACGGCCAGGACGAGCTCGGCAAGGACAACGCCGCACTCAACCTCGAGAAGCAGCAGCTGTGGGAGGCGATGGGCCGGCTCAACCAGTATGTCTACGTCGCCGAGCGGCTCGACTCGCGGCTGGCGGCCGGGATCGCCGACATGGGGGCCACCAATCCCGACAAGGCCAAGGCCCTGCGGGAGGACGTGCTGTTCTATGTCCGCCAAAAGCACCAGGACCTGCTGACCCAGCTGGCCGTGTCGATCCAGAACTATCTGGCCATCGACATCGTCATCAAGAACAACATCGAGCTGATCAAGGGGGTCGACCGGGCCTCCACCACGACGATCTCGGCACTGCGCACAGCCGTCATGGTGGCCCAGGCGCTGGGCAACCAGCAGCTCGTGCTCACCCAGATCACGGCGCTGAGCACCACGACGTCGGCACTGATCGAACGCACCTCGGAGATGCTGCGCGACAACTCGACGGCCATCCAGCAGCAGGCTGGGTCGGCCACGATCGGTCTGCCGCAGCTGCAGGCCGCGTTCCAGAACATCTACGCCACCATGGATGCCATCGACTCGTTCAAGGTCGAGGCGCTGGACAACATGGCCGCCACGATCGGCACCCTGGAGACCGAGGTCGGCAAGTCCCGCGAGTACCTCGACCGCGTCGAGCGCCAGAACCAGGGCGTGGTCGCCCACGGCTCGCTCGATCTCGGCGCCGCCCCTGGCGCTGGCCGCTGACGCGAGTTCGGGAGAAGATCGACACCATGGAGCTGAGCGAGCTCTTCGACCGGCTGACCGGTCGCCGCCGCGAGCCCGAACGCCCCGTGCTGCCAAGGGTTCCCACCAGCGACGACCTGCTCGCCGCCCTTGACGATGTGTCGGCGATGGTGTCCCGCGGTGCGGTCCCGGGGCCGGTTGCCTCACGAGTCTTGAGAGTCTCGCGGACCGTCCGCGACACCATCCCGCGGTTGTCCAACCTCGGCGCCGGCAGCCTGCAGGCCTACAACGTCATGGCCACCGCCACGGACTATCTGCCGGAGGCCATCGGCGGCTACCTGCGCCTGCCGCGGCAGTTTGCCGACAGCCGCCCCGTCGACCGCGGCAAGACCTCGCTGATGATCCTGATCGACCAGCTCGACCTTCTGGCCGCCACGATGGACAAGGTCTTCGACGCCGTATGCCGTGCCGATGCGGACGCACTGGTGGCACACGGCCGTTTCCTGGCGGAGAAGTTCGGCACCGCCTCGACCGGTGGCGCGCTGTCGCTGGGTCCACATGTGAGCATGGCGCCCGACCCGACGACCGCCCCGGACGTGCCGGGTCGGCTAGAGCCGCCGACCGGGACGGGTGCACCATGACAACCACCCGCACGCTGACGCTGGACCAGGCCCTCAAAGCCCTGGCCGGGGTGGCCGAGTCCGCCGGCGTGCCGGCAGAGGCCGCACGCGGCGAGGGATGCGCCCTAGCCGCGGCGGTGGCCGAGTCGGCTCCCGGGGCTGCCGCGGACTGGGCCGCGGGCGTCGGCGGCGGAACAACCCAGGACTTCTTCGACGCCGCCACACGGGGTCGGCGCTGGCGAGCGGCCCCCACTGCGACGCTGAGCGCCCTGGTGGCGCGAGGGTCGTCGCGCAGCGTGCCCTATGCCGAGGCGCTGGCTGAAGTGGTCTCGTCGGCGTGCGGTCTCGGCGAGCCGACGATGCGCGTGATCGGCAACGCCTCGGTGGCGGCGGCCGCTCAGCTGAGTGCGGCCGGGGCACGACCGCCGGCACCCTGCACGCTGACAACACCCGGCAGCCCCTCAGAGCCTGACCGAGCCTTGATACAGCCTGCATCTGACAAGGCGGCCGAGCCCACTGCCCGCCCGCCCATGAAGGGCAGAAACGTCGAAGAGCTGCTCGCGGAGCTCGACGCCCTGATCGGTCTGGAGCGCGTCAAGCGGGAGGTCCACCGTCAGGTCGCGATCCTGAGGGTCGAGCGGCTGCGCGCCGACGCGGGGATGAAGCGCCCCACGATCACCCGACACCTCGTCTTCACCGGCAACCCGGGCACCGGCAAGACGACGGTGGCGCGGCTGGTCAGCGGGATCTACGCCTCGCTCGGGCTGTTGTCGCAGGGCCAGCTCGTCGAGGTCGACCGTTCCGAGCTGGTGGCGGGCTACCTCGGTCAGACCGCGGTCAAGACCGCCGAGGTCGTCGCCAAGGCCGCCGGGGGGGTGCTGTTCATCGATGAGGCCTACAGCCTGACCGGTGACCAGTACGGCACCGAGGCCGTCGACACCCTGGTCAAGGAGATGGAGGACCGGCGCGAGGATCTCGTGGTCATCGTCGCCGGCTACCCCGCACCGATGCAGGCGTTCGTGGCAGCCAATCCCGGTCTGTCAAGCCGCTTTCGGACCACCATCGAGTTCGATGACTACACCGACGACGAGCTGGTCACGATCTTGACGCTGTTGGCCGACAGCTCTGACTACGAGCTCACACCGCTGGCGCTGGCGCACTTCCGCGAGCTGCTGGCCACCACGACCCGCGACGACACCTTCGGCAACGGTCGGTTCTCGCGCAACACCCTCGAGGCTGCCATCGGCGCTCAAGCGTGGCGGTTGCGCGATGTCGAGGCGCCCACCACAGACCAGCTGCGTCAGCTGCTCCCCGGCGACCTCGACCAGGACCAGCAGGGAGACCGCGCATGAGCCAGACAACCGCCGTGACCCCGGCCCCCAGCATCCCCACCGTCTCGGGGCGGGTCGGGGACGCCAGAGCCTCGCTGAGCCGCGCCATGTCCGGCAGCCCGGGCCGGCTGCGGGTCCTGACCCTGCTGGCCGTAGCGGTGTCCCTGATCTTCGCGATCGCCGCCTACTCGACGTTTGAAGCCACCGATGGCGCGCTGCTGCGAGGTGGGGACAACACCGCCCAGCTGGTCCGGATCCAGGCGATCTACACCAACCTGGTCCGAGCCGACGCCGATGCCACCAACGCGTTCCTGGTCGGCGGGCTGGAGCCGCCGGTTCAGCACGCCGACTACACCTCGTCGCTGGCGCAGGCCTCGCGACTGATCGCGCAGGCAGCCACGGCCCAGCCCGCTGACGGACCGGCGCTGGGCGCACTCAACAGCTCGGTGCTCACCTATGCCGGACTGATCGAGCAGGCGCGGGCCACCAACCGCCAGGCCCTGCCAGTGGGTGCGCAGTACCTGCGGGTGGCCAGCTCGGGTCTGCGCAGCGACGCCCTGCCCATCCTGGACGCGCTGGTCAAGGCCAACGACGCCCGGGTGGGCGCCGAGTTCGACAACGCCACTGGAACATCGCCCACCCTGCTCGCCAGCGGTGTCGTGGCCCTGCTCGTCCTCATCGGCGGCATGGTCTGGCTGTCGTTGCGCACCCACCGGTACGTCAACATCCCGCTCGCCGCAGCCACCGCGGCGGTCCTGGTGACACTGGTGGCCGGTTCTATCTCGCTGGCAGCCGTGGGCTCGCGGGTGGGCCAGGTGCGGGACGGCTCGTATGCCGCGACGCTGGCCACGGCAAGGGCGCGCATCGCCGCGTACGACGCCAAGTCCAACGAGAGCCTGACCCTGATCGCCCGCGGGTCCGGGTCGGCCTTCGAGACGGCCTGGAATAGCTCGTCAAATGTCGTGACCGCCCAGAGCGCAGCCTCGGCCCGGCTGAGCAGCGACGCCACGAAGATGGGGCCCCTGTGGACAAGCTACGCCGGGGTCCACGTCCAGATCCGCAAGGCCGACGAGGGGGGAAACTGGGACGCCGCGGTCGCACAGGCGACCGGGACCGGTGCCACGTCGGCCAACGCCACCTTCGGCGCCTTCGATGCCCGCTCCGGCGCGGCGCTGACCTCGAGCAGCAAGGCGGCCTCCACCAGCCTGGACGCACCCCGCACCTGGCTGCCCCTCGCCGCCTGGCTCGGGCTCCTGGTGGGGATCGCGGCCGCCGTGTCGGCCTGGTGGGGCGTCTCGCTCCGGTTGGAGGAGTACCGGTGAGCATCCCAGGCCGAGGCATGCTCGGGTCCGTGGTCGCCGCCTTGGCCATCCTCGCGGCGGCCGGCTGCTCGGGCAGCGGGGTCTACGCGACAACCCAGGTGCCCGCCACGAAGGCCCCCTCCAGCGCGCCCGCACCCAGCGCCACCTCCACGCCACCGCCAGCGGCCTGTGGAAACCCGCTGGCCTCCTTCGCACCCGCCGGGCCGAACCCTGCGCCCGGTTCGCCCATGCCGTCCAAGAGCCTCATGGAAGAGATCCAGAAGCGTGGCCGGCTGATCGCAGGGGTCTCCTCCGACACCCTGCTGCTCGGGGCACGCAACCCGCTCAACGGCCAGATCGAGGGCTTCGACATCGAGATGCTCAAAGCCGTCGCGAAGGCCATCTTCAACGACCCCAGCAGGATCGAGTTCAGGGTCATCACCACTGCACAGCGCATCCCCGTCCTGACCGACGGCAGTGTCGACATCGTCTCGCGCGCGATGACCATCAACTGCGCAAGGTGGGCGCAGATCGACTTCTCCACCCAGTACTACCAAGCCGGCCAGAAGGTCCTGGTCGCCAAGGGCTCGAATGTCGCTCGGATGGAGGATCTCAAGGGCAAGATGGTCTGCGCCCCCAGCGGGTCCACGAGCATGGACAAGCTGCGCACGTTCGCGGGGCTCATCCCGGTGGCCTCCGACACCCACACCGGCTGCCTGGTGCTGTTCCAGCAGGGCAAGGTCGAGGCGATCACCGGCGATGACACCATCCTGGCCGGGCTGGCCGCCCAGGACCCCTATGCCCTGGTCGTGAAGGCCCCGGCGTTCACCTCGGAGCCCTACGGCCTGGGTATCTCCAACAAGCACCAGGAGTTCGTCAGGTTCGTCAACGCCGTGCTGGCACAGATGCGCGCCGACGGGCAGTGGACGACGGCATACAACACCTGGCTCAGGGCCGCCCTCGGTCCGGCGCCGGCACCACCGCCGGCCGTGTACGGACGACTTCCATGATCGCGCCCCCCGCAACGGCCATCACCCCGGCGCCGCCGGGACGGATCGGCGCCGCGATCTCGTCCGGGGAGGCGTTGGGCTATCTCGAGGCGCTCGGGACCTGGCGCGACCAGCGCCGCAGCGAGCTCGACCGGCTCGACGAGGCTGCGCTGGCCGCCACTGACGGCGACACCGTCACCGGCACAACGGGCCTGACCGGGGACGTCCTGTTGTCGATGGCGTTGTGGAAGGCGGTCGCCGATCGCTACGACCTGCTGATGGCGACCTGGGACTCCGGCCGGGTCGGACAGGCCGAGCGCGAGCGCCTGTCCACGCTCATCTGGGGTCGCCTGGACGCGACCCTTGACCCGCGCCTGGCCCAGCGGCCCGACGTCCCCAGCTCCAGTGGCGCGCTGGCCGTGTCCCTGCCGGAGGCGATGCGTCTGTCCGACGCGCTGGCGGCGTCGCTGCGGGCGCGGCTGTCCCTGGACCCCGGCGACGCCGATGTGAGCGAGCGTCTGCGTGGGCTGCGGGCCCAGCTGGAACGGGTCCGCGACCTGGTGACCTCGGAGCCTCAGGACAGCCGGGACGCCTTCTCCCGCAAGCTGACCACGCTCGACGAGCGTCTGGGCGAGATGGTCCAGAAAGCCAAGCGGGGCGCCGACGTCGGTGGTCTGGTCGGACCACTGGAGGCCGATGCGGCCCGCACCGAACGTGACCTCATCGTCGGCTCGGCCACCCGTGCGGAGGCGGCCCGCGACACAGCCCGAGCCGGTCAGCTGCGCGACGAGCTCGCAGCCCGCGGGGCCGCGATCCGCGACCTGGCCGCCCACTGTGTGGCCGCCGTCAGCCCCGCCCCCAGGCTCGCCGTCCCCGACGTCGCGGCGCTGGGACCGGTCCCGAAGGCAACCGCCGACGTAGGCGCGTACCTGGCCCGGCTGGCAACGGTCAGCCGTGCCCTGAACCTCGCGCACGCGGCATACGCCACGGCCCTGGACGAACGCGACGAGCTGCGGGGCCGCCTGGAGGCCTACGCCATCAAGGCGAGACGGGTCCCTGGCCACGGCGGCGACACCTCCGAGGGCACCAGCGACGACCTCGCCGAGCTGTTCCGCCGCGCCCAGGAAGTCCTGGGCGGCCAGCCCGCCGACATGACCCGGGCCCGGGCGCTCGTGGCCGCCCATCAGGCCTACCTGGCCTCCCGCGCAGCGCCCACAGGCCTGACAAGAGGGACAACATGACCACCATCGCCTGCGCCCAGCCGGGGTGCACGGGACAGATCCTGGACGGCTACTGCGACATCTGTGGCTCTCCTGCCGGCGGATCCCCCGGCTCAGCACCGCTGGCGGGCGACCCGTCCGCTGCGACGCAGCCGGCGGGGGTCGCCGGCAGCGCGTCGACGGTGTCGCGCGCCTCCAACCGGCTGGCCTCCACCGCCTTGGGGTCCGCTCGCGCCAGGTCCGGTTCCGCAGTTACCGGCCGGCTGGGGACCTCCTCGAAACGACTGCGCGGCGCCCGGCTCGGCGCTGGCCTGACCACGATCCCGCCCATCCCCGCGGTGGATGCGGCCGCGGCGATCATGGCGAACCCGGTGGTTCCCGAGGACAGGCGCACGTGCCCCTCCTGCGGGTCACCCGTGGGCCGCTCACGCGACGGGCAGCCCGGGCGCGCCGAAGGTTTCTGCCCAAAGTGCCGCAACCCCTTCTCCTTCGTCCCCAAGCTGACCGCCGGTGATCTGGTCGGCGGGCAGTACGAGGTCGCCGGATGCCTCGCGCACGGCGGCCTCGGCTGGATCTATCTCGCGCGCGACCGTAACGTGTCCGACCGCTGGGTCGTCCTGAAGGGTCTGCTCAACTCCGGTGACGCCGACGCGCTGGCTGCGGCGATCGCCGAACGACAGTTCCTGGCCCAGGTCGAGCACCCGCTTATCGTCGAGATCTACAACTTCGTCACCCATGACGGCGCCGGTTACATCGTCATGGAGTACGTGGGGGGTACCTCACTGAAGTCGCTGCTCAAGTCAAGGATGCAGGCGGCCGGAGGGCACTATGACGCGCTGCCGGTCGACCAGGCCATCGCGTTCATCGTCGAGATCCTGCCGGCCTTCCAGTACCTGCACGATCTGGGACTGGTCTTCTGCGACTTCAAGCCCGACAACATCATCCAGGTGGGAGATGCGGTCAAGCTGATCGACCTCGGCGGGGTGCGCCGGCTCGATGACCAGGTCTCCGCGATCTACGGAACGGTGGGCTACCAGGCGCCGGAGGTGCCCACGGTCGGCGCCTCGGTGGCATCCGACATCTTCACCATCGGGCGCACCCTGTTGGTCTTGGCCATGGAGTTCCGCGGCTATCAGTCGACCTATCTGGCCTCGCTTCCGCCGGTCGACGACACTGCCCTGTTCCGGGAGCACGACTCGCTCTACCGCTTGCTGGCCAAGGCATGTGCGCCCGACCCCGCCGACCGTTTTGCCTCTGCCGACGAGCTGCGCGTTCAGCTGTTGGGTGTGCTTCGCGAGGTCGTGGCCGACCGGCTGGGCGCCGGCGCCGCGACCTACTCGACCTCATCGCTGCTGTTCGAGGTTCCCGCCGTCTCGGGCCAGACCCTTAGCTGGCAGGAGCTGCCCGCGCTGCGGGTCGACGAGAACGACCCGATGACCGGCTGGCTCCACACACTCAGCATCGAGAACCCCGCAGCCAGGCTCGAGGCGCTCACCGCCGCGCCGCAGTCCTCCCCCGAGGTGCTCCTGGCCACCGCCGATGCGGCACTGCACAGCGGGCGGCTCGACGTGGTCGACACCGTCGTGGTGGACATACTCACCGCCGACCCGTGGGAGTGGCGGGCTGTATGGATGTCCGGGCTCGCGGCGCTAGCCCGCGGGGACTACCCAGGTGCACAGTCCGCGTTCAACGCGGCCTACGGCCAGGTCCCCGGCGAGCTGGCCGCGAAGCTGGCCCTGGCCCTGGCCTGTGAGACCAGTGGCGAGCTCGACGTGGCCGAGTCGCTCTACACCACCTGCGCCCGCACCGACGCCAACTACATCGCCCCCTGCGCGTTCGGTCTGGCCCGCATCCGCTCGGGGAGAGGAGACCTGGACGGGGCAATCCTGGCGCTTGACCTCGTGCCGCCGACCAGCCGGGCGTTCACCCAGGCACGCCGCGAGCGCGCCGGCCAGCTGGCGGCCTCGGGACGCGGGTTGACGGCTCTGTCCGAGGCCATGACCAGCATCGAGTCGCTGACCATCGACGCCTTGGACCGGGCCACGCTGTCGGTCACCGTGCTGGATGCGGCACTCGTCGAGGTCCACGCCAAGGGCCCGCGCCCGGACATCCTCATCGCCGGGCTGCCGGCGTCGGAGCCGTCGCTGCGCCAGGGGCTCGAGGCGGCCTATCGCGAGCTGGCCGGGTATGCCAAGGCTCGCGAGGACAAGGTGCGTCTGGTCGACCACGCCAACTCGGTGCGCTCATGGACGATGCAGTGACGCAGTGTCCGACCTGCCATGTGGCAGTCGGCGCGTCCGAACGGTTCTGTGAGGCCTGCGGGGCTGGGCTCAGTCCGACGGTTGGCGCCGTCGAGCCGGTGCCGGCCGAGGAGTCCATGAAGGGGACACCGGTGCCCGACGACCTGGGGGGGACCGCCTCCACCTGCCAGGCCTGCGGCGGTGAGGTTTCTGCCGATGGGTACTGCGGCACGTGCGGGGCACGTGCGCCACGACGGCGGGATCACTTCAGTGAGCAACCCGCAGCGTGGGTCGCCGCGGTCTGTGACCGTGGCATCCGCCACACCCGCAACGAGGACGCCGTGGCCCTTGCGGCTGACGCCGAGCCCGGGTCGCGCGCCGTGGTCGTCGTCTGCGACGGAGTGTCGAGCTCGGTCGACTCGGACCTGGCCAGCCTGGCTGCCGCGCGAGCGGCACGGGACGTCCTCGCGTTTTCGCGCTCGCGCGGCATGGGCACGGGGTTGTCACTGGCCGCTGCGGTGATCGCACGCCTGGAAGCGGCAGCTGACGCCGCCAGCGAGGCCGTGCTCGAGGTGACCTCAAAGGCAAATAACCTTGCGGCAGTGGGCAGTCAGTCAGTTCCCAATCCGGCCTCATGCACGTTCGTGGCAGCGGTGCTGGAGCAGGACCTGCTCGTGGTCGGGTCCGTGGGCGACAGCCGTGTCTACTGGCTGCCGGACACCGGCGACGCCACCGCGCTGACCCTGGACGACTCCTTTGCCCAGGAGCAGATTGCCGCCGGAGTCCCCCGCGCGCAGGCGGAGGCCGGCCCTCAGTCACACGCCATCACTCGATGGCTCGGCGCCGACGCGCCAGAGCACAGACCGACGACAGCTACCATGACGATCGCCGCGCCGGGATGGTTGTTGGTGTGTTCGGACGGACTGTGGAACTACTGCTCGGCGGCCAAGGACCTGGCTGAGCTGGTGGCTCAGACCGCCAGCAGCTCACCTGCCGCTGCCGAGCCACTGGCCCTTGCCGGGGCGCTGGTCGACTGGGCCAATGCCAGAGGCGGCAAGGACAACATCACAGTCGCCCTGGCCCGTATCCATCCAGGCTGACCGGCGGAACCAGCGTTCCCCCCATTCCCAGTTCCCACCCCGAGAGGAAGCCCCACGAGATGGCTGATTTCAGCGCCGAGGTCTACCAGAACGAGTTCCTGCCAGACGGTGGCACGGACGTGCACGCCATCGTCACGGTGACCTGCACGGGCGCTGGCGCGGCGGGGCAGGCCGGCCACGGGGATGCCGCCGAGATCGTCATCGTCGACACGTCCGGCTCGATGGGCCAGTTCAACATTCGAGCCGCACAGCAGGCAGCAGCCGCGGCGATCGACCAGATCATCGACGGCACCTGGTTCGCCGTCATCGCCGGCACCCACGAGGCGCGGATGGCGTTCCCCGCCGGACGGGCCGAGCTGGGCATGGTCCAGATGGACAGCACCACCAGAACATCTGCAAAGCGCGCTGTGTCATCGTTGCGCGCGGACGGTGGCACGGCCATGGGTACCTGGCTGACCATGGCTGCCCGGGTCTTCGCCACCGTCCCGTCCCTGGCACAGAAGCATGCCATCCTGTTGACCGATGGGGAGAACCAGCACGAGACGCCCGAGCAGCTCACGGCGGCGATCGAGGCAGCCAGGGGCCAGTTCCAGTGCGACTGCCGCGGTGTCGGGTCCGACTGGCAGGTGGCGCAGGTCCGCCGGATCTCCCAGGCGCTGATGGGCACCGTGGACATCATCCCCACGGGCGCACAGATGGCTGAGACGTTCGAGACGCTGATGCGCCAGTCCATGGGTCGGGGTGTCGCGTCGGCAACGTTGCGGGTGTGGGCACCCCAAGGTGCTCAGCTGCTGTTCGTGTCCCAGGTGGCCCCGACGGTGCTGGATCTGACCTCTCGCCGCCAAGAGGTCAACGCGTTGACCGGAGGGTTCCCGACCGGGTCGTGGGGTGATGAGTCACGCGACTACCACGTGGCAATCCGATTAGCAGCAAAGGGAATCGGTCAGGAACAGCTCGCCGCACGAGTGCAGCTGGCGATCGGCGACTCGGTGGTCGCCCAGGGTTTGGTCAAGGCCATGTGGTCCAGCGATGACACCCTGACCACCCGGATCAACCCGGAGGTCGCGCACTACACGGGACAGACCGAGCTCGCCGACGCCATCCAGGAGGGGCTGGCCGCCAAGGCCATCGGAGACGACGTCACCGCCACTGCCAAGCTGGGCCGGGCCGTGCAGCTGGCGGCCGAGACGGGCAACGACGAGGCGACGGCCAAGCTGAAAAAGGTGGTGGACATCGACGACCCCAACGCTGGGACCGTGCGTTTGCGCCGCGGTGTCGACAAACTCGACGAGATGGCACTGGACACCGCCTCGACCAAGACAACACGCGTGAAGAAGTGAGAGCCACGAACCGAACGAGGGCGACTAGACAATGAGTACCAGGCGATGAGCACCAGCACCTGTCCCAACGGCCACCCATCCGGGTCGTCGGACTACTGCGACACCTGCGGTGCGCCCATCAGCCAGCCGGTGGCACCGGAGGCGAACAACCCATCGGGTTCCAGCTCGGCTCCGGGTCCGTCCGGGGATGACTCTGGCGGCGGCGCCCCAGTGGTCCCGGACGTCCCAGCAGCGTCGGGTGCTCCCGCCCCTTCAGCCACCCAGCCCTGCCCCAACTGCACGCTGGTGAACACCGCCGATGCGCTGTTCTGTGAGGGGTGCGGCTACGACTTCACGACCGGGACCATGCCCCGCCAGGCAACGCCGACGAACCCCCTGGATCTGGGTGCGGCTCCCGCGCCGGAAACGCTACCGGACTCGGTGGCGCCATCGGCAGGGGTCGAGTGGGTGGCCGAGGTCTGGGTCGACCCGGACTGGTACGCCGAGCAGGACAGCGACCAGCCATGCCCGTCCCCGGGACTGCCGGTGGTCGTGGCGTTGGCTGGCCAGAGTCTGCTGATCGGACGCCATTCGCACAGCCGCAACATCCACCCAGAGATCGAGTGCTCCGCCGACGTCGGTGTGAGCCGGCGCCAGGCCCAGCTGACCACCGACGGCCAACGCTGGTGGGTCGAGGATCTTCAGAGCTCCAACGGCACGTACCTCGCAGCCGCGGGCGGGCCACTGCCCACCGAGGCCCTGCCGCCTGGCCAACGTCGAGAGGTGGCCCCGGACGACCGCATCTATGTCGGCGCCTGGACCGCAATCGTCGTGCGTCGGGCCACCCCAGAGGAGCAGGCCGGAGGGGCCTGAGGCGACGAAACAGGGGCAGCGGTTGGCTGGTCGTCTCAGGGGTGGCAGATCACTTACGGATCGAAGTCGAACGGTTGTGGCCCAAGCACCCTCTTGGCCCCTGCTGGGGACCTCTGCCCGAACCGTGCGGGTCCGCCAGCAATGCCGCCACGGTCTGAGCGCAGCATGAACACAGCGGTGCTGCCCCTGACCAGGCCGAAGGTCACCGCAGGTTCCACGGCGGCAGATCCATCACCGTGCGGCACCAGCTGGCAGGGACTGCCCGGTCCCACTCACCTCACCTTGACCGCCTGGAGGGTGTAGCTCGCCGCCAGCCTCCACGGCCGGTCGGTCAGGCGCCACTCGCCGCGATCGTCCCTGGTCATGAGCCCGGGCAAGGCCTCCCAAGGGACGCTGTCGTGCTCGACCAGCCCGGTGATCTGCATGCCTTGGTCGACCAGGGCCGTCAGGATCTCGCCCAGGCCGTGGTTCCACTCATGGGTCGTGTTCGCCGTGAAGACCGCATCTGTCTCGACATACGTGCCGCCGTCGACCCACACCGTGGGTTCGTCTCGCTCGAAGTAAGGAAAGTCAACAACGAGAAGGCTGTCCGTACGCGTGTCGGCGAGCGACCAGAGCATCGGGTGCCCCTCACGGATGAACAGCCGGCCTCCAGGCTTGAGCAGATCCGCAACCGTGGCAGCCCAGCTCGAGATACTCGGCAGCCAGCAGAGAGCACCGACGCCGGTGAACACCAGGTCGAACTGCTCCCCTGCCAGAGCCGTAGCCGCGTCGTAGACGTCAGACTCGACAAAGTTGACGTCATCCCCTGACCTCGCCACCAGGGCACGCGCCTGCTCGATCGCGACCGACGAGAAGTCCAGCCCAGTCATCCGGGCACCGAGGCGGTGGAGGCTGACCGTGTCGGTGCCGATGTGACACTGCAGGTGCACCCCGACCAGGCCGCTCACATCGCCGATCAGTGGGCGGTCGAAGCGCACCACGTCGCTGATGAACCCAGGATCGTCAATGAACCCCTGCACGTTGTAGCCAGGCGAGGCAGCGTGCGCAGGCGCCCGCTGATCCCAGTTGGCCCGGTTGATGATTCGGTAGTCATCCACGCGCCGCATCATGGCACATACCGGCTCGCCTCACCCGAGCTCTCCTGAGTCGGCCGGGACGCCGATCAGTGGCACGCGTGCTCAAGAGTCGTTCAGGGGACCACGTCGAGAGCGGGGCAACATCACGGCATACTTCCAAAGGCGGGCAATCCCTGGGCTGCTGGACCAACCATTCAGGCGGTGAGACTCGAGTCAGAGCTTGTGCATCTTGGGGGTAGGCGTGGACACACGACGGGTGCCCGTCCCGAAGTCCGCGTCCACGGCAACAGTGCCGCAGACCGAGACGATGCGGCCCAGCCCATGGCGGTCGTGGCACACTCGGTCGCCCACGGCAAACACCTCGTCTGGCGGTATCGCATCCCGGGCAGCATTGAAGGGACTTGCGGGCAGACGGCGTCTTTGCACTGGTGTGGCCATACCCCTATCATCCTCCTACCCGGAGGTCATGATGACCCGACGCCAGTCTCGGCCTGCCCGGCTCCCGCAGCGGCGTGCTCAAAGAACAGCAAGAACAACGGGTTTCAGCGCTCAGTTCAGCGGACGAATCCCTTCGGGCAGTGCGCCGCCGGCCAGGAGCTCACCGCTGAGATACTGCAGGGCTGTCAGCACGGCCCGCTGGCTCCACGGGCCAAAGGACAGCCGCGCGACCCCGAGTCGCTGGAGATCGCCGGAAGGCACAGAGCCCGGCACCCCGATCAGGCTCACCTTCCGCTGGCCGATTCCGGCAACCAGTCGCTCGACCGTTGAAGAGTCGAGCCTGCCGGGGACGAACACGCACGCCGCCCCAGCGCCGAGGAAGGCCAGGCCACGCTCGATCGCATCGGCCAGAACCTTCTCGGGGTCGCGGTCCCCGGCCTTGAGGAACGCGTCCGTGCGGGCATTGAGCACGAACCGGATGCCCTCGGCCTCACCGGCCCTGACGGCCGCGCTGACCGCGTCCACCGACTCGCCCAGTGGCCGCATCCCGTCCTCGAGATTCGCACCGACGACTCCCACACCGATGGCCCGGCGCACGGTGCCGGCCACGTCGCCGTAGCCCGACTCCAGGTCAGCACTGACTGGCAGGTCCACAGCAGCGGCTATCCGGCCGATGGCGTCGATCATCAGCTCCCGGGGGATCTGTTCACCGTCGGGGTAACCATAGGAGGCAGCGATCGAGTGGCTGGCGGTGGCCAGGGCACGGCACCCCGGCGAGTCGGCGACGACCTTGGCGCTGACGGCGTCCCAGACGTTGACCAGCACCAGCAGCTCGGGGTCGGTGTGCAGCTGCATGAACGTGGCGGCCTTGTCCGAGAGAGTCATGGGCCCGACAGTAGCCCCGCTGGAATTCAGCAACCCACAAGCTCCGCGATCACGGCCTCGAAGGCACCATGGTGGAGCTCGACGTCCGCCCTGGTGGTCACCGGCGACATCAGCGCCATGTTGTGGAACGGCGTCAAAGAGATGCCGCGGTTCAGCAGGTAAAGGTGGATGAGGTCCTCGAGCTCGCCATCGGCGCTGGCGGCCGACTCGGTGCCGTTGCGGGGGGCGGGGTTGGCAAAGCGGTACTCCGCACGCGCACCGAGCTGGCTCAGTGACCAAGGCAGGGTGTACCGGTCGATCACGGACTGCACACCGACCGCAAAGTAGGTTGCGGTGTCTATCATCCGGGTGAATGCGCCGTCGGTCAGGACGTGCTCCAGTGTCGCCCGGGTGGCCGCGACCGACAGCGGGTTGCCGGCCAGGGTTCCACCGACGCCGCCCATGTCGACAAGGTCGAGGTCGCTGCGCGCCAGGGCACGGTCGGCGAACTCGGCGCTCAGCCCATAGCCGCCCATCGGGATCCCGCCGGCGATCGACTTGCCGACGATCACCACGTCGGGCTCCAGCCCCCACGCCTTTGTCGCTCCACCCGGCCCGGCCGAGAAGGTGTGGGTCTCGTCGTTGATGAGCAGCACACCATGGCGGCGGGTGAGCTCGCGCACGCCCTGGAGATAGCCAGGATCGGGCAGAACGATCCCGATGTTGGTCAGCGCCGGCTCCATGAGCATGGCTGCGACATCGCCATGGGCGAGCTGGCGCCGAAGTCCTTCCAGATCGTTGAACTCGGCGACCCGGGAGGTGAGCGTGACATCGACCGGCTCACCGACGTTGCCGGGTCGGCTCACGCCCTCACCGTCGGGGCCGACCACGATCAGCGACTCGTCAACGCTGCCGTGGTAGCAGTAGCTGTTGAACAAGATCTTGGGCCGGCGCGTCAGCGCACGTGCCAGACGGATGGCCCATCGGTTGGCATCGGTCGCGGTCAGTGAGAAGCTCCAGCGCTGCAGCCCGAACCGGCGGGTGAGCTCGGCGCCCACCCATTCGGCGTCCTCGGTCGGCGCCATCGTGGTGATGCCGCCCAGGGTGGCGATGCGGTTCTGGACGGCGGCCACGGTCGCCTCCGGAGAGTGCCCCGCCATGGCACCGGTGTCGCCAAGTGCGAAGTCGACGTACTCGAATCCGTCGATGTCCCACAGGCGGCTGCCCCGCGCCCTCTCGAGATAGATCGGGAAGTCCCCGGCGGTCTTGTTCATCCAGGTCATCGGCACGCGACCGAAGAGATGGTCCGAACGTTCGTAGGCCGCCGCTGACCTCGGGTGCCGGTCAACGAAGCTCTGGCGCTCGCGCGCGTAGATCGCGGCAAGCCTGGCTCGGTCGATCATGGCGTCCTGCTCCTTCACGTCCTGAGGAACTCGAACCTTAGCGCCCAGGGTCACGCCCCCCCGCCAGGAAGCCGGCCTTGACCCGCTCGCAAGCCAGAGTGCCCTCGCGAGGCGGATTGCGTCGTACGGCTGTGCTCTCATGTTGCCCCGGCCTGACCCGGCGGGCCACCTGTTGCAGGTACCGGGCCCCGAGCCCTGACGGGTCGAGGTCAGCGCCCCATCGACGATCTCGAGGTCGATGTCACGAGGACGTGGGCCAAGACCTTGCCCAGACCCACTGACCGTGCAATTGGTGACGACCCTGCAGTTGGTGACCCAGGTCTGGTTGGAGTGTCCCGCCTCCTGGGTGAGCGCCAAGGACGTCCGTTGGCCCTGCGAAATGTCCACGGCACGCAAGCATGGACCCCTGCGCGGCGCAGACACCTGCGCTGCTATCAGCACCGGGCAGGACCGCGGCAACATACAGGCGTCGGTGAGCATAGGGCATCTGCAACGTCCCGCCCAGGTGAACGACCTCACCCGCACCGCTACGGAAGGTCCACGATGCTCTGGTAGCCGAGCTGGCGGCCCCGCTCGCCGTCCCGTAGGGGATCCTGGGTTGGCGTCGACCTCTGGGTGTCGGACGTGCCCCAAGGGCATGGCCCCTAGTATGTCTCGTCGCCGATGGTGTGACCGATCCCCCGATCGCTCAGCCAACTGGCCCGATCCTGCGGCCGGCGTCCTGTTCACCAGCGACCCCTCAAAGCCAGGAATGTGGATCCGGAAGGTGGATCCCCGGCCCGGCCCGGCGCTGGTCACGGTGAGCTGCCCGCCGTGGGCCTCCACGAGGGCCTTGGCTATGGCCGAACCAATGCCCGAGCCTTTGTCTGCGTCTGCGTGACCACGGTTTCAGGCCGTATCGACTCGGTAGAAGCGTTCGAACACGTAAGGCAGATGCTCGCCGGGGATACCGTCGCCGGTGTCCGCGACGGCCAGGTTGGCGCCACCCTTCCCGGGCGGGGTGAGAGCCGAGACCGTGACAGTTCCACCCGATGGGGTGTGCCGCAACGCGTTGTCCAGCAGGTTCCCCAGGACCTGACCCATCCGGTCTGGGCCCTCGCGCACATCGGCTAGCTCGGGGGGATCTGCTTGAGCAGACGAACTCCCTTGACGTTGTATGCCTCAGCGACCGAGTCGACCGCTGCCGTCACCACTGACGAAGGTCGCACCGCGTGCAGGTCCAGCCCGACCTGCCCCTCCTCTACCCGGAGACGGTGCCGATGTCCTCGGACAGTCGGGCCAGCCGCCTGGTCTGGGATCGCAGCGCAGACTTGCGGTGGAGGCGTCCAACGTCGCGACGCCGTCCTCCAGAGCCTCCAGGTATGCCTCCAGGTATGCCTCCAGCGTCGCGAGGGGTGTGCGCATCTCGTGGCCCAAGTCCGCCAGCAGCCGGCTCCTGGACCGTTCGAGGCCGTGCAGCCGCCCGGACATCTGGTTGAAGCCCGACGCAGGGCGTCGAACTCCGCCCCGAGGCCTGGCGGTGGCACAGTCACCTCGTACCTCCCTGCGCCACGTTGCCCGCCGCGTCGGCGATGGTGGCAAGGATCGCCCGATCCGACGGGTTATGTACACGTTCACGCCATGGCCACGGCCAGCGCGGCCAGCAGCGCCACGGACAGCTAGATGGCGTTGGCCCACTGGTAGGCCGCCTCCGTGTGCAGGCTCTGGGCCGATGTCGCCCCGATGTGGGCCTGGGCGAGGTGATTGTGGAGCAGTATCTGGCCGACGGTGGCGGCGATCAGCCATGCGGTGAGGGTGCCGGTCAACAGGACCAGTGTCTGGGCCACCAGCAGGCGCCCGGCCAGGCCCCCTCGCTGACGTGTTCGTTGGCCGGCCGGCGCCTTCATACGCCCTCGCCCATGCGGTAGCCGATCCCGCGGCTCGTGCGCACCTAGCGCGGTGAGCCGGGATCGTCGCCGAGCTTCCTGCGCACGTGCCCGACATGGACGTCGACCAGGTGCTCTTGGCCGACCCAGCTCTGATCCCACAGGCATCGATGAGCTGGCGGCGGGAGAAGACCAGCGCGGGTCGAGCCGAGGGCCTCCAGGACGTCAGACTCGGTACGTGTCAGCGCCACCTCCCGATTCTCACAGTGGACCTCGCGTCCGGCCAGGTCGACACTCAACGCGCCGAAAACTCGCGGCGGCGCTTCCTGCCAGCGCTCATCGCGTGGATCCGGGCCAGCAGCTCGCGGGGGCTGAAAGGCTTGGTAACGTAGTCGTCCGCCCCACAGACAGTCCGATGAGCTTGTCGATCTCTTCGTTGCGTGCGGTGAGCATGACGATGCAGTCGGAGAACGTACGCACGACTCGGCAGACCTCGACACCGTCCCGCAGCGGCAGGCCCAGATCGAGGAACATAACGTCGGGATCGACCTGCCGGGCCCGCTCGATGGCCTGCTGCCCGTCGCCGGCCAGGGTGACCTCAAAGCCGTCCCGGCTCACACAGCTGCCCACCAGCTCGGCAAGAGCACGTTCGTCATCCACGACCAGCGCCCTGCTGCCTCCGGACTGTTCGGGCCGGCGGCTGGCATGGGGTGTCGGCTGGCTCGAGCACCCATTGTCGGGGATCAGTCGCCTTCCCGCGGCGCGAGCCGCCGGGTCGTCGGCGCCGGACTCCGGCAGACCTCACCGACGGCCTCGCAGGATCCCGGCGCCGGACGATCAACTCGCCCTCGAGCGGGTCGGTGCGCTGAGTGGGGAGAAGCGGCGAAGTCGCAAGCTGTTGCTCACCACGAACACCGAGCTGAACGCCATGGCCGCGCCGGCAATCAGCGGGTTGAGCAGGCCGAGTGCGGCGAGAGGAATGGCTGCGACGTTGTAGGCGAATGCCCAGAAGAGGTTTCCCTTGATGGTCCTGAGTGTGGAACGGGACAGACGTATGGCGTCGGCTGCTGCCCTCAGGTCTCCGCGGACCAGGGTCAGGTCGGAGGCTTCGATGGCCACATCGCTGCCGCTGCCCATGGCCAGGCCGAGGTCGGCCTGGGCCAGTGCCGCGGCGTCGTTGACACCGTCGCCGACCATCGCCACGATCCGGCCGCTGTCCTGCAAGGCTCTCACTGCGCGGACCTTGTCGGCCGGCAGGACCTCAGCGATGACGTCCCGGGCTTCGATGCCAACAAGGGCGGCGACCGCGTGGGCGGCTCGGATGTTGTCACCGGTGAGCAGAACGGGGCGAAGCCCGAGGGCACGCAGCCTCGCGACGGCTTCGGCGGAGGTGTCCTTGATGGTGTCGGCCACCACGATGATGCCGCGGGCTGCTCCGTCCCATGCCACCCAGACCGGGGTCTGGCCGTTGGCCTCCGCCGCGTCGGCAGTCGCGATCAGGTCGGCGGGAGCCGTGATGGACCACTGCCGGGCGAGCCAGCTGCGTCGACCCACCAGGACGGCGTGGCCATCCACTACCCCCGAGACGCCTCGGCCGTCGTGGTTGTTGAAGCCCTCGACGGCGGGCAGCGAGCCGCCTTCAGCCGACTTGGCGGCCATGGCCGCGACAGCGATGGCGTGGGCGATGGGATGCTCGGAGGCGTCCTCGAGAGCACCGGCAAGGGTACGGATCTCGGCTACGGTCTGGCCATCGGCGGCGTGGACCGCGACCACGCTCATCTGGCCGGTGGTGATGGTACCGGTCTTGTCCAACAGGATCGTGTCGACCCGGCGGGTGGACTCCAGGACCTGGGGACCCTTGATGAGAATGCCGAGCTGGGCACCGCGGCCGGTACCGACCATGAGGGCAGTCGGGGTGGCCAGACCCAGGGCGCAGGGGCAGGCGATGATCAGGACAGCCACGGCGGCAGTGAACGCGGCGGTGGCGGAGTGTCCGGTCACCAGCCAGACAGCCAGGGTGCTCATGGCCAGCAGGATGACAACTGGGACGAAGATTCCGGACACCCGGTCGGCCAGGCGCTGGACCTGCGCCTTGCCGTTCTGGGCGTCCTCGACCAGGCGCGATATCTGTGCCAGCTGGGTGTCCGCGCCGACCTGCGTGGCCCGTACCAGCAGCCGCCCTCCGGCGTTGACGGTGGCACCGACGACGGCGTCACCGGGACCGACCTCGACCGGTACGGACTCTCCGGTGAGCATCGAGGCATCGACGGCGGAGGTGCCGTCGGTGACGATGCCGTCGGTGGCGACCTTCTCCCCGGGGCGGACACTGAAGACCTCACCCACGACGAGCTCGTCAGTCGGGATCCTGACCTCTTGTCCTTCGCGGATGACTGCCACGTCCTTGGCACCCATGTTCAGCAGTGCGCGCAGCGCAGCGCCGGAGCGCCTCTTGGCCTTGGCCTCGAAGTAGCGGCCGGACAGGATCAATACCGTGACCACTGAGGCGGCTTCCAGGTAGATGTGCCCGGGTCCGCCCTCGCGTGAGGGCAGGAACTCGAAGCTCATTCGCATGCCGGCCATCCCGGCACCGCCGAGGAACAACGCCCACAGCGACCACAGCCACGCGGAGCTGACACCCACCGAGATCAAGGTGTCCATGGTCGCCGCACCGTGGCGGACGTTGGCGAACGCAGCCCGGTGGAACGGCAATGCACCCCATACCACGACGGGGGAGGCCAAGGTCAGAGACAACCACTGCCAGTTGTCAAACTGCAACACCGGGATCATCGACAGCAGCAGCACCGGAAGGCTGAGGACCGCAGAGATCACCAGCCGCTGGCGCAGCGAGGAGACATCGTCGTCCCTCTCGCCCTGCTCGCCGTCACCTGCCGTCGCCGCGGTGTCGCCGCTAGCCCTGAGGACGGGCACCGCGGCGGTGTAACCGGTCGCCTCGACCGTGGCGACCAGGTCCTCGGCGGTCACGGTACCCGCATACGTCACCTTGGCCTTCTCAGTGGCGTAGTTGACGGTCGCGCTGACACCCTCGAGCTTGTTCAGCTTCTTCTCGATCCGGGCGGCGCAGGAGGCGCAGGTCATCCCACCGATGACGAGCTCGACGCTGCGGGCGTCGGCGAGCTGGCCGGGAGCGGTGGTGGCGGTCATGGGGTTCCTCTTCTCCCGCACCTGCTCTAGCGCAGGTGCGTGTCCTGTCAGCTGGCGACGAGCCGGTAGTCCCCCGCCTCGTCCAGGGCCGCGGCCACCTCGGCGTCGGTCAGTATCTGGTCAGCGGTGACGCTCAGAGTCGAGATGCCTTCGGTGACAAGGTCGATCCGCACGTCGGTGACACCAGGCAAGGCTTTCACTTCGCTGGTGACGGCGCCGACGCAGTGCCCGCAGGTCAGTCCGGTCACGGGAAATGTCTGGGTGCTCATGGGTTCTCCTTGTTGATGGCGTTGCTGGGGTTGATCGGCACTTGTTGGGTCATCGCGTACGGACGGTTCAGGAGCGCACCAGACGGGCGATCGCGTCCGAGGCCTCCTTGAGCTTGTCCGCTGCCGTGTCGCCACCGGTGTGGATGGCGTCGGTGACGCAGTGGCTCAGGTGCTCATCCAGAAGAGCCAATGCGACTGCCTCCAACGCCTTGGTGGCCGCCGAGATCTGGGTGAGTACCTCGATGCAGTACTTTTCCTGCTCAACCATGCGCTGCAGGCCGCGGATCTGCCCCTCGATCCTGCGCAGTCGCTTCAGGTGGGCATCCTTCGTGTCGTGGTAGCCCGGCGCGGTCGTGTCCACGGTCCTCACTCCTTCGCGCGTACCCGGCGGGGGTATCTGCCTCCGTTGTCAAACTATACCCCACGTGGGTATAGCTCCGCCGAGTGCGGTGGCTCCTGGCCATGAGGGTCCGCGGGTCAGGTGAACGGCGACCGTGTCCGGGCCGGCGAAGTCAACACCGCTCACGAGCCTTCCTGGGCCCCTTGCTGGAGTGCGCTGGAGAGTCGATCCATGGCCCCGTGACAATCATTTCCTGCTGTTCACCCGCTGTTTGACAAGAAGTGCTGCCAATCGTTCGATAACGTCGTAAGGGATCGGCTCTCGGAGCGGAAATCTCACCGTGCCCTTGGCGGCTCTGTATGGCGCGAGCTCCTGCTCGAAGGCTTCATCCGCGACAGGTATCGGGTAGAGGCCGATGTGGTGCTTCCACGCCGCGAAGTAAACCAAGTGTCTGCCGTTGAGCGTGACCGTGGGAATCTGATACCTGATTGTCTCCTCTGCTGTAGGCACAGCGTTGCGGATCGTGCTCCGAACCTGCTCGAGGATGATCTGGACGTCTTCGGGAAACGAGCTGATGTAGTCGTCGATGCTCGCGAACTTGTGTGCCATGAACTGCCTTTCGATTCGCTATAGCCGTTGCTGGGGCGGGTGAGGGATCAGCGGGCCAGGAGATGGTCGCGGCGTTCCCACGGCCGATACCGACCTCCAACCCGCTGGCAAGGAAGGCGTCGCCGCCCAGGAAGTCGTCGACCAGCGATGCCAAGATCAGCTGCACGACTATTGCTGGCCAAGGCTGGCTGCAGGCGCTCCGGTCCCGCAGACCGCGTCTGCGGACCATGGGAGCAACCGCCTCCGAGCCTGTCTCTTGAGGCGCTCAGCCAGGAGTGAGCTCAGCTCGATGTTGCCCAGCTCGCCTTCCGAGAGGACCACCCGGCTGATGAGGGCGACCACGTCCTGCTCGCTGTTCGGGTCGGCTTCCAGCGATGGCTGCTGCATGTCGACAATGTGCCCTGCTGCACGCGTCGATGCAATGGCGTCGCTCGGGCCGCCGCCCCAGGCGCTGCCGTGCCACCGCGAGTTGCCTGCGGGCGCCGCCGAGCATTCAGGTCGCCGCCCAGGCCCGCAACGCAGCGGCCGTGAAATGGCCCCCAGTGCGCCCAGCAAGACACGACTGGACACCGGGGGGCACCGGCGGTTACGAGATCCTCAACGTGATGTTCGCCGATGGCCACCTCGGGCGTCCCACAAAACTGGTACGGATGTCAAGGGCTCCGAACAGTTCGTCGGCCGGTGATCTGCACGTGGCAACGGCGGACATGCTCTGGACGGCGACCCTGAGTCGTCTCAGCTCGTGCAGGACGGGTTGCCCCAACGGCTGCGAGGAAGGGCCGAGGGTGCAGGCCGGCGGGCCGGTGATCGCCGCCGGCAAAGGAAGAGGTCAGGTCCGCACCGGCACCGCGACCCCGCCGACCGTTCCCGTGGCCAGCGTGCCGGCGGGTCCTGACTGCGGGGGGCCTCCATGAGCAAAGTCGCGCTCGATGGCCCGCTGCCCGATGGACTCTCGGGGCGGTCACGGGCCAAGTGGCACTACCGCCCATGGTGCGCTGACAGGCCGCCAGCGTGCTCGGGTGGTGGTGGCGCCGGTATCGGAGCCTGGATGGGTCAAGGCCAGCGACCCGCTGGTCTCGCCTCCTGGGCCGTGGGACCTTTGCCCCTGTCAGCGTCTCAGGTCACAGTCGAAGATCGCCAACAGGTGCTGGACCGGCGACACCGGCCCCGGCCGTAGAGACCATCGACGCGACCGGCCACGCCCACCGCAAAGAGAGGTAGCGATGTCTGCGACAAAGGTCGACTTGAAACGTGGCCTGCGCGCGTTCTACTCCGCCGGCCCCGAGCCAGTCATGGTCGACGTCCCTGAGCTGGCCTTCTTGATGATCGACGGCCACGGCGACCCGAACAGCGCAGCCGAGTATTCGGCGGCAGTCCAAGCCCTGTACCCGTTGGCCTACGCCGCGAAGTTCGCGGTCAAGCAGGCACCAGGCGGCCTGGACTTCACGGTGATGCCGCTGGAGGGGCTGTGGTGGGTGCCTGACATGTCAACGTTCACCACCGAGGACAAGTCCGCCTGGGACTGGACGATGCTGATCATGCAACCGGATCAGGTGACCCTTGAGGTCTTCGAAGAAGCCAAGGCGAAGACAGCCAAGAACAACCCCTCCGACGCGCTCACCCGGGTGCGTCTGGAGCGGTTCGCGGAGGGAAGGGCGGCCCAGGTCATGCACGTCGGCCCCTACGCCACGGAGGGCCCGACCATCCAGCAGCTGCACACCTTCATCGCCGAGCAGGGCTGTGTACGCGCGGGCAAGCATCATGAGGTGTACATCAGCGACCCGAGGCGCGCGGCTCCCGAGAAGATGAAGACGATCCTGCGGCAACCGGTCGCAACGATCTAGCTTGGTCAGCCGGCCGATCCGCTCGCCCGAGGCTCAGCCATCGTCTCGAACGCCGCGTGGGCGCGCACTCCAAACGGTGCGAAGGGGTCCTCACAGACCCGTCAGAAGTTGGTCGCCATGTTGGTGAAGCGGGAGTAGTGCCCCTGGAAGGCCACCGTGATGGTGTCGGTCGGACCGTTACGGTGCTTGGCGACGATAAGGTCCGCCTCCCCTTCGCGAGGTGACTCACGCTCATACATCGACTCGCGGTGAAGCAGGATCACCATGTCGGCATCTTGCTCGATGCTGTTGTGGACGGCAATGCCGTTCGCGATGAAGTTGTGAGTGCCCAGAACCGTTGCGTCATATACCTCTGCGGCGCCGTCAGGCTCGATCGACACGACCGAGTCCCAGAGCACGTCGTTGACTGCCTCGAGGTCCAGGTCCGCCTCATCCAGGACCTGCACAACCCGACCCAGGCGTTGTGTGTCAACCTGTTCGTCGCTGGTCGGGGCGAGATCGGTTGCCGTCATCAGCTCACCGACACGGCCCCACACGGGCGCGGTCGTCGCAGCCCCGGACCCGTTCTCTGAGCGTGCGCGCACGCTGTCCAGCAGCGCCATTCCGTCAACAGTTCGCTCGCCGTGAACGTCGATCTCCTGGAGAAAGCGCCGCTGGTCGTCCACGGCGATGACGTCGAGCGTGAAACCGTTGCGAGCGTTGCCAATCCGGCATGAGATGGCGAATCGCAACAGGAGGCGGGAGACGTCATCCAGGAGACGGCGCGACTGCGACGTCAGACGGATGCCAGCGCCGTGGTCAGAGCGTTCCTTACCAACCGAGCCGTCCAGCACCCATAAGTACTTGATAAGGGCGCCGATCTGGCGTTTGGGCAAGGTGAACACCGCCTCGGGGACGAAACGCTCTGTGACCGGAACCTCCAGAATGCCCAGAGCGTCGGACCACCGCGCAACGGCCGACCCCGCAACTGGACCATGTGCCGCACCGCTGAGGTTGTGAGCGAGCCGGGCTATCTCGCCGTCGTCCTGCCATGGTCTGAGCTCTTGAGGCGCCGGCACATGCCGCGGCACGGCTACGCGCGAGCCGGCGCCCAAGTCACCCAGCTGGGTCCAGCCCCCATAAGCCAGGAACGGGTGGTTCGCGGTCGCACGAATCACCTTGCCCGACCCCAGGGTCAGGCGGAAGACCGGCTTGACCCCGGTCGGAAACACGTGGGTCAGGTGTCTTTGTACGTAACGCAAGGAGTCGTCCAGCGCCCATACCGGCACATCAGCGGCGCCCTCGGCACACAGCTCCCCCAGCGTGCTCTCGGTGCCTGTGTCCGCCCTCAGGATCCGTGCGTCCCCGGTCAGGCAACCCGATTCGCGAAGGTCGCTCATCTGAGGCCTCTTGTCGGTTCGCTGCTCGCTGCCACGGTTCAGCTGCGAGATGGCAATGACGGGCACCTCGAGCTCTTTGGCCAGCAACTTGAGGGCGCGGGAGAACTCCGAGACCTCCTGCTGACGGCTCTCGACCCGCTTGCCCGAGCTCATCAGCTGCAGGTAGTCGATGATCACCAGTCGCAGGTTGTGACGCTGCTTGAGACGCCGGCACTTGGCCCGGATCTCCATCAACGACATGTTCGGCGAATCATCAATGAACAGTGGGGCATCGGAGACCTCGCCCATCGTACGCGCCAGCCGGGTCCAGTCCTCGTCACGCATCGTGCCCTTGCGCATGTTCTGGAGCTGGATCGAGGCCTCGGCCGAGAGCAGGCGCATCGTGATCTCGGTGCGGCTCATCTCGAGGCTGAACAGGACCGTGGTCATCTTGTGTTTGATCGCCGCCGACCGTGCGATGTCCAGTCCCCAGGTCGAGTTGTGTGAGGGGATCATCGACTCACCGGCAAGGTAGAGATGCGCCTCGTTGGCGACCTCAATGCAGCGCACCGGCACGGACCGAGTCCGGCGCACCGCCGTGATGAGGCGCGACTTTCCGCTCCGGAACGTTCGCCCCCGACGGTCCTTGTGAAGCAAGCGTTTACGCTCCACACCGAAGACATCGTCGTCGCTGCCAAACGTCAGCGTGAAGACGGTTGAGGACTGCTCGGCGCGCCCGTGGACACGCTTGCGGGTCACACCGCAGCGGTAGCCAAGGCTGACTACCAGCTCGTAGAAACCCCGGTGCAAAGGGTCACTGGTCGTGGTGAGCCGCACAGCGCCACCCGACGTGACGGTCCCGTCGGTGTCGAGCATTCCGGCGAGCAGATCGCGCCGCTGTCGCCGACTGCCGCGCAGGTAGTTCGTGGGAATGTGCTTGTTGTTGAGAACCCCCAGAGTAGAAAGCACCGCCTCCACGCTGCCCCTTTTGAGGTCACAGACGTCGCAAAGACCCAGTTCCGAGGCAGTCTTACCGCAGTGGTCACAAAGCGGGCAAGACGTCGCTGAGGCACTCTTCGACCTCCCGACACCGGATCGAGCGCATGTCCTCACTTCAGAGGCCTGTGCAGCGAACTCGGAGACACACTCAACGCCAGGACGCGAGGCGGACTCCTGCGCGGCCCAGCGAAGCTGGTAACGCATCGGCGACGCAAGCGGTGTTACCCATAGGTCCTCGGCTTCCAATCGCATGACGATCTCAGCGTCGGCGGTATTGATCTGCGCCGAGGCGCTCGTGCCGGCACCGAGCCACGCGCCGAGAACATAGGGCGAAATCGGATAGGACTGCTCGACCAGATCCAGCGGGGCGGCCAGCGGGACCCGGTGGGTGAGCCGGTTCGCTGCCGGGTCGCACCACAGTGTCGCTGCGATCTGCGAGGTGGTCCGAACCTCGCCGAAAGTGCGCTGGCTCCTGGTCTGGTCGCCGTCTTCTCCGGCCCCCTGCAGGCAGCTGCGACTCGATCGGGATTCGGTGAGCCATTGGTGCTCTGCATCGGCGATGATCACCGCGCCGTCGGAGAACTCGACCTCGAAGCACGCTCGACCCACCATCACGTCGGTGGCGCGGGTCACCATGGTCGCGCGCCCGTCGGCACCGAGCACAAGATCGCCCGCCGCAACGTCACCCATCGTGGTCCAGCCCGAGGGAGTGGGCAGAGCGGTGTCCAACGCCAGCGCCTTGCCCACGGCAGGCCTAGCCGCCACGACGATCATCTGACCGGGGTGAAGACCGTTGGTCAGATTGTCGAAGTCCGTGAATCCAGTGGGGACACCGGTCATCTCACCCGATCGACCCGAGGCGTGCTCGATCTCGTCAACGGTCGCCTCGAGCACATCACCCAGGACCGCGTAGTCATCGCCGCCGCGCTTGTCCGCTACGGCATAGATCTCGGCCTGAGCGGCGTTGACGATGTCCACGACGTCACCACCGCCCTGGCCATAACCCATCTGAACGATCTTGGTGCCGGCATCGACCAGCCGCCTGAGCACGGCCCGTTCAGCCACGATCTCCGCGTAGTAGCCGGCGTTGGCCGCGGTTGGCACCGAGGAGATCAGCTGGTGCAGATAAGCCTGTCCACCCACCCGGGTGAGGTCGCCGCGCTTGGTCAGCTCATCAGAGACGGTGATGGCGTCGGCCGGCTCGCCACGGCTGTACAGATTCAGGATCGTGTCGTAGATCAACTCATGAGCGGGGCGGTAGAAGTCGACGGCCTTGAGCCCCTCGACACAGTCGGCGATCGCATCCTTGGATAGCAGCATGGCCCCGATGACGCTCTCCTCCGCGTGCACGTCCTGAGGAGGTAGTCGGTCATCCACCGATCCGTAGGAGGACTGAGTGGGTCCCTCATACGACTCGATGTTCAGCTTCGCGAGCGACACACGCGCCCCCTTCGATACCGACCCAGCAACCGGATTGCGACCAGCACACCACCCGGGTCTGACATCCCCCAGCCCGCCTGGGCAGCCTTGCCCGTGCGGTGTTCGGTGCGAATCAGCCACGTTATGACCCAGCGCCGCCGGACTCAACCAAGGCCTGTGCACATCATGGGTACAAGCTGTGCGTAATGCCGCCCCAGCGTGTGCACACGTTGGGGACGAACCTGTGAACTGCGCAATCAATCGGCACCATCGGTGGCGCTGAGCTGCACAAACGTTGTCCACCCCCGGTGGACAAAAAATACTTCCCGACGGCCGCGCCCCGCTGGGAACCCTCACCACTTCTCGCGCGGCGAGAGGCTCAATCTGCCTTGTTGGTGGCCGGCGCGAGCAGCGATGCCCGGGTTCGCGGCATACCGCTGACACCTCGAACCTCAGGTCGCACCGCGAGCACCTGGTTGACCCCGATCCGGTTGCCCTCGAATCCGAGCGCGCAACCCGCCATGTACAAGCGCCACACCCTCGCCCGGCCAGGGCTCGTGAGCTGAACAGCCCTGTCCCAGTTAGCTTCCAGATTCGCCACCCAGGCGCGCAGGGTCAGCGCGTAGTGCTCTGGCAACGACTAGAGATCGCGCACCAAGAAGCCGGATTCCTCAAGCGCGTCGATGATCACAGCCAACGGCTGGAGCTCCCTGTCGGGGAAGACGTAGCGGTCGATGAACGAGGTACGCGAGAAACCTCCGGGCGAGCCGGGGCGGCAGGAGCGCGTGGTTGTGCAGTCGACCGCCGGGGCGAAGCAGCGCCAGCAGCCGCGCGGAGCAAGTGGGCAGCATCGCCTGACCAACGTGCTCCGACATGCCGATGCTCGCAATCGCGTCATAAGGCCCGTCGTGAACGTCACGGTAGTCCTGGACGCGGACCGTCACACGACCGCCCAGAGCCTCGGCACCTACGCGGCGCCGAGCATAGTCGCCCTGTTCTCTGGAGACAGTGATACCGACAGCCTCAACTCCGTAGTTGCGAGCAGCGTTGCAGACGAAGGCCCCCAGCCACATCCGACGTCAAGGGCACCCATACCCGGCCTCAGCCCGAGCTTGTGCGCCACGAGGTCACACTTGGCCTGCTGGGCCTGCCCAAGGCCGAAAGCGGGGCCATGTTCCTGCTCGTAGTAGGCGCACGAGTATGTCATCGACGATCCGAGGACCAGTTCGTAGAACTGTTGCCGACGTCGCAGTGGTGAGCGATGACCTGCGCGTCCCGGCTCCTCGAATGGCGCAGCCCACCAGCCTCGCCTCCTCTGCGGGGGGCGCGGTGGCGGACCTGCGATCCCCAGCCGCAACGCGGCCCCGACCAGGGCCCGACGGGTCGAGGCATCGACGACAACCCCCGGACCAAACTCGGGGTCGGCGACCCGGTCCAGCGCCGACAGACCCGCCACGATGTCGGCCTCGATCAGGACGTCGCCGCAGACGTAGGCACGGGCGAACCCCAGCTCGGTGGGGGCCCAGAGCAGTCGGCGCAGGGCCCGGGACTGGTGAACGTCAGCTGCACCGCGCGGACGGCGGGCCGAGCTCGCTGCCGTCCCAACACCGCAGGCGCACCGGCAGGTCGCTTCCCAGACCTGCCCGGACCAACGGGTCCACGACATCCGCCACGCTCATGAGCCTCTCCTTCGAACCAGTCACGGGTATCAGCACCAGCTCATCACCCACGGCGAGAGCCAACAGCCCAGGTTTGACACCCACGCCCCTTACCCTGCGACAGTGAAGAGCAACGCAAGCCGGTTGTCGATGGATCCCGCAGGCCAAAGGCGCGAGATTCTGCGACTGGCCGTGCCTGCCTTCTTAGCCCTCATCGCCGAACCACTCTTCCTGTTGGGAGACTCCGCGATCATCGGCCACCTGGGCACCACACAGCTGGCCGGACTCGGGGTGGCCAGCGCCGCGCTCATCACGGCGGCCAACATCTTCGTCTTCCTCGCCTACGGCACGACCTCGATCGTCGCTCGACAGGTCGGCGCCGGATCGGAACGGCGTGCGGTCAGTGCCGGCGCAGATGGCATGTGGCTGGCCATCGCGATCGGCCTGGTCACCGGAGCACTCGTGGCTACCTACGCCGCGCCAGTGTGCGCGTTGTTCGGCGCCTCGCCCGCCGTGTTGGCCCAGGCGGTGACCTACCTACGGGTGTCAGCGCTCGGAATACCGGCGATGTTGGTGGCCCTGGCCGTGACCGGAGTTCTGCGGGGACTGCAGGACACCCGCACTCCCCTGGTCGCCTCCGTCGTGGGCTTCAGCGCCAATATCGCGCTCAACGTCCTGTTCGTCTACGGCCTGCACCTGGGTATCGCTGGTTCGGCCACAGGAACCGTCCTGTCCCAGTCCGGCATGGCGCTAGCCCTCGTCTTGGTCGTGACCCGCCGCGCGCGACGACTCGGCGCGAGCCTGCGGCCCCACCCGGGACGGGTACTGAGAGCGGCTCTGGATGGCCTCCCCCTGCTCGTGCGGACAATGGCTCTTCGCCTCGTCCTGCTCATGACGACCTGGGTGGCCGCCGGCCTCGGAGACGTGCCGTTGGCCGCCTACCAGGTGTCCGCCACGATATGGACCTTCCTTGCGTTCGCCCTGGATGCACTGGCCATCGCCGCTCAGGCGCTGACCGGCCAGGCTCTGGGCGCCGGCGACATCGCGCGAGCCCGATCGGCCACCCGCACCATGCTGTCGTGGGGCGTGCTCGGCGGTGTGGTGCTCGGAATCCTTGTGCTGGCAACCCATTCGGTGCTGCCCGGGCTCTTCACCTCCGACCCCGCCGTGCAGTCGACGCTGGCCTCGGCCCTTGTCGTGGTGGGTCTGTGCCAGCCGATCGCAGGGTTCGTGTTCGTGTTGGATGGGGTGCTCATCGGAGCCGGCGACGGCCTGTGGCTCGCCGTGGCACAGGTCGTGGTTCTCGCGCTCTACCTGCCGCTGATCCTGACGGTTCGAGCTACTGGGCCTTCGTTGCTGGCCGGCACGGACTCCGTTGCGGGGCAAGGACATGCCATGACGGTGCTCTGGCTGGCGTTCGTCGTGTTCATGACACTGCGCGGACTCGCCCTGGGCTGGCGGGCCCGCAGCGACGCCTGGCTGGTCACCGGCGCCACCCGCTGAGTGCTGCCCCGCCAAGGTCGAGCACTACTGCTTTTGGCCGTCTGCGCCGAAGGTGCTCAGTTGAGCGCTGGTTGGTCCTCGCCGGCCCACACCCCGACCGCGTGACCCGGTGACCGAGCGGGTGTTGACCGGGCGACACGAGCATCCCACCACCACCGGCTCGACGGGCAGGCAGCAAGATCGCTGTCCTGCTGGACCACCTTGTCCCTCACCGGCGGCCACCGAAGGGCAGGCGGGGGTCGACCTTCTGAGAGGCCCAGGTCTGACGCACCCATGCATGATCGGGGTCGTCGCGGACCAGCCACTCGCGTCGTGGCCCAGGACCTGCCATGACGTTCAGGTAGTACATGTCGTAGCCCGGTGGCGCCATCGCGGGGCCGTGCCAGCCATGCGGAACCAGCACGACGTCACCGTTGCGAACCTCAGCCAGGACGTTGATCGGTCGGTCCCGGGTGCCATAGACCCGTTGGTAACCAATGGCATTGGCCGACTCAGGCGCACTGGCCTCGGCACGCATCTCGAAGTAGTAGATCTCCTCCAGGACGCTCTCACGGTCTGGGCGGGGCTCGTCGTGCTTGTGGGGCGGATAGGACGACCAGTTGCCCGCCGGCGTCAGCACCTCGCAGGCGATGATCGACTCGGCGTTGAGCACCGACGGAGTACCGAAGTTGTTGACCTGTCGTGAGCACTGCCCGGCGCCACGCAGCTCGATGACCGTCTCCTCGGCGGGGACGCGCCTGAACGGCAACGACTCGGACGCCTTGGCGTGAGGCAAGGCAACCCGTGCACCTGCCGTGCTGGTGATCGTGAAGGTGGATGAGACCGGAACGTAGACATAATCGGTTGGTCCCGCGAAGGGCCCCTCGCGCCCGAGCAGGAACAGCAGCTTGCCGCCGCACTCGACTCTTACCTGCCCGGACAGTGGCAGGACCAGCCACTCATGCTCCCGGCCGGTAATAAGCCGTGACTCACCCGGGGCGAGAGTCACCACGTACAGGCCGGTATGTTCCCATCCCGCCTCCCGGGGCCCGATCGCCACCTCGAAACCTGCCCGGCCGGCCGTGCCCGCCTTGCGGTACCACTCACTCATAACGCACCTCCGTGCACCTGTTCGGCGGCCACATGGTCGGCGGCCACGGCCTCATCATCGGGCATGCCGTCGGCCCTGTGCTCAGTCGCACCCAAAACCGACCTCCGGCACGTGCGAAAGCACCGTCGCGGTGTCGTGCCGCCGGCCCCAACCACAGACCTGCCACACCCTCCACGAGGTGTGCGCCCAGCCAGACGGTCCTCGATCGCCGTCACCGGACGACCTCGGCAATCCGCACGGAGCGGCCCCGGCGCCGCGAAGGCTCGCATGCCTCGGCAAGCAGGAACTCCTGCAGGCCACCTGCGCCGAACAAGGCGTCTGGATCCGCCCGGCGACGAGGTCAGTGAACACGACCAGCTCATCGACGCACCTCTGGTGGAACCGCTCCATGAAGCCGGTGTAGGGCATGGAAGCGGGAAAGTCCACCCCTGCTTGACCGAAGGCCAGGGGCACCCGGTCGTCCACTGCGACGCAGATCGAGTCCTTGCTGCCCAACGCCCCCCGCCGCACATCGTCACAGCGGGCGTTGTGGCGCGAGCCGAAGATCGGCGCGATCGTGCCCGTCGTCCGTGGTGAGCTCAGCGGCGGCGGCGTCAATGTCAACGGACGTGGCGAAGACGTCTCACCGCGGTCCTGACCACGGCGAAGACGCTGAAGACCTCGCGGGCAGTGACGAACCGCCGCGTCAAAGTCGGCGGTGCTGACGTCGCGCAAGAAACCGCTGAGGTCGGGATCTGCGACGCCTCAGACGGCACAGCATCGCTTGCACCGGCGCGGATCGTGTGGATCCAGCCCAGGCTGGCGCTGGTCACCAGATGGCGGGCGGCCCGGAAGCCGGCGCCGCAACGACGCTGGACGCCGATGTGAACCGGCGCCAAGCCGGGCCGCAAACTCGCAAATCCGCAACGTGCCGGCCTGGTCCAAGGCCAGAGACGTCTCGCAGGACGTGGTGAGCCCAGCGTCGTGGGCGCCTCCGATCAGCTCCGTAGGTGCATTGCTGCCTGCACCGATGACGGCTGCGATCCACCGAACTAGCACCTCGTGGCGCTGGCAACGGTGGTCTCGGCCTGACACGGCGCGACCCGAGGAACGCCAAAGAGGGCGGACTCGTCGGATCCGCCCCCCTTGACGTGCCGCCCTGTCTGGCCCTAGCCGGCGACGACGTCCAGCCTGAGGGTGGCCTGCACCTCGGGGTGCAGACGAACGAGCGCTTCGAACAGGCCGGTCGACTTGATCGAGCTTGAGAGCTCGATCTTGCGACGGTCAAGCTGAGGGCCACCGGCGGCCTTGACTGCGTCGGCGACATCCCCGGGGGTCACGGCGCCGAAGAGGCGACCGGACTTACCCGCCTTGGCGGCGACCTTGATCGTCTTGGCCTCCAGTTGGCCCCTGAGACCCTTGGCCTCGTCCAGAGACTTGACCTCGCGGATCTCTCGGCCCTTCTGGATCGCGGCAACCTGCTTCTCGAAACCCTTGGTCCAGCCAGTGGCCAGACCGCGACGCATCAGGAAGTTGCGGGCATAGCCGTCCTTGACGTCGACGACGTCACCGGCAGTACCGAGGCCAGAGACCTCGTGAGTCAGAATAACCTTCATGAGCTTCTCCTTCTCGGTCAGCTAGCTCAGCGAGCCGAGCTGGAGTAGGGCAGCAGAGCCATCTCACGGGCGTTCTTCACGGCCGTGGCGATGAGACGCTGCTCCTGTGCGGACACACCGGTCACCCGGCGAGCGCGGATCTTGCCGCGATCGGAGATGAACTTACGCAGGAGCGCGGTGTCCTTGTAGTCGATGTTCTCGACCTTGGCCGCCTTGAGCGGGTTGGCCTTCTTCTTGAGCTTGCGCACTATGGGCTTGGCCATCGTGGTGCTCTCCATTCTTGAGAGGAGCCCAGGGTCGTTACCCCTGGGATGGCATAACTACCTGTCTGATTTGTCTCACGTAGGAGCTGCGTGAACCGCGGGTTGAGCCGGAACTAGAAGGGCGGCTCGTCATATGACGGGCCGTTGCCCCAGCCAGCTTGCGGGCTTCCCGGCTGGGCCCCACCGGGATTGGCTGCGGCAGGCGGAGCAGT
>Ga0209890_10000058_pt1 | contig 51132 bp, 43 predicted proteins | sample OrgsoiDNA2013049_FD_185799 | JGI IMG/M metagenome (GOLD analysis project Ga0209890, IMG submission 185799) | Permafrost soil microbial communities from the Arctic, to analyse light accelerated degradation of dissolved organic matter (DOM) -... | ecosystem: Environmental > Terrestrial > Soil >... | reverse complement strand
ACACTCTAATGGGCGGGCGAGGACGCCCGTCGCTCCACTATCAACTCAATGCAAATCCCATCCAAGTCGCTGTTAGGACTTAACCTGCAGGAGCTTACGAGCCTTGCGGTTGGATGGGGTCAGCCTACCTACCGCGGTCAGCAGTTATTTGATGCTGTGTACCGGCAAAGGATTGGGCGGCTGGATCAGGTATCGACGCTGCCGCTCGAGTATCGCGCTCGTCTGGCGGAGGAAGGCTGGGCGGTCGGGCTTCCGGCGATTGCGCGCAAGTTTGTTTCGAGCGACGGCACGGTGCGGTACCTAGTGGAGCTGGCCGACGGCGAGACGGTCGAGACCGTCTGGATGCCGGAGGGCGATGGCGGCGAGAGTGGCGACGGAAGCGAAGCAGGGGACGAGATTGAGGCGGGGAGCGATACGGAATGTGTGGTGGCGGGGCTTCGCCCCGCTGGACGGGGCGGAGCCCCGTCACCACACATGGGTGGGCGTCGGTCTACGATTTGCGTATCGAGCCAGGTAGGATGCGCGGTAGGTTGCAAGTTCTGTTTCACGGCGCTGCTTGGGGTCAAGCGCAACCTGGAGGCGGGAGAAATTGTCGGGCAGATCGCGGCGGTGCTGCTTGACCAAGGAGTGGAACCCCCGCTGCAGCGTGTCAACATCGTGTTCATGGGAATGGGTGAGCCTTTCTTGAACTACGAGAACTTCATGAAGTCGGTGCGGCTGCTGGTGGAGGGTGTGGGGATTCCGGAGTCACGTATGACGGTATCAACGGCGGGGATCGTGCCGCGGATTCATGATTTTGGGCAGGAGGCGTTGCGGCCGAAGCTGGCGATTTCGCTGAATGGCTCGAATGACACCTTGCGGAGCGAAGTGATGCCGCTGAATCGGAAGTGGAATCTGGGGGAACTCATGAAAGCGGCGCGCGAGTTTCCGCTGCGGGCGCGGGAGCGGCTCACGTTTGAGTATGTGCTGCTGGCGGGCGTGAATGATGGTCCGGAGCAGTCGCGGGAGGTGGTGGAGTTGGTGCGGGGCATACGGGCAAAAATTAATTTGATTGCGCTAAATCCGGGGACGGAGCTGCCGTACCGGACGCCGGAGCAAGAGCGAGTGTTTGCGTTCCAGCGGATTCTGATGGCGGCGGGAATTCCGACCTTCGTACGTCGGCCGCGAGGGCGCGACATTTTTGCGGCGTGCGGACAATTGAAGAGGACGGTGGAAGTGGTGTCTGCTGGTGAATCCAAATCCACCTTGTCATCCTGAGCGAAGCGAAGGACCTGCTTTCTGGTGCGTGTAGGAAACAGCAGGTCCTTCGCTTCGCTCAGGATGACAATCCAGACTTGGGCCGAGAATTTGCGAGAACAATACTTACGAGCCGCTGCGGGCAGCAGCGCGGTTGGGCGAGGCGAGTGCGGAGCGGCCTGCAGACTTTGTCGCGGCCCGCAGTTCTAAACGGTAAGCGGGGTTACCCGGAGTCGAAGCCTGCAAGAGGCGGCCGCCATGTTCTTCGACGATGCGGCAACAGGCGGTTAGCGAAAGGGTAGAAGGCTTGTTCCCGCCTTCGGAATTGAGCAGGGACAGGAACGAAGGTGGCTGCGACGAAGGATCGTGTGAAGAAGGGCCGTAAGAGGAAAAGTCAACCAGGACAAAGTTGCCTTGACGTTGTGTGCGAACGAACAGAGTGGAGTTTGTTTCAGGATTCAGATAGGCGCCGATCTGTCCGGCAAGGTGCACGCAAACGTGGAGAATCTGGTTAGAGTCGGCGAGCACGGGCGGAAGCGCAGGAGCGAGTTCGAGGCGGATCGACCCGCCCTCTGCCTCCAGTTGGGGAGCCAGCAGGCGTACGGCGGTCTGCAGTACAGAGTTGATGTCGACAGCGGCCAGCTGGGCTGGAGCCTGACGGGCAAAAGTGAGCAGGTTCGCAACCAACGTGGTCGTGCGTCGAACTTGCTCGCCGATTTGCGCCGCCTGGAGTTGTTCCTCGGGAGGCAGGTTGGATGCGCTAAGCAGGTCGGAGTAACCCAGCATGGCCGTGAGCGGGTTGTTGATCTCGTGCGCAGCACCTCCCACCAACTGGCCGAGCGAGGCCAGCTTCTCGGATTGAATGAGCTTTTCCTGTAAGGCCTTGAGGTCGTCGAAAGAGTGGCGGGACCTTTCGAGAAACAGCGAAAGCTCAGCTCGGAGCAGGCGTTGCCGCCAGAAAACCACGATGCCCATCACCACCATGGTGGAAAGACTCACGGTGATGCGGAAGGCTTTCACCGAAGGTGAAAGCGTCCGGTCCAGTTCGGAGTGCATGGCGGCCCAAAGCAGACTGAATAGAGCGAGCATGCTCAGGCGTGTGATCCAGATGCCAAGCACGGGTCGCGACGGCTTGGAATCGGAGAGGTCGAGGCGGAGAGCGAGCAAGGGAGCCGCGGCCATCCACGCGGTGGCAACGCTCAGCGGGATGTCGTAGATGCTGCCGCTGTAGTAAAGCTTGTGACCGATGGCCCAGTTGGCGACGTACGAACTGGAGGCATAGAGTGCACTGGCGCCGAGCAACTGTCCGTAAAGCTGCCGCCAGCCGCCGTGAGCGGTGTAAGCGAGAACGGCGAGCGCGACCAGGAGAACGAGTTTTTCGGTCAGATAAGCGAAGTTAAAATTGGCGCTGTAAGCTGCTTCATCGACCTGCACGGTTTGCCATGGGATGACGGCGTAAACGTAAATGAAGACCCACCAGACGAGCAGGAGGGCAAAGTCGAGCATGCGAATGCGTTCATCGCGCTCGTCTTCCCGGAGATGAGGAAGCACGGCGAGGGCGGCAATCATGGGCACCAGATGCAGGAATAGAACGATGTCGCCGAGGAAGGGATCGGGCACTTCCTGACGCCTGAGGACTTCAAAGTAATTCCACATTCCCTGGTAAGTAAGCCAGAAGAGCATGCCCGCGCTCATGAGGATCCAAAAAAGCCGGATGTGGAGAGTGGCGCAGCGCGCGCGCGAGGCGTTGGGCAGGAAGGCGGCGGTGGCAACCAGCAGAAGAGTACCCTGGATGAGGTCGCTGGCAATGATAAGGGCCTCACCTCTCGGCATGAACAGAGACGCAGCCGTCTGGGCGAGAACCAGAGCGACCAGCAAAGCGACCCAGAGTTTGGTGAGTGCGGCCAAGGCAAACTACTCCGGGCTCCATTCTAGTGCGTGATGGGGGGTGGAGGGGGTTACCAGAGTAAGGCCTGGAAGGTTGCGGAAAAGTGCAGCCTCGATCGCCCAGCCCTGAATGCGACTCTGACTTCCCGTAGAGACGCGGCGCCCCCCGTCTCCGAGACCCTAAAAACGCTAACCTACTGCGGAGTTCTCTTCGGATGGCCGTCATATCGCCTGCGGTCAGGCCCTCCCCCGGAACTGGATGATCTTCCGGCGATCGCGTTTTGAGGGTCTGCCTGCGGGTAGCTCTTCGAACTGCTTCATCGCCTTGCGCTCCGCTGCCACCTTCAGGCGCAGCTCGCGGCTTGCCTCGGTCTCGCGGTAGAGCGTTTGCGCAACCGAAGCTGGGCCGCGCACCTCGCTGAGAAGCAGGACCTCCACCTGAAAGTCGCCGCCGTCGTTGGTCACTCGCAACCTGTCTCCAATCCGGACCTCGCGCGCAGATTTGGCGGGCTGCCCGTTCGATTGAATTCTGCCGAGCTCACATGCCCTTGCCGCCAATGTGCGCGTCTTAAAGAATCTAGCGGCCCAAAGCCACTTGTCCATTCGCACCGATGTCATGATCTATTTTCCTCTACCAACGCGGAAATGAAACGCGATAACTTGCGGAACTAAGAAGCTCATGGAGTTTGTCCAAGATTACCTTTAGAATTAGGCGCTTACTTAGAATCAGTTGCTCAACGACGAGAGTCTCTTGTCCTGGATGATTCCTCGATACCGTGATCTCTGGCGCTTCCGGGCGCCGCTCAGTGCGGGCGAAATCCGGCGCACCGAGCGCTGGCTGGCGACGGCGCGGGTGGCGCTGACGATTGCGGCCGAGTTTGCTCTTTGGATGGAGCCGGTGCAGGGGGGGGCTTATTCGCGTTGGCTGTACTGGCTGCTGACGGTGTACCTGGTGCATGCGGTAGTGGTGATGTTGCTGGTGCGCTTCCGTCCGCAGTCGACAACCGCTTTTCGTCTGGTGGTGCACGCGGCCGACATCGTGTGGCCGGTGCTGATCTCGCTGTTTGCAACGGCGCAGCGCGGCCCGTTCTTTCTATTCTTCGTGTTCGTAATGGCGGCGGCGGCGTATCGCTGGGGACTGTGGGAAACGGTGGGCACGGCTGCCACGGCAGTGGCACTGCTGTGGGCCGAAGCCTTCGCGGTGCGCGTCGGATTGGAGTCGGCGGCGGATCAGTGGCTGCAAATGGTGCATCTGCCGCGGCTCGGTGTCAGCGTGCAGGAAATGGCTCCGCAACAATTGTTCATGAGTTCGGTGTATCTGCTGGTGCTCGGATTTCTGCTGGGATACATGTCCGAGAACCAGAAGAAAGTGCGGGCGGAGCGCGCCGTGATCACACGCGTTCTCAGTTCGACGCGGGTCGAGGCGGGACTGACGGGGACCATGCAGCAGATTCTTGGCGAGGTGATGAGCATCTACGGCGCGAACCGGGTGCTGAGCGCCTCGCAGGAAGCGCACAGTTACCGCGTGTTCCTTGCCGAAGTGAATCGAGGCGCCGAAGGGAGCGAGACGCTGCGCTGGCGGGAGGCTTTGCCGGAAAGCGAAAAAGTGTATCTCTTCGACTCGCCCGCGGACGCGATTTATGCGGCACGTAACGCCAACGGTTTTCGCGCGGTGCTGCTGGATCGCGACGGCGGGCGGCTGCGCGACGTAAATGCGGATTTTGTGGCCGCACTGGCGCGCGTGGAAAAATTTGATGCGGTGGTTTCCGTAGCGCTGGTCTTCGGGACGGAGTGGTCGGGCCGGGTGTTTCTGTTCGATCCCGAGATGATGGGGGATCCAGAAGAGGAATTGCGCTTTCTGCAGGAGTTTGCGCAGCAGGTGGGTCCGGCGATCTACAACGTGTACCTGATGCGGCGGCTACGGGAACGGGCAGGGGCAGTGGAGCGGGCGCGGTTCGCGCGCGAACTTCATGACGGAGCGATTCAATCGCTGATCGCGGTAGAAATGCAGTTGGATGTGCTGCGGCGCCAGTCGGGAACGCAGGCGCCGGTGGTGAATGCGGAGCTGGGCCGGATCCAGAAACTTCTGCGCGAGGAAGTTCTGAAGTTACGCGAACTGATGCAGGCCATGAAGTCGTTCGAGGTGGATGCGGATCGCCTGGTGGGCTTCATTTCCGATACGGTGGAGCGCTTCCGGCGCGAGACCGGCATTGCCGCGGAGTTTGTCAGCGAAGTGGAGAAGGTGGGTTTGTCGCAGAGAGCCTGCCGGGAACTGGCGCGCATTGTGCAGGAAAGTCTGGTGAACGTCCGCAAGCACAGTGGAGCACACCATGTGTTAGTGCGACTGGCGCAGCGCGGGGGCAACCTGCAATTGACCGTTGAGGACGACGGTAAGGGATTTTCTTTTTCCGGAAGGTTGTCGGACGCGGAACTGGAGACGACTGGCAAGGGTCCGGCGGTGATCCGGGAAAGGGTACGACTGCTGGCGGGCGAACTCGCGATAGAATCGACTCCGGGACACGGCGCACGGCTGGAAGTACGGATTCCACCGGCGAGAAGAAATCATGGACAAGCTAATCATGGATAAGCCAATGATGGATAAACGAATTCATCCCATACGCATTGTGATTGCTGACGATCACCCAATTTTCCGCGACGGGCTGCGGCGCCTGCTGGAATCGGAAGGCGATATGAAAGTAGTGGGCGAAGCCTGCGACGGCCTCGAAGCGGTGAAGCTGGCAAAGGAAATCAAGCCCGATATTCTTCTGCTCGATCTGGCCATGCCGCACCACACCGGGCTGGACGCACTGCGCGACTTGAACGCGAGCGCTGGCGCGGCCGGCGCGGTGCGCATCATCCTGCTAACGGCGGCGGTGGAAAAAAAACAGGTGGTGGAAGCGCTGCAATTGGGAGCGCGCGGCGTGGTGCTGAAGGATTCCGCCACACAACTGCTGCTCAAGAGCATTCATGCGGTGATGGCTGGGGAGTACTGGGTGGGGCGCGACAGCGTCTCCAATCTGGTGCAGTATCTGCGGAACCTCATGCAGAGTACGAACGAGGAAACGAAACAGAAGAAATTCGGGCTGACGCCGCGGGAACTGGAGATCGTCTCGGCGGTGGTCGCCGGCTACGCCAATCGGGAAATTGCCGAGTACTTTAAGATCAGCGAAGATACGGTGAAGCACCACCTCAGCAATATCTTCGACAAACTGGGGGTTTCCACCCGTCTGGAATTGGCTCTATTCGCAGTGAACCAGGGGCTCCCGCTGAAAACGATTGTGTAACAGAGGTCGTGTAATCAATAGGTTGGCTGGATCTGCCGGCTTGGATCTAAGGGGAATCACTGAGATATGGCACGATAGTGCCATTCAGCGTCACTGGTGTGCTATTGGGGGAAAGGGGGCGTTCGCGATACCTTAACAATCATACAACGGCGTTTATTGCTCCGAGGAAGTTGAGCTTGAGCGTGTCGTTGATTGGGGGAAACAGTGATTAAAGCAATCCATCAACTTTGGGCTGACGAAAGTGGTCAAGACGTTGCTGAATACGCGGTGATGCTCGCGGTAATTCTGGTGATCGTGATTGGCACGGTACGACTGATCGGCGGTAACGCCAACAACGTGTTTTCGCAAGTCGGAAGCCAGATGTCGAACTAGCTGCACGACCGTCCCACTGCTGTCTGGCAGTGGGATACCCCTGATGTTTCCTGCGCTTCTCTATCCTGCCGGGTTTCAGAGTTCCTGAAGGTCTTAAGGGCTCTTGGTGTCGATTACCAGGAGGGTCGCATCAGTTCGGCCGCTGTCCTGTGCGGTTTTTACCCTGCAAACTCAAAACTTTGCGACTTTGAAACCTTGCTCCTGTCTTACTGTCCCGTCGGAGCCGCCGCCGTTTTCTCCGGAACCGGGGGCGCCGCTTTTTCTGGAGCGGCGGCAGTGCCGAGACGAGTGAGGAACGGGAAGAAGGGCGTGACTTCAAACGGCATCTTCTCGGCTGCGGTGGTGATAGCGACGGGTTTGGTCTTGATCAATTCCAATTGATTATTCCACGGATCCACCTTGACCCGGCCACCCAGAGGAAGCGCTGCGACCTGGTCGGCCTTCTTCGGGTCGAATTGCGGCGAGGCCGTCATCAATGACGACATCCTGGTGGCGTCGCCATTGAGCAGGCTGTCGCCGAGGTGCGCCCGGATCAGGTTCTTCAACTGCGGAGCGCGGGACTGGACCGCTTTCAGGAACAAGCCGGCGTTCGCGAGCTTGTCCTTGTAGGGCGAGTTGTTGAGCATCTCAACGGCTTTCTTGTCAGCCGCTTCTTCTTCGCCCTTATCGCGCGCGAAATCCATGCGCTCGAAAGTGCGCTCATCGGGAAAGAACATCCGGTCGTTGAAGGCGAGCTTGGTATTGAGGTGGTGGCCGAGCACGATGTGCGCCAGTTCGTGCGTCAGAATCATGGCCAGGGACGCTTCGTCGGGCAGCACGTCAATCATGCCGCGGCTCATGACGATGGTATGGCCAATGGTGAAGGACTCGAGCGGCGTGGTCAGGAGCACGCGGCATCTCACCTCGGGTTGAATATCGAGATTATTGGTGACCATCATGTTGTTGACGACGGTCTGCAGCACTTTATCGATTTCACCTTCCGGCGCGATCAGGCCGATCTGCTGCAAGCGGTCGATTACGTTGAGTTCAGCCTGACGTTCCCAGGCGCGCTGGGCCTCGATGGGCGTAGCGTCCTGGGCCTTCTGACTCTGGTCCTGAACCGACTGCGGGGCGTCGACGGTGATCTCGGTGAACTCAGAGTTACGGCGGAGGTCCTTCAGGTTGTAGCCCCAAAGCCGCGTCTGCGCTTTGTAGTGGAGAGTCTGACCCAGACGATACTTGAGATCGGATTCCTCCGAATAAATCAGCGAAGGCAGCCACACGCCGGGGCGCAGGTTTTGCCGCCAGCTGTCAAAGTGCAGGTAATAACTGGCTCGCGGATGAGGATAGTAGGTGCCGTTGAAACGGACGATGTTGTAGTCCTGGTCTTCGATCCAGATGCGGCCGAGGAAACGGCCCTTGCCCGCGTCCTTCTTGGGGGCGACGTCCATGACGACGCAGCGTACCTCGCCGAGAAACTCGCGGCGGACGAAGGTGAAGTCGTAATACCTGCGCTGAAAATCCTGATCCAGCACCACCATCTGGGCAAAGCCCAGAGGCAGGAACTTCATGGAATAAACGTTGCTCAGTTTGCTGAGCATGCGTTTGCCGAGGCCGGCCGTCGTGGGCGAGGTGAAAGTGCGATCATCGGTACCCTCGCTCATATCCAATCGGCCAAGGAAGTACACGTCGCTCGCCGGTACCGCGGCGCCGAGGTCTTTGTCTTCCTTTAGATTCTGGAGATAAGTTTCCACCAGGGGATGAAGTTGCTTCATCTGGGCCATGAAGAAATGTTCGCGCTCAACTGCCCGGTCGATAACCTGATCGAAGCTGCTGGCGGCGGCGGTAGCCTGTTGGGAGGCGGCGTCGCGGGTCGCGAGCTTGGGTTCCGGGGGAGTCTGGCCGGGCGTAGTCTGGGCAAACACGGAAGCGGCGCAGCACACCAGAGAGAGCGTAAGAAGTGAGAATAGGGAGCGCAACATTTTCTTTTGTTTCATTTCACCTTTGATGTGTGACTTGCTCTGCGTACTTATGATGCGAGTTGAAACACAATATGCAATACCGCCTCGAAATCAGCGGGGCGCCCGTCTTTCATGGCGGGCTTGAACTGAATTTTTTCCGCGGCGCGAACCGCCGATTCGTCCAGCCCATGACCGAGGCCGCGCACCACCTTCACGACGCGAATCTGCCCGGTGGTTGAAAAAACAACCTCGAGCAGAACCTCGCCCTCAATTTTAAGCTGGCGCGCTTCATCAGTGTAAACCGGACGGGGCTTGAATGTGATCTCAGCCGGCAGGGTTTTGACGATGGGTTCGGCGGACTTGGTTTTGGGCTGAGAAGCGGCCACGACGTCGGTGTCTCCGAAGCCGCCCTGGCGAACCGCAGCGCGCGAGCCAGAAACCGGGCCGGAACTGCTGCCGGTGGCAACGCCGCTGCCAAAGCCGGTGCTCGCGACCACCCCACGCGCACCCTTCGATCCGCCGGTGCCGTTGCCATAGCCCGGGCCGGAGGGCATATCGAACGAGCCCGCCTGCGCGATCGTAACCGGACGGCCGTGGGTGTCCGATGCGGGCACGCCGTTGGGGTCGCCGAAGCCACCCGTTTGTACTTTCGTCGGTGCGGCTGCCATGGTTGGCGTAGCCGAGCTTCCCGTGGAGAACACATTCGTCTTGACCGGCGGCCTGGGAATCAGCGGCTTTGTGTCCGGCAAGAGTTCTTTCTTGGCGGCCAGCGTTACCTTGGGCGCCTGCTCCTCCGGAACAGGAGGCTTCTTCTGGACCAATTCGGAGGGGACGCGCATGGCTTCGGGCCGCGGTGTTACTGGTTCGGAGATCTTTGGAACAGGAAAATTTTTGACTGGCGCCGGAGCCTGCGGAACCGGAGGTGGAGTACTGACCAGACTGACGAAGTGGTAGTCGTGCACCGGCAACACAAGAACTTCGGGGTACGCGACCGCAATAATCACGAAAAACGCCAAAACCAGCGATTGCACGCCATAACTGAAAACGAACCTCCCCCAACGCGTACGAGCCTCGGGAAGAAGGCCTAGGGTCAATTGTGAACCTTGGGAATCCATGTTCGGTACCTCGTGTAGCTAGCGGCTAACGCTCGGTAAAAGAAGTGGTCAATCCCACAAACCAGCAGTTTCAAGACCGCGAGAGACCGGCCGAAGGACGACACTTCAATTATTGAAGTGCACGCCGAAGGCCATTTTCGACGAAGGTTCTCCATACGTAAGATGCTGCTAAGCGGCCACTTACATGAGGAAAAGTCGATTCTAACAGATCAAAACACCTCACCTGCAAGGTTTTGCCTATTTGGGAAAGGGAAAATTTTGTGGAAAATCGGAAGATATTGCCCGGAACCCCAATCCTACGAACCACGTAGGGACAGCCGCCCTCGGCTGTCCGGAAAAGCGTTGCTTGGCCCGTGAAACACCAGTTACGTCCCGCGTATCCCTATGTCTCTCCGTCGTGGAGTTGTGCAGACCTCCTACGATCTCTGCACCCCGCCCAGCTCCTCCAGCGCCTTCGCAATCTGTCCCGACCATTGCGCCACCTCGTCGTCGCGCAGGGTGCGCTCGCTCGACTGGAGTTTGGCCCGCATCAGAATCGAGTACTTGCCCGCGCCAACTTTTTCGTCCCTGAAAATCTCTACCGGGACGAAAGTGCGCAGCTCGGCGACGCCCAATCCACTGACGCTCTGGTGAATCTTTTCGAACTCCACGCCGTCATTAAACACAAAGGAGAAATCGCGCTCGACGGCCGGAAAGCGCGGCAGCGCTTCATAACGCACCTGGCGCAGATCGTGCTGGTAAAGCCGGTCGAGATAGATTTCGGCGACGAAAACATCCTGCCGCAGTTTGCGGGCTGCGGCCACATCCGGATGAATCTGGCCAAACTGGGCGACGGCAGCGCCATCCAGCACCGCGCGGGCGAAGCGTCCGGGATGATAGTAATCGGCGGTCTTCCCATGATTGGTCTGCGCATCGTAGTAGAGCGTCCAATGGCTGAAGGGAGCGAGAAGGCTTTCGACGTCGCCCTTCAGATCGAAGAACGAAAACGGACGCGCCGACTCCGAAGCCAGCCCGCGCACCACCTCCGCATCCACGCTGCCCGTTGCCCCCATCGAGATGCGCTTCAGCTCTAGCGCTTTCCCGCCCGACGCCTCAAATACATTTCCAGATTCGAACAGGCGAATGTTGTCGCTGCCGCGATTCAGGTTGTACGCCAGCATGTTGAGCATGCTCGGAACCATCGACGTGCGCATTACCGAAGCCTCGTCGCTCAGCGGGTTCGCGAGGTCGAGCTCGGCAGCGGTCGAAAAGCGCCTGGCATCTTCTTTCGAAATGAAGGTCAGCGAAATGGTTTCGTTGTAGCCGAGCGCCAGCAGGGAAGAGCGCAGCCGCGCATCTTTGTGTGCCTCGGGCAGCTCGCGAACCTCGCCGCTATAGGCAGGAAGCGTGTTGCGGAACTTGTCATAGCCGTGCAGCCGCGCCAGTTCTTCGATGATGTCGATCTCGCGCTCGATGTCGAGCCGCCAGCTTGGGATGTGGACCAGGTACTTATCCTCGCCGCCTGCAAGCACCGTGAAACCGAGACGATTGAGAATACGGTTAATTTCAAGCGTACTGAGTTTTTCGCCAAGAATGCGCTGCACCTCGCGCAGGTCGAGTTCTACCGGAGCAAGATCAAGCCTGTGGGCGATCACGTCAATCACATCACCGATGAGCGTTCCGCCGCCGGATGCGAGAATAAGCTCAGCGACCCGGTTGGTCGAAACGACGGTCGATTCGAAATCGGCGCCACGCTCAAATCGATGCGAGGCGTCGGTGTGAATCCCATGCCGCTTCGACATGCGGCGCACAGTGACCGGGTCCCACCAAGCGGATTCGATCAGGATGTTCTTCGTCCTATCCGTGATCATCGTGTCGAAGCCGCCCATCACGCCGGCCAACCCCACCGGTTGTTTCGCGTCGGCCACGACGAGATCATCGGTTGAGAGCTTGCGCTCCACGCCATCTAGGGTCTTTAGCGTCTCCCCAGCCTGGGCTTTGCGAATGACCAGTCGCCGTCCTTCGAGCAGGTCAAGATCGAACACGTGCGTCGGCTTGCCCGATTCGCACAAAACATAGTTGGTAGCATCCACCGCGTTGCTGATGGGCCGCTGATCGAGCAACTGAAGGCGACCAGCAATGTTCGCGGGCGAGGGCTTGACGGTAGCGCCACGAATTTCGCGTGCCGTGAAGCGCGGACAGAGTTCAGGCTCCTGAATGTCGATGGTGACGTCGGATTTGCCTTGCGACGGCGGCAGCTTAGGCTCAAGCGGCCGAAGCGGCAAATCGTAAAGCGCCGAGGCCTCACGAGCCACCCCATAATGATTCATCGCATCAGGACGGTTGGTAGTGATCTCCATCTCGAAGACAGTGCTGTCGCCTTCGCCGGAAATACCTTCGACGGCGACGCCCGCCAGCGTCAGTTCGTCCGCAAGCCGGGTGTAGTCGACCGGAAGGTCAACGAAATCGCGCAGCCAATGAGGAGAAATTTTCATGAACGCAGCTTCTAGCTGTTAGCTCTTGGCTTCCAGATCTCAGCCATCAGCCTCAAGCCCTTCACTTTTCCTGCTTGTCATCCTGAGCGCAGCGAAGGACCTGTTTTTGCCAGTGTATGAGAAAAGCAGGTCCTTCGCTGCGCTCAGGATGACAATAATAATAATAATAAGGTCGCCCTACCACGGCGCTTTGTCCGGAACTACGAGTCGCGAACGACAAACCGCGAACGACCACCGACTGCCTTACCCAAACTGCTCCAGAAACCGCACATCGCCCTGGAAGAACAACTGAATATCTTCCACGCCGTACTTCAGAATCGCGATCCGTTCCACGCCCATGCCGAAAGCGAATCCCGAAAGTTTGGTCGCATCGTAATCGACGAAGCCGTACACATTCGGATCGACCATGCCGCAGCCCAGCAGCTCAATCCATCCGCTGGCCTTGCAGTTGCGGCACGGACCGCCGTCGCGCGTGCCCTTGCCATCGCAGAAAATGCAACTGATCTGCACGTCGGCGCTCGGCTCGGTAAATGGGAAGAACGACGGATAGAACCGCGTCTTCACGCTCGATCCAAACAACGCTTTCATGGCGTGGTCGAGCGTGCCCTTCAGGTCGCAGAAAGTGATGTTGGTGTCAACCGCTAGACCTTCAACTTGGTGAAAGATGGGCGAGTGGGTCGCGTCCGGCGCGTCATTGCGATGCACTTTTCCCGGACACACCACGCGTACCGGTGGCTTCATCTTCTGCATCGTCCGGATCTGCACCGGCGAAGTGTGCGTACGCAGTAGCAGGCGGTCGCGCAGATCTTTCGATTCCTGCTCGGCGATGAACAGCGTGTCCTGCGTGTCGCGCGCGGGATGGTTCGGCGGGAAGTTCAGCGCCTCGAAGTTGTAGTAATCGGTTTCAATCTCCGGACCTTCCTCGACCGAGTAGCCCAGATTGCGGAACACGCCAACAATCTCGTTCATCGTCTTGATGACGGGATGCTCCGCACCGATGGGGCGGCGAATGCCAGGCATGGTGATGTCAAGACGCTCGGCGGCGAATTTGCCCGACGAAGCTCCGCTCTGAATGCGGGCGAGCGTCGCATCCACCGCCTGCTCGACTTTCGCCTTGAGTTCGTTGACGCGCTGCCCAACCTCGCGCTTGTTGGGTCCCGGCGCGGCCTTCAGCCACAGATCATTGAGCTGAGTAAGGATGCCGTTCTTGCGCGCCATCCAGCGATCGCGAAATGCTTTCCAGTCATTCTCGGAACAGACCGCTGCCGACTCTTGTTCCAGTGCAGACAAAAGTTCGCGCACGGCGCCATCGAGCGCCGAGGCAGAGAAATCGTTCAGTTTGGGGACAGTGTATGACATCGGTCAACTGATACCATTTTAGAATTGTCATCCTGAGCGAAGCGAAGGACCTATGGATTCTGCTCGCGCGGGCGAAATGCATAGGTCCTTCGCTTCGCTCAGGATGACAAGTGTTTTTAGGACCGAGAACTGAAAGCTGACGACTGAAAGCTGAAGGCTGCTTCTACGCCGCTGCCGCTGCGTTCGCCTTCTTCGCCTGTTCCGCCAGATGCGCGAATCCCGCTGCATCCTTGACCGCCAGATCCGCCAGGATCTTGCGATCCAGCTCAACACCGGCTTTCTTCAGCCCGCTGATGAACTGGTTGTAGTTCAGACCGTTCAGGCGGGCGGCGGCGCCGATGCGCACAATCCAGATCGACCGGTACTGGCGCTTCTTCTGCTTGCGGCCGGAGTAGGCAAACTTCAGCGCGCGATCGACGGCTTCTTTCGCCGAGCGGTAAAGTTTGGATTTGGTTAGGAAATATCCACTGGCGCGCTCAAGAATCTTTTTGCGCTTGGCGCGGCGTTTGGTTCCGCGTTTTACACGAGGCATGGTGCTCTCCTTTTTTACTTCATCTGGCGGCTGGAGGTAAGGAGGCTTCTACCCAAAGGGATTTCTGAAGCCCAGCCTCTTCACGCGCCGCTGCGGTGCATTTCGCTCCGCAGACTTGGTTAAGGACGGGCGCGGGCGCCCGCCGCTCCATTCCCGTTTAGTACGGGATCATGCGCATCACTTTGTGATGGTCCGCATCGCTTACCAACGCGGAATTCCCCAACTGTTTCTTGCGCTTCTTGGCCTTCGAGGTCAGAATGTGGCGGAGCATTGCTTTGTGCCGCTTGATCTTTCCCGTCCCGGTTTTCTTGAAGCGCTTGGAAGCGCCTTTGTGTGTTTTTAGTTTGGGCATAAAAATCAGTTCCTAGTTCCCGGTTGTCAGTTCTCAGGGATCTTACTGATGACTGATGGCTGATAGCTGCCTTACGCTGTCTGCGCGCCGCCTCGCGACGCGGGAGGAGGTGCGGGCTTCGGCGGAGCCGGCGGCTTTTCTTTCGCTCCGCCTTCAGTCTTCTTCGGCGCCAGAATCAGGTGCAGCGTATTGCCTTCCTGTCGCGGCCGAAACTCCACCAAGCCTCTGGTGTCGACGTCCTTAATCAGACGTTCCAGAATCTGGCGGCCCAGGCTTTGCCGCGTCATTTCGCGTCCCCTAAAGAAGATGGTCGCTTTCACCTTGTCTCCTTCATCGAGGAAGCGCAACACGTGATTCTTTTTGGTTTCGTAATCGTGATCGTCCACGTTGATACGAAACTTCACTTCTTTGACCGTAATGGTCTTCTGCTTCTTCTTGGCTTCGCGCTCGCGCTTTTCGTTCTGGTACAGAAATTTCCCATAATCCATGATGCGGCAAACCGGAGGTTGCGCGGTCGGGGAAATTTCCACCAGATCGAGGTTTCTTTCGCGGGCCATCTTGAGCGCCTCGAAGGGAGGCATTACGCCAATCTGTTCCCCTTCGTCACCGATCACGCGAACTTCGCGTGCCCGGATACGCTCGTTCATGCGGATAAAACGCTTGTCGATACTGTCCTCCGTCTACTGATCTGAACAGGAAAGTTGCTTAAAAAGTATAGCATGCGGTGCGTGCGAGCCTTAACCTGTGTCGGTTGCCTGAAAACAACGGGCATGCGAACAACTTCAGTTCGCATGCCCGCCAAGGCCAGAGATTACTCTAATTGTACCGCTATTTTTTCGCCGATGTCCGGATTCAAGTACTGGTTAGCCAGTCCTCACGCCACCGCCACTTTCGAAGTCCGCAACCGCCGGTAGAGCCGCATATAGTCATCCACCATGCGCCGCGCCGTGAAGCGCTCACGCGCCCGATTGTAGGCGCGCGTCCCATACAAGCGGGCCAGTTCGCGGTCTTCGTCCAGTTGGCCCAGTACTTCGCTGAGGCTCTCGGCGTTATTGCGTTCGAAGTACAGCGCCGCGTCGCCCCACAGTTCGCGATACACTTCGGTGTCATTGGCCACAATTGCGCAACGCGAGAACGCGGCCTCGATCGACGCCAGTCCCGTTGGTTCATAGCGTGAAGTCGCCGCAAAAATCGTCGACTTGCTGTAGAGCGAGCGCAGCTGCGATTCGGTCTGCGCTCCCTTCACCGAAATTTCGTGTTCGCCGGTGGAGACGCGCACGTCGGCCCGGATCGGCACCGGCGGCGCCGGTATCGGATTGTCGGCCCCCACAATGCACACCGGCAGGCCATGCGTGTGCTGGGTCAGCAAGGCAACCTGCTTTCCCGTATCCCACAGGCGCCCGATCGCCAACACCGACTCTTCCTTGGTCACAAACGGATTGAAGTAGATCGGATTGCGTCCGGGCGGAATGATGTGTCCCTCGAACTCGTCGCCGTAGGCAACGCGCAGCATCTGTTCCATCCAGCGCGAAGTCGTGACCACGGCCTCAGCCCGCTTCAAGCCCGCGACCATCGTCCCGCGATACCACTTCAGCCAGGCCGACGCGGCAGGTTCGTGTCCGTGGATGCTCAACCACCACGTGATCACATCGCCGTGGGCCGCCACCAGCCGCGGCGTCGCCACCGGCAGCGCCCCAAAACTCATCTGATTCAAATGCAGAAAATCAGGACGCGTGTCGCGCACGATCGCGCACAGATAATCTTGTGCCGCGTGGAAGTCCTGCACGCCTTCCTGCATCCAGTCGAGGCGAAACGCGGTGGGATGATATTCGAGGCCATGCAGTCCGTCCATCCAAGCGGTCTGATGAGGAAGTGGAATTTCCCCAAAGCTGACGAGCGTCACTTGCGCCCCGTGGGTCACCAAACCCGAAACCAGTTCGCGCGCGTACGTCCAAACTCCGCTGAACGTGTCAGCCGTAACCAGTACGCGCACAGAACCCCCGGGATTCGAGGGCTTGGGAAGTACCCTCGGCCTGCTTGCCACCAGTTTAGTGTCTACCAGCATGACTAGGAAAGAGTTTTCTTGCGGCCCCAGAAGAGGAGGGCTTTGAAGTGGCATGGCTTCAGCCCTGTCCTTAAATCCTGCCGCGCAAGCGGCTTTACAACTTGCAGAAACAGGGATTTGACTCTGTTTTGAAGGGGCGCGGCACCAGTCGCGCCCTTCGAGCCACTGAGGGAATCGGCACGCCTCCCCACACTCCGATAGAGGAAACACGCTCCAGCAATTGTCTCGGCTCACGATTGCCTCACGTCATAAACTCTTCTTATCGCGTGCATAAAATTAAGTTCTTACGAAAACCTTCGATCCGACACATAGGAAGTATGAGTTGGACATAAACGTAACCGCCAATTAGTTTGCCCTGACTGGCAGCGGATACCGAAGAGCATCGGCTGCATGTACCAGGGGAGAAACGGAGCTGTACAGATGAGTCGGTTTCTAAACAACGCAGTGTTCACGATGGTTGCAGGTCTGTTGTTGATTTCTTTGGCCCGCGCCCAGGACAGCTCCGAAGCCAGCCCACCGGCCGACGAACTCCTTCACCGTCGTGTGCTGGAACTGGAAAACGAAGTGAAAGAGCTGCATGCGGAAATGCTGGCACTCAAGACGTCCAGTGGAGCCGCGTCTGCGCCGGTCGCCGCGTCCGCGCAAAGTAACCTCGTTCCGGCCGCGGCTTCTGTCTCACCTGCCGCTCCGACGCTGGCGGGATTACTGGGGCCTACCAGGTTGAGCGGCTTCGTCGATCTGTATTACGGCCAGAACTTCAACAATCCCGCCGCGCAAGCCAACAATCTGCGCTTCTTCGACGCCGCCACCAACCAGTTCGGATTGAACCTGGTGGAATTGGTCGTCGACAAAGCTCCCGATCCGACGAATAGTCGCACCGGCTATCACATCGCGCTCGGCTTCGGGCAGGCGATGAACGCGGTCAATGGTTCGGAGCCACGGGCCGGGTTGGGCTTCGATCAGTATCTAAAGGAGGCTTACTTCTCCTATCTCGCGCCGATTGGCAAAGGGCTGCAAGTGGACGTCGGTAAGTTCGTCACGCCTCATGGCGCCGAGGTGATCGAGACCAAGGACAACTGGAACTACTCGCGCGGCCTTCTGTTCTCCTATGCTATTCCGTACTACCACTTTGGCGCGCGGGCGAAATACGCGTTCAACGACAAGTATTCGCTCACCGGTTTTTTCGTCAACGGCTGGAACAACGTCGTCGACAACAACACCGGCAAGACCTACGGCATGAGTTTCGGTTGGAATCCAAACAAGAAGTTCGGGCTTACGGAAAACTATATGGCTGGCCCCGAGCAGAATAGTTTCAACTCCACCTGGCGCCAGCTCACAGACACAACCATCACCTATTCGCCCACCAGCACGCTGTCCTTCATCGTCAACGGCGACTACGGACGAGGCGACCGGATCGATTTGGGTGAGGGCGTGTTCTCGAAGCCGGTGTTCTGGACTGGCGTCGCTGGCTATGTCAGGTATGCCTTCAATGGCACTTCGGCCTTCAGCACACGCGTCGAGCACTATGACGATCACGATGGCTTTACGACGGGCACCGCCCAGCACATCAACGAATTCACCACCACCTTCGAGCGGCTCATGGCGCACCACATCATCAGCCGTCTCGAGTTCCGGCGCGATATGTCGAACAAGGATTCATTTCTCAAAGGCAACACACCAGTCGGGGGGCAGAACACGATGACCGCGGGGCTCGTGTACACCTTCGATACGCGAGAGTGAAAGTGAAGACACTGTGAGGAAGAAGATCGAGCAGAAAATTCAAATCGTTCTCGAGTGGCTGCATTCCCGGCCACACCTGATGTGGGGATCAGCGGCCAGGGTTTCATTTCCAGTCAACCCCTGGTTCCAGTACTCTGGCCGCCCCCCGCTCCATTTTTGTCCGGTTGCGAGCCGATGCGGAGCTTCTCTGCCGCGTACGTCGCGGCGGAAGTGACACCTGGTTTAAACAGCTCGGAGGCACTGCCTCCTCGACAAGGAGAGTTAATGTCCGGCCTAACACCTCGCTCTGGGATCTCTCTCGCCGAAAGATTCCTTCGCCTTCGCGCTCGTCATAAAGAACAGTGGCGCCGCTACGGCCGGGTCCTGCCGGCTGGCAAAGCCACGGGCGCCGTCATCGTGCTCGCCCTCGGAATGTTCGCCGGGCTATCCACGGCCTGCTTTGCCGACGATGGACCGAAGCCGGACCCATCGGGCATCGCGACTGGGGACAAGACTACCGTGGTGGACGCGGCCGGCAATTCCTTTGTCGTCGCCGAACCGACCGACAAGACGGCACCGGACTACGCCGCGAACAAGAAAGCATTTGACGACTATCAAGCGCAGGCGGCCAAAGAGCCGCTGGCGGTGAAGCTTGCCGACAGTGTGGGGCACGTCCGCGTGGCGACCAACTTTGCCTGGACGCTGAATACCGGTTACCTGGTCCTGTTCATGCAGGCCGGTTTTGCCCTGCTCACCTGCGGACTGGTGCGAAAGAAAAATGCCGCCCACTTGATGATGCTGAATTTCGCGGCGTACGTCTTCGCTTTCATTGCGTACTACGCTGTCGGCTATGCATTCCAGTTTGGAGCGGTAGCCATCAATGCGGCGCCCACGAATCTAGGCGGCCTCCCCACCCTGAACCATTTCCTGATTGGGAACGGCTCCTGGGGATTCGTGGGGGGCAAGGGGTTTTTCCTCGTCGGTCCGGCCTATGACAGTGCCAGCAACTGCCTGACCCTGTTCGAAGTCGTGTTCATGGAGACCGCAGGCTACATCATCGTCGGCGCCATCTGCGAGCGGATCACCTTCTGGGCCTTCCTGCTCTGTGAATTGTTCATGGGCGCGATCCTCTACCCAATTGCAGGCTGCTGGGCGTGGGGCGGTGGTTGGCTCTCACAACTGGGTTCGACGTTGAAACTTGGCCATGGGTATGTCGACTTTGCTGGCTCGACGGTCGTCCACGCCGTGGGTGGCTTCGCTGCCATGGCCCTCGCTATTATTTTGGGGCCGCGGCTGGGGAAGTATGGCCCCGGCGGCAAGATCCGCGTCTTTCCAGCTCACAACATCGTATATGTCGTGACCGGTACCTTCATCCTGCTCTTCGGATGGATGGGATTCAATCCCGGTTCCACTCTGGGAGCGACGGATCTGCGCATTTCCGTGGTCGCGGTCAACACGAACCTGGCCGCCGTCGCCGGCTCAGCGGCGGCGATGCTCCTGTGGTATTTTCTGTTCGGCAAGCCCGACATAACCATGGCGTGCAACGGCATGCTGGCCGGATTGGTCGCCATTACTGCTCCCTGTGCCTTCGTGAGTCCAACCTCGGCGGTGGTTATTGGGATACTGGCCGGGCTCCTGGTCTGTGGTGGCGTCCTCTTCAATGACCGGGTCCTCAAGGTTGATGATCCCTGCGGTGCGATCTCGGTACACGGCTATTGCGGCTGGCTGGGAGCCGTTAGCGTGGGCATTTTTGCCGACGGGGTCTATGGCTCCGGATGGAATGGGGTTGGTGCCACGAGCTACTTTGGTCATGCCGGCCAGGGGGTAACGGGCTTGCTCCACGGGGATACACGGCAATTTCTGTGTCAGCTCATGGGAGCAACCTTGTATGCCGTTTGGGCGTTCGGAGCAACCTACGTTGTGTTCTGGGCAGTGAACAAAGCAAAATCCATGCGAGTCTCGCCGGAGTCGGAGGAAGCGGGTCTCGACGTCCCCGAGTTTGGCGTGCCGGGCTACCCCGAAGATGCGCTGGTTACGGCACCACACTAACTGCGATGGGGCGCCGGACGACTCTTCGCGGGCTTTTTCCAGCCATGTCTTCACGTTCTGGACAGCCTCGCCGACGCGTAGTTTGCTTTGTACCACTCGTACCGGGCTGGATTGGGTCTCGAGTGCGGTGGAATTTCGAGTGCGTTTGCTAAAGGACAAACCTAATGATCAAAGTTGAAGCGATTATTCAGCCGAACAGATTTGAGGCGGTCAAGGACGCCTTGGTTGAGCTGGGTGTGGAGGGAATGACCGTTTCCGAGGTGCGCGGCCATGGCAGGCAGAAAGGCCATACCGAAATGTATCGTGGCCGGGAGTATGACGTGGACTTGCTGCCAAAAATCAAGCTGGAGCTGGTGTTGCCGGACAAATTAGTGGACGGTGCCGTGGACGCCATCCTGAAGACCGCATCCACGGGAAAAATTGGCGACGGCAAAATTTTTCTCTACAAAGTCGACGAAGCCATTCGCATCCGTAACCAAGAGCGTGGAGATTCCGCGCTCTAAGCAAAAACAGGCGACCGGATTGGGCATCTTCCGTTGTTACTCGTTCTCGCTGGCAGCGATGTGCTCGCTGCCCTCCCCGAACCACTGGTTTTGGCTTGGGTTGCGTCTTGCCGGTGGAGAGCCATGCGTCCCCGCCCGGCGCAACGAGCGCGAAGCGCAACCCGAGTTCGTCGGCAAATCGTAGACGCTCCAGGCCGCGTCTCTACGGGGAATCTCGAGCGCTCCCGCCCGCCGCTCTTACGTTGAGTCCGTCCACTGCGTCATGCCACGTTCACCCGCCCGCCGATCCACCAACCTCATCAGCTTCGGTCGCACCAGGATCCGCATCGTCCCAAGGGGATCGTCCAGGGAGGTTCCAAACCCGAAGTGAGCATCCACGAACGCCAGTTCCGCAGACGGGAGATCCGCGCGGCTCGAGATCAGGACCACTGGAACATGCGGCATTAGAAACTTGATGTGCCGCGCCAGCTGCGATCCCGGCATCAAAGCATTTCGTAATCAAGAAGCGCCAGATCAAAACAGGTTCTCTGGCAAAGCGCGAGCGCCTCCACCGGGTCATTCTTCGCAATAACCTTGAATCCGCATTCTTCAAGAACACTGGTCAGCAATTGGCTGGATTTCGGATTGTCGTCCACGTAAAACACCGTCGTTCGGTTGTCCATTACAAACCTCCGTTCCTTTCCCCGAAGAACGCAGCCTGCGCACCGCCGCCCTTGCGAATATTTTGTGCAGAGATTTGTAAACGAATCGAAATTGGTGCAGAGGCCTTGATGCCGAATTGTTTTCCGCCCGTAGACACAGGGGCTCGCCCCGTCTCCGACCGCCGAAAAGCTTTGGACTCACACCGCAGCGTGATAGAGGCGCTTTTTCGAGGTTGTTTCCATCTCCTGACCACTCGAATCGGTTAGCGACCTGCTGCCTGCTCGACCTCCGCCGCTGGGTCCGTGGTCTCCAACTGCTTACGGAGTTTCCGCACCAGTGCGCGCACCGCCTCCAGCTTTTCGGCCGCCCCCGCCGGCAGCCCGGGAGTTGTCAGCGCCAGTTCACTCGACAGCAGCAGCGCCGTGACCGTGCTATTCAGTTCGCTGTGGAGCTCGCCGATGGCCAATTGGCGGCACCGCACCACCTCGCGCTCGCGACGCTGCACCGCACCACGGACCTCCCGTACCAGACGCTCCATCCCACTGATCGCCAGATTCACGTGCACTGCAATGGCAGTGCCCAGGTGCTCGAACGTGGTCTCCGCTTCATGGGGCTCGGTCTCCAGCAGATGCTGATCAAGCACCACGGCGAGGTAGCACTCCGACCGTAAAAACGTGGCTGCCCGTGACAGACTTTCCGCCACCACGACTCGCTCGCCCGTAGCTTCATTCAGCGCCGCGGCGCATTCGGATGCCCGCGCGCTTGCCGTCACAAGAAGGATCATGCCGATTCCTTTCGCAACTTCCGGGCCAACAGCTTCACCGTGCAAAACAAATAACTTAGGGTTTCGAGCCCCCGCTTAACCTCCCGTTCTGGCACCAACGCTGTGCCCGACCGTCCAGTTTTGGGACTCGTATTCTTTGAGCTTCCGGTACAAAGTCGTCTTGCCAATCCCCAGCAACCGCGCCGCCAGCATCTTGTCTCCGTTTACCTGTGCCAGCGTTTTCAATATTGTCTGTTTCTCCAGTTCCGCCATCGGCACGATGCCATTGCTCGGCGCGCTCATCGCCATCAAATCAACGGGCGCGCTGTAAGTCTGGGTGGGAAGATCGCGGATCTGAATCTCGTGCGCGCTGCTCAGCGCACACGCCCGCTCCAGCGTGTTCTCCAGTTCGCGTACATTGTCCGGCCAGTCGTAATTCAACAGCGCTTTCAGCGCCTCATCCGAAATCGTCTTTTCGAATCCCGCGTCCCGCCCGATGCGCTCCAGAAAATGCGCCACCAACAGGGGAATGTCCTGCCTCCGCTCCCGCAACGCCGGAATCCGCAGCGTCAGCACATTCAGCCGGAAGAAAAGATCCCGCCGGAACGTCCCCTCCGCCACCGCTCGTTCCAGGTCGCGATTGGTCGCCGCCAGAATCCGCACGTTGATGGGTACGCGCTTCACGCTCCCCACCGGACGAATCTCCTTCTCCTGAATCGCCCGCAACAGCTTGGCCTGCAAGTCCACCGGCAGTTCGCCAATCTCATCCAGGAATACCGTGCCCCCTTCGGCGATCGCCAGCAGTCCTTCCTTCGGATTCATCGCGCCCGTGAAGGCGCCGCGCACGTGCCCAAACAATTCGCTCTCGATCAGCGTCGGCACTAGCGACCCGCAGTCCACCGGAATGAACGGTTTGTTGCGGAACACGCCGGCGAAGTGAATCGACTTCGCTACCAACTCCTTGCCTGTACCGCTTTCCCCCAGAATTAGCACCGGATGCGCGCTCTGTCCCGCTTTCGCGATAATGCGGTAGAGCTTCTCCATATCCGGCGCCCGTCCAATAATGTTCCCGAACCCCTGCCGCGATTTGATCGTCTCCCGCAGCACGCGGTTCTCCGTCTTCAGCCGCAGATGCCCCGCCACCCGCTCCAGTAGCAACCGCAGTTCTTCCATGCTGAACGGCTTGGTCACGTAGTCGTAAGCCCCATCTTTCATCGCCTGCACCGCCGATTGCACCGTCCCATACCCGGTTACCACGATGACCAGCGCGTCCGCGCGGTGCTTCTTGATCGAATGCAGTGCCTCCAGGCCGCCCGCACCCGGCAGGCGCAAGTCCAGCAGCACCGCGTCCACGCTCGAGCTGTCCAGCATCCGGTAGGCTTGTTCGGCGGACTCCGCCACTTGCGTGTTGAATCCGAGTGACTGCGCCACCTCGCGGCAGGCCTCGCGGATCACACGGTCATCGTCCACGATCAGGAGGTTCAAGAAATTCGCTCCCTCCATCTGCGCAGCATGGCTGGGGCGAGGACTAAGACTGGAACTCTGACCATGATTAGGATTGAAGCCGGTGGCGGTCGATGCGTTGAACATGGCGAATCTCCCTGTCTACGGGGTGTAAGTGCGATTAAGTAGAGACGCATCAAGCCGCGTCCACGGGAAAATCGGACGGCCCTTCAGGGGCTATGTATAACCTCCACCACTCGTTCGATCAGAGCCCTTCCGCAAAATGGTTTGCGAATCCGCTCGAAGGCGTCGGCCGCCGATTCATCGGGCGAATGCTCGTACCCGGAAATCATAAGGACCTTTAGGCCTGGCTTCTGCCCCAGCAAAGTTTCTGCGACTTCCTGTCCATTCATCCCCGGCATCCTGAAGTCGGCGATCAGCAGGTCGACTGCGCCCGAGTATTCCGCGAAAACCTTCAGCGCTTGCTTCCCGCTGGACGCCGCCAGAATCCGGTACCCTGCATCCCGCAAGATGCCCTGCATGGATTTGCGCGCTGGCGCGTCGTCGGCCACCAGCAAAATAGTCTTGCCGTCGGATTCCCGAACCACTTCGCCCGAGCACGGAAGCGCCGCCAACGCACCCGCCTGCCTGGGAAACGGCGCGATCGAAGAATGTCTAGTCGAGGTCTGTCCGCTCGAAGGCGGCTCGATCGCCGGAAGATGCACTCGAATGCAGGTGCCGCACCCCGGATTGCTCTCCACCTCGATCATCCCCCCGCTTCGTCGACGATGCGCTGCACCGTTGCCATTCCCAGCCCCGTGCCCTCTCCCGCCTTCTTGGTGGTGAAGAAAGGCTCGAACAGCCGCGCACGAGTCTGCGTATCCATCCCGCAACCGGCGTCTTTCACCACCAGCGACACCGCCCGCCGCGCGTTCCCAGCCCCTGCTTTACCAGGAAATTCACGCGGAAACTCCACCGCCCGCGTACTCAACGTGATCTTTCCGCCCTGAGCCATCGCATCGCGAGCGTTCAGCACCAGGTTCATCAGGACCTGCCGCAATTGCGCCGGATCGGCGAACACCTATCCAGCCGCGCTGTCGAGTTCGGTCACTAGTTCAATCTGCTCCCCAACCAGTCGCTGCAACAGGTTCTTCGTGGACGTCACAATTTCGTTGATTGGGATCAGGCGTGGCTCCGCCGCTTGCTTGCGCGCGATCGCCAATAGTTGCTGGGTCAACGCCGCCCCTTGCTCGCCCGCCATCCGCACCTCTTCCACCTGCTGGCGCAGATCGCTTCGCTCCAACCCACCTTGCTCCAATCCAGCGCTCAGCAGGTCGCAATACAGCAGAATGCCGGTCAGCAGGTTGTTGAAGTCGTGTGCGATTCCTCCGGCCAGCCGTCCGATGACTTCCATCTTCTCGGCTTCACGCAGATGTTCTTCCACCCGCTTGCGCTCGGTCGCATCCACCAGCATCGCGATTAGGAAGGCGGGCTGCCGTCGCCCGTCACGCGCCAGCGACACGGCTAAGTGTCCCCAGAACTCGGAGCCGTCCTGACGCTGGTACCGTTTTTCGATTTCGAAGGCGTCGCGCGTGCCCTCCATCAGCTCAACCAGCAGTCGCTTTTCTTGCGAACCATTGTCGGGAACAATTTCACCGCCTGTCTCGCGATGATTTTCCGGATGAAATTGGGAAAAGAAATCGCCGGCGTGCGTGCCCGTCAGTTCCTGCGGGCTGTAGCCGAGCATTCGGCTGAGCGCCGCATTTGCTTCCAAAATCCGGCCATCGAGGTGGCATATCCCGATTCCAATCGCCGCTGCTTCAAACATCGCCTGGAAGCGCAGCTCGCGATCGTAATCGTGTGCCGCCGGAAATTGAGTCACGACACTCATACCGACACCATTTCTAAAGGTTTAGCCCGCTGTCGGACTAATCGCCGCCTCCCTATTGCGGTCCGCAGAAAACGCAACAAAATTCCGGGTAGCAACGGATCAGTTGCTGACTGTGGAGTCCAAGCTGGGAAAAACTACGTCCCCAACTCTTCCGCGATTGAACCGCGCCAGCCTGATTAGGGAAAGTGTAGTGCCAAACCCCATCGCCGCTAAGTGCGAACCATCACATCAATTTGTGATGATTCCAGGGATGATCAGGAAGAAAGTTGCGATGTCAGCGCCGCTGCCCGAATGCCAATTCGGGCACGACCAAGCGGCCAATACGGAACTCAGGGGCATGGGCCGGGCCCGCCAATTCCATCCCTTACCCTGGCCAGTTCAGGATGCACGCAAAGCCGGTCCATGCCACCGGTGCGTTAATTGATATTCTAATTGGAGCAAACATGCAGTCTCACGCCCAACGCATCGCCCTCATCCTGCTGACGCTCACCTTCGTCTGCGCCTGTGGCCGCCCTCCCGTGGAGAACGCGTCGAACCTCGATCCTCAAAAGCTGCCCTTCGATCGCCAGCCGCGCTCGACTGGAATTTCGCCCAGCCAGTCGCTGATTCCATCCACCACGAAAATGCCCGAGGGGACGCCCATCCCGATTCGCTTGCAGAGCGCGCTTTCGAGCGCGTCGGCGCATGCGGGCGACATCTTCATCGCAACCATCGACGAGCCGGTCGTGATTGACAGCCAGACGCTCGTCGCCCGCGGCACATCCGCCACCGGACGCGTGCTCGAAGCCAAACCCGCCGGACACGCCCTGGAAAGTTCGCCCGGAAACTCGCTCGAACCCGGCTATCTCCGCATCGTGCTGGTGAGTTTAAATATCGGCGGCAGGCCGGTCACGATCGAGACCTCCAGCATCTTCGCCAAAGGCGGTTCCCGCGAGGAACGAAACCCCGCGACTGGCAAGGCTTCTGGCGCCAGTCAGAAAGATAGAGATCGAGACAAAGATAAGGATATTATGTTCGGTACCGATCGCCGTCTCAACTTCCGTCTCGCCCAGACCGTCGACCTGCGATGACCCACCTGCGATGACCCATCTTGCAATGACCACTGCGGTGCGAGCCTCTCCCATCAATCGTGGTTTCTGCCGTGTGAAGGATCGCTTGAAGTTGCGACATTGATGTCCACGTGCAGTCGCTGGGCGGGATCCAAGCCGGGTGGGTAACAATTTCCGTCCTTACTGTAGTTAGCGGAGCAGCCGCGCGCGAAGTCGGTTCGCTTCGGTGACTGAGAAAACTGCCAGACGTCTGCAAAGGAGATCCCGCTCGATTGCGGCGAGAGATCTCTTCTTGAAACGGTGCATCCAGGGGAGGGTGGACAGGAATCGTTGACGACCCAATATTCTATTTTTCGAGTGCCTGCATTTTTCCGGATGTCGTCGGCAGTCACGATAGAGACACCAGAGCGTTCCTTGGCAGCGATTCCCGAGCAGTACACGCCCGCTGTAAACTGCGCGGAACTTACGCCATCGACCCACGCATGAAGATAGGTTCGTTGCTCCGGAAGGAGACGTCCGCCTTGTTCCTGGTCTAGGAAGATGATGGTCTGCAATGGGAATCCTTGGGCACGAGCCGTCGAGACTGCAGCGGCAGCATCGGAACTGCCCAACCTGGCCGCGTCTCCGGATGATTTGATGTCCACGTAGGTGCGGCCGTTGAAAAGAACCAGGAAGCCGAACCCTGCAGCTTGGAGCGCCGTTCGCTTTCCAGTCCAGGAATTAGTCTTTGCTCCCGGCGGATTGTTTAGCCAATAGCCCGAATAGGAGAACATCTGCCGGAGAATCTTCAAGTTCGCATCGCCCGGATAGTCGTTGCGATCAAAGCCTATGTACCCAACTTGCGCCTCTAGGCGTACGCTAGCATGCGGTGTTAATTGAAAACCGGCGGTGAGGGACGATGCTAGGATCGCGGCGATTAGAAGCAAAGATTTCAACCTCGTCCGTCCTCTTTTCCGTAGATACGTGGCTTGACGAGTCTCCGGAGGCGGGGCCAGCCCGTCTTGCCGCAGCCTGTCAGGCCGGGATCTCTTCCCGGCGACGCGGTTTCGCTGCCGCCGCCGGGAGTTGCAAGCGGAACGTGGTGCCGGCTCCGACGATAGAATCAAACTCTACCGAGCCATAGTGCCACTGCATGATCTGGTAGGTTTGGGCCAGGCCGATTCCGCTTCCGCCCTGGTCGCCCTTGGTGGTGAAGTAGAGTTCGAAAATCTTCTCCTGCGCTTCGGGCGGAATGCCGCTGCCCTGGTCCATTACTTCGGCGAGAATCATTTCTCCATCGCGGTGCGCTTTCAGCGTGAGCGTTCCTCCCTCGGCCATGGACTGCACGCCGTTCAGCACCAGATTCAAAACCGCTTGCTTCATCAAATCGGCATCCACTCGCACCATCAGCGCGTCATCTTCGTTGGGGAGTGCCTGAACAACACGCACGCCGTGACGCGCGGCGTCGGGCGCAGCCAGCACCGACACGCTCTCCAGAACCTTGCGCAAGTCCACCTCTTCCAGCCGCAGATCGCGCGGTCGGGTGAAGTCCACCAGGATTTGCACCACCCGGTCGAGGCGGTGGATTTCGTTGCCGATGATATCCATGTGGCGGCGCGTGTCGGGATCGTCCTGCTGCAGTTTGTTTTGCAGTAACTGCAGGTGCAGCACGATGGCGTTGATGGGGTTCTTCACCTCGTGGGCGACGCCCCGGGTCATCCGCCCGCTGGCGGAAAGGCGGCGTGAAATTTCAATTTCGTGCTCGATGCGCCGCACCGACTCCGCATCGCGCATGGTCAACAGCGCGCCGATCGACGTTCCCTTTTCCTGAATGAAGTCAAGCGATACCTGAACTCTACGGCCATCGGCGGCGTCGAATTCGTACTGCACCAGCGGTCGCTGCTTCTGGAAGGCGGGCAGAACCACCGCGCCTAAAACTGATCCATCGGAAAAAATTTCTTCCGCGCTGTGCCCCAGGATTTCGCGGCGTGGGCGGCCCAGAAATTTTTCCGCCGAGGCGCTCACCAGCACGACGCGCGTATCGCGCGTGAACAGCATGAGCCCGTCCTGGAGCTTAGTCATGACCTGTTCGACGTTGTCTTTCAGCGCGGAAAAAATCTGGTTGGTATCGCGAATCTGCCGGCCCAGATGCGCGATCTTCAGCGACACCAGGCCAACCTCGTCCTCCGAACCGGACTCTTCGGCGGGCAGCAAATCTCCGGCGCTTGCGCTGTCCAGATCGCGGGCGATGGTCTTCAAGGGGCCCAGCGCGACATTCGAAACTACAGCCGCCAGTACCAGCGAGCAGAAAATCGCGACCACAGAAAAGAAAGCTGCCTGCTGCAATTTCGGGGTTAGCTCGTTGCGTAGAAAAACGGTTGACACGCCAACGCGAACGCTGCCAAACGCGTGCCCATCCAACTCCAGTCCGATGCTCACGTCATATACAGTGGCCGGGGCGTAGAGCAAGCGCAACTGGTGACGGAAACCCGCGTCGCGCAATCCGCCCAATCGGGGACGCTCCGGAACCGGCTTGCCGTTGAGCGCAGGATTGGTGTCGAGAATCGCCACTCCATTCGGATCAATGATAGCGGCATCGTAGATGATGCGAGAATTTCCCACTACCGCTTCCAGCATGTCGTTCAGGTTGGTGTCTCTCTGCAGATAATTCGTGATGGCGGTGCGCATTGCCTTGGGATTGTTGGTGTCAACCCGCGTGCTGGTGAAATCCGGCACCGCCTTGGAGGCGGCGTACTCCAGTTGATTGGTGAGCTGGGAAGCGGTTTCATCGGCCCACAGCAGGCGCTGGCGCAGCAGTTGCGAGAGATAGATCCAGGAGAAGCCGACGACCAGCGCCGTGAACAGCGTGGTGATCACGAACACGATGATGAATTTGCGAGTCATCAATCAGAGAATTCTCAGTTCCCAGTTCTTAGTGAGCGCCACCAGGAACTGAGAACTGGGAACTGAGCACTTCTTCTCATTCCTCCGCGGCCATGATTGCATCCTGCGGCCGGCCGTATTCTTTCAGCTTATTATGGAGCGTCTTCAGGCTGATGCCGAGTATCTCCGCGGCTCTCGTCTTGTTGTTATTGGTGGCCTGCAGAGTCTTCAGGATCAGCAACTTCTCCGCTTCTCCAACCGTTGTGCCCACGCCAAGGTGCACGGCATCGGGATCGTTCACCACCTGCCGCACACTCTGGCCGAAGCCCGGCGGCAAGTGTTTGGTTTCCACCAACCCGCTTTCGCAGACGATCACCGCGCGTTCCAGCGTGTTACGCAGTTCGCGCACATTGCCCGGCCACGAGTAAGCCTGAAACATATTGAGTACCGCCTCGCTCACGTCCGCCACCTTGCGATCGTGCTTCAGGTTCATGTCCGCGAGCAGACTCTTCACTAACTCGCGGATATCTTCCTTATGCTCGCGCAGTGCCGGCATATGAATATTGAAGACGTTGAGCCGGTAATAGAGATCCTCGCGCAGTTCTCCATTGGCCACCGCATCGTCGGGAACTTTGTTGGTGGCGGCGAGCACACGAACGTCCACCGAGGTTTCGACCTTGCTGCCGAGCCGCCGCAGCTTGTGGTCTTCGAGCACGCGCAGCAGCTTCGCCTGCGTACCCACCGGCATCTCGCCGATCTCGTCGAGCAGCAGGGTTCCGCCTTCGGCCAGTTCGAAGCAGCCGGTGCGGCGCTCCATCGCGCCCGTGAATGCGCCTTTTTCGTGGCCAAAAATTTCGCTCTCGATCAGCGTCTCGGGAATGGCCGCACAATTAATGGGGACGAACGCTTTGTTGCGCCGCGGACTTAGATCGTGGATGGTGCGCGCCACCAATTCCTTGCCGGTTCCACTCGCCCCGGTGATCAACACCGAAGCCGTGCTCGGAGCCACCAACTCGATCAGCCGGAAAATTTCCTGCATTTGCGAGGAGGCGCCGACCAGCAGGCCGAGCGCTCCTTTATCGCGCAAGCGGCGGCGCAGCGATTCGTTTTCGGTCCGGGTGTTCAGAATCTCCCCGATGTTGGTCAGGATGGAGCGCAGCCGCCGGAAGTCGATGGGCTTCTCGATGTAGTCCTGCACGCCCAGCCGGCCTGCGTGAAATGCGGTGTCAGTCGCTTTCTGTGCGGTTACCATCACCACCGCGATGGACTGCGACATGTCGGCAAGCTTCTCTACCAGTTCCATACCGCCCATGCGTGGCATCTTCACGTCGGTGATCACGATGGACGGACTGAAGGCGGGAATTTTTTCCAGAGCTTCCACGCCGTCGGCGGCGGTGTCGGTGCGATAGCCCCAGCTCGAAACTAATTCGGCCAGCCCCGTTCGTTCGTTCTCTTCGTCTTCAACGATCAGTACGCGTTCCTGTGTCATATTTTTTGGGCAAAGAGCTCAATCAGCATTATTCAGGGAAGCGCTCCGCCTCGCAACCCGGCTTGCGGGAATATCAATTTGAGATCACTCCGGCGCAACCGAAAAGACGACTAGCGGCCTCGCGAGAGCTAAGAATATATCCGCCACGGATTCTTCCTCTTTTTAAAAATGCCCGGTTGCTGTAGTATTCTGTGTTCCCATGTAAGCCTATCCGTGCCTGCCGTAAGGCTTTATTGATTTCAGTTCTATTTAGATAGTTTGTATTTGTAGTGGATTCGATTCGGAGGAACTCAATGTCACTTTGTCCCCAAACTTACCGGAGATGCGCTAGTGTCGCGCTCGTTCTGGCCCTCGTTCTGATCGCGTTGCCGTCTTTGCTGAACGCACAAACCGCTGCACCCAAGGCTTCGACTTTCCAGTCGGATGACGGGGTGCCCAAATGGGAGTGGTTCATTGGCTATCAGTGGTTAAACCCGGGCGGCAACATTCCCGATACCAGCACTTCTCCGCCTGTGGCCTTCAAGCTGCCCTCGATGCCAAAGGGCTTCGGCACCAACCTGTCCTACAACTTCACCAACAATCTGGCTCTGGAAGGCAATTACGGCGGCAATTGGTCGAGCACCGCCAATGAAGGCGCCCTCAGCATTGGGCCCAAAGCCACATGGCGAGGAGAGGGCGTGAACTTCTTCGCACACACGCTGATCGGTCTGAACCACCTCGCTCCCAAGAATGGTGTTAGTACCACGAACGGCGTCGGCGCCATTCTGGGCGGCGGTATGGATTTGAAGCTCTGGAAGCCAGTCACGCTTCGTCTTTTCGAAGCTGACTACGAGCTTGCCCGCCACAATTTTTCCGGCAGCGTGGGCCCTGAAGATAGCGCGTTGCGGCGTCAGACTTACAACGGCGTCCGCCTGACCACCGGTCTGGTATTCAATTTTGGCGGAGCTCCGGAAGTTCCCGTAGCCGCGGCCTGCTCCATCGACCACAACGAAGTCATGGTCGGTGAGCCGCTGCACGCGACCGTCACCCCCAGTAACTTCAACCCCAAGCACACACTGAAATACGACTGGACGAGCACCGGCGGAAAAATCGAAGGCAAGGATACCGGCGCTTCCATCGACACCAACGGCGCGGCCCCCGGCAGCTATGCCGCCACCGCCACCGTCACCGATCCCAAGGCTAAGAAGAACGGCGTGGCCAGTTGCACTTCGAACTTCACCGTGAAGCCGCTGAATCCGCCGCAGATTTCCTGCTCGGCAGATCCAGCAACGGTTGAAGTCGGAGCGCCTTCGACCATCACCTGCACCTGCACCAGTCCCGACAACGCTACCGTCACAGTGGGCAACTGGACCTCCAGTGCGGGCAGCGTGGCGGGCAACGGCAATTCCGCGATACTGACCACCACCGGAGCATCCGCAGGTCCGGTGACTGTGAATTCAACTTGTACTGATTCCCGCGGCTTGACGGCCTCGACTGCGAGCACGGTTACGGTAAACAACCCGCCGCCGCCGCCACCGCCGCCACCGCAGGCCAGCAAGTTGAACGAGTGCCAGTATCCCAATGTCAAGAAGCCATGGCGCGTTGACAACACCTGCAAGGCCGCGCTGGACGATGTTGCACTCAAACTGCAGCAGGATTCAGACGCCAAGCTGGTCGTCGTCGGGAACGCTGATCCGAAAGAGAAGCGCAAGAACCTGGCGGCCGAGCGCGCGCTCAACGTGAAGGCCTACATCTCGGGAGGCGAGGCGAAGCAGAACATCGACCCCAGCCGCATCGAGACCCGCATCGGAACCGAAGGTACGGTGACTTCGGAACAGTGGATCGTTCCGGTGGGCGCGACCTTCCCCGAGGCCAGCACCACGACCCCGGTCGATGAGGCGAAGGTAAAGGCGGTTCCGGATCATCCGAAGCCGGCCGCCAAGAAGAAAGCGGCAAAAAAGGCCGAATAACTGATGTAGTAAGAGCACGAAAGGCCGGTGGGGCCACCCTGCCGGCCTTTCTATTTTTTTGCCCTTCGGTAACCTTGTCCTAGCCGTGCTAGCCTTGTCTAATGTGGAACGCAGGCGAATATCATTCGCCGGGGGTCAAACTACGCGCATGGATTTCACATTGAGACGGAACGTTCTCCGCACAAGTTTATTGGTTCTCGCTGTCAGCCTTTTGAGCACCGTGCTGTTGGCCTCTGGGCCCTGGCAGGTGTTAGGTCCGGACGGCGGCGACGCGCGCAGCCTGGCATATGACGCGCGCAATCCCGATCACATCCTTCTCGGCACCAGCACCGGCCAGATGTTCAGTTCGAATGATGCCGGACGCACTTGGTCGCGCCTGGTGCGGCTCGGTGGCGACGACTACGTACTCGACCACATCTCCATCGATCCGCAGGATTCCAACCGGATCTATGTGTCGGCATGGAGTGTGTCGAGCCAGCAGATCGGCGAGATCTTTCGCACGAGCGATGGCGGCGCCAACTGGCAAACGCTGCCCGCGATGCACGGCAAATCCATCCGGGCCATGGCCATGTACAAGGGTGATTCCCGAGTCCTTGTAGCCGGCGCGCTCGATGGCGTCTACCGCAGCAACAATGGCGGAGACACCTGGGAACGCCTGTCGTCCGCGAACTCCTCCGAGATCAAGAACGTGGAGTCGATCGCCATCGATCCCAAGGATCCCAACACCGTCTATGCCGGAACCTGGCACCTGGCCTGGAAAACTTCCGATGGCGGCGCCAACTGGCAGCATATTAATAAGGGCATGATTGACGACTCCGACGTGTTCTCGGTCATCGTTGACCATGACAATCCTTCGGTCGTTTTCGCCAGCGCCTGCTCGGGTATTTACAAGAGCGAGACCGGCGGCAACCTGTTCGCGAAGATTCAGGGCATCCCGTTTTCGGCGCGCCGCACCCGCGTGCTCAAACAGGATCCGACGAACGAAAAGATCGTTTACGCCGGGACCACCGAGGGCCTGTGGAAGTCAACCGATCTGGGCAAGGTGTGGAAGCGTGTGAGCGATCCTGAGGTCGTCGTCAACGATGTGATGATCGATCCGCGGGATTCCAATCACGTGTTGCTCGCCACCGATCGGAGCGGTGTGATCGCCTCGACGGATGGCGCCTCCAAATGGACTCCTTCCAACCGCGGCTACGCGCATCGTTATGTCTCCGCCATCCAGGGAGACAACAAAGATGCCAACACGCTCTACGTTGGCGTGGTCAATGACCGCGAATACGGCGGCGTGTTCTATTCTCATGACGCCGGACTGCACTGGCTGCAGAAGGCGGCCGGCCTCGGTGGAAAAGATGTCTTCGCGCTCAAACAGGCCTCCAGCGGAATTCTGGTTGCCGGCACCAACCACGGCATGTACGCGCTGGAGCGCAATGCCAGCGAATGGCGTCCCATGAACGTTGTGGTCGTCGAGACGACTCTGAAAATTCCGCGCAAAGGTGCGCGCAAAGCGGTCACCAAGGCAACCTCGGAGAAGTCGAAACTCGATTCGCGTGTCAACGATCTGGAATTAGGTTCCGGACGCTGGCTGGCGGCAACCACCTCGGGCATCTACACCAGTACCGACCAGGGCAAAACCTGGAAGGGCGGACAGGTGCTTGGACAGACCGATTTCGTTTCGGTGCGAGCCGAAGGTTCGACGGTGGTAGCAGCCACACGGTCCAGCGTGCTGGTATCGAAGGATAGCGGCACAACTTGGAAACACGCTGTTCTGCCATCGTATGTGGTCAGCATTCGCGGCGCGGCGATTGCATCGGATAGCCAGATCATGATCGCCTCACGCGAAGGCGCGTTCCGTAGCGGAGATGGTGGCGCGACCTGGGAGCATGTCGTTAAGGGTCTGCCCGGCAAGGACATCACTTCCGTCAGCTTCGATTCCACCCATAAGCGCATGCTGGCCACCAGCGACGCGACGGGCGTGATCTTCGAAAGCCACGACGGCGGGCGTTCCTGGCAGCGCGGTCCCGACAGCGGATTCCCGCTGCGCCGGGTCAGCGTAATTGGCGGACGCTTTGTGGGCGCGACTCCATTTGATGGCGTTATCCTGCAACCGGAAAACGAATCCATCAGCGCCACCGCCGAAGGGGGCAGCACCGAGTAAAACTGAATTCCAACCGAAACATTAACCGGGGAAGCGGAAACGCTTCCCCGGTTTCTTTCTGGTGCGGTCGCAGCGCCGACCCTTGCGTTCTCTGCACGGGTGGGAAACAATCCAGTTGTCACTGCTATGCGATTTACTTGTGCACTCGCGATTGCGCTTTGGCTTAGCTTCCCGTCTGCGGGAATGGCTTTGTGGCAACAGGACCCAGGCTCCGCGAATTCAGCTGGGCAAACTCCGGGTGTGCCCGCTGCTCCGGTAGAAAACGCGCCCGCGCGGCAGGTTCCTGCAGAGACTACGCCTACTGTACCCGCTAATCCGCAAAACCCAGCGATCAAGCGGCAAAATGCGCCGGAGAGCGCGGCGAAGAAAAAGATGCATGCTGGTTCGGCGAGCGGAACTTCGGCCCGCGGAACCAGAAAACGCCGCAAGCGCACCGCGTCGGCTCCAGACGGTGCTCCGCGGAAGATTGTGGTGCGCGAGGGCGGGGCGATCGAACCCCCGGCGCAGATTGCGCCTGGCATGACTCTCGCGGAAGCGACTCGTCAGCGGCAGAACGCGGAACGGTTGCTGAACTCTACCGACGACCGACTGAAACAGCTGGCGGAACGTACGCTGGACGCGCGACAGCAGGAGACGGTGGGACAGATCCGCAACTATATGGATGGCGCGCATTCGGCGTTGAAGGAAGGCGATGTGCGGAGAGCGAGCACGCTGGCGGAGAAGGCGCACCTGCTGGCGGAAGACTTGGTGAAGCACTAGGGGCGGTCGGAAAACACGCGATCCCCGAAAATTCTCTGTAGAGACGCGGCTTGCCGCGTCTCCGCCCACACCGGTTCTCTCCCTGACAGCGGGAGACGGCAAGCCCCGCCTCTACTCTCGGCCTTCTCGCCTCTGCGCCACGACCAGGCCGCGTGGCGTCGGCAAGAGAACGGCGGAGATCAGGCCGTCTTGTTCGAGCTTGAGTGCCGCTTCGCGGACGATTTTCAAATGCGAACTGGCGTCGTGCATCAGGATCAAGCCATAGGGGCTGATCTGCGGCAGAAAGCGGCGAATTTCCTGTTCGCGGATGGGCATATCGCTGTCGCTGAAGAAGAGGTCGATGGTGCCTTCGACTTTCATGTCGAGGCTTGATGTATTGCGCAGCTCGATCCACTCGGCGAGTCCGGAGGCCTGGATTCGCGCTTTTGCGTTCTCATAGATCTCGTAGTCGAATTCGCAGGTGATGACGCGTCCGCGTCCGTTGGCTTTCAGGCCCTCGGCGATCCAGAGGGTGCTGATGCCGCTGAAAGTTCCGGTCTCGACCACCAGTTCGGGCTTAGTGGTGGTGACGACGGTGCGCAGGAACTCGAGCACCTCGGCCTCGGCGGTCATGGAATCGAACATGCGCCAGCGCTCTGGGTGTGGACACTCGGGCGTGGCTCGATGATATTCGGGCTGCATTTGATCGCCGGTGCGCTCGATCTGTCGCAGGATACGGCGCTCCTGCTTTTCTTTTTGAAAGAGGCGGCGCAGGCTTAGAGACATAGAGTAAAGAAGTGTACCGGAAGACGGCTATGAGTTGTCAGTTCTCAGCAGGAGCCTAAGTAGTCTGATTGAGAACTGAGAACTGAGAACTGCTCCCTACTCACTGGTAAAGTAGTCCACGCTCACGGGGTTCTCAAACAGGGAGTAGTCCCGCGTCACGATGGTGATGCCGCTGTCGGTGACGAAATATTGTTCGCGGTCGGCCTCGGTATCGTAGCCGACGGAGGTGCCTTCGGGAATGTGTACGTTGCGGTCGATGATGGCTTTGCGGATGCGGCAACTGCGTCCCACGTTGACGTGCGAGAACAGAATACTGTCCTCGATTTCGGTGTAGGAGTTGACGCGTACATTAGGAGACAGTACGCAATTCTGGACGGCGCCGCCGGAAATGATGCAGCCGGAAGAAACCAGCGAATCGAGGGCGTGGCCCATGCGTCCGGTTTCAGCAAACACGAATTTTGCCGGCGGATACTGGCGCTGATGGGTGCGGATGGGCCAGGCCTCATCGTAAAGATTGAAGACAGGAGAGACGGAAACCAGGTCGATGTTGGCTTCGTAGTAAGCGTCAAGGGTGCCCACGTCACGCCAGTAGAGGGCTTCCTTCTTGTTTTCGTCGACAAAATTGAAAGAGAAGACGCGGTAGTCGTCCAGCATTTTGGGCAGAATATTCTTGCCGAAATCGTGACTGGAGTTGGGATCCTCGGCGTCTTTGAGCAACACGGGAATGAGGATGTCGGTGTTGAAGATATAGATGCCCATCGATGCTGATATTTTCGTTGGATCGTAGGGCGAACGTAGATCGGTCTGTTGCGGTTTTTCCAGGAAGCCGGTGATGCGATGGTCGTGGTCGATGTCGACGACGCCGAAATGGCGGCATTCATCCGGGTCGGTCGTCAGGGTGGCGACGGTGACGTCGGCAGCGGCGTCCTTGTGCTGCTTGAGCATACGCTCGTAATTCATTTTGTAGATGTGATCGCCGGAGAGGATGAGCACGTACTTGGGTTGCTCGGAGCCGATGGAATAGATGTTCTGATAGACCGCGTCGGCCGTCCCCATGTACCAGTTCTCGCTGACGCGCTTCATGGGTGGCAGGATTTCGATGAACTCTCCAATTTCACGGCCGAAAATGTTCCAGCCCTCGCGGATCTGGCGATTGAGCGAGAGCGCCTTGTATTGCGTGAGGATAAAGACGCGGCGCAGGCCGGAGTTGACACAATTGGAAAGCGTGATGTCGATGATGCGATAAATGCCGCCGAAGGTAACGGCGGGCTTGGCTCGATCACGGGTGAGCGGATAGAGGCGCTCGCCTGCGCCACCGGCGAGCAAGATTCCGAGCGTATCTTTCATCGGCTCACACCGTAAGGATGCACAACGCTGCTCCGGGTCAAGGCGAAATACTAGCACAAGGCTGCGCGTTCTGACCGCTGCGGTGCGGCACAAGAAAGGCGGCGTGGCGGGTATGCCGCCTTGTAGCGAATCCAGAGTTGCTTGGGGCCCACAGGGTATCTGCCAACCTGCGCTCGGCCTGGACGGGCCATGGCGCCCGTCCCCACACGAGCGGGCTAGCAGTGCACGATCTTATCGCTCTTAATGCCGCGGGTTGCGTTACGCGAATCCACCACCAGCTTGGCCTCGTTGACGATCTTCTTGTAGTCGTAGTCGGAGTGATCGGTGACGATGAGTACGCAGTCGTACTGGCCGAGATTGTCGAGCGAGGAACACTTCATCTGCAAGTCGTACTTACGGCCGCGGCCGACGAAGGGGAAGTAGGGATCGTTATAGCTGACGACTGCGCCCTCTTTTTGCAAAAGCTCGATGATGGTGAGAGCGGGCGACTCGCGCAGGTCGTCAATGTCTTTTTTGTAGGCAACGCCCAGAACCAGAATCTTGGATCCGTTGATGGCCTTCTTCTGGCGGTTGAGCGCGGAGATGGTGGAGGCGATCACGTTGTAGGGCATGGCCACGTTGATTTCGCCGGCCAGTTCGATGAAGCGGGTGCGGAAGTCGAACTCCTTCGCCTTCCAGGAAAGATAGAAGGGATCGACCGGAATGCAGTGACCGCCCAGACCGGGGCCGGGATAAAACGCATGGAAGCCGAAGGGCTTGGTGGCGGCGGCGTCGATGATCTCCCAGATGTTGAGGTCCATGCGCAAGCAGAGCATCTTGAGTTCGTTGACCAGCGCAATGTTGACGCAGCGGTAAATATTTTCAAGCAACTTGGTCATTTCCGCGGCCGCGGGTGAGGAGACGGGAACGGTGCGGCGGAAGATGGAGCCGTAGAGCGCGGCCGCGATCTCGCTGGCTTGGGCGTCGAGTCCGCCGATCACTTTCGGAATATCGTGACGCGCGACCTGGGTGTTGCCGGGATCCTCGCGCTCGGGCGAGAACGCGACCCAGATATCTTTGTCGCCGGCTGCGCCCTCGCGGGAAGCTGTCAGGCCAGCTTTGTTCTCCTGTTCGAGAATCGGAATCAGGACTTCTTCGGTGGTACCAGGGTAGGTAGTGCTTTCGAGGATGACAATCTGACCGGCGCGCAGATAGGGCGCAACGGCGTGAGCTGTGTTGGTTATATAGCTGAGGTCGGGCTCGTGATATTCGTTGAGCGGCGTGGGGACGCAGATGATGATCGCATCCATGGCAGAGATCTGCGAATAGTCGGCAGTGGCTTTGAAACCATTCGCCCTGGCCGCCCCGATTTCCTCGGGTGTGATGCGGACAATGTAGGTGCCGCCGCTCGCGATGGTATCGATTTTTCGCTGATCGATATCGAAGCCGGTGACGGGAAACTTCTGCTCACTGTAGAGTAAGGCCAGCGGCAATCCAACGTAGCCGAGGCCGATGATTCCGACCCGAGCCTGGCGTGCATCGATGCGGCTTTTCAAGTCAGTAAAGAGGGAAGCAGCGGTGAGTTGTGTCATCATATGTGGCCGAAATAATTCTAGCACTGAGAGGTCGCGCTTGACTCATGGAAGCTGCGGTTGTCGTATGATTTTTCGCGATTGATACCGGGTGAATTGCGATTTTGATTACTCCGGTAATCGAATTCGCGCAAGCAGCGGTTTCCTTAGTAACATTCGGAATGCGGGAACCCGCGCCTCAGATGCGATTCTTCCGACTACTTATTGTGCTGTTCGTGATCCTGGTTGTGCTCGCCAGCCAGGCGGCGCGCTTTCTGGTAGTGGACGAACCGGGAAAGTCCGATGCCATCGTGGTGCTGGCTGGAGAAACCAACGTCCGTCCGGCGCGCGCTATGGAACTGCTGCGTCAGGGTGTGGCGCCGCGCGTGTTTCTGGATGCAGAGGCGCGGGCTCTGATCTACGATCAGCAACTGATCGAGATTGCGCAGAAATACGTAAACGGTCTCAATGAAGCAAACCGCGTTTCGGTATGCCCGATTGTTGGATTCTCGACCAACGCGGAGGCCGACGACGTGAGCCGATGCCTGCAGTCGACGGGAGCCCATCGAGTGCTGATTGTGACCTCGGAATTTCACACCCGCCGCGCCTTGATGATCTTTCGCCGTCGGCTGCCGCAATACCAGATCAACGTGGCTGCGGCGCGTAATCCTGCGCAGTTCGGCGAAGCTTGGTGGACAAATCGCGAATGGGCAAAGACAACTTTTGATGAGTGGTTGAAGATGCTGTGGTTTGAAGCGGTGGACCGGTGGCGATAGCCAGTACTCAGTACCCGATTGACTGCGTACTGGCAACTTTTTCTTTTGTGCGATAGTTTGAAAGCAATTCATTCTTACTGGAGGTTGCATGGCGCAGGTAACGATTACAGTGCGCAAGAACGGTCCTTTGCGCGTAGACGATCCCAACGGCGTTATCGAACTGGTGGACGCCGATGGCAACAAGTACGACCTGACGGGCAAGACGGCGTTTTCCCTCTGTCGCTGCGGCGCTTCCGTCAACCGGCCTTTCTGCGACGGTGCTCACGCCAAGATCGCTTTCCAGGCGGCCGATACGGCGATTAAGCTCGGATAGGCCTTTCCGCCTTTAGAGACGGGGCTTGCCCCTTCTTTATGGGGAATCAGGTGCTTTTTCGAAATATCCGCGAACCACATGGATCCGGGTTTCCCTAGTGTCGAACTGGAAACCGGGGCGGCGAAATTCCGTGCCCTGAGCGTTCCTGTGATCTAGCATGGTCGGGGAGCGATTGTTGCCGGAGTTTTGGTACTGGTTTTCAAATCGCCGCTGGTTTTGAAATCGACGTTTTCAGGCCGAAGAACTTTTTGCCTGCGAAATCTATGGGCCCTTCGGAAAAATCACAGCACGCGATTCGGCGCAGCACGCGGCTGCCGCTGGAAGTCCCCGTGCTCGTGACCAGCCTCGACGCCGGCCAGCCATTTTCCGCGCCAGGCAACACCACCCTGGTGAACGCGCACGGATGTGGAGTGATCGTTCCACACGCGCTGGCGCAGGGTATGCAGGTCCGTTTGGAAATCGTTTTGGCAAAACGGCATACCACGGCTCGGGTAGCGGAGGTGGTTCCCCTGGGTGGCGATCCTGAGACCTGGCTGATCGGTCTGGAACTCGAAGTTCCCGGCAACTTCTGGGGCATCGAGTATGCGCCTGCGGATTGGAAGATCGAGGAGAGTGAGTCGCCTGCCTTGGGGCGGCAGGCCGATCAAGAGACGGGCGCGGCGGCGAAGGCAGTTCGTTCGCGCCGCTGGCGCCTGACCGACCTCAGCGCTGGCGCCTGCTACATGGAGGCCGCTGTGCCATTTCCCGTCGATACTCCGGTGGTGCTGAGTATTCGGGCGTTGAACACGGAGTGTCTGCTGGAGGGAATGGTGCGGGTGTCGCATGTGCAAACGGGAATGGGAGTCGAGTTCATGGGACCAGCGCACGATCAGCGGGATCGAGTAAAAGAACTGATTGGCCAGCTGATGAGCAATCGCGAGGTGCCGCGAATTTTCGTTGGTCGGAAGGAAGACCGGAACGAGCACCGGAAAGAAGGGGCGCACGCTGAGCCGCATCCCGCGCCCGACACGGCGCAGGCTGCCGAATCGCCCGATCCGCTCCTGGAGTTGGTTCGCGAGGGAGAGGCGCTGACCGCAGAGCAGTTTTTGAACGACCTACGAGCGCAGCGGCTCGGCAAGCGCCGCGATCCGCGGATTGATTTGGCGTTACCGGTGCTGCTGAGCGGGGCTGACGTCAGCGGCCGTCCTCTGGATCAGAGAGTGATGACGATCAATATCAGCCGGCGGGGAGCGCTGCTGGATGGCGTCCACGGAAGGCTGGGGCAGGGCGATAAAGTTTCTCTGGCCCGCTTGCACAAGACGGAACAGTTTAGAGTCGCATGGGTCGGGGGAGAAGACACTCCGGCAGCAGGCCAGATTGGGGTGGCCGCGGTCGATCCGAATACTTCGTTTTGGGATGAGGTGCTGGAAGCGACGGCGCGGTCCGGGCTGGAGACAACCAGCTTTCGCGGCAACGACCGCGGGAACGGGCATTAGCGCCAGTGGAGTGATACACTGCCTCGCCGGAGGCATTTGTGTCAGACGGGTCTGTGTCAAACCAACGGGACCGAGCGCTGGGAATGGGCGCGAGGATCACGCGCCGGGATTTTCTTAACGGAGTCGCAGTCACGGCGGGAGCGGCCCTCGCTCCGACGATCGTTCCTGCTGAGATGTGGGCTGCGGCAGCCCAGGATCTGGAAGCGCAGGACGTGCCCGGTTACTATCCTCCCGGTAAGACCGGCCTGCGCGGAAGTCACGCCGGGTCGTTCGAAACCATGCACAAACTCCGCGACGGCGCTTTTGGGGACGACGCTCCCAAGGCCGTGGATACAGGCGAATCCTACGATCTGGTAATCGTGGGCGGAGGCATCAGCGGACTGGCGGCGGCGCACTATTTCCGCAAGGCGGCGGGCGACAAGGCGCGCGTCCTGATTCTAGAGAACCACGATGACTTCGGTGGACACGCCAAGCGCAACGAATTCCGCACCGGCGGGCGCACGATTTTGGGATTTGGCGGCACGTATTCCATTGAAAGCCCGGCACCTTATAGCACGGGCGCAAAGGCTCTGATCGAAGAGCTCGGCATTGACGTACCTTCGTATCACAAGTATGTCAACAAGGATCTTTACCGTTCGCTGGGTCTGAAGCCGCGGATATTCTTCGACAAGGAAACGTTTGGCGCCGACAAGCTAGTCGCGAACGCGGTGCATACCGGAGGCGATGAGAGCGGTCTCAACGACGAGGCCGGAGAAGCGAGTTTACAGGATTTTCTGAAAGAAGCTCCGCTCTCGGCAAAAGCGAAGCACGATTTTGAGCGGCTGCTCACGGAGCAGAAGGATTATTTTCCCGGTCTCAGCTCCGACGAAAAGAAGGCGCGCCTGGCTCGCATGAGCTATGCGAATTACCTGACCGACACGGTCGGCGTGAGCGACGAAATCGTGAAAATGTTCCAGGCCTTCCCGCACCCGCTGTTCGGCGTGGGCATTGAAGCGGTCCCTGCACAAGACGCCTGGGGCCTGGAAATGCCGGGATTCAGCGGCCTCAAACTCGATCCCACACCGGGCAAGGGGATGAACCGCGACGCGATTCGCAGCGACGAAGCGGAAAAATATTTCTTTCACTTTCCCGACGGCAATGCTTCGATCGCCCGGCTGCTGGTGCGCAAGCTGATCCCGGCGGCGATTCCAGGAAGCTCTGCCACCGACGTGGTGCTGGCGAAGGCCGATTACTCGAAGCTCGACGCGCCGTCTTCTTCGATGCGCATACGTCTGAACAGCACCGTGGTCAAGGTGAACCACCGGGGCGATCCGGCTTCGGCGAAAGAAGTCGAAGTCAGTTACTTTACCGAGAAGAAGCTCAAGACGGTGCGCGCCGCGAACTGTATTCTGGCGTGCTGGCACGTGGTGATTCCGTACATCGCGCAGGAATTGCCGAACACGCAGAAAGAAGCGCTGGCGGCGGCGCAGAAAGTTCCGCTGCTCTACAACAACGTACTGGTGCGCAACTGGAGCGCGTTTCAGAAGCTGGGCGCCAGTGCGATTCACTGTCCCGGCATGTACCACACCAGTGTAAACCTGGATCTTCCGGTCAGCATCGGCGGCTATGAATGCACGAAAAAGCCGGACGAGCCGATCGTGGTGCACATGATGAAGGCGGCCTGCAAGCCGGGACGCCCTGCGCGCGAGCAGCATAAACTGGGGCGCATCCAGCTCTATACCACGACCTTTGAAACTTATGAGCGCAACATTCGCGAGCAACTGGCGCGGATACTGGGCCCGGGCGGATTCGAGCCGGCGCGCGACATTCTGGAAATTACGGTGAACCGCTGGCCGCACGGCTACTCGTATGAATACAATTCGCTGTTCGACCCATTCTGGCTGGAAGGCGGCGAGACGCCGTGCCAGGTAGCGCGCAAACCGTTTGGGCGGCTGGCGATTGCGAACTCGGACGCGGACGCATACGCGTACACCGACTGCGCCATCGATCAGGCTTACCGTGCGGTGCAGGAGTTGAAGAAGTAGAGCAGTTCATCCATAGGGGTCAAGCTTGGAGCGGAATTTCAAATGACCGACCTAACAACTCTGGAAGAACGGGTGTAGAGACGAGTGTAGTTCGAAGGCTGGAGGTTTTATGCCGAAGCGTCCTGCGAAGCGATCGTCCACGCGGCCGGCGGCGACTGCGAAGTCGCAACCTAAGGCGGACCGTCCGTTTGCGCCCGGCTATGGCATTGTCGGAACGGAAGAGGGCAAGGGCCTGCTTCCGTGGGCGTGGGTCGCCAAAAAAATGAACCGCTGCCGGACGTTCTGGCTGGCGACGATTCACGCGAGTCACGGACGGCCGCACGTGATGCCGGTGTGGGGAGTATGGCTCGACGACGCTTTCTTTTTCTCCACCGGGCGCAAGTCCCGCAAAGGTCAAAACCTCGCTGCCAATCCTGCGTGCACGATTGCGAACGACGATGGCGAAGAAGCTGTGATCGTGGAAGGCTTAGCGATGCAAGTCGAGGATGCAGCATCGCTGGAGCGCGTCGCGGCCGCCTACACGAAGAAATATAAGATGGACCCGCGGGGCATGGGAGAACCGATCTTCCACGTCAAGCCCAGCCGGGTCTTCGGTTTCGTGGAGAAGACTTTTCCGAAGTCCGCAACTCGATGGAAACTATGAGAGATAGTAGTGAACCCCCATTGGTAACGGGTTTTGGTGGTTACTACCGCGGTTACTGCCAAGGCTGGCAAAAACAACATTTGGTGATTGCTGTCCGGCTGTAGATATGGAAAAATAGCGTTCGGCTAGCATGACACGGGCCAAGCCCGTCGCTACAGCGATGAAGTTCCTCCCCGCTTTGAAATCTGCTGTATAGACAGGTGTGTTTGTTGCGCAGAATCCGTGCGCGAGTACCTCGAAGAAATTTTTCTTACGAGGGCGATTGTTTGGAAGACGATCTTCATGTGGTGGGGGAACATTATATGAGTAGCCGAGCTGTCTCTTCCGGGTTGCAAACTCAAAATGCTCAAACTATGAATCAGGGTCGAAGAGGAAGCCGAATGCCACGCCCACAGCCGGTTGCAACGCTGACCTTTGTTATCTCCGTCCTCTGCCTGGGGTTTTCTCTGGCCTGGGGTCAGACCGATGTTTTGACTCAGCACAACGACAATACACGGGCGGGCTTGAATTCGAATGAGACCCGGCTGACGCCTGCGAACGTCAACGTGAATACGTTCGGAAAGCTTTTCACGCAGAGTGTGGACGGGATCATCGTGGGGCAACCACTTTATGCCAGCAATGTTTTGATGAACGATGGCCGGGTGCACAACGTGGTTTACATCGCAACCCAGCACAACACCGTTTACGCCTTTGATGCCGACAACACCCTGGGCAACAATGCTTCTCCGTTGTGGGCGGTGAGCTTGAACGATGGCGGGACCAGCGATCCGATCGCTGACTATGGTTGTACCGGGACGCACTACACCGAAATCGGCATCACCGGCACGGGGGTGATCGACCCTGGCAAGACCACATTTTATGTTGTGGCCAAGACCCTGAACGGTTCGGTGCGCAACTTCAGTCTGCATGCGCTGGATATCGCCACCGGGAGCGAACGGCTGGGAGGGCCGGTGATTATCGCCGGCACGGCGCCGTCCAGCAATGGATCGGGCACTTTCAATCCGATCTATCAAATGCAGCGGCCCGCGCAGTTGCTGCAAAACGGCGCGATCTACATTGGATTTGGTGGAAACGGTTGCGACACATTCGCCTACAACGGCTGGCTCTTCGCCTACAATGCCCAAACGCTGCAACAGGAGTCGGCTTTCTTGATCACTCCCGATGGCAAACGCGGTTCCATCTGGCAAGGCGGCAGTGGCCCGGCTGTGGACGCGGACGGCAACATTTACGTGGCTACCGCGAACGGGACCTATGACGGGCCCGCGGGTGGCAACGACTACGGCGACAGTGTGCTCAAGATGGGATGGAACGGGAACGTTTTCGGTGTACTGGACTTCTTCACGCCTTATAACCAACTGCAACTCGCGCAGGAGGATCTGGATCTGGGTTCGTCCGGCCCCGTGGTTCTGCCAGATCAACCCGGCCTCTACCCCCACGAGTTGGTTGCAGGGGGAAAGGAGGGCGCTCTCTACCTGATCAACCGTGATGAACTGGGGCAGTTCAGCGCGGACGCTGACAACGTCATCCAGTCCATTCCCAACGCAGTGGCAAGTGAACTAGCCGGCGTACCGTCATACTGGAACAGCAACCTGTATGTGGGCGGAGACGTGGACTATATCAAGCAGTATGCTTTGGTCAACGGACTTCTCACGCAACAGCCCGTTTCGCAGACTACGGTCCTCTTTGGCGGCACCGGTCCGGCTTCCACCTCGATTACTGCGAATGGAAACAGCAATGGGATCCTCTGGGCGATCCGGCACACTAGCCCGGCCCTGTTCGCCTTCGATCCGACCAACCTCGCGAACAAGTTCTACGACAGCACGCAAGCGCTGAGCGCGCGGGACAAGTTGATTCCCGTCGTGCGCTTCGTGACTCCAACCATCTCGGACGGCAAAGTGTATATCGGTGGAACTGCGGCTCTGGAGGTATATGGACTGCTGCCGGTGCTCTCGGCCGTGACGGGAAACAACCAGACAGGTGTGGGAAAGACGGTTTTGCCCGTAGCGTTGAGTGTGTTGGCGACCGATGCCTACGTTTCTGGGCCGCTGCCTGGCGTGGTCGTGGCCTGCAAGGACGGAGGAGTGGGAGGAGTATTCACTCCCAGTGCAACGCAGACCACGGATGCGACCGGCAAGGTGACGTTCAGTTATCAGCTTCCGCTGAAGCCACAGGCAGTGTCGATCACATGCACCAGTAAGGGTTATACCAGCGCGTTGTTCAGGGAGACGAGTACGGTGGGCGCTCCGGTGCATATGACCGTTGTTTCCGGGAACAAACAAACGGCGCCGCGGAATACGCCGCTGGCAGCGCCATTGGTGGTGAAGGTGCTTGATGCGCACGGTTTGGGCGTGCCCGGAGTGGCCGTGACCTTCATGGATAACGGCGCGGGCGGAACTTTCGTTGCCACTCGGGTAACCACCAGTGCAATTGGAACTGCCACCGCGCAGTACACGACCGGTCCGAATACGGGGCAGGTCACCATTACGGCCTCGACGGCGGGGCTAACGGCAGTGAACTTCAAGGTGACGGTGCAGTAGAGAACGATGGCTGCGGCGCGTGAGCTTGCTGGCGCGGAGCCGGGCGTCCCCGCCCATCTGGACGGGGCGACTCAACCGTCACTTCACCGAACCCGAATATTTCCGCCTGATATTTCAGCGCTCTAATATTTTGCGCGCGGAAAGATGGGCTCCCGTCAACAGCAGCATCCCCGACAGGAACGCCCAAAACATCAGGCTAACCGAGATCGCAAACGGGCCGTACACTTCGGCGAAATTCAGCCGGGGCAGGGCGAAGATATAAACGTACTTCAGTAACTCGGAAAGCAATCCCATGATCACCGCTGCCGGCAGGACTCCCTGCGCCGGCACCTTGCCGTTCGGCAACAGCCAGTAGACGAGGAAGAAGATGGCGATGCTGGCGCCGATCGAAAAGACCTTCATGGTCACGAAGTCCGCGAGTTCCACGTACCAGGCGCCATAACCGTGCAGCGCACTCTTCACCAGGGCCACGTTTCCGGCGGTCAGTCCCACCGAGAGCAGGGCCAGGGATCCGCAGGCAAACACCAGCCCGAGCGACATCAATTGATTTCCCAGGTACGAACGGTTGTTGCGAAATCCCCAGACGCGGTTCAACGCAACCTCGAGGGGCAGAAAAATTCCGGTGGATGTAATCAGCAGCATGGCCAGCGACAAAACTTGCGCCCGATGGTGCGTCCCGACCAACGCGTTCAGGTTGCGGATCACGAATTCCTGGCCGGTCGGAAGATAATCGCGCAACAGGTTCTCAACCACGCCGTACATCACCTGGGAATGGAAGACGTAGCGGATCAGCGTCATCAGCAGCAGCAGGAAGGGGAAGAAGGAGAGAATGGCGTTGGCGGCAACGGAGAAGGCGAAGGTGTGTACCTCGGTCCGGAGCAGATAGCGCGCGGTGGAGCGCACCAGTCCCTCGGCCGGAGCCGCGCGAAATTCGGCCGCGCCCTGCTTGTCAGAAAGCTCGATGGGAGTGAGGGAAGACACTGGTTTCTCAAATATTATCAAATACTTACGGTTTTCCGTCGAGGCTCTCCGGTAGCGCGCCTTTTAATTAATCTGGCGGTCATGTTCGTTTTCAGAAACTTCGCGCTTGCCAACCGGAATCTTCCTGCTATTATCTGGTGCTTCGCCCGCCGGACCCGGTTGGCGAGTGTGCAGCAGGATTGACGTTTCTGTGTCAGCAGTGCGATATCGCGCCTTCGTCTTCGCGGCTCCACGGTCTTTCGTCGCGGGCAACCGTCCGGCGGAATACAGGGGAGCCGTTTCTGTTGGTGCGGAGTCGCTCGCTCGCGGCGGCGCCAAGAAAAAATTCTTACCGTCCCTTTGAGGGGGTGCTCTGTAACGGTGTCCTGTATCCCAGGACAAACCGGCCAGGGCAAACAGACAAGCGACGGAAGAATCATTCTTAGCAATGAGGCGAAAGGAGTTTCTTTGTGAGAGAGAAGGGTACTGTGAAGTGGTTCAACGGGGCGAAGGGATACGGGTTCATCCAGCGCTCCACGGGCGAGGATGTGTTCGTGCATTTCTCGGCCATCCAGGAGAACGGCTATCGCTCGCTGAACGAAGGCGAGACCGTCGAGTTCGATCTGCTCAAAGGCCCCAAGGGCTTTCAGGCGGGCAACGTCGTGCGCGCGGCAGCATAAATTTCTCCAACCAGTTCGCAAACCCTCTCGGATGGGTCGAGAGGGTTTTTTATTTTGGGCCGGCGTTACTTTCATGCGCTGCCGGTGCCCGGATACGCCGAGAAGTTTACTATTTGGCAAGATTATATACTTGACAAAAGCTACCATGGAGAGCATCATGTCTTACATGGAAGCTAATCGTCATCCTTTCTTGGGTTTAGACGAAGAGCGGGAGGCGTGCATAGCCTTCCGCAAGTCCCTCTTAATGCTTGCCAGTAGCTTCCTCGTTGGTATCCGTTTCAACTCTTCCCGTTTCTGCTTTTCTTCCATGGAGGTATCCCTGTGACCCTAGTTGACGTTATTAACCTGTTTGACACTGACGAAAAGTGCCGCGAGATTCTTGTCCGGCTCCGCTGGCCCGCTGGCGTCGAATGCCCGCGCTGCAAGATGCCTGCCGTCGAACTCGCGACCGTGAAACAACTGTTTTATTGCAAAGGCTGCGATTACCAATTCACGGTGACCGCCAGCACGATTTTCAACGATTCCCATCTGCCGCTGCAAAAGTGGTTTCTCGCAACTCTGCTGCTCTGTGAGGCCCGCAAGGGAATGTCCGCAAACCAGATCAAGCGCACACTGGGAATCAGCTATAAGACCGCGTGGTACCTCTGCCATCGCATCCGTGCTGCCATGAAGGAAGTAGACCAGCCCATGCTTGACGGTACTGTCGAGATGGACGAAACCTACGTTGGTGGAAAGCAGCGCGGGTACGGTTCGGGATGGCGCGGTGAACGAAACACCAAAGAAGTTGTCATCGGCATTCGCCAACGTAGTGGCGATCTGCGATTCTTCCACGCCGAAGATGCCAAAAAAGGAACGTTGGCGAAGTACATCAAAGAAAACATCAGCACAGATGTTGAAGTGATTATTACCGACGAACTGCCAGCCTATAAGTCTGCCGTGGGCGATCACCAGCACGTTACGGTAAACCATAGCGCCAAAGAATATGCTCGCTACGAGAACGGTGCTTGCGTCACAACCAATACGGTCGAATCTGCGTTCTCGCTCTTGAAGCGCGGCATCATGGGAAGCTGGCACAAGATCAGCGCAAAGCATCTTCCCTCCTACTTGGACGAAATGACGTTCCGGTTCAATCGTCGAAAGGATCACAACATTTTCCTCGACACCCTACGTCACATGGTTACGGCTCCGGTACTTACATTTGAACAATTGACAAGAGAACCCGACTCACTCCGTAGCATCAATCAATCCCTCTAGATTTCGGGATGAAGGAAAATCAAAGTCGGAAATCCTCTGTGCCAGCGCGCCATATTTCTTTGCTGCTCCATCCGGCTTATCCGTCTCCTCAGTGAATAGTCTTAATCGAATATCTGTCAATGCTGAGTCCACATCCTTTGCTAGTAATTCTGCTTTCGTCATTTCTCGTCTATCAATGAATGCAACCTGGATCGGAGAGCGAGTGATAATGACCGCGTCCGTCTCTCCTCCACACGCCCCTCCCTCTTCCTTCTTCGCCCTATAGGTCAAATAGGCTACTTGCAACAATGTGGGTTTAACGCCGAACCGCAAGTGACTGGGAACTACCTCGGGTACGAGGGCATCAACCACGCGGGCACCCTGTCCAATGGCGATTGCACGCTCTTGAATAACTGTGTTTGGCGGCTTACAGAAACGAAGACTGCAATTTCCCCGTACAACTGTAGCGAGAACGAAATTAACAGAAGGAACGCCACTTGATCCGTAACCATCGTGCCATGCCTTCATGGTGGCCTTGATTGGATCGTCGATGTTGTAAGGACTCACTTCGGATTCTTTAGAGAGGGCGTTTATGATGTCCTGTCCCAGCATTTTTGCTGCATGGGCGTCGTCCGACGCATCAGCAATCGCGTATATACCATTCCGCGTTATACACGAGTGAATCTTGCCTGCGCTGGTCGTGGCTCCGTCCGAAGCGAGGACTTTGGTGTCTGCACAAATCGCCACGCCCTCGCCAAAACGCACCCCTATCGCTATAGTCATGTCAGATTTTCTCCTGACCGGGAGCCGCGTTGGTAGAGTTAATTTTGAATCGAAAGGGCTTAAGTGGGTATCCCCTTGACTCAGCCGACCACAACCTGTAGATTTCCGATTTGGAAGACTATCCGCGGACAATCCAGGAATTTGAGGATCGCTTTTC
>Ga0209890_10000057_pt1 | contig 51565 bp, 50 predicted proteins | sample OrgsoiDNA2013049_FD_185799 | JGI IMG/M metagenome (GOLD analysis project Ga0209890, IMG submission 185799) | Permafrost soil microbial communities from the Arctic, to analyse light accelerated degradation of dissolved organic matter (DOM) -... | ecosystem: Environmental > Terrestrial > Soil >... | reverse complement strand
CTTAGACCCAATCTTCCCCGCTCCCCGCGTTCCACATATCCCCACGGCGTCTGGTCGTCGTGCGTGAACACCGTCAACCATCTTTCCGGAATTGCCCACGCATAGTACTTTTTCCGGCTCTCGATAGTTTGCAGCGGGAACAAATCGAACGCCATCACCCAGGTCAGGTCGAGATGCGCTGATGTCGGAATCAGATCGGAGATGTAGCAAGCCTTCTTGCCGCTACTCTCGATGATCACCGCTTGCATATTCGCGGTGTGGCCCGGGAACGCTTTAACTGAGACGCCCGGCAATAGCTCCAGATCGCCGTTCAACAGCACCATCTGGCCGGTCTCCAGCAGCGGATCGTAATTCGGACTCATGTAGCTGATCGCGTCTCGCTCGAGTTGGAGGCGGCCATGCTCCCACTCCTGTTCCTGCACGTAGTACTTCGCATTCGGAAATGTCGCTACCACCTGATCTCCGCGCCGCACCGTATTCCAGCCGCAGTGGTCAAAATGCAGGTGCGTATTGATGACGATGTCGATATCTTCCGGAGCAACTCCGGCGGCATGCAGATTATCGAGCAACCGGGCCGGCTGTTTGTAGATCTGCACCATCCGGTCGGGCAGTTTGTTGCCGATTCCAGTCTCGATCAGGATGTTCTTCTTGCCGGTGCGCACCAGCAGGGAATTCAGTCCCGCGTCGAGCCGGTTCTGCTCATCCGGCGTGACCTTCTTCGACCACATGGTCTTCGGAACGACGCCGAAAAAAGCACCGGCGTCGAGGAAATAAGTTCCATCGGAGACGACTGTGAGTTCGAAATCACCGAGACTAGTTCGATGCATAAAGCCAGCTTTCAGCTATCAGCCATCAGCTAAATCTCACGTCCGCCGGGAACCGATAGCTGACCGCTGAAAGCTATTTCAATTCCTTATTCCAGAAATCTTCCATCATGTGGAACAATTGCGTGCGCGTTCCTACTCCCGCAATCCCATGCGTTTTGTTCGGATACACCATCAGCCGGAACTGCTTCCCCGCCTTGATCAACGCATCGGTCATCTGGATTGTATTCTGCAAGTGCACATTGTCGTCACTGGTCCCGTGCACCAGCAGCAGCGACCCGTGCAGACTGCTGGCCGCGCTGACAATCGAATCGTCGTAGCCGCTGCCGTTGTCCTTCGGCAGGCCCATGTAGCGTTCGGTGTAAGTCGAATCGTAGTTGCGCCAGTTGGTCACCGGCGCGACGGAGATCCCCGCCTTGAAGCGGTCGGAGTGCGTCAGCGCGTAGAGCGTCATCAAACCGCCGTTCGACCATCCCCAGATCGCGGTGCGACTGCGGTCGAGTTGAGGAACCTGCGCATACAACTGGTCGAGCGCTGTGAGTTGATCTTTCAGTTCGCCCCCTCCCGACTGCAGGCGGGTCGCGGCGGAAAATTTCTTCCCGCGGTTCGGGGTTCCGCGATTATCCACCGAGAAAATTGCGAATCCTTCGTTCGCCAGAATCTGGTGAAACAGCGCCGTGGTTCCACCCCATGAATTCTGCACGGTTTGCGCCGCCGGTCCGCCATAGACATGCACGATCAGCGGAAGTTTCTGGCTCACATCCGCATGACGCGGCAGAATCAAATAGCCATACAATACCGTGCCATCCTCCGCTTTAAATTCGAGAGCCTTCGGCGTAATCGGGTCGTACTCCGCCACGCTACGCCCTTCCCAGATTTTCTGGCACGGCCCTGCTGACCCGCACACGGAAATCCGCGGCGGCGTGAGCGTTGCGGAATGCGTTTCCACAAAATGCTTACCGTCATCGGCGAAACTGGCACCGTAGTTGCCTTCGTCCGATGAGACGCTTTGCATTCCCGAGCCGTCCAACTTCACGGAAAAAATCTTCTCCTGTCGCGGATCTCCCTTATTAGCGATGAAGAAAACCGTGCCCGCTGCCTCATCCACCCCGCTGATTGCGATCACTTCATAGTCTCCGCTTTCGAGCTGGCGTTCGAGTTTGGCATCGGCCGCCGTCGGGTCTGGCGCGTTGAAACTGTAGAGATAAATGTGCGTGTGGCCGTCGCGCCAACTCGTCCACAGAAAGCGGTCGCCGGATTTCAATATGCGAAAGTCATCGTTGACGTTGGCCCACGCGTCCGCAGCCGCTTCGGTGAGCACTTTGCGCGATCTGCCCGACTTGGCGTCGATGAAATAAAGGTCCATCACATCCTGCTTGCGATTCAGGACCTCCGCCCAGGCCCAGCCTTCGCGAATCCAGCCGAAACGTGGCACGTAGGTGTCATCGTCATCGGTGAGCTTGATCCAGCGCACTTTGCCGCCATTGCCGCTCTCCACCCCCAGGCGTACGGTGGGATTCGGGTCGCCCGCTTTCGGATATTTTTCCTGTTCGACCCGGGGATGCGTCGGCAACCAGTCGGTGATGGGATAGGCCGGCACACGAGTCTCATCCATCTGCAGGAAAATGATTTCATGCCCTTCCGGCGACCAGAAAAAATTGCTGCGCACCGCGAGCTCTTCGGCGTAAACCCAGTCCACTTCGCCGTTCAGGATGTTGTCTTCTTTGTCCGTGCAATTCCTATTATCTTTATCCTTGTCTTTCTCTTTTTCCTCGCGCGTGAGCGCACGTTCACCCTCCTCTCCCGACACCGGATGCACATAAAGATTGTGCTTGCGCACGTAGGCGAGCCGTTTGCCGTCCGGCGAAAACTTCGGATCTTCGCTCGCGTCCGCGGACGACGTGAGCTGAACTGCGGTTCCCGTATCCAGGCTGTAATACCAGAGTTGTCCCTGCGCATCGAAGAGCAAGTGTTTGGAATCAGGCGACCAGGTGTAGGCCGCGACGTGATACCGCGTCACGCGCTCTTTTTCGCGCTCGTCCTTGATCTTGCTGGCGGGAGGGGCGAGTTGCGATAGTTTACTCTCGCTGGCCAGTATTTTTTTCTCGCCCGTCGTTGTGTCCACATACCAGAGTTCGCCGTGCTCGCCAGCGTCATCGCGCTGCACGAACGAGACCTTGGTGCCATCCGGACTCCACTTGATCGTCTCCGGAGCGCGACCCGTGACGCCGCCCTCCGCGAAGATCTGTTCGATCGTTAGTTGCTTTGGTGCGACGGTCGTTGCGACAGTCTGGGCCCGTCCCGCGGAAAGAAGCAACAGGTTGATGGAGAAGACGAGAAGAAGCTTTTTCACAAACGCACTCCGATTCAGCATAAGGTGTGACCCAAGGCTGCGCTGGCAGTGAAACTCAAAAGTGTACAACCTGGAATGAGTTCGCGGCAGAAGGGTTTGTTGCCCGGCTGCCTGTGGACGGGCGGGTGACCGTCGCTCCACCGTAGCGCTCGGGTCACTCTGCCAGGATCGATTTCATCCCTGCGCGCGCCGGATGCTTTGTTTCATACGCCGCGATCTCCGCTTCGTGTTCGAGCGTAAGTCCGATGTCGTCCAACCCATTCAGCATACAATGTCGCGAGAATTCATCCATCGCGAAAGTCGCCGCAAATCCTCGTCCGTCTTCCACTCGCAAGGTTTCGAGGTCAACCGTCAGCTGGTAGTTTTCGATGTCTCTTGAATGGCGTGTGATCTCCGCCACCTGCTCTTCGGTAAGCCGCACCGTGAGCAGGCCGTTCTTCAGGCTGTTGTTGGCGAAGATGTCGGCAAATGACGACGCGATGACCACCTGGAAACCAAAATCCGCCAGCGCCCAGACGGCATGTTCGCGCGAGGACCCGCAGCCGAAGTTTTTCCCGGCGACCAGAATCGAGGCCTTCGCATAGCGCGGCGCGTCGAGCACAAAATCGCCGGTCTTTTTCCCGCACTCTTTTCCGTCCCCCGAAAAGCGCCAGTCGTAGAACAGGAATTCGCCGAATCCGGTGCGCTCGATGCGCTTCAGAAACTGCTTAGGGATGATCTGGTCGGTGTCCACGTTCACTTTATCGAGCGGGACAACGATGCCGGTGTGCTTGCGAAATGGTTGCATAATTTAAACCCTTCTGCCCGCCGATCCAGTGGAGCGCCGGGCGCAAGCGGGACGGGCGAGACGCCCCGTCGCTCCACCGTCATGACTACTGAAATCGCCAATTCCTTATATCCGTGAAGTGTCCCGCAATCGCCGCTGCCGCCGCCATCATCGGACTGACGAGGTGCGTGCGTCCTCCGCGGCCCTGCCGGCCTTCGAAATTCCGGTTGCTGGTGGAAGCGCAGCGCTCTCCCGGTTGCAGGATGTCGGGATTCATGCCGAGACACATTGAGCATCCCGACTCGCGCCATTCAAAACCGGCATCCAGGAAAATGCGGTGCAATCCTTCCTGTTCGGCCGCGCGCTTGATCGCCTGCGAGCCCGGCACGACCATGGCGCGAACTTTCGGATTCACGTGCTGCCCTTTCGCCACGCGCGCAGCCGCTCGCAGGTCTTCGATGCGCGAGTTCGTACACGATCCGATGAACACACGGTCGACAGCAATTTGTTCGATGGGCGTTCCGGGATCGAGGCCCATGTAGGCGAGCGCCTGTTCGGCCGCGCGCCGGTCGGCCTCCTGTTCGAAGCTCGTTAGCTCGGGCACGCGTCCGTTCACAGCGACTACCATGCCGGGATTCGTCCCCCAGGTCACGAACGGCGCGAGTGTTGCCGCGTCAATCTCAATCACTTGATCGAATTCGGCTTCGGGATCGCTTGCGAGCGTCCGCCAATACGCCACCGATTCTTCCCACTCTTTTTCTTTGGGCGCAAAACGACGGCCGCTGACATACGCAAAAGTCGTTTCATCGGGCGCGATCAATCCTGCTCGTGCTCCCGCCTCGATGCTCATATTGCACAGCGTCATGCGGCCTTCCATCGACAATGTGCGCACGGCCTCGCCACCGTACTCGATCACATGTCCGGTGGCACCATCGGTGCCGATGCGTCCAATCATTCCGAGCGCCAGATCCTTCGCGGTGACGCCCTCGGCCAGTTTTCCGCTGACGTGGATCTGCATCGTCTTCGGTTTTCCCTGCGGCAGACACTGCGTCGCCAGCACGTGTTCCACTTCCGACGTTCCAATGCCAAACGCCAGCGATCCGAACGCGCCGTGGGTCGAGGTATGGCTGTCACCGCATACAATCGTCATTCCCGGTAACGTAATACCAAGTTCTGGGCCGATGACGTGCACAATACCCTGCTCCGCCGAATCCATATCAAATAGCGGAACCCCAAACTCGCGGCAATTTTTCTGCAACGCTTCAATCTGCTTCGCGGCAATCGGGTCGGTGATCGGAAGGCGCCGCGGAGTGGTTGGGATGTTGTGGTCGACCGTTGCCACCGTACGCAGCGGTTGCCGCAAACGCCGGCCGTTGGCGCGGAGGCCGTCGAAGGCCTGCGGCGACGTCACTTCGTGCACTAGGTGCAGGTCGATATAGAGCAGAGCCGACTGCCCTTCGGGAGCAGCGACCACGTGGGCATCCCAGATTTTCTCAAACAGGGTGCGAGGAGGCATATTTCCAGTTTCGCCCATAGTTCGCCGATAGTTCAAGGGCGACCCCAAATTCATCAACTTCCAAGGGCACGAAGCACGAAGGGAAGCCCTCCGCTCGATAGTCTAACAACGATGCCGGTTTCGCATCAGGTGATGCTCTCGGGAGACGCGGCAAGCCGCGTCTCTACGGAAAGTGACCAGCAGGAGTCTGTTTTTCCGGTTATGATGCAACCAGTCCATCGAGGAAAACACTGCATGATCAACGGCAAACGCATTGCCGTCGTGCTCCCCGCTTTTAACGCCGAAAAGACGCTGGGGGCGACGGTGCGGGAATTGCCGGATCTGGTCGACATCCGCATTCTCGTCGACGACCACAGTTCGGATCGTACTCTCGACGTCGCGCACGAGCTCGGCTTGCAGACTTTTGTTCACAACCGCAACTACGGCTATGGCCGCAATCAGCAGACCTGTTACCGCGAAGCTCTGGCCGCCGGCGCTGACGTCGTCATCATGGTCCATCCGGATTATCAGTACACGCCGCTGCTGGTAACCGCCATGGCGAGCATGATCGCTTATGGCGTCTATGACGTCGTTCTCGGCTCCCGCATCCTTGGCGGTACCGCGTTGCGCGGAGGCATGCCGCTTTACAAGTACGTCGCCAACCGCCTGCTCACGGCGTTTGAGAACCTGTTTCTGCGCGTCAAGCTGTCCGAGTATCACACCGGGTATCGCGCCTTCGGCCGCGATGTACTTACCCGCCTGCCACTGCGGGAGAACAGCGACGATTTCGTTTTCGACAATCAGATGCTCGCCCAATGCGTTTACTTCGGCTTCCGCATCGGCGAGGTTTCCTGCCCGACCAAGTATTTCGAGGAAGCCTCTTCCATCAATTTCCGCCGCAGTGTGCGATATGGCCTCGAAGTGCTCCAAACCACAATGCAATTCGCGCTCCAGCGCGCCGGCATTATCCACAACCCAATCTTCAGCGAAAAGGGAAAGACTCTCGAGGTGGGTACCGACGAGTACTACGAAGGCGGACTGCCGACCGCATCACAGCGGCATTGAGGCTGCAACGAACTCAGTCCACGCGACACACACGCACGGCCGAATTCTCATACGGACATTGCAGCCCCACTGGACCGGGCCGCTCCACCACCACCCAACTGACGCCGTACTTCTGCCGCAGCCGTTCAAAATCCTGTTTGCCGAGCTGCTTCCAATTTTTCTGATCCTCAACCTGTTCCAGCCATTTTACCGACAGCGGCGGAAACATCGAACACGCTCCCTTGTCCTTGACCAGATCTGCCAGCATGCTGCGCTCGGCGCGGGCGCGAAATCCATTTTCGTCTTCACCCGGAAGCCCCATGTGTCCGGGATCCAACGCAAACAGCGCATCCACAGGCGTGTTTCCACGAATCCACTCAAACGCCTGCGCCCACTGGTTGCGCGGCCGTTCGCCTGGCCACTCGACGTGAGCGCTTGCAGGAAATAACTGGCGCTGCGCAAAGCACATTCCAAAACTGAGCGGGACGAATAACACCAGCCAGCGCCAGACTCGATTCTGGAGCACGCGCTGTCCAAGCAATCCGCCTCCAATTACCACGAGCAACATGTAACTGAGCGCGAGGCAGCGCAAGGGTTCAAGTCGAGCCAGCGCTTCGAAACGAGCCGGAATCCCGAGAGCCAGGGCACCGGCCAACCCCAAGAGAATGAACGGTACCATTGCGCGCGAGACTAGTTCGAGATTCTTGTTTCCGCGACTTCGGGCTACGCGAGCTAACCACCAGAACAGGACCAGTGGGCCGATCACTCCCAACCACTCGTACCATTCCCAACGCAAGATGTAGAAATAAGGCTGCCGAAGTGCAACCTCGTGATAGGCGGCGGGAGGTGGATCAAGAGTGAGGCCAAAGGGCAGCAGGGCCGCAAAACCCAGAACTCGCGGGCGGTACCGGCGGAGCAAGCTGAGTAATGCGCAGAAGCTGATTGCGAAACTCGCCATCAGGGGATGCACGGCCGCGGCAAACACCAGCCACAACACGGCGCGCCCGTACTTTCGGTGCAGCACCTCCGCCACCGCAAACAGCGCCGCAAACGCCGCCAAATTCCGCGGATTCAAATACTGGTCCAGGATGTAAAGCGCCGTCCCGGCGATGGGCAAGGTCAGCAAAGCGGCCATGAAGACTACCGCCGCCCAACGCGCCCTCTCGTCCTCGAGCGATTCCGACTCAAACAACGCCGACGCCAGCCGGTAGCTCGACGCCAGCAACAAAAAAATGGAGACCAGATGCCACAGAAAAGCGGCCCAGGGCAACGGCAGCTGCATGGCACGAACCGAAAAGGCAATCAGATTCGGATACAACGTATGCCCGGCGTGCTCGCTAAAAAACTCCGCATTCGCCGGAAACAAGCTGGGATTCAGGATCTTCAGGACGCCGGGAAGATAAATCTCCGCATCTTCTGCATAAGGATGATAGCCATGAATCAGAAGCGCGATGACAGTCAATAGCAACAGGCCGGATATGCAACCGAAGATACGTTTGATATTCAGAGTGTCCTGATCCATTTCTCGCCGCGTCCAAAGAATTACAACAGAAAACAACTTCGGCAGGAAGCCGTGGTAGAGCTTGCGGCGAGCCTCAACCGCTCGTAGCATCTAATCACAAGCATGGATTCCACTACTCTCAACAACGGCCGGTCCCACCTGGCGCTCGGCGAGATCTTCAGCTTCGCCTACGAGACGTTCCTGACCAACAAGGTCCGGTTCGCTCTCACCGCTCTCGGCATGGTCATTGGAACCGCGTCCCTGATCCTGGTTGTCACCATCGGGCTCACCGGCAGGCAGTACCTTCTGAATCAGATTCAGTCCATCGGGTCGAACTGGATCTATGCGGAGTACGAAAGCGGCGGGGGACGCATCACCAATACCGGCAGCGACGATCTGACCATACAAGACCTGGAGGCCGTCCAGCGCCAGGTGGATGGCATCGTTGCCGCCTCGCCTGTGCTTCCCCTCAATGATCGCGTAGCCGTCGGCGGCGGCAAAGAGCGCGACCTGCAAATCATGGGCGTCTACCCGGAATACGAACGAGTTCGGAACCTGGTCATCCTCTCGGGACGTTTTTTTGACCAGCAGGATTCGCAGGCCCACAACAAAGTCGGTGTCATCACCCCGAAGCTGGCAATCCAACTCTACGGCTCCGAGCAAGCTTCGCTCGGAAAGACGGTCAAGCTGAGCGGGCTGCCCTTCACCATCATCGGGACCTTTCGCGAACGCGTCGACACCCTGGGGCAATCGGAGGTGACCGACAACACGATGCTGATTCCCTACACCGTGATCCGCTATTTCCAGGAAACTCCCATCGTGAAGCAGATTTTCTTTTCCGCGGCCGATGCCGCTTTGGTGGTGCCGATTACGGCCAAGGTTCAGCGCGTGCTTCAGTCCCGCCACCGGCCAGAATCCGTTTATAGCGTCAGAAATCTGACCCAGATCGTTTCATTGGCCGACAAGATAACGACCGGCATGACGCTGGTTCTGCTGGCGAATTCGTTGGTCGTGCTGCTGGTCAGTGGCATTGGGATCATGAACATCATGCTCGCCACCGTCAGCGCCCGGATTCGGGAGATTGGCATCCGCAAGGCGATGGGCGCCACCAACCGCGAGATTCGCTTCCAGTTCCTCGCCGAGGCCATCCTTATCTCGCTGATCGGCGGCATCCTCGGCATCATCATCGGACTCGCCATCCCGTTTTCCGTGCGGTTTTTCACCGAATATCGCATCCCGATTTCGGGACTCTCGGCCATCATCGCGATTGTCGTTTCCTCGCTGGTCGGCATCCTGTTTGGCACACTTCCGGCGATTCGTGCGTCGCAACTTGACCCGGTGGAAAGCCTACGCTACGAATAGGGGGCTCTCGCGTTGGGACAGCCGCCCCGTGTCCCGGCCGGCGCATGCTCCCCCCGGGACAGGCGGGGGCGCCCGTCTCTCCACCGACCTAAGGGAAGATGACGCTCGTTGATTCAGAATCAAGTCAGTAACAAGTGGGAAAGAATACTGGTTTAGGCGGCAGTGGGCACAAGAAACCCGCATCTTCGATTGCCCAAGGTGGCGCGCAGCCAGTGAAATTCCCTCAGCTGTCATAAAATCAGAAGGGAGCAATCGCAACCCTTCGAGAGCAGATCATGCCATCGAACTCAACCAGCAACCGTAGCCGTGCGGTGGTCCTGCTGAGCGGAGGTATGGATTCCTGCGTGTGTGCGGCTCTCGCGGTGCGCGGCCATCAAGCTGCCGCGGTCCATGTCAGCTACGGGCAGCGCACCGAAGAGCGCGAACGGCGCTCATTTGAAAGCATCTGCGACCGGCTTGAAATTCGCGACCGGCTGCTGGTGCGCAATGACGCTCTGCGCGCGATTGGCGGATCGGCCCTAATCGATTCGAGCATTGCCGTTCCCGAGGCGCACGGCATCGGCGCCAGCTTGCCCGTTGGCGTGCCCGTCACCTATGTCCCTTTCCGCAACGCGCATTTTCTTGCCGTCGCAGTCAGTTGGGCGGAAGTGCTGGGAGCCGAAACAATTTACATCGGAGCGGTTGAGCCCGACAGTTCAGGCTATCCCGATTGCCGGCCGGAGTATTATCGAGCGTTCAATGAAGTCGTAAAAGCGGGCACCAAGGAAGGAACGATCCGTGTGGTGACACCGCTGATTGCGATGCATAAACACGAGATTGTGAGGCTTGGCCTTGAACTGAATGCCCCATTCGATTTAACGTGGTCATGCTATCAGCGCGAAGATCGCGCCTGCGGTGTCTGCGACAGCTGTGCGCTGCGCCTGCGCGCGTTTCGCGACGCGGGCACGGAAGATCCTATTCCGTACGCGGAAACCGCCGCCCGATTGAGGTAGAACCATATTCAGAAATCGCGGTTTCATGTTCAGCCCCTAAAGGGGCCTCTAATTTCGAATAACTTGCGGCATCGCTGCAGCGATGCCCTGATACGAAACAGTGCATAGAGTTTAGTAAATTCAGACGCAATGCCGGGAGGCTAAATCATGAAGAGATATTTCATCCTTCCCCTGCTGCTCGCGCTCGCCGTGGGGCTGTCTGCTCCATTCGCGCTCGCGCAAACCACGGGCACCGTGAAGGGAAGTTGCAAAGACATAGAAGGGAAGCCGATTGCCCAGTCCGAAGTGGAGTGGACTGGGACCGAATCCGGCCACACCTACAAGCTCAAAACCAACAACAAGGGAGAGTACTTCTCGCTCGGCATCGTCCCCGGCAAGTACAACGTGAAGCTCAGCAAAGACGGCAAGGAACTTTTTCATTTCAACGGCGTTTCGGTGGGTCTGGACGAGACCGTGCTGGACTTCGACATGAAGAAAGAACAGGTGAGCGCGGCCCAGGGCCAGGGACTGACCCCTGAACAAGCCAAGGCCAGGGCAGAGCAGCAGGCCAAAGTCGAGGGCGAAAAGAAGACCGTGGGCACGCTCAACGAAAAACTTAATGCCGCCAAAGCGGCTTCCGATGCCGGCGACTTCGAGACCGCAATCGCCACCCTGATTGAAGCCAATCAGATCGACAGTACCCGCGATCTGATTTGGTTCAAACTCGGCGACGCCTACCGCGGTTCAGCGCCCAAGCAGACTGATCCCGAGGAAAAAAAGAAGCGCTACGAACTGGCCGCAACCAACTATCAGAAGGCAATCGACCTGCGCAGCGCGTCTGAGGTGGCACAGAAAGATGCCGACAACAATGTGAAACTGGCCGCCTACTATAACAATCTTGCCGAGGCTTATTCAAAGTCGAACAAGATTGATGATTCCGTGACCAACTACAACAAGGCGGCGGGGCTGGATCCGACGCACGCTGGCACGTACCTGTTTAACGAGGGTGCGGTTCTCACCAATGCGGGCAAGGTGGATGATGCGATTGTGGCATTCGACAAAGTGATTGCCGCCGACCCGACCAAAGCCGACGCTTACTACTGGAAGGGCGTGAACTTGATTGGCAAGGCTACGCTGAAGGGCGACAAGATGATCGCGCCCGAAGGGACAGCCGAGGCCTTCCAGAAATATCTTGAGCTCCAACCTGAAGGTAAGCTCGCTCAGCCGGCCAAAGACATGCTGGCTAGCATCGGCGCGACCATAGAAACGGGATTCGGAACCAAGAAAAAAGCGGTGAAAAAATAGCATAACCACGCCATAAAGTCGGTTTTCTGTTTTACAAATGGAGGGCGACCCTGTGGGGGTCGCTCTTCTTTTTTTGTCTCTATTTGCCCTTCAGTTACCGAGGTCTATGACCTACTTGTCCTTCGCTCTTCCGCGCATCCACGCTACATTCAATGCATAGGTTCCTACGGCTTTGCGACGTTTCTCCCCTGTGGCGTCAATACTGATAACTGGGAGTGTATGGAATGGCTGCTCCGGGGAATTCCCCGATTGCGATTGCCTTCGAGGGCATCAGTGGAACGGGCTCGATCCCGACGTCGGTTCTGCTCGCCGGCATGCTGCGCGCCTCGGAGAAGGTTAGCGATCTGATCTTTTCACCGGGGCGTCCGCCTCAGGTTGAGATTCACGGCCAACTCACGGCGGTCGAAATCTCCGGGAGCAGCGTACTTTCGGCGGATGACACGCGCCGCATCGCGGCCGATCTAATCGGCACGAATAAGCAGGCCATCAATACGCTTCGCGAGCAAGGTTCCTGCGATATTTCCTACGGATTGCCGGGAATGGCGCGCTTCCGCGTTAACGTTTTCATCCAGCGCGGGAGTTGCGCCATTGTGATGCGCGTCATCCCCACCGTCATTCCTACTTTTAGTTCGCTTCGTCTGCCGGCGCAATTGGAAGAGGCTGCGAAGGTCCGCAATGGGATCATCCTGGTGACGGGCGGAACTGGATCGGGCAAATCCTCGACGCTCGCCGCTTTGATTGACCGCATCAACAGCGACTACTGTTATCACGTTCTGACCGTCGAAGACCCGATTGAGTTTCTGCACAAGCACAAGAAATCGACGGTGCACCAGCGGGAGTTGCACAGCGATGCACCGAATTTTACGATGGCGCTGAGGGCGGCGCTGCGCCAGGCGCCGCGCGTCATTATGGTTGGGGAAATCCGCGACCGGGAGACGCTCGACATTCTTCTCGAAGCCGCCGAAAACGGCCACCTCGTTCTTTCCAGCATGAACACCGTCGACGCTTCGAAGACAGTGGAGCGCATCGTAGGTACATTCGCCGCCACCGAACAGCAGTCGGTAAGAGAACGTCTCGCGAAAACTTTCCGCTACATTATTGCGCAGAGGCTGATGCCGCGTACCGATGGTGGCGATCGCATCGCCGTGGTCGAAATTTTGAAATCCAACTCGCGTACTCGCGATTGCGTCGAGCAAGGCGAACGACCAGGCCGTACGCTGCTGGATGCGATCAAGGCCAGCGAAAACGAAGGCATGCAGCACTTCGATGGCGAGATCGCGAAACTAGTCCGCTCGGGCCTCGTGGATCTGGAAACCGGCCTTTGCTTTGCCAGCAACGCGACGGTGCTTGGGCAGGAACTGGCACGGTGAGAGGGCTGTCGGCCCGCAGCTTCTGTCTCCTGGAAAGAAAACCGCAAAAGACTGGGGTTGTTCCCTTGATGCTGCCGTTTCACTCCTGAATAGGCCGGTGCAAACGGGGCGTCCGTCCCTACGGGTGTCTCGGGTAAACTGAACCTTCTTAGGTGAAGCTTAATGGAGATGGAGGACCAACTCGGGTTCCAGTTTCGTCCTCCGGAGCGGCGTGTCTGGACGGTGCGGGCGCTGGTCTCGGCGGTTCGGTCGCACATCGAGCACGAGTATTCGGATTGCTGGGTGGAAGGCGAAATTTCAAATCTTCGCACTCCCGATTCCGGGCATTTGTATTTCACTTTGAAGGAAGAGAGCGCGCAGATTCGCGTGGTGATGTTCCGCTCGTCGGCAAAGCTGCTGCGGTTTCGCCCGGAAAACGGATTGCACGTCACGGTGCGCGGGCGCATCACTGTGTATGAAGAACGCGGGGAGTTGCAAATCTCCGCCGAATTTATGGAGCCGCAGGGCGCGGGCGCTCTGCAGTTGGCGTTTGAACAATTGAAGGCGAGATTGCAGGCGGAAGGATTGTTCGAGGCGTCACGAAAAAAACCGATCCCGCCGTTGCCGCAAAAAATTGGCATCATCACTTCACCGCAGGGCGCGGCGCTGCGCGATATCCTGAACATTCTGGCGCGCAGGCACCACTCGGCGAATGTGCTGATTTATCCGGCGCAGGTGCAGGGGGACGCGGCGCCGGGTGAAGCGATGGCTGGGCTTCGATACTTTCATCAAGACTTGCGTCTCGGCCGCGCGGTCGAAGTCATCATCATTGCGCGCGGTGGAGGTTCGGCCGAAGACCTCGCCGCCTTCAATCATGAGGGCCTGGCGCGGGCGGTTGCGGATTCAAAGATCCCAGTGATTTCGGCGATTGGGCACGAGACGGATTTTACCATCGTGGATTTTGTTGCCGATCTGCGCGCGCCTACGCCGTCGGCGGCGGCGGAACTGGTGATCCGGTCGCGACAGGAGATCGAAGCGCAGGCGGAGGATTTGTACCGCAGGCTGGAGCGCGGGTTGCGTTACCGGCTGCTGGTGGCGCGTCGGGAACTGACCGAACGGGCGCAGCATGGAGCGTTTGCGCGCCTGATGGACGGCATCCACCGGCGGCAGCAGAAGCTGGATGAACAGCGCTTTCGGCTGGAAAAGGCGGAACGGCAACTGATGGAGCGATGTCATCGTCGCTGCGAAAGCGTTGCAGCGGCGGTCCGGCACTATGACGCGCGACGCCGTCTCGCCGCCATCCGCCAGCATTTGGCGGCCCAGGTTGCGAACCTTGCCGCCGCCACGCACACGCGATTGCTGCAAGAACGCGGCGCGCTGGATTGCCAGACCGCAAGCCTGGAGGCGCTTTCGCCGGTGGCGATTCTGAATCGGGGATACGCGCTGGTGTTCGACGCAAAAGGTCAACTGGTAAAAGATGCGGCGCGGCTCGAAGCTGGAGATGAGTTGTCGGCGCGATTGGCTCGGGGACGGGTTCGTGCCCGTGTAACCGCGACCGAGCGCAGCGAAACGGAATCTGACGCGACTGCATTAGAATGAAGGCCAATTCAACTTCGGACGTGAGGGTGGCGTGACGCCGTCGCTGGTCTGGTCGCACATCTCGGTGATCTCGATTTTGGACATCGTGCTGGTCGCGATTCTGATCTACCAGTTTCTGGTGCTGGTGCGGGGTACGCGGGCGGCGCCGATGCTGGTGGGAGTGGCTACGCTTGGGTTGGCCTTCTATTTTGCCAGGCTGGGGGAATTGCGGACCCTGAACTGGCTGCTCAGCACGCTGCTGCCGTATGTTGTGTTCGCGCTGATCGTGGTCTTCCAGTCGGAGATCCGGCACGCACTGGCAAATCTCGGGAGCCGTATTTCGCTGATGCGGTCGTCAAGTTCGGTGGCCGACGTTTACGACGACATTGTCTTGGCAGCCAATCTTTTTTCGCAGAATCAGACGGGCGCGCTGATCATTATTGAACGTGAGATTGGCCTTCGTACCTACATCGAAAGCGGCGTGTCACTGGATGCCCGGCTGTCGTACGACCTGCTGGCCACGGTATTTCGTCCGAGTGCTCCGCTGCATGACGGCGCGGTGATTGTGCAGCGGGACCGCATCGCGGCCGCCGCCTGTTTCCTGCCGCTGTCGATGAACCCCGTGCTCTCGACCCAACTGGGGACGCGCCATCGCGCGGCGATCGGGATCACGGAAGAAACCGACGCGGTCGCCGTCATCATCTCCGAAGAGACGGGCACGATCAGTCTGGCAGTGGCGGGGAGCATTGAGCGCGAGTTGACGGTGGAACGTCTGCGCGAGAGGCTGAGCACTCTGGTACGCCGCTACGCTCCCGCGCCCACACTGCCGAGTCCGGTGGAGGAAAGCTTTATTGAAGAGGAACCGCCCAGTTCGCATCTCTCCCGCAGGCAGGATGCCGGAAGGGACGACTGACGATGCCGGCGTCTGTGAAGCGAGCGTTTGTGCAGAATATCGGACTCAAAGTGATTTCCCTGTTATTGGCAATCGGCCTGTGGCTGGTAGTGGCGCGCGATCCCATCGCCGAAGTCGAAATGAGGGTTCCTATCGAGTTCCATAATTTTCCCGACAATCTCGAGATCGATACCGCCAACGTCACCGAGGCGCAAGTCCGGTTACGAGGGGCGGAGCGTCTGATTCATCGCCTGCAGACCGGGGATGTGCGTGCTGAGATTGATCTGGCCAATGTCCACACGGGGGAACAGACTTTCGATTTGAACGGTGGACAAGTGCAGGTGCCGCAGGATCTGGAGGTGGTGCAGGTCAAACCCCCTCAGTTTCACGTCTCCTTCGACAATCGGGCGACCCGCGTCGTCGAGGTTCGACCGCGTGTGATTGGAAATTTTGCAAGCGGCATGCGAGTGGAGCGGGTGATTGCCGATCCGCCGAATGTTGTAATCACCGGACCTCGCGGCCACGTCGAAAAGGTGGATTTCGCCATCACGGACCCGGTGGACGCCAGCGGAGTCATGACCCAAGTCTCTTTTGTGACGCGGGCCTATGTCTCGGATACGCTGATCCAAGTTGCTAACCCCACCCCGATTCGGGTGACGGTTATCATGGAAAGTTTGGGGGACGAGAAAAAATAGGGAGTACTTTCCCCCGGGCCTTGCATGACACAGACCAGACAACTCTTCGGTACGGACGGGATTCGTGGCGTGGCGGGGGAATTTCCGCTGACGCGCGACAGTGTTTATTGGATTGGGCGGGCGCTGGGGCACGATCTGGTGCGCGTGAATGCCAGGGCGCGGGTGGTGATTGGACAGGATACGCGCGTCTCCAGTCGCTGGATCGCCGACCGGTTTCTGCAAGGGCTCGTGTCGGTGCGTGTGGAAACGTGCAGCGCCGGCGTGATCACCACACCGGGCGTCGCGTTCCTGGCGCGCTCGCAGGGGTTCGATGCCGGGATCGTGATTTCGGCTTCGCACAATCCGTGGACCGATAACGGGATCAAAATTTTTTCCGGCGATGGCTACAAGCTGCCGGACGCGCGCGAACTGGCGATTGAAAAAGAGATTTTTACGCTGTTGCAGGCGGATGCGGTTCCGGCACCGGATTCCGCGCCAGAGGTTTCCAGCCTTCCTGGTGACGAGGGCCTGCGCCACGCTTATGTTCGCTGGCTTGCGGGCGGCGTTTCTACGGATTTGACCCGGCTTCGGGTGGCGGTTGATTGCGCCAATGGTGCGGCTGCTGCGGAAGCTCCAGAGTTATTCCGCGCCCTGAAGATCAGCACGGCGTTTCTACACTCCGCGCCGGATGGACAAAATATCAACGAGAATTGCGGTGCGCTGCATCCGGAAACAGTGGCGCGCTTCGTCTCAGAGAGCCTGGCCGCCGCCAACGTTGGAGCCGGCAAGCAGGGACGTTTCGATGTAGGCATTACTTTTGACGGCGATGCGGACCGCGCTCTTTTTTGCGATGCCAATGGGCGAGTAGTCAACGGGGATGCGGTTCTGCTGCTGGCGGCGCGTGAAATGCAGTTGCGCGGCGCGCTCGCCAATGCCACGGTGGTGGCGACAACCATGTCGAATATGGGATTGGAGTTGGCACTCAGGCGATCTGGCATTCAGATGCTGCGTGCCAATGTCGGCGATAAGTATGTGCTCGAGGAAATGCAGCGTGTGGGAGCCACGCTCGGCGGCGAACAATCGGGTCATATACTGTTTCGCGATGGGGATGCGACCACCGGCGACGGCCTGCTCACCGCGCTCCGTGTGCTGGAGATCATGGTTCGAACCGGCAAGCCGCTGGCTGACTTGGTGAGTGATCTGCAGGTGTTTCCCCAGACGATCCAAAATGTGCGGGTGCGGCAAAAAACTCCCTTCGCGCAGATTCCTGGAGTGCAAGAGACGATTGCAGCCGCAGAGCGGGAACTCGACGGCAATGGCCGAGTGGTCGTACGTTACTCCGGCACCGAGGCGCTGGCGCGCGTGATGATTGAAGCAGAGTCGAAGGAGCAAATGGATCGGCTTGCGGAAGCAATCGTCGAGTCGATTCGGTTGGCGCTGGGCGTGTAAATCCTTATACGGAATCTCCGCAATTTAACCTCCGGTTGACACGGCTTGGACCCGAGAGCTTGGCCGTCGTCGGCTATCCAAATTCATGGAACTTCTCGGCGCGTTGTCCGTACTTCTTAGTGATAAGTCGTTCAGCATGGACAAACGCATGAAAACATCCGCCATTGTGTCAACGTTGCTGTTCTCAGTGCTGGCCTTTGCTGATTCCGGATCGAATCAAAGCGCGAGCCGAGTTTGGATCACCGATGTCACCATCGTCTCCCCCGAGAGCCTCGATCACATCGGGAAGGGCAGCGTGCTGATCGAAAACGGGCGCATCGCAAGGGTCGAGCGAAATCAAAGAGCGAAGAAACCTGCCGGAGCAACGGTGGTCTCCGGAAAAGGACAATATTTGATTCCCGGACTGATCGACTCGCACGTCCACTTGGCTTCTGTTCCGGGGATGTCGTTTGATCAGAATGAAGGCAAGCAGAAGATGATCCAGGAATACTTCAAGCAACTCCCGCGTTCCTACCTTTACTACGGTTATACGACAGTGGTGGACTTGGCTGTGGTTGATCGCCAGGTGTTGGAAGACTTCCGGCAGGCTCCGCTGCATCCGGATTTGTATGACTGTGGCGGATCGCTGCCTTTTGCCAATGGATACCCGATGTCGTTCGCTCCACCAGCAGTACGATTCAAACCCTTTCCGAATTTTATCTACGACGCGAAGCAAGCGGACCGCATTCCTCCGGAATATAGGGCCGAGGACCACACGCCCGCCGCCGATGTCGCGCGCGTGAAAAGTTCCGGCGCGATTTGCGTGAAAACCTACTTCGAGCGGGGCTTTGCCAATGACAAGAATCTGCCCGTGATGGGTCCGGATGTATTGGCCGAGATCCGCGAGGCGGCGACCCAGAACGGTCTTGTGCTTATGATTCATGCCAACGGATTTGAAGCACAGAAATTCGCTGTCGAGGGCAATGTCGACGTGATCGCGCATGGCATGTGGCACTGGGGAGAGCTTGACAAGAAGATGGAACTGCCCGACGAAATCAAGCGGCTTCTCGATCGCATCGCGGAAAAGAAAATCGGCTATCAACCGACGATCCAGGTTTTATACGGCGAGGCGGCGTATTTTGACCCCGAATATCTGAAGCTCGATGCCATCTCTAAAGTCACGCCAAAGGATATGGTGGCGTGGTTTAACTCGCCTGAAGGTAAATGGTTTGGAAAAGAGTTGAACGAAGACGGCGCACCGGACGCTGCCATATTCAAGGATTACGAGCAGAACTGGCGGCGCCGCGTGCAGCAGGTCGTTGCCTACCTGGCCAGCAAAGATGCCTATTTTGTCTTTGGCACGGACACGCCCTCGAGCCCAACCTACGGAAATCTACCCGGGTTGAATGGATACCTGGAAATGAAGCAACTGCAGAAGGCGGGGATGTCTCTCGCACAGATTTTCAGGGCAGCCACAATCAATAACGCACGGGAGTTCAAGATGGAATCGCAGCTCGGAAGCATCGAGCCTGGGAAAATTGCCAATCTCGTGCTGATGAAGAAATCGCCGCTGGAAAGTGTGGACGCCTATGACAGCATCACCACAGTTTGGGTGCATGGGAAGGCGGTCCCCCGCGACAGTTTGGCCGTCGATTCAAACAGAGAATCCGTTATTCCGGCAGCGGCCCGTTAATCTATCCAGAACGCCCTTGCTGCTACCCAACTATCAATATTGGTTGATTGGCCACAAACGGGCTTGTGGTAAGTTGGCAGGCCACTCCAGGCAGCCGACTTAAGTTAGCGCTTAGGGGCTACGCCCCGCTTGGACGGGGCATAGCCCCGTCACCACACGAGCTTGCCCGCTTTGCAAACTTCTATTTCACTTCTGGAAGTACGTCCCTTTGTACGGGCTGGTTATCTTGTGTGCTGAGGCAAGTGAGTCGAGAATGAGAATCGATTCAGACTTAGGCGAAGCTCATGAGAATTCTTATTGTGGAAGACGATGCGGCACTTTCCAGCTTTATCCGGAAGGGACTGGAAGCGGAACATCATGCTGTGGATGTTGCCAACGAGGGGAACCATGGCCGTTCGATGGCGATGGAATTTGATTACGATCTGGTGGTGCTTGACCTGAACCTTCCGGGGGTTGACGGGCTGTCGGTGCTGAAAAGTTTGCGGCAAAGTAAGGCGAACTTGCCGGTGATGATTCTCACCGCGCGCAGCCGGGTCGAGGACCGCGTGCAGTGCCTGGATTCGGGCGCGGACGACTACCTGGTAAAACCCTTCTCGTTTCTCGAACTGTCGGCGCGCGCGCGGGCGTTATTGCGGCGCAGTCACCTGCCGTCGGAATCGGTTCTCACCGTCCGTGATCTCTGTTTGGATCGAGTGGAGCGCAAAGTGGAGCGGGCCGGACGTCCCATTGAATTGACGACCAAGGAATTCGCGCTGCTCGAATACCTGATGCGCAATGCCGGGCGCCGGCTGACCCGGGCAATGATCATCGAACATGTTTGGACCCTGACCTTTGATTCCACCACGAATGTGGTGGATGTCTACATCAACTACCTGCGGCGCAAGGTAGACGATGGCTTCTCGCCATCCCTGATTCACACGGTTCGCGGGGTGGGGTATCAAATGTGTCCTGAAGGAGCATCGGCATGAGCGCGCATTCTTTTCCGAAAGTGCCGCGAAGTCGGGATGTGCTTGGCGAATTGCTGCACTCGTTGAGTCAGCCGCTCACCAGCCTGCGCTGTTCACTCGAACTCTCAATCGAGGAGGTCGCGGAGCAGCAGCAGGAGAGTGTCGCGGTAGCTCTGCAACAGACAGAAAAAGTCATTGGCATGATCCAGTTGATGCGGGAATATCTCGATGCCGAGCAGCCCGGCCCGGAAGCTTATCCGGCCGCGCTGGTCGGAGCGTCACCGAAGAACTATCCTCGATCGCCGCAGTGCGCGGTATCCAGTTGCGCCTGGTGGGCACGTGTGCGGCAGCGTTGCCGGTTCCCGAATCACGGCTCAGGCTGGCTTTGCAGTATTTGATGACAACAATGACCGACGCGCAACCGGTGGGGGGTAAAGTCATGCTTCTTCTGGGGTAAGGCCCGGCGGGAACGGTGCTGCGGGTTGAAGGCGAACGCCGCATTCGCGAGCTGCGGGTGAAGCGCGATCCGGCCGAAGCAACATCAGTATCAACTCTGCGCCGGGTGAGGCTTGCGATCGCCAGTCGCGTGCTCGAAACCGCCGGAGCATCGCTGGTGTTCGACGACGCCCACGCCGATCGGGCTGGAGTCGACCCTGCTGAGGGCGTTCCTGCGGGATTCGTTCTTCGCATTCCGCGTCGGGTTGCCGCTGGTTCCTGACTAGCTTCGGCTTAGTAACTTAACTCTGACATTTTGCCCGATGGCGCTTGCCGCAAGGAGTACAATCCAGCCTTTCCCGGAGGTTGCGGTGAAGCGCTGGACTAATGTGCTTACGGTTCTGCTGAGTTTGCTGTGGTTGATTTCTGCGAGTTGGTCTCAGCAAAGTGCGCCTGCGCTTGCGCCTGTGACGATGATTCGGGCGGGAGTGCTGATTGACGGCGTGTCGGGCTCCACGCGCCGCGACGTGATCATCAGCATTCGCGGAAACATGATTACCGACGTCGCCGATGCGGGACCGGCGGGCGTTCCTTCGAACCTCCCCGCGGGCGCTACTTTTATCGATCTCTCGCGGGCAACGGTGCTGCCCGGCCTGATTGACGCCCACACTCACATTTTTCTGCAGGGTGAAGATCCCGCCCAGGGTGGATACGACATTCAGTTGCTCAAGTATCCGCTGGCGTTCCGCGCGGCCCGGGCTACGGTGTCGGTGCGGCGCGCTCTGGACCAGGGCTTTACCACGTTACGCGACATGGAAACCGAAGGTGCCGGCTATGGCGACGTGGGCATCAAACTGGCGATTGAAGGTGGATACATTCCCGGGCCACGCTTGTTTGTTTCGACGCGCGCGATCTCGACGACCGGCGGATATCCACTGGAGGGTTACGCGCCGGAGATCGAAGTGCCGAAGGGCGTGCAGATCATTGACGGACCGGTCGAGGCCCGCAAGGCCGCGCGCGAGCAACTTGATCACGGCGCCGACTGGATCAAGGTGTACATGACGCACCGGTCGTGGGTTGGTAAGAACGGCGACCTGGGATCGCAGCCGACTCTGACCGTGGAGGAACTGCGAACGATTGTGGACGAAACTCACGGCTGGGGGAAAAAGGTGGCTTGCCACGCTTACAGCGGAGAAGGTCTGCAACGGGCGCTCGATGGCGGCTGCGACTCGATCGAGCACGGACTGGCGCTGACCGACTCGCAGATTGCGCAGATGGTCCGGCAGGGCACGTGGCTCTGCGCGACGCTGAGTGTTTATTACGGTGACTGGGCGCCGGCAGATACCCCGGAGGGCCAGCGTGACCGCAAGCGCGCCTCCGCGCACGAAGAGTCTTTTCGCAAGGCGTTGAAGGCGGGAGTCAAGATTGCGTTTGGGACGGACATCGGTGGAATTCCCTGGAGCGAACCGATTGCGCAAGAGTTTCCGCGGATGGTGGAATTCGGCATGACGCCGATGCAGGCGATACAGAGCGCGACTTCGCGGGCCGCAGATCTGCTGGAGATGAAAGGACGATTGGGTGTGATTGCGCCGGGGGCCTACGCGGATGTGGTCGCCGTTTCGGGCGATCCCTTGGCGAATATCAAAATCCTTGAGAATGTCAATTTTGTGATGAAGGATGGCAAGGTATTCAAGAACGACCTGACACCAGGGAACGACGCGGGGCCAAAAAGGTGAGCGATGAACATTCTGGAAATGTGTGATTCGGAAGCGGCTTCGGTTCCGGTGGAAGCGACGGCTGAGCGGGCGATCCGGACGATGCTGGATCGACATGTAGGAGCGGTCGCCGTGATTGACGAAAACCATCGCGTCGCCGGCATTTTTACGGAACGAGATGTGCTGCGCCGGCTGTCGCTCGGCGAACACGACCCGCGAAAAACTTCCGTTCGCGAAGTCATGACGACACCGGTCGAGATGGCGACCCGGGCTACCACTGCGGCCGAAGCGCTCGCCACCATGGTCGAGCGTCACTACCGGCACCTGCCAATCGTCGATGATGACGGACGATTGCTGGGGATGCTTTCCATGCGCAACGTGCTACAGGCGCAGATTGACACGCTGACGCGTCAACTGGATCGGGCGCGGTCGGTTGTACTCTAAAAATTGTCCAATTAAGTTTTTGTGAGTAAAACCTGGATGCTCTGAGAGGGCGACCCTCGTCCCCAGGATAGGGCAGTGAAGAGGATCGCGATGTCGAGGAGAATGGGTGTGGGTAGGGTGTTGAGGATAGAGTTCCCCTCGATGAACACGTCATTGTGCGGGAACGTCTGATGGAAAACAAGACGCGGGCATCCGAAAAGAACGTGACGGAAACGCTGGGGCGAAATTTCGCGGACAGGAGTGTCCGCGGCATGCGTTCTTAACGTGCGATACTGAAATTTATGGCGCTGCCGGATTTCACGCCTCGGGTGGGGAACGATCCTAAGTCGGTATTGATTCAATTGACGACGGGGACGGGGATGGAGATTGAGTGGAAGGATGGGCACCAGTCCCTCTATACCTTTGCATACTTGCGGGATGCTTGTCCTTGCGCGCTTTGCGAGGATGAGCGGTCGAAGTCGGGACGCAAGGCGGGCGAGGCGGCGAAGCTGGCGCCGGGGGCGTTGCCGATGTTCAAACCGGCGGTGAAAGCGGTGTCGGCGGAGGCAGTGGGCAAGTATGCGCTGAAGTTTTCCTGGAACGATAACCACGATCTGGGAATTTATTCGTGGTTTTATTTGCGGGAAGTTTGTCCTTGCGGGGAGTGCCGGGCTGGGCGGAAGAAAGAGAAATAGCTGTCAGCTCTTCAGCCATCAGCCATCAGTTAAGGCCAGCTCCTACAGGGGCGTCTGATTTTGAGTGTCACTACGCTTAGGTGGTGATTGCGTCCAGGTAACGGCTTAGGAGTTGTTCTGCCTGACCTTCGAATTCCATGAACATGATGCCGTTGCCGAATTGGGGATGGCGGGTAACGACGAGTCCGCGGATGACGATGGGGTAACCGTCGAGCCAGAGGGTGGCTTGAAGGCGGACGCCGAGCGGGAACTGGATCATCATCTGGACGTAGCAGCCACCGCGACTGAGGTCGGTGGTTACGAGGCGCATGGGGACGTCGCTGCCTTCCTCGCGGAGTTCGATTTGGACCTGGACCGTATAACGGGGATGGTGGCGGCGGTCGGCAGCGGTTAGCGCGGAAGTAGAGTGTTGGGCGTCGGGCGAATTCATGGATCGGCTCCGGGGCTCGGTAGACGTGGCTTGGTTGCAGAGACCCTGAGGTGTTCATCGGCGGGTGGTTAGGGAAGGTTAGGGGGCGGCGTCACGGGGAAGGGGCACGAAGGGGAGGGTCCGGGGGGAGGCTGGGGAGGTGCGCTACAGTATAATCTCCGCCTTGAACGAAAACGGCATGACTGACATGAACCAAATTACGACTGAAGGTCCGGCGGCGAGACCGGGGATGGATATTGGGGACATTCTCAGGATACTGCCGCATCGCTATCCATTTCTGTTGATCGACCGGGTGATCGAACTGGTGCGGATGAAGAGCATTGTCGCGTTGAAAAATGTGACCATCACCGAACCTTTTTTCCAGGGCCACTTTCCGGACAAACCGATTATGCCGGGGGTGCTGATTGTAGAAGCGATTGCGCAGGCGGGCGGCCTGCTGCTGCTGACCGAGGTTCCAAACCGCGACGAGATGCTGATGGTGTTCACGGGGATCGAGAAGGCTCGGTTCCGGCGTCCGGTGGTGCCGGGCGATCAGCTGCGGATTGAAGTGGCGGTGAAGGCCTGGCGGATTACGGCGGCTCGGTTGGAAGGCAAGGCGTATGTGGACGGGAAAGTGGCTTGCGAGGCAACCGTGACTTGCCGGCTGGTGCCGCGAGCGATGGGCGCGGCGGAAGCTGCAGCCGAGGAAGCATAAGTTTGCAGTCCATGAAGTTATGGTCTGTGGTGAGAACTCCCTTGGGCGCGGAGATTGGGAATGAGTAGGGGTCCTTCGACTCCGCCGAGCCACTCGCTTCGCTGCTGGCTCGGCTACGCTCAGGATGACAAGGGAAGAGCGATTTAGAGAATGTCCATCCATCCTACGGCGATCGTCGATCCGCAAAGCACGATACATCCTTCCTGCAAGATTGGGCCTTATTGCGTCATTGGGGCGGACGTCGAACTGGGCGAAGGGTGCCACCTGCTTTCGCACGTTGCCATCGAGGGGCCAACGAAAATCGGCATGGACAATGGCTTTTTCCCTTTCACTTCGATTGGCATGGCTCCGCAGGACATTACCTATGCGGGCGAACCGACTCGACTGGAGATCGGCGACCACAACGAGATTCGCGAGTTTGTGACCATCAACCGCGGCACGGTCAAGGGTGGGGGATGCACTCGCGTCGGCGACTACAACCTGATCATGGCGTATACACACGTTGCGCACGATTGTCATATTGGGAGCCACATCATCATGGCAAACGCGGCCACGCTCGGCGGGCACGTGAGCGTGGGAGACTGGGCTACGGTCGGGGCGCTGTGTCCGGTGCATCACTTTGTGCGGATTGGGACGCACGCTTTTATTGGCGGAGGGACCACTATTACGCGGGATGTGCTGCCATTTTCCAAGACTTCGGCGGAGCGCGGGACGCACGCTTACGGGATGAATGCGGTGGGGCTGGAGCGGCGGGGGTTTACGAAAGAACGAATCGGGAAAATACATCATGCGTATCGGGTGCTGCTGGCGTCGAAGTTGAATACGTCGCAGGCGCTGGAGAAGCTGAAAGCGGAAACGGATTGCGGGGAAGATGTCGAAATGCTGATCCGCTTTATTGAAGCGTCGGAACGCGGAGTCATTAAGTAGTGGGCAATGGAATGAAACTTGGTCTCATCGCCGGCAATGGCAAGTTCCCTTTCCTCGTCCTCGATGCTGCGCGGGCTCAGGGCTACGACGTTGTTGTCGCTGCTATCAAGGAGGAAGCTTTTCCCGAGATTGAGTCGAAGGGTGCGGCTTCCGTTCACTGGCTCTCTCTGGGCGAGCTGTCAAGGCTCATTGACACTTTCAAAGCCGAGGGCGTAACCCGCGCCGTCATGGCGGGGCAGGTGAAGCACAAGCAGATTTTTTCCGCGATCAGGCCGGACTGGCGGCTGGCGAAGCTGCTGCTCTCGCTGGGCACTCGCAATACGGATTCGCTGCTGGGCGCGGTGGCGAAGGTGCTGGCGGATGAGGGCATCATGCTGGAGAACTCGACCGCGTTGCTGGAACCGCTGCTGGCGAAAACGGGCGTGCTAAGCATGCGGGCTCCTAGTGCGCAGGAACGCAAGAACATTGAATACGGACGCGCGGTGGGGCGGCGGTTGGCGGAATACGACATTGGGCAGACGGTGGTGATCGCGGAGGCGGCTTGCGTGGCGGTGGAGGCGATGGAAGGAACGGACGCGACCATCGAGCGCGCGTGGCAGCTCATGCGGTCTTTAGAATCGGGGGACGAGGCGTCGACGCTGAGCCGCGCTCTGACGGTGGTGAAGATCGCCAAGCCGAAGCAGGATATGCGATTCGACGTTCCGGTAATTGGCGTGAAGACGATCGAGACGATGGCGCGTGCGGGAGCGAGTTGTCTGGCCGTGGATGCGGGGCGATGTTTGCTGCTGGATGGTGAGGCGACCACGCGGGCCGCGGATGAAGCGGGGATCGCTGTGTGCGCGGAATAGGCCGCGCGATTAATCTGCGCCTTGGGCGCGACGGCGGGACTTCGCGGCGGTCTTGATTCGGGTGATTCCGCCGGGCCGCTTGCGCATGTCTTTGCGCATCTCCTGGCGAGCGCGAGAGAGATCATGCGCGGTTTGGAGGTTCATCCAGAACTCAGGAGAATTCTTGAAGTGCTCCGCGAGTAAAAGGGCGGACTCAGGTGTGATGCCGCGCTTGCCCCGAACCAGTTCGTTGACGCGGTTGAGAGGGATATGGAGAGAGCGCGCAAGTTCGGTCTGAGTCAGCTGCAACGGTTCAAGAAACTCCGCGAGCAGGACTTGACCGGGATGGGTTGCGATGCGGGATTCGGGCAACATGGCGGTGACTCCTCAGTGGTAGTCGGTGCAGCGAACATCTTCACAACTGCCGTTCGCGAAATGAAAAACGATCCGGTATTGCTGGTCCACCCGGATGCTGTAGAACCCCGCCAAGTCTCCCTTCAGTTTCTCCAGCCGGTTAGCGGGAGGTATACGCAGGTCCTCAACGGATGTGCAGGCGTTCAAGAGATCGAGTTTGCGCTGTACCCGGCTCCAGAGCTCGCGCCGTATCCTGCGGGCTGCTTTGGTCTCGTTCCCGTGATAGATGTCGGCAGTCGTCGCGTCCCCGAAGCTGGAGATCACTTCGACAGTATACCCGAATACCCGTTAGTCATGTATGGTTATGGAACGGAGGCATTCTATGTCGGCAGCAGCCCGCATTGCCGATCAACTGCGCCGCGCGTCTAATGGCAAGGCTTGGCATGGCGATTCCGTGTTTCAAATTCTGAAGGGTGTCACGGCGGCGCAGGCGGCGGCGCGTCCGATCAAGTCTGGCCACACGATCTGGGAGCTGGTGCTGCATATTGCGGCGTGGGATGGCGTGGTGCTGCGGCGGTTGGGTGGGGTTGCGGTGGCTCTGTCGGCTAAGAAGAATTTTCCTCCGGTCAAGGATACGAGCGAGGCGGCGTGGCGCAAGGCGCTGGCCGAGATGCGGCTCGTTCACGAGGAACTGGTCGCGGCGGTTGCCGCTCTCCCCGATTCACGGCTTGACGAGATGGTTCCGGGCAAAGAGGGCGCGCACTACACCTTCTACTACATGCTTCATGGCGTGGTGCAGCATGAGCTGTATCATGCGGGGCAGATGGCGCTGCTGAAAAAGATGTGAAGGCTGGACAGCCGAGGGCAGCTGTCGCCACGTGGTTCTTGGGTTTGCGCTTTCCTATCTGGGGCTTTTGCTGCGACAATAGCGCGTTATTTCTTCGTTCTGGAGCACTCATCTGAGCACGGAATTTCCGATCAATGTTGCGGTGATTGGCGTGGGCGCTTTCGGGCGCAATCACGCACGCGTCTATCAGCAACTGCAGCAGGCTGGCAGCGTGCGGCTGGTGGGAGTGGTCGATCCGAATACGGCGCTGGCCGATGCGATGGCCCGCGAGTTCCGCTGTAAGGCGTTCGGCTCGGTCGAGCAGATGCTGACGACGCACGGCGAGGTGCAGGCGGCGTCGGTCGCGGTACCGACGGTTCTTCATCTGGGGATCGCGCGCGCTCTGATGGAAGCTGGGGTCGACGTGCTCATCGAAAAGCCGGTGGCAGCGACGCTCGCCGAGGCGGACGAACTGCTTCGGGTGGCTTCCGAGCACAAGCGGGTGGCGCAGGTTGGGCATCTTGAGCGTTTCAATCCGGCGGTGCGCGCTACGCTGCCGCTGATCAACCGGCCGATGTTTTTTGAAGTGCACCGGCTGAGCGTGTTCTCGCCACGGGCGCTGGATGTGGACGTGGTGCTGGATCTGATGATCCACGACCTCGATGTGGTGCTGACGTTCGTGAAGTCGGAGGTGAAGGAAATCCGGGCTGTGGGGCTGCCGATTCTCTCCGGCAAGGTGGATATTGCGAATGTGCGCATCGAGTTTGAATCGGGATGCGTGGCCAACTTTACGGCCAGCCGGGTTTCGACGGAGCGCGTTCGCAAGCTGCGTTTCTTTCAGGCGGGACAGTATATTTCGATCGATTATGAACGGCAGGATGTGCTGGTGTTCTCGGTCGGAAGTGCGGCCGGAAGTACAGCGGGAATGGCCGCCGAGCCGAGCGTGAATCCGCAGATTGCTATGTCTAAGCCTCTTATCACGGCGGAGGAGCCGCTGCTGGCGGAGATCAAGGCGTTCTTGCAGTCGGTGCGGGAGCGATCGCGTCCGGTGGTGTCGCTGGAGGACGGACGGCGAGCGCTGGAGTTGGGGCTGGCGATACTTGGGGAGATTGGGCGGCACGCGGGACGGATCGGGGTGGGGAGAAGTTAGGAATCGGAAGTCAAATTGCGGAAGAGGGGACCTCGCAGCGAATCCAGAGTCGCTGCGGCCACAGACAGCTGCCGACCCTGCGCTCGGCTTGGATGGGCGAGGACGCCCGTCTCTCTACGGGCGATTACTCAGGTACTCACTCGGGTTGCGCAAAAAATGCGACAATGGAAGCAGCGGTCGCAACTCCACAATTTACGTAACTTTACGAAGGAACTTTGCGCGTAATCTTACGCAACCCAGGAGGCTGCCCGTGTCTCTAAGCTTTATAGTCTCTGCCCGATGCCGGTTACCCAAATTCCGTCTCGCGATCCCTTGTCTCGCGACCCAGTGACCCCGCTCTCCGAGCAGCCGGAGCAGCGCGATTTATTTGAAGCGCAACACTGGGAGACGGCTTACCGCGGGTTCAACCCTGACGATGTTCCGCATCTTCTCATCCAGTTACAAGACGATCTTTCGCGGGCGCGCAAGCGCGAAGCACTGTGGCTGTCGGTAATTCTGCATTTGTTCGTCATCATTCTGTTGTGGAACAGCGAGAAGTTGATGATGATGCTGCCGCACCGGACGGTGAATCTGGCGATGCGGACGGATACGGACCGGTCAAAAGATGCGACGTTTTTGGAGCTGCCGCCCGATGCGCAGAAGCTGACGCGGCGTCCCGACGCGAAGGTGATTTCGGATAAAGACCGGATCGCGACGAGCAAGGCGCCGCAGATCAATCGCGAAGAGTTAAAGAAGATACTGGAGAGCGCGCGGCCGGGGCGGCCGGGCGCGAATGTGCAACAGCCACCGGCGGAGGGTCAGCCTCCGCAGAACCAAATTGCGCAGAATCAACCGCCGCCGCCGCCGCAGGAGAATCCGCAGCAGAGTTCGGGATTCACGCCGCCGCGGCAGAGCGATCAGACGGCGCAATTGCAGACGCCCCCGCAGAGCGCAAGACCGCAGCCGAATTTCAATACTACCGTGACCGCAGGCTCGGCGATCGAACAAGCGACCCGTGCCGCGGCCGCCAACCGCGGGCGCTACGGTGGTGGAGAATCGGGCGATTACGGGCTGAGCCGGGGCCGGGGAGGGGCGAAGGCGCTGGATCAGGCGGAAATCCTGACCGACACGATGGGCGTGGATTTTGGGCCATATCTGACGCGGATCACCCAAATCGTGCGCCAGAACTGGTATAGCCTGATGCCGCCGTCGGTATATCCGCCGATCTCGAAACAGGGCAAGCTTTCGATTGAATTCGTTATCCTGAAGGATGGCAAAACGACCGGCATGGTGGTCCACACCTCGTCGGGCGATGTGGCCCTCGACCGCGCCGCGTGGGGGAGCATTACTGCATCCACCCCGTTCCCGCCGCTGCCGAAGGAATTTCCCGGGCAAATTCTCGGCCTGCGTTTCTATTATTTTTACAACCTCGAAATCAGCAACGACTTGAAGTAACAGCGGGAAAGAAACAGCACAGTTGTATTGTGCGGGGTTACCCACGTGGAATTTGGTCTGACTGACGGTACTTCCGGGCGGGGTACTTCGGTGAGACTACTCAGGTGCGCGAATAGGCTGAATTCGCTACCATAGAGACATTGGTAGTTCGATCCGCATCCAAATAAAACTATGAAGATTCAACGATTGCTGCCGCTCTCCACTGTTTTGCCAAGTCTGGTTCTGTCCACGCTGGTTCTGGTTGTGCTCTGTTTGCCGGTTTTCGCCGAGGATGTGCCGGAGGTTCTCCGTCCACCGAAGGGGGCGCAGGTTGCCATCGTGGTTTTCGAGGATCTGCAATGTCCGCAATGCGGCCGTGTTGCGCCGCTTCTGGCGCAGGCCTCGCGGACCTATAAAATTCCACTGGTGCAGCACGATTTCCCGTTGCCGATGCACAACTGGTCGTTCGATGCGGCCGTGTTCGCGCGCTACTTCGACACGCATTCCAAGGAGACGGGGAATGCGTTTCGGGAAGCTGTTTTCGAGCACCAGCTAGAGATCAATCCGCAGAATCTGCGGGGATTCACGGACAAGTTTGCCGCCGATCACAAGATTGGTTTGCCGTTCGTGGTGGATCCCGAGGGCAAACTGGCGGGGCTGGTGAAGGCGGATAAGGAGTTGGGCGTGAGTCTGCACCTCGAGCACACACCGACGATCTGGGTGGTCAGCAATAAACGCAACGGCAAGCCGTATGTCGAGGTGACGGATACCAAGGAGCTGTATTTGTTGATCGACGCGATGAAGAAGGAGTAGGAGAAACCCCTAATAGAGACGTCTGTTTTGTCCAACACAAAAGCCCGCAACCCCGCACAGATAAACCGCAACAAGACCTAAGCGGAAACTCATTTTGTCACCCTTTCTTGAGACGTGGGAGTATGGATAAGGTTGTCGGCAGTGGGTCGAGCTGAATCTCGATGTTGCGCTGCTTTTCTGCCGGTGTGGTAAACCTGATATTTGGCTATCCAGACCATCCTCTTTCTTTTCTTCGCTGGCGCTCTCGGCGGCGCGCTAAACGCCGTCGCGGGCGGTGGCAGCTTTATCGCCTTCCCGGCGCTGATGTTCAGCGGAGTCGCTCCCATCGCGGCCAACGCCACCAATACCGTGGCGCTCTGGGTGGGAGTGACGGCCAGCACCGGCGCGTATCGCAAGCACCTCGACATTTCGCGCCGCGTCATGGTTCCGCTCGCCGTCACCAGCGTAATTGGAGGCATCGCCGGCGCTTTCCTCTTACTCCACACCCCCGCGCAAACCTTCTTGCGCGTTCTTCCCTGGCTCATGCTCGGAGCCACGCTTCTGTTTATGTTCGGCGGCCGCATGGCGCGCGGTTCCAGAGGCTCCATCGCCGCGGATGCTTCCACCTCGGCTCTGGCCGTCGCGGCACTCTTTGAGCTGATCGTTGCGGTCTACGGAGGCTACTTTGGCGGCGGTGTTGGGATTCTGAACCTGGCTATGCTGGCCGCGCTCGGCATGACCGACATTCACGCCATGAACGCCTTGAAAGTCGTGCTCGGCGGCATTATCAACGGCCTCGCGGTCATCACCTTCATCGTGGCCGGTGCGGTAGCCTGGAAGCAGGGCAGCGTCATGATCGTGGGCGCGCTCTTTGGTGGATACTTCGGCGCCCATTACGCTCAGAAGCTTCCGGGCGCATGGATACGCGGCTTCGTCATTGCGGTTGGGATGGCGATGACGGTGTACTTTTTCTGGAAGGGCTACCACTGACGACCAGCAAGGAAGGAATTGACTTCCCGTAGAGACGGGGCAAGCCCCGTCTCTACGTACGGGCGAAAGCGATTCCCTGATCCGAAACCAGCCCCTTAGGGCAGCGGCCCCGACACGTGCTCGTGCACGATCATCCACTTCCCATCCTGTTTTTCGAAGACGGCGGTCCAGCGGAATGTAGCCATCTCGCGCTTACCCGACTTCTTTGTCATATCCGACGCCACCGTTGCCGTGATCCAGTAAGCATCGCCGCTCTTGTGAATCTGCGCGTCGTCATTGACCGTGAACCTTGCGGCCTTGTAGTCTGCCAGCTCTTTGCTTACCGTGGACTCATACTCGTCCCAGCTGCCATATTTAAGCGGCGCAGTGTCGAAAAACACGTGCGGGCCCTGCGCGTAGAATTGTTTCTGTCCCGCCGCATCGAGCGTTGCCCAGCCATCCCAAATCTTCTGCAGGTAGGCCTTATCGACCGCCCCGGCCGCAGCCGGGACTTTCTTCCCCTTTTGCGCAAAACCTATTTGCGTAAGAGCGGGGATCGTCATGCAAACCGCCAAAGCCAGCACAGCCATTCGTTTCGCCATTGGTCTCCTCCAAACGGTGGAGCATTTTCGCATGCGCGGCGCCGGTGCGCCAAACTGAAAAGGAAAGCCTGGTAGAGAAAGCGGATTGCCCCCTCGGCAAAGGGAGACGGGGGCGGGCCCCGTCTCTACGGAGGAGCGGTCAAAGTTGGGGGCCTGACTTTCGTAACCTGCCCTACGGCGGCCGTCTGGTGCAAAATTGATGGAGAATGTCCTCCGCCACCATCATGCAAAAAGGGAAACGGGGCTCGCGCGTCAAGCTCGGCGGCTCCATCCTGGCCCTGGTGCTGCTCGAAAACGGACGTCAGATCCGCGGCCGCATGAGTCAGCTCTCCATCAACGGTGGCCTGGTGTCGCTGGAAAATCCGCTCGACGAGGGCATCCGGGTGACGGTCCTGTTCCACCTCGGCTGCACCAGCGTCCGCGGTAGCGCGCAAATGCTGTTTCCCATGTGGGCGACCAAAGGTTGCCTCCAGCCTTTCCGGTTTTTGGAATTGGCCGAGGCCAGCCGCACCAGTCTCAACCGGGAACTGGAAAACATGGTTCGAGCCGGCGCGTCTCAGGAAGAAGAACAGGAAGCCGAGTAGGCGTTCACTTTCCCGCTGCTGCCAAAATCTGCTTCAAAGAATATTTCCTCAACTCGCCAATCTGCTTCAGCGTGATATCCGGCTGCGGATACCGCGCCACCAGCGCCGCATCCAGCGCGTAGTGTCCCTGGCGCGGAAACACCGTCGTCACCCGCTCGCCCCAATGTTTCTTGATCGCCGCCAAAATACGCACCTTGTCGTCCACCATCACGTAGTGCACCGCCGGATATTTCGCTTCCACGTCGTCCAGTTCCAGTTCCTTATGGATATAGATCAAGACGTGCCCTTCGAACACCTCCTCGAGGCCCGACCGGTCCACCTTGCGCGGCTGAAAAACGACATCGCCGTCGCTCAAGATCACAGCTCGCCCCAACCGCCGCGCGTACCGCACCGCGTCCAGCGACTCCGGAAACAGCCGATTGGCAAAGGGATAATTGATCATGAAGTGCGACACCGCCAGCAGCTTCGGTTCGCGCGGCCGCTCGACGCGATAACGTTGCAGCGCGCCCAAATAGTCCGCGTACCCGAGTTCCGTACGCAACTGCTCGAAGATTTCCCAATAGCGCTCGGCGCTACCCTCGCCCACTTTATTTTTGAGGTACCGCTTCAGATCTTCCGTCACGCGATCGTTGTCGAGCAGCGTATTGTCCACATCGAAAAAAAATACGGTACTCGGGTTGGCTTCAGCGCGATTCACATGATCTCCAGAATACTGATCTCCAAAATACTGATCTCCAAAATTGAAGCGTGGCCTTATCATGCCAGAAAATCACCGCCCGACGTAGCAGCACACCGCAGGGGAGATTCCCCCGCTTTTTTGTATTTGAGCCTTCCCGCGCCACGAAAGAGCAGCAAATCCGCGCCCGCCACGAAGGGCTTGTACAGGTCCCCGCCCTTGTAGTACAAAGGCGTCGTCCAACGATTGATGAATCATCCGAAGGCGGAATATTGTGACTCTGCCTCATAAACCGGGCGAATCTGTTTTCGCCCTCCCAGGAGCCGCTTTTCGTGGAACACATTGATCCCGCCGTGGTCTATCGCTTCGACACACGCTCCAGTCGCCCCTGTGAATTCTGCCGGGAGTTCGACCCCCAATTTCCGCAGCGCCGCCCGCTCGATCAGATGGTGGCGAGCAGCCGCAAAGCCATTGCTTCCGCGCATTTGACCGAGGACGGATATGTCCACCACCGAATGCTCGAACTACGCCGGCTCACGTCTCGCGCGCCACTCACCGCGGCCTAGCCGGTGGACGTCGGCCGCAACGCGAAATTTTTCACGCAACTTTCGCGGCGGCTGCGAGTTCTAATTAGTAAAGCTCCAAAGTGGTGTACCCTTAGGCGGGGGAGGCTTACCATGCTGGCCCATGCGCGATCCTGTTTCCTGCTGTCCTTCTTGGTGGCATTCTCCGTTGCTGCCTGTTTGCCCGTTCAAGCTCAGATTAACGGTGTCCCCGCTTCGGTCACTTCATACGGTTTCGGCGGAAGCAACAACCCCAATCCCGGTGTCCGTGCCGGCATAACGTCTCTCGGGCCAAACGGTTACGGCAGCAGCCGGCCGGTTTTTGGAGACTGCTGCGCTAGTTTTTTCTTGCCGGCAAATCCAAACCCTCCGCTGTTCTCCGGACGCCGCCACCGCCACGACGATCACCCCTTTTTCCCCGTCGGCATCAGCGAGCCTGTCTACATTCCGTACGCTGTTCCCTACGCCGTGGAAGCTGACGACGATACACCTGACGTCGACTATGTTCGCGCTCCTCGCCAGCGGAACCCGGACACTGCCACCAAACGCACTGCGGACCGCGATTCGGCTCCGAAGCCTGAGACTTCCGGCAAACCGACTTCCGGTGAACCGGAAGAGCCCGTAGCCGCGCAGCCCGCGACTGTTCTTGTCTTCAAAGACGGCCACCAGTCCGACGTGCTCAACTACGCGATTGTGGGCGACACACTCTTTGATTTCGGCGCAGGCCGCACCCGTAAAGTCCTGCTCGCCGACCTCGATCTCCCCGCCACCCGCAAAGCCAACGACGACCATGGCGTAGACTTCCAGATCCCGGATGGCACTACCCGGCGGTAGAGGCACTCGGGACGTGCCGAACGCGGCTTGCGGCCGGGCTTCGATCCGCTGGACCAACCGGGGCGGCGTCTCTACGCAGTCGTGTCTCCCGTGATCCGGTACATTCCGCCGCGCATTTCCCGCTTGACACAGCCTTGCCGTCACATGGATACTTATGCATTCGAGTGCATTTTTATTCATGTCAAAAACGGCGCGCCACAAAGCGATCCTCGACCTGCTCGACGACGGTCCCGTCGAAAGCCAGGACTCGCTCCAGCACCGGCTTGAGCGCAAAGGCTTCGACGTGGGCCAAGCGACCCTCTCCCGCGACATCCACGAACTGAAACTGGTGAAAGGCCCCGAGGGCTATCGGCGCGCTGGCGAGAGCCTCGGCGCGGATAGCGTTTTGCCCTCGGTAATGCATCTCGCTCGCCAGTTTGTGGTCGAAATCCGGCAGGCCCAGAACCTGCTGGTGGTGAAGACCACGGTCGGCAGCGCGCAACCCGTCGCTGCGGCCCTCGACGCCTCGCACTGGCCCGAGGTGGTCGGCACGCTCGCCGGCGACGACACCGTGCTGGTCATCGCTACCGACAGGACGAAAGCGCAGGCGCTCGTTCGACGGATTCGCGAGCTGTCCTAAGCGGTTTTCGAACCGCGATTCGAATTTTCCCGGAAATGGAGCGTTAACAAAGTAAATGAGAACCGAGCCAATGACATTGACGAACCTGCCCACGATGAAGATGCACCCGCCGGGCCTGCTGGCGGAACCGGTCGCGCCGCGCGATCTCGTCTCCATCCATGACCTTGCTCCCGCCGAAATCCTCTCGCTCTTTGACCTCACCTCCATGCTCAAGCAGCGGCCTGCGGACTTCCGCGGCGTTCTCGCCGGCAAGCAGATGGTCATGTTCTTCGAGAAGCCCTCGCTGCGCACCCGCCTCACGTTCGAAGCCGGCATGGACAGCATGGGCGGCAGCACATTCTTCGTCGACCAGACGGCCAGCCGCCTCAACGCCCGCGAGTCTCTCTACGACATCGCCCACAACCTCGAGCGTTGGATCGACATCATCGTGCTGCGCACCTTCAGCCATGCCGTCGTTGAAGAGATGGCCACCTACGCGGATGTTCCGGTCATCAACGCGCTCAGCGAACTCGAGCATCCCTGCCAGGCGCTCGCCGACTTCTTCACCCTGCAGGAGCATTTCGGCGATCTCAAGAAAATTCATTTCGCCTACGTTGGCGATGGCAACAATATGGCGCACTCGCTTCTTCTCGCGGGTGCCTCGGTGGGCGCGAAGGTTTCGATTGCGACCCCGGAGCGCTACGGACTCAATCCCGTCATCGTAACTATGGCCGAGGCCATTGCGGACCACACCAAAGCTTCGCTGCGCATCCTGACCGACCCGCGCAAAGCGGTTGCCGGAGCCGATGCCGTCTACACCGATGCCTGGGCGAGCATGGGACACGAACAGGAAGCGACGGAACGTGCCGCCACTTTCGCTCCCTACCAGGTCAACGCCGCACTCATGCAACTCGCCAAGCCCAACGCACTATTCATGCACTGCCTGCCCGCGCATCGCGGTTGCGAGGTGACCGACCAGGTCATCGACTCGCTGCAATCAGTTGTCTTCGATCAGGCGGAAAATCGCCTGCACATTCAGAAAGCCATTCTCGTATGGTTGTTGGGCGGCGGCGTGGGCCGCTTCCCGGCCAGGAGCGCGCATGCCCATGCCTAAGACGCCAGAAAAAATTGTTCTCGCCTACTCCGGTGGGCTCGATACCTCCATCATCATTCCATGGCTCAAGGAGAATTATTCCTACGATGTGATCGCCATGGTCGCCGACGTAGGTCAGGGTGACGACGTCGAGGCCGTCGTTGAAAAGGCCTACAAGACTGGAGCCAGCAAGGTAGTGGTCGAGGATTTGCGCGAAGAGTTCCTTACCGGCTACGTCTGGCCCGCGCTGAAAGCGGGCGCCGTGTACGAGAACAAGTATCTGCTCGGCACCTCGCTCGCCCGCCCCGTGATCGCGAAACATCAGGTCGAAGTCGCGCTGCGCGAAGGAGCCTCGGCTGTCAGCCACGGATGCACCGGCAAAGGCAACGACCAAGTCCGCTTCGAGATGGCTTACCAGGCGCTCGCTCCCGAACTGAAGGTCGTGGCGCCGTGGCGCGAGTGGGATCTCAAGTCGCGCGAAGATTGCCTCGACTACGCCGAAAAGCGCGGCATTCCCGTGACCGCGAGCCGCGAGAAGATCCACAGCCGCGATCGCAATCTCTGGCACCTCAGCCACGAAGGCGGAGAGCTGGAAGACGCCGCCAACGCACCCTTCGCGAGCACATGGCAGATGACGAAGTCGCCGCAAGAAGCTCCCGACCAGGATGAACAAGTCGAAGTTGGATTCGAAAAAGGCGTCCCTGTCTCGGTGAACGGGATGAATCTCGATCCCGTATCGCTTGTCGAACTTCTGAACGAAATCGGCGGACGCAACGCCGTAGGACGCATCGATCTGGTCGAGAACCGCTTTGTCGGCATCAAGTCGCGCGGCTGCTATGAAACTCCCGGAGGCACGCTGCTGCTAGCCGCCCATGGAGAACTAGAAGCTCTGTGCCTCGATCGCGATCTGCTGCACTTCAAGCAGCACGTCGCGCTTAAGTACGCCGAGCTGGTCTACTTCGGGCTGTGGTTCACGCCGCTGCGCGAAGCGCTCGACGCCTTCGTCGAAACCACGCAACAGAATCTGACCGGCGCGGTCACGCTGTCGCTCTACAAGGGCAACGTCAGCATCGTCAGCCGGAAGTCGGATTACTCGCTCTACCGCACCGACCTCTCCTCATTCACCATGGACGCAAGTTATGATCAGAAAGACGCGGAGGGCTTCATACGGATCCTGGGATTGCCCTCGCGTTGCCGCGCCCAGACGCGGGCGAAAGTAAAGTTAGAGGTCGCGCAATGAAAATGTGGTCCGGCCGCTTCCGGCAGCCGCTTGACCCCGAATTTGAAAAATGGCAGCGGTCGTTTCCCTACGATCAGCGGCTGCTGCCCTTCGAACTCGCCGCCAGCCGCGCCCACGCCAACGCTCTCGCACACGCCGGAGTTCTCTCCCCCGAAGAGCTTTCCGCAATCGTGAAAGGACTGGGAGAAATCGGCCACCGCGCCGAATCGTCGCCCGGATTTCTCAACGATCCGGAAGCCGAAGACGTTCACCACTTTGTTGAAAAGCAACTCGCAGCGCTGATCGGCGCTACCGGCTACAAGTTGCATACCGGCCGCAGCCGCAACGAACAGATTGCGACCGACCTCCGGATCTTCGTGCGCCAAAGCATCGACAACCTGCAAAACCTGATGGCTGACTGGATCGAGGCGATCCTAACGCGCACCGAGGCAGCGGGCATCGCAGCCATGCCTGCGTACACGCACCTGCAGCCGGCAGAACCCGTCTTGATAGCACATTGGCTGCTGGCCTATGTGGAAATGTCCCTCCGCGATGCCTCGCGCCTCGCCGACTGCCGCAAGCGCGCTAACCTATGCCCGCTGGGATCGGGCGCCGTGGCTGGAGCGACGCTCACACTCAATCGTCAAGCTATGGCCGCGGAGCTGGGCTTCGATGGCCCGACGGCGAACAGCATCGACGCCACAAGCGACCGCGATTTTGTCATTGAATTCGTTGATGCGCTCTCGCTGCTCGCGCTCCACCTCAGCCGTTGGGCTGAAGAGATGATCTTGTTCTCCACTCCCGCTTACGGCTTCGTCGAGTTGCCCGAGGCTTACTCCACCGGCAGCAGCGCCATGCCGCAGAAAAAAAATCCCGATTTGCTGGAACTGGTGCGTGGCAAAGCGGCACGCGTCATGGGATGCGCCACCACGCTACAAACTTTGTTCAAGGGCCTGCCGCTCGCCTACAACAAAGACTTGCAGGAAACGCAGGAGCCTGTGTTCAACGCCTCCGACACCCTCATCGGCATGTTGCCGCTTGTGACCGGATTTATGAACACTGTCGAATTCAACGACGCCAGGATGAATCAGGCGGCGCAATCGGGCTTCATGAACGCCTGGGCCGCCGCCGCATATCTCGTCGAACGCGGAGTGCCCTCGCGACTCGCTCACGAAGCAGTTGGCAAAGCCGTGCAGCTCGCCGTAGAGCGCGGATGCGATTTGCAAAAACTTCCGCTCGCCGACCTGCAAGCGATCCACGCCAGCTTTGACGCAGCCTTCCACTCGTGCCTCGGACTTCCCGCAGTGCTCGCACTGCACGACGTGCCCGGAGGCACCGCGCCCCGGCACGTCAAGCGCGCGCTGCAGAATGCCCGGGAGCGAGCTGCCGCTTTGCGGTCGCAGGAACATCTCGCGACCCGCTAGTCACAGAGCGTCTCTGATTTTGCCGAGTTCTCCTCGGCATGCCTGAGCAGTATTGACCAGACTCTAGAGCGCCCAGAGTAGAGAGTGATGTTAGCGGGATTCTACGATGTGGGTCTCGCGCTAAAAAGGAGACCAAATGCACCGTGGATACCGATTTCTCAGCACACTTTTTCTGACTGCCGCCCTTGCCGCACCTGTTGCAATGATGGCCGCTGCCAGCCCGCAAGAAAACAGGGAACAAGAAAACAGGCAGGGCGAGAACAACAAGCGCTACTACGACAAGCACCACAAGGACTATCACAACTGGGACGGCAATGAAGACCACGCGTACCAGCGCTACCAGACCGAGCACCACCAGAAGCGTGCTTTCGTTCAGTTGAGCACCCGGCAGCAGACCGTGTACTGGAATTGGCGCCACAATAATCCAGACAACAGATAACGAATCGCAGCGTGCCCCAGGTCTCGCGGTTTTGTTCGAGACCTGGGAGCATCCACCGTCGAATCTGCAGCGTCGACCCGCTAAAGCCGTCCTTCCAAGTACACATCCTGAATGCGGGGCTGAAAGCCCTGCTCCACTCAGAGCCTCCCTGCGACCCTGAGCAACTGTCTGTTACTCCGTGGGTATTAACCAGTTAGTATAGTGGTTACGCCCTCCCCCGGTCTTTTGTGTCCAGTCCCATGACATGCTTTACAGTTTGTCCCGACACATCCTTTACAGATTCTGGTTTTTGCGGGCGTGGGCTTGGATTGGTGCGCTCTCGAATGCCAATTCGTGTTTCGATCTTCATGGTGGTTGCTGGCTCACTGCGGACGCCAGGTCATTTCCACGCGTACCGGCATTTCGTTCTTGATAGGCATGGTCAAGAGCGAGGGTGGATCGATCTTAAAATCGGTTAGCGTCGCCGGAATCGTTCCCGAAATCCGCGTCTCGTTGCCATGCGTCACCAGTTGAAAAGGAACCTGCTTGTACTGGGCAGTATGGCCAGCGAATTGGACTTCCAGATCGGCATGGATGGTTACCGATGTGGATACAGCTTCGGGCAGGCGGGTGCGCACCGTGACCATGGGGAACTCCGCGCCGCGCGTTACCTGGAGCATGTGCAGGTCGCGGTTGCTGTCTCCCGAATCAAAGGACTTCACGGGTACCGCCATCAGAAAATCGCATTGTCCCTCGTGACACACGCCCTTGCCGCGGGCGGCATGGCTGACGCCGTCAGTCTGGTGCAAAGGGTGAGAGACGTGATACGTGAGAGTCGATTGTTCAAGAACCCATTGACTATCCGCCGCCGGGGCAAGCCGCGGAAGCGCCAGAAACAAGACGGCGGTAAGGATTTTCGCATTCATAAAAGGCTCAGAATTTCAGCGACACGGACAAAAGGGCGGCCCCAAACGCTCCCGCCGTCACGATGGCGACCGGCCCGTGCGCGGCCGCGATCCCATGGACCTTTTGACCATTGTTTTTTTGAGAGTACGCCATGGCCCCCAGGATGGGTGTGAGGATCATGCCCGGCCCATGAATCCATGCCATGGCCTTGTGGAAACGGATGGGCCCACGGGTCGTGGTTCCGGGAACTCGCGGCGCCCGGATGGCGAAGTACGCGCTTGTAAAATAGAGGTCGGACGAAACTGCGCCCAGAACCATGTGCACATTACGGTCGGTGTTGCTCGTGTTCTTCCCACCCGCATTCATGGAGGTGGCAACGGTGGCGATTAAGGGAATCGCCGCGAGCAATCCCAGCCGTTGATGGATTTTCAGCATGTGCGTCCGTTTATCAAGCAACGCCTGTTCCTTGGCGTTTCCCTGGGCTTGCTCCGCAGGGAAGCCCAAGTCCTGAAGCGAAGGTGCTGTCTTGCTGCTGGAAGGGGCATTCGGCAGGTTGTCAGTGGGGGTTTGGGGTTGCGCCTCGGGTGCAGCCAAAGCAACGTCCATGGTTAGCGTGGCCCCGCCCGTTAGTGTCGCCTTGGCTACTTTTGTGCCGAGCCCATCCGCCGAGATGGAAACCTCGTAATCCCCTGGCGGGAGGCTGGGCAGGTTGTAGAGCCCGGCGGCATTGGTTTCAGTGGCCGTCGATTGGCCGGTGCTCAAATTCTTGACGGAGACTTTGGCGTTGGGCACCACTGCTCCTGAAGGGCCTGTGACGGTGCCCGACAGCGTGGCGTCGGCTATCTGGGCCAGCAATGGCCCAGGGATCAACAGCGGGAGCAATAAAACTCCCACACTCAGGATTAGCTGCGCGCCTCTCGCTTTCATTGTCCTTATTCTCCCCTCGAGACCGATGGCCCGGTTTGGTGGATATATTACTCTTAAAGATGCTGCGCCCAGCGCTCGAAGATGTATCGATGGGACAATGTGCACACTTTTTGCGCGTTGCCGACCACGGCGCTATGGGCGCGAGCCTTCTTCGGCCCGCTATGCATCTAACAGCAAGAGCTTCTTAACGGAGTATTGACCCTGATTCTGACTCGAGTTCTTTTCTTCGCGCTGTTTCTTTTGGCGGTCTACGCTGTCCAGCGATTCTGGTTTATGCGGGCATGGACGTGGATCGCCGCGTTCTCGAATGCCAGCTGGCGTTTCGGTCTGCACGCCGGACTGATCGCGCTCGCCGCTGCACTGCTTGCGACGCTTCTTGATCCGCTGCTTGGCCACGGGATCTCGCGCCTCAGCTTGGGCAGTTTGAACCTCGGCAAAACTTTCACCACGGTTGCCCGCTTGTGGATGGTCGCTTCATTCTTCGGATTCCTGGCGGTCGAATCGGTGGGAGCGATTGAGTGGGTCACTAACGTTGCGGCTCGGCTTCTGCCTCATTCTGGAGCGGTCGCGGGTGGGTTCAGTCCCTCACGACGGACTTTCTTTCAGTACGCTGCTGTTCTTGCTGGAGGCTTTCCATTTCTCGCCGCTACCTATGGATTCGCGGCAGGGCGACTGCGCTATACGATCGAGCGCGTCGATGTACCCGTCGCCAATCTTCCGCCGGAACTGGACGGGCTGCGCATTGCTCAGCTCAGCGACATACACATTGGCGACTACATGCCGCCGCACGAGATTGCTCGCGCCGTTGACATGGCCAATGAGCTGCAGCCTGACATTTCTTTTGTTACGGGAGACTTTGTCTCGAGCGAGGGCGACCCGCTGGACGCCTGCATTACCGAGTTGAGCCGGCTGCGCGCTCCGCTTGGCGTCTGGGGATGCAATGGCAACCACGAGATTTATGCGGGAGTGGAAGATGAGGCGGAGCGGCTTTTCCGCGAAAAGGGAATGCGGCTGCTGCGCGCCTCGAATTCAGTGGTTGAGCATAACGGAGGGCGCTTCAATCTGCTGGGCGTTGACTACCAGCGCGACCACATGACGAGCGGCGAGCGCATCGGACCAATGTTGCAGGAGGTCGAGTCGCTGATTCGTCGCGACATGCCGAACGTCTTGCTCTCTCATAACCCGAATTCGTTTCGCCGCGCCGCCGAGCTCGGTATCGAACTCAGCCTTGCCGGGCACACGCATGGCGGGCAGGTAAAGTTTGAGATCGTGGATCACAGCGTCAGCCCGGCTCGCTTGATCACGCCGTTCGTTGCCGGACTTTATCACCTGCCGATGAACGGCAATGCTGGCGCAGTGCCCGAGATTAAGACCAACGGCTTACAGAAAGCTGCTCTCTACGTGAACCGCGGCCTCGGAACTTTCGGCTTCCCGGTGCGGCTCGGCGTCCCGCCAGAGATCACGCTGCTGACGCTACGCAGAGCCTGAAAAGCCAAAGATCGCCTGCCCCAAAAACCCCACGTGCGTGCTATAATTCATAGGCAACGCCAGCCAGATAAGCACCTGTAGATGCAAGAGTTTAGGGACATTTTCCGTTAGACAGAGCTGGGGCATTGCCCCGCTGGACAGCCGCGGGCGGCTGTCCCTACGTGAGTGCTGGCGCAGCAGGCTTTTACTGAGAACCGAGAACTGAACTTCATGGCTGACGATCAGAATCCTGAGCTTCCCTTAACTCCTCCTCCTGGAGGCGACGGACAACCTCCGGCGGGTCCGGGCGCCCTCAACATGCAGCCCGTCAATATCGAAGACGAGATGAAGCGGTCGTATCTCGACTATTCGTTGTCGGTGATCATCGGCCGCGCGCTGCCCGACGTCCGCGACGGATTGAAGCCGGTGCACCGCCGCATTCTTTACACCATGCAGCAGATGGGGCTGGCTCCGGGACGCGCTACGCGTAAGTGCGCCCGCATCGTCGGTGAAGTCATGGGCAAGTACCATCCGCACGGGAACCTCGCCGTTTATGACGCGCTGGTGCGTCTGGCGCAGCCGTTCGCCATGCGCGCGCCGCTGGTCGATGGTCAGGGCAACTTCGGCTCGGTCGATGGCGATCCTCCGGCGGCGGATCGTTACACCGAAGCGCGTTTGACGCGCGTCTCCACCGCTTTGCTCGAAGATCTCGACAAGGAAGCGGTCGATTTTTATCCGAACTATGACGGGACGGAAACGCAGCCTGCGGTTCTTCCCGCACGTTATCCCAACTTGCTGGTCAATGGCTCTGACGGAATTGCCGTGGGCATGGCCACCAAGATTCCGCCGCACAACCTGACTGAGATTGTCGATGCCACGATCACGCTGGTGAATAATCCCACCGCGCAGTTGCCGGAAATTCTGAAATTCGTGCAGGGACCGGACTTTCCGACGGCGGCCATCATTCACGGGCGCGCTGGAATTTTTGAGGCTTACCGAACCGGCCGCGGACGTTTCATGATGCGGGCGCGGGCCGCCATCGAGAACGTCACCAAAGACAAGCAGGCGATCATTGTCACCGAGATTCCTTATCAGGTGAATAAGGCGCGGCTGATCGAGCGCATCGCCGACCTCGTCAACCAGAAGACTATTGACGATATCTCGGATATTCGCGACGAAAGCGATCGCGACGGGATGCGCATCGTGATCGAACTCAAGCGCGCAGCCGAACCTCAGATCGTGCTGAACCAGCTCTTCAAGCACACTTCCATGCAGGAAGGCTTCAGCATGATTCTGCTGGCCGTGGTCAATGGGCAGCCAAAGGAAATGGGGCTGATCCAGGCGATCAAACACTTCATCGATCACCGTGTCGATGTGGTGCGGCGGCGCACTTCGTATCTGCTCAACAAGGCGAAGGACCGCGAGCACATTCTGGAAGGCTACCTGACCGCGCTCGATCATCTCGATAACGTGATCGTCATCATTCGCGGCAGTGCGAATCGCGGTGATGCTCGAGAAAATTTGGTCGCTTATTTCGGCGGCAAGAAAATTGACATCAACACTACGGGACGCGCTCCGAAGCTCGAGGCCGACAAGCCGTTTACCGCGAAACAGGCCGATGCCATCCTTGAACTGCAACTGCATCGCTTGACCAAGCTCTCGATCGACGAAATTTCGAACGAGTTGAAGCAGGTGCGCGAGGCTATCGCCGAATTCGAATCGATTCTTGCTTCCGAGAAGAAGCTGCGCAACGTGATCATCAAGGAACTCGAAGAGGTCAAGAAGCTCTACGGCGACGCGCGCCGCACAGTCATCGAAGACGAAGCCGCGGAAATCATGCTGGAAGACCTGATCGCCGACGAGCAGGTCGCGGTCACGGTCAGCCATTCCGGTTACATGAAGCGGACGCCTATTTCTACCTACCGTATGCAGCGGCGCGGCGGCACCGGGCGCACCGGCATGAAGACACGCGATGAGGATTTCGTCGAGCATCTGTTCATCGCCTCCACTCACGCCTTCATCCTGATCTTCACCAACACCGGACGCGTGTACTGGCTCAAGGTGTATGAGATTCCTGACATCGCCGCGGCCGGCAAAGGGAAGCACGTCGGCAACCTGGTGGGCCTGCAGCCGGGTGAAACCGTGCGCACTATGCTCGCCGTGCGCGACCTGGAAGAAGAAGGCAGATACGTTTTTTTTGCCACGCACAACGGCACGGTGAAGAAGACTGCGGTGAAAGACTTCTCGCATGTTATGCAGCGTGGCATCATCGCCATCAATATCGAACAAGGCGACGAACTGGTCGCGGCCTCGCTGACCGACGGCAACCAGATCGTCTTCCTCGCTTCGCACGACGGGCAAGCGATTCGCTTCGACGAGAACGACGTGCGCTCGATGGGACGCAACGCCACCGGCGTGCGCGGCATGAACCTCGGCGAGAAGGATTACATCGTCGGCATGGCCACCACGCTCAAGCCGGAGGCGAAAGCGGTGGTGAAAGAAGGCGAGGTCGCTCCCGAAATCGCGGACTTGATCCCGGAAAAAGGCTCGCTGATTCTATCCGTCACTGAGAACGGCTACGGCAAGCGGACTCCAGCCGACGAGTATCGCCTCACCAATCGCGGCGGCAAAGGCGTTATCAACGTCAAGACCACGGAACGCAATGGCAAAGTCGTCGGCATCTCGCAGGTGAGTGAGAAATCCGAGGTGATGCTGATCAGCCAATATGGCAAGATCATCCGCATCGAGTCGAAGTTCATTCGCGAATCGGGACGCTCGGCGCAGGGTGTGCGACTGCTGAACGTGGAGCCGGGAGATCGGGTCGCGGCTGCGGTGGTAATCCCGCCGGAAGAGCCGAATGGGAATGGGTCGCTGCTCCAGTAAGCTCGCGTAGGGGCGGACGCCTTCGTCCGCCCCGAGCTCTTCGCCTACGGTTACGCGGATATTCTCTGATCGCTATCTAACCCGCGAACACCCCTGTTTCGTTTTCACCCAAGCGATTTATGCGCTTTACTTACACATTACGATGTGTAATTCTTTACACATGGCAACCAACCTCGCATTGGACGACCAACTCATCGAGGATGCCCGCCGCGCCGGAAGTCACAAGTCCAAGAAGGAGGCGGTCACCGCCGCTCTGGAGGAATACGTCCGCAAGCGCCAGCAGATGCGCATCCTGGAAGCCTTCGGTACTTTCCCGGCTGATTCTAACTCGGTTGACCCCGCCTACGACTACAAGAGCGAACGGCAGCGGAATGTCGGTCGCGCTCCCAGTGGAAATTCGCGTCGCCGTCCATGATGGTGCTGGTGGATACGCCCGTGTGGTCGCTGGCCCTGCAGCGCAAGCCCGGGCAACTCAGCCCCAGGGAGCGACAGCTCACCGACACCCTCGCCGAGTTGGTTCGCGAGGGACGGGTGCAGTTGCTGGGGCCAGTCCGCCAGGAACTGCTTTCCGGCATTCGCGAGGAAGCCCAGTTTCGCAAACTCCGCGACTACCTGCGGGCCTTCCCTGAACACCCGCTCGAAGCCGAGGACTACGAAGAAGCCGCCCACATGAACAATCGCTGCCGCACCCACGGCATCGCCGGATCGGCCATAGATTTCCTGATCTGCGCCGCCGCCCACCGCTGCAACTGGATGATTCTCACCACCGATCGTGATTTCCAGAACTACGCGTCAGTGCTGCCCCTGCGCCTGTACTCAGCCTCGGCCAGCGGCTAGCCTAAGAGCCGAATGGCAATCTGATTCAGTAAGATCGAAGCAAACCACCGCCGGCACCCGCACTGAGTCGTTCTCCGGGGCACCCTATCTTCCGAAGGTGGGTCCGCATGTCGCACGAAGTAACTCGCAATGCACTTTTTCGCGGTCTGGAAGTGCACGGTGTGCTGGAAAATAATCGGAAAGGAGCGAGCGATTTAGCTCATCTGGGTAATTTTTTCGCTAGCCAGCAGTCGAAGAGAGCAGCGCTTCTTCAAGGGTTACGGGCTAAGCTAGGTGTGAAGGAGGAGACCAAACGCCGCAAGATAGCGCTTGACCCTCTCGATCCATCCATATTCGACAATTAGATATCCTGATGTGCGCTTTTTCCCCGCATTACCCCAGTTACTCCCAAATCCTCCCACTTTCCATTACTGTTAACGGTAGTGATACTGCCTCCCCCCGTGTGTGCCCGCGCGGTTGCAGACTCTTTGTGAGCGAGCGTTTGTGCACGATATCGCGAAACCTGAACCCGCGTACCAGGAACTTCTGAGCCGGCCGATTCGCGAGCTGGGGCTTACGCTTGCTGGTTCGCCGGTGGAGCGCTTCGTCGAACAACTCTATCGCGAGCTCGATGCCAAGGGGCTGAGTAAATTTCGTCCGGCTTGTTACTTGACCGACGAGTGGGGATGCCCGTCGGGCGAGCCGATCATTGGGATTCCGTTTTACCTGGCGAATGCGGCGCTGGCGCAACTGGAAAAAGAAACGCATGACCTCGAAGACGCGAGAGAAATCATGATGTACCTTCGCCATGAAGCGGGACACGCGTTTACTTATGCGTACAAGGTGCACAACAAGCCGGAGTGGAAGCAGATTTTCGGGCCGTTTCGGCGTCCGTATCGCGACAACTACCGGCCCGCGCCGTTTTCCCGCGACTATGTGCGGCATCTGCCGGGATGGTATGCGCAGAAACATCCGGACGAGGATTTTGCCGAGACTTTTGCAGTATGGCTGACGCCGCGCTCGAATTGGCGCAAGCGCTATCGCGGCTGGGGTGCGATGGAGAAATTACTCTACCTGAACCGGCTGGCGCGCAAATTGGGGAAGAGCGACCCGGTACGGCGGCGCGGACGGAGCGACCTTACGGTCGATGAGATGGAAACTACGGTGGCGGAGTTCTACCACTTGCAGCAAGCGGCGCGGGATGAAGTTGCGGTCACCGAGCTTACGCCGGATACGGACTTGCGCGACATCTTTCCCGTATCCAAACGGCGGAAAACGGCGGTGCCGGCGCACGAATTTCTGCATCAGCATCGCAAAGCGGTGATCGACAAGGTTGCGCAGTGGACGGGCGCGCAGCGTCCGCTGATCAAGACTTTGGTGGATGCGATTGAAAAACGCGCCGGGGAACTCGACTTGCGCGCCGACAAAACGCGCAGCGCAGAACATCTGGCGGAAGTCACGGCCTATGTCACCGCGCTGGTGATGACCTATGTGACGAAAGGAAAGTTTATTCAACCATAAAGAATATGGAGCAACGGGCGTCTCGCCCGTCCGGCAGCATCGGGGCCGGGCGGGGACGCCCAGCGCCCCACCGTAAGCTGAGGAGACATGATGATCGGAGCAAAACTTAAGATCGCGCTGCTGTATGACGTGTGGAACGAAGATCCGGTCGCGGCGGCGGCGAAGGAAGAGGCGGTCCCCGCGCGCAAGCCTCGCAAGAAAGTGAAGAAGGTAAAAAAAGAGAAGACCGACCGCGAGGAGATCTTCGAAGCGCTGCAAAAGCTGGGACACGAACCTTCCTATTTCGAGGTGGATGGGCGCCCAGCGTCGCTACACGGGCTCTCCCGCTGCGATGCCGACCTCATTTTCAACCTGACCGAGTCTTTCGACGGCGATGACACCAAGGAAATGAACGTGGTCGCGTACATCGATCTACTGGGAATGCGCTACACCGGCGCGGGTCCGCACGCCATTATTCTCGCCCAGGACAAAGCGATCGCCAAGAAGATCTTCGCATTTCACGGTATCAAGACTCCGTTCTTTGCGACTGCCTATCGCGGGCGTATTGAACATGCCCACGACATTTCTTTTCCGCTCATTGTCAAACCGTCGTGGGAGGATGGATCGATCGGCATCGATGCCGGCTCCGTCGTAAAGAACATCAAGGAGATGATGGAGCGTGTCGAGTACATCCAGGATGAATTCGACTCGCCAGCATTGATTGAGGAATACATCGAAGGGCGCGAGATTTATGCTGGAATTCTGGGCAGCTACGAACGGGCCCAGGTTTTGCCGCTGATAGAGCTCGACCTGTCGCGCTTGCCGGAAGGCACGCCAAAAATCGCCAGCTACGATGTGAAGTTTGAGAAGAACACTGAAGCATACAAGCTGACCAAGTCGGCAATCGCAGAAAATCTGGATGAAGACACGGTGAAGCGTTTGTCCGATACGGCGCTGGCCGCTTACCGCGCGCTCAAGCTGCGGGACTATGGGCGCATCGACATGCGACTGGCTCCGAACGGCGACGTCTATGTGATCGAAGCGAATCCGAATCCGTGGCTGGCTAGCCGGCAGGAATTCGCCATGGCCGCGAAGGCCTCAGGACTCTCTTACACGGAAATGATCGAAGCTATTATCGATCTGGCGATGAGCCGCTACCTGAATGCCAACCTCACGAATGCGGCGGCGATGCTCTAGAACTTCGACAAGAGCAAGAAAGAAGCCGCCGGGCTGAACCTCGGCGGCCTTCGCCAAAAGCCGTGCCTCTTGGACCTAGAATTTGTTCCAAAGGTACTGGTTATAGACGTCGTGGTGGTACTGCACTTCGGGCGCTTTCACGAACGTGCCCAGCAGGCGCGCGCAGCGATCAGCCGAGGCCTGTTTCAGGTCGGCGTAACGCGCTTTCACGTCCTTGCCCAACAACTCCGACGTCCAGTCGGCTTTGCGAAAGTTCTCGAGTGCGTCGTAAATGTTGTCCGGCAGATACCGTTCCGCCTGACGCAGGTTCTTGATCTTCGATGTGCTGCCCTCAAGCCCGGACTTGAAAATCGAGAGCATAACCAGATAAGGATTCGCGTCTGGAGCCACCGAACGCACTTCCACGCGCATGCTGCGCTCGTTGCCGATGGGGATACGGATCATCGAACCACGATCCACCGCCGATGCCTTGATCTGGTTCGGGGCTTCGAAGTGCGGATCGAGACGGCGATACGCGTTGACGCTCGGATTCAGCAGCAGGCAGATGTCGTTGCCATGCGTCAGAATACGGTCGAGGAACTCATATCCCATCTTGCTTAGCTTTTCTTCACCCTTGGCATCCCAGAACAGATTCTTGCCGCCCTTGCTGATCGAAACATTGGTGTGCATGCCGCTGCCGTTGACGCCCACGACAGGCTTTGGCAGGAACGATGCGGTCAGCCCGAGGTTGCGCGCGACCTGACGGCAGATCAGCTTATAAAGCTGGATCTGGTCAGCCGCAGCCAGCACTTCCGCATAGCTGTAGTTGATTTCGAACTGCGAGGGAGCAACTTCCGGGTGGTCTTTTTCGTTCTGGAATCCCATCGCGCGCTGCACTTCCGCGGTCGTATCGATGAAGTTGCGCAGCGGATCGCCGGGCAACGAATGATAATAGCCGCCAGTGTTCACGTATTCGAATTTGCCGGTTTCGTGGTAGGTGCGCTCGGCGTCCGAACCCTGAAACAGGAAGCCTTCGATTTCATTGGCCGCGTTCAACGTGTAGCTGTGCTTCTGGTGCAGACCCTCCGCAAAAGTCTTGAGGACGCCGCGCATGTCCGCCGAGTAAGGCTCGCCGCCCTTGTCGATCACCTCGCCGAATACCAGCACCTTGCCGGGCCCGAACACATCCGCCGGTCCCCAGTAGAAGGCACCCCAATCGATGCCCAAACGCAGATCGCTTTCCCGCTGGGCCGTGAAGCCGCGAATCGACGACCCGTCGAAAGTCAGATTGTCGTAGCTCTTGAGCAGGAATTTCTTGTCGTAATCGAGCATGTGCAGACGGCCTTCCAGGTCGCTGAACATCACGGTCACGGCCTTGATGCGCGACTCGTCCGCCAGGTACTTCAGCCGCTCTTCCTGAATTTTGTGAGGTGCCACGCGGTCGACGCGCTGCTTTTTCGCCTTGAGATTCATCTCTTCGAGTTCGTCGTAGGGGATCGCTAGAAAGTTCCGCAGTTCAGTTGACATGCCTCTCCTTAGTTGGTGCGCTGCCCAGGAATCAGATTGAATGACCGGGGGACTAGATAGGCTATCGCGTCAGGCGCAAGCAGACAAATAGAAATCGGTTATAGCAGCGATTAGCGGTGGTTATCTTAATCGACTTTCCAATGTGCATCAGGAACGGTGCAGAAACTGGCATGAACTCCTTCGAGGCGCATCGGCGGAAGAACCCGGCGTTTTCCGTGAAATAATCGAATCCGAGGAAAATGCACTTGAGTTGCGCGATTTGTGAAGAACGAAAAGAAAAGCGCTTTTGCCCGGCTGTGCACGGGAGAATCTGCCCGCAGTGCTGCGGCGAGCAGCGCGAGGTGACGCTCGACTGCCCGGGCGATTGTCCTTATCTGCAGCAGGCGCGCGAGCACGCGACCGCGAACCGCGAGCGGCCGGGCGAACTCGATCGTGAAGCTTTATTTCCCGAAGTTGAAATCGCCGAGCCGTTTCTCTACGAACGCGAGGAACTGATCCTCGGACTCAGCTTCGCGCTGGC
>Ga0209890_10000056_pt1 | contig 52196 bp, 49 predicted proteins | sample OrgsoiDNA2013049_FD_185799 | JGI IMG/M metagenome (GOLD analysis project Ga0209890, IMG submission 185799) | Permafrost soil microbial communities from the Arctic, to analyse light accelerated degradation of dissolved organic matter (DOM) -... | ecosystem: Environmental > Terrestrial > Soil >... | reverse complement strand
ACAGGCCCAGAGGTGGCCGCCGGACGCCACGATCTGCTCCAGGAAGTCTGGGACCTCGGGCACGTCGAGGTCGGCGATGGACTTCTTCATCTTCGAGGTCGCCATGGCCGTCATTCCCGGGAGTCCGCCCAGGCCTTGGGGCATGTGGGTGGCAGTGTTGCCGAGCATGGTGAACTTCAGGTCTCCCATGGTCTTCTTGTTGATCATGTCGAAGCCCCAGAAGGTGAAGAACAGGTGGACCTCGGCGCCCTCGCCGAGGGCGGCGTTGGCCAGGATCAGCCCCGGGTAGGCCATGTCCAGGCTTCCCTTGGAGCAGATGATGGCTAGCTTGCGACCCGCGCCCAAATCGGAGTCGAAGCTGGGGACGATCGCGGGGGAGGCGTCTTTGTCGGTCATTTCAGTGTCTTCCTTCGTTGGTCGGTTGGTCAGACGCAGCCGTGCGGCTTGGGCAGGCCGGCCACGTAGGCCATCTTCTTGGCGGGCTTGGCCGGGAACAGGACGAACAGTGCCTTGATCGGGATGCCACCGACGGTGGATACCCGGCGAAGGGTCGCGGTCTCGCCCATCTGTTCGAAGTCCTTGCGCAGGAACCGGATTGCCTTCCAGTGCTCGTCGGTGAGGGTGATGCCGATCTGGGCGGCAAGGACCGTGGCGAGGTTGTCGTCCCACTCCGCGTGGTCGGTGAGGAAGCCTTCCTCGTTGACGTGGATCTGGTGGCCGTCGAGTGTGGTCACGGGCATGGCGTTTTCTCTCCTTTACTGGGTCGTGGTGTTGGTGGCGGTTTTGGTGGTGGTCTTGCCGACCATGGACATGTGGGTCGGTACCGGCATCGAATGGCCGGGGAGAAGGACGTTCCAGTAGATCCAGCGGAACGCGAGCTTGCCGAGGTGGTTGGCCCGGGTCTCCTTCAGCAGGCCCAGCGGGCCGACCAGCGGCAGCGGGTACTTGCCCGGAAGCGGTTCGGTGTCGTAGTTGAAGTCGATGAGCAGGCCCTTGCCGTTCCCGGACTCGATGAAGCAGTTGGCGTGGCCGTCGAAGGAGCCGGTCATCGGTTTGCCGGCGATCAGCTGTAGGAAGTTGTCTGTGAAGACCTCCACCGAGAAGTGCGCGACCGACCCGGCTTTGGATGCCGGGATGTCTGAGGCGTCGCCGACGGCGAAGACGTTCGGGTACGACTTGGACTGCAGCGTGTGCTTGTCGACTGGGACGTAGTTGAGCTCGTCACCCAGACCCGAGCGGGCCACGAAGTCGGCCCCCATGTTCAGCGGAACGGTGACCAGGAGGTCGAATGGCACCTCGCGCTCGTCGTAGGAGACCAGGGCTTTCTTCTCGACGTCGATCCGCTCGACCATGAAGTCGGTCTCCAGAGCGATCTTGCGCTCGTCGAGCAGGTGGCCCAGGGCAGTGGAACAGACCGGTTTGGTGAAGGCGCCGGGCAGCGGGGTCACGTAGACGATCTCAACCCGGTCGCGCAGACCCCGCTCGCGTAGCCATGCGTCGGCCAGGAAGGTGAACTCCAGTGGCGCGACCGGACACTTGATCGGCATGTCGGTGATGTGCACCACCAGCCGGCCGTGGTCGAAGGTCTGCAGTGCCTTGGTCAGCGCCTTTGCTCCCTCAATGGTGTAGAAGTCGAAGATGCTGCGGCGCCACTCCGCCTGGAGCATTCCGGGGGTCTGGTCGGGCCGGGGTGTGGTGCCGGAGGCGACGACCAGGTAGTCGTAGCTCAACGTGCGGCCATCGACCAGGGCCACTGTGTTCGTCGGTGCGTCGACATGGTCGACCTCACCGATCACGAAGTCCACCCCGTCGGGCAGGGTGCCGTGGCGCGAGCGGGTGATCTGGTCGGGGGAGTAGGTGCCGAATGGCAGGAACAGGTATCCCGGCTGGTACGGGTGGATGTCGTCGTGGTCCACCACGGTGATGTCCCACTCGCCCGCGTCCAGGCGGCGCCTCAGCCGGTTGACGATCATCGTGCCGGCCGTTCCAGCACCCAGTACGAGCAACTGCTTCACGGTCTGCTCCTCGCTGCATCCAATGGTGTTCCCTGCGCACTCACCACGGTAGAAAGCAGCGTCATCTCGGCACAGTGTCAAAGGTCCCTATTACCTCAGGGGGTATTAACGACGCCTAGTCAAGGTGGATCACCAGTGCCCGTCGTCGAAAACCGTCCTGATGACCGGCTCGCCGCGTGAGAGCTGTAGGGCTCGGGGCGGGAGTTCGGCGCGCGAGCGCCGGTAGCGGGTGCGCGCAGCGTCCAGGGCTAGGTCCGCGACGATCTTGCCGTCACGCATCAGGTCGATCAGTAGTGGTCGGTCGTTGCCGCCGGCTGCGGGCATCTGGCCGATCCCGATGATCTCGGCCTCGGCCTCACCGCGAGCATTGAGCCGTCGCAGCGCCCACTTGCGCCCGCCCACCGTAACTTTGTCCTTGCTCCTCTTGCCAACGTCGACCAGGTGCCCCGCGTCGTCCTCGCGGGCCACGAGCTTGTAGACGAGTCCAGCCGTTGGCGCGCCGGATCCGGTCACGAGGCAGGTCCCGATGCCGTAGGCGTCAACGGGTGCAGCGGCCAGCGCGGCGATCGCATGCTCATCCAGATCCGAGGTGACGATGATGCGAGTGTCCTTTGCTCCCAACGCATCCAGCTGAGCCCGGACCTCGCGTGCCTGGACGAGGAGGTCCCCGGAGTCGAGCCGCACGGCGCCGAGACCTACACCGGCGATCTCGACGGCGAGGTCGACCGCGGCCACGACGTCGTAGGTGTCGACGAGCAGCGTTGTGCCCGGTCCCAGGCAGTCGACCTGAGCCTGGAAGGCCGCCCGCTCGTCGTCGTGTAGGAGGGTGAACGCGTGGGCGCTGGTGCCGGCCGTGGGGATCCCATGGGTACGCCCGGCCTCGAGGTTGCTCGTGGTCGCGAACCCGGCGATGTATGCCGCGCGGGCTGCCGCCACTGCCGCCCATTCGTGCGTGCGGCGTGAGCCCATCTCGATACAGGGTCGCTCACCTGCGGCGTTGGTCATCCGGGAGGCGGCGGAGGCAATCGCGCAGTCGTGGTTCAGGATCGACAGGAGCACGGTCTCCAGGACGACAGACTCCGCGAATGTGCCCTCGACCGTCAGCAGAGGTGACTGGGGGAAGTAGAACTCGCCCTCCGCGTACCCACTGATGTTGCCTGTGAAGCGGTAGTCAGACAGGAAGTCCAGGGTCTGGGAGTTCACCACGTCGACGGAGCGCAACCGCTCGATCTCCGCGCCGCCGAAGCGAAACGCGCGGACTGCCTGTAGGAGACGCCCCGTGCCCGCGACCACGCCGTAGCGGCGGCCCTCCGGGAGCCGCCGGGGGAAGACCTCGAAGACGCAGCGTCGGCGGGCCGCGCCGCTGAACAGTGCGGCTTGGAGCATGGTGAGCTCGTAGTGGTCGGTCAACAGTGAGGTACTGGTCACGGTGGCAGCCTATGGTGGAGCCGTGCCCATCGCCCCCGCGGAGCTGTCTCGCAGCGACATCGCGCAGGATATGTCGGTGGATCGGCCATGGATCACGTTGGTGTGGAACGACCCGGTCAACTTGATGTCGTACGTGACGTATGTGTTCCAGACGTACTTCGGCTATTCGCGGGAGAAGGCCGAGAAGCTCATGCTCGACGTGCACCAAAAGGGCAGGGCAGTGGTGTCGAACGGGTCGCGCGAGAAGATGGAGCGCGACACCGAGGCGTTGCAGGGCTACGGGCTGTGGGCAACTTTGAAGAAGGACGACTGAGTGGCAAGAGCTTTCAAGCGCAAGGGTGATCGCTTTGTTGCTCGACTCGATGAGGTTGAGCGCGAGGTCGTCGTGGGACTCATGGAGCAGACCCACGCGTTTCTTGCGCCGGTGCCTCGTGAGCCGACCGGGGACCCCTTCGATGACCTGGTGGCCGGGCTCGGACTGCCCCGGCTGGACGACTCCCGGGACGATGCGCCCCAGCTGCCTCGCGATCCCGCGCTGGAGCGACTGCTACCCAGCGCCCATCGTGACGACCCTGAGCTTGCAGCCGAGTTCCGCCGACTGACCGAGCACGGTCTGCGTGAGGGCAAGGCGGCCAACTTGGCTACGGCGATCTCGGCGCTGCAGGCCCCGGACGGTGACAAGGTCAGGCTGGACCATGAGCAGGCGCGAGCCATGGTGGTGGCGCTGACCGACGTACGGCTGTTGCTCGGCGAGCGGTTGGGGTTGCGGACCGATGAGGATGCGGATGCTCTTCAGGATCGGCTGGAGGCGGCTTCGGAGGATGATCCCCAGCTTCACCTCGCGGCGTACTACGACTTCATGACGTGGCTGCAGGAGTCCCTCACCGGAGCCCTGATGGACCTGTGACAGAGCAGACAGCCGGAATACGGGATCGACCAGTACGCGCGGCTACGCTCGAACCCGTGCCGGACTCACCGATCGGAATCTTTGACAGCAGCTTCGGTGGACTGACCGTTGCTCGCGCAGTTCTGGACCAGCTGCCGCACGAATCGGTGCTCTACCTGGGTGACACAGCCCGGCAGCCCTACGGTCCACGCCCCATCGCCGAGGTGCGTAGGTTCTCCCTCGAATGCCTCGACCGTCTGGTGGACCATGGGGTCAAGGCTCTGGTGATCGCCTGCAACTCTGCTTCGGCCGCGATGCTGCACGACGCTCGCGAGCGCTATGACGTCCCTGTCCTTGAAGTCATCCGTCCCGCGGTCCGCCGCGCCGTGGCAGCCACCCGTAACAACAAGGTCGGGGTCATCTCCACTCGGTCCACGCATCAGAGCCAGGCCTACGCCGACCTGTTCGCGGCTGCCCCGCAGATCACGGTCACCAGCCAGCCCTGCCCGCGGTTCGTCGGCTTCGTCGAGTCCGGTGTCACCTCGGGGGACGAGCTGCTCGCCGTCGCCCGCTCCTATCTTGAGCCCATCGTGGCGCAGGGTGTCGACACGCTCATTCTCGGCTGCACGCACTACCCGTTGTTGACCGGCGTCATCTCCTATGTGATGGGCGAGGATGTCACCCTGGTGTCCTCGGCCGAGGAGACCGCCAAGGACGTATTCCGCGTGCTCACCGATACCCGCAAGCTGCGCCCCGTCGACCTGCCGGCGCCCGTGCACGAGTTCCTGACGACCGGTGACCCGCTGGAGTTCGAGCGTCTTGCCCGCCGTTTTCTCGGGCCCGAGGTCGTGCGCGCCAGCTCCGAGCCGGTGGCGGCGGCGCGATGAGACTGACCATCGTGGGGTGCTCCGGTTCGTTCGCCGGGCCGAGCTCGCCCGCGTCCTGCTATCTCGTCCAGGCCGAGCACGAGGGCCGGACCTGGAACCTCGTTCTCGACCTCGGCAGCGGGGCCCTGGGTGCCCTCCAACGGCACATTGACCCCATGGCCATCGACGCTGTCGTGCTAAGCCATCTGCACCCCGATCACTGCCTCGACCTCTGCGGCCTCTACGTCGTGCAGAAGTACTGCCCCACCGTCGTCTCGCGCACCCGGATCCCCGTCTACGGTCCGCGAGGCACCGGCGAGCGGATGGCCCGCGCCTATGACCTGACCTCCCCTGACGGCATGCGCAATGAGTTCGACTTCCGTGAGCTCGTCGAAGGTGAAGCAGTCCGGATGGGGCCCTTCACCGTCACACCTCACCTGGTCAGCCACCCGGCAGAGGCCTACGGCATCCGGGTCGAGGCTGACGGTGAGGTGCTCGCCTACACCGGCGACACGGACACCTGCGAGGGCCTGAAGACGCTGTTCCACAACGCAACCCTGGTCCTGACGGACTCGGCGTTCGTTGACGGTCGCGACCACGCGCAGGGGATTCACCTGTCGGGCAGCCGGGCCGCGCAGGCCGCGGTGGACGCCGGAGGAGTACGCCGGTTGATGCTCACGCACATTCCCCCGTGGAACGACCCCGCCGTTTGCCGTGCCCAGGCAGCCGCGCTGTGGCCAGGTAACGTCGAGCTCGCCCAGGCAGACGCCGTATACGAGCTGTGAGCCCGACCGCCTAGCCTGTAGCCCATGACTGAACATGATGTCCGTCACGATGGCCGCGATCCCAGTCAACTTCGCGACATTGTGATCACCCGTCACTGGCTCGACCATGCCGAGGGCAGCGTCCTGGTGGAGTTCGGCCGAACTCGCGTGCTGTGTGCGGCGTCATTCACCGCGGGCGTACCGCGCTGGCGCAAGGGCAGTGGCGAGGGCTGGGTCACTGCCGAGTACGCCATGCTGCCCAGGGCCACGAACACGCGCTCCGACCGCGAGTCGGTCAAGGGCCGGATCGGCGGTCGAACCCACGAGATCTCGCGTCTGATCGGGCGCAGCCTGCGCGCCGTGATCGACACCAGAGCGTTGGGAGAGAACACGATCGTCCTCGACTGCGACGTTCTCCAGGCCGACGGGGGCACCCGAACGGCGGCGATCACCGGTGCCTACGTCGCTCTCGCCGACGCCATCGAGACCGGTCGCCGCACTGGTGCCATCAGTAAGAACGCGCAGCCGCTCAAGGGCTCGGTCGCAGCGGTGAGCGTCGGCGTGGTCAACGGTGTGCCCGTCCTCGACCTGGACTACCCCGAGGACTCCAGCGCCGATACCGACATGAACGTCGTGCTGACAGGGACGGGCGCCTTCGTCGAGATCCAGGGCACCGCAGAGTCCGAGCCGTTCGACCGGGACCAGCTCGATGCGCTGCTCGAGCTGGCCTTCACCGGCTGTGCCGAGCTCACCAAGATGCAGCTGGCCGCACTCACCGAGGTCACGGCGTGAGACGGATCGTCCTGGCGACGCGCAACGGCCACAAGGTCCGCGAGCTCCAGACGATCCTTGCCGACCTGATCGGCGAGCTCGACCTCGAGATCGTTGGCATGGGCGAGTTCCCCGACATAGCGGACGTGGTCGAGACCGGCGTGACATTCGCCGAGAACGCCACGCTCAAGGCCGTTGCCGCCGCCCGGGCGACGGGGCTGCCTGCGCTGGCCGACGACTCCGGTCTGGCCGTCGACGTCCTAGGCGGTGCGCCAGGGGTGTTCAGCGCGCGATGGGCCGGCACTCACGGCCAGGATCGGGCCAACCTCGAGCTGCTGCTGGGCCAGCTCTGTGACGTTCCCGAGGAGCACCGCACCGCGGCATTTGTGTGTGCTGCGGCGCTGGCGTTGCCGGACGGGACCGTGGTGGTTCGCGAAGGTCGTATGCCCGGCACGCTGGCCCGGGAGCCGCGCGGGGACAGCGGCTTCGGTTATGACCCGATTCTCGTGGTCGACGGTGACGCGCGGACCTCGGCTGAGCTGAGCTTCGAGGAGAAGAACGCGATCTCCCACCGTGGCAAGGCGTTCAAGGTGCTGGCCGCTGACCTACGGGAGGTCCTCGCCGACAGTTAGCGCCTCGTAAGGTAGCGGACGCCGGTGGTGTGTCACGCTGGTCGGGTGAAGCGATCGTGGCCGGCCTTGGTCGGTATCGCGGCTGGCGCACTCACGTTGGGTGTGGCCACGCTGCTGGCTGGTCTGATGACCACAGCTGGCCTGGCGGCGGGCACCCCCTCACCGGTGTTCGCTGTCGGTGGCGCGTTCGTCGATCGCACGCCGCCGTGGCTGAAGGACTTTGCGGTCGCGACCTTCGGCACCCACGACAAGACGGCCCTGATCTTCGGGATGGCGCTGGTCCTGGCCACGGTCTGCGCGGTCATCGGCATCGTGGGTGCACGGCGGCGCACGACTGGGCTCGTGGTCTTTGGGGTGGTCGGTGCCATTGGCATGCTGGCGGTTACCACCCGTCCCCATTCGGGCATCCTCGACATCCTGCCCACGATCATCGGCACGGCGGCCGGTCTCAGGGCGCTGTCCGCCTTGTGGCAGCAGGCAGACCAGGGGGCCACTGGTACAACCGTCGACCGGCGTCACTTCCTTTTCGGCGGAGCCGGCGTCACCGTTGCCGGCATCGTGGCTGCCACCTTCGGTCAGTCGCTGGGACAACGGGCCAGCCAGGCAGCTCAATCCCGCTCTGCCGTCCGCCTACCCAAGGCCGCCGTGCCGGTGGTCATCCCCGCTGGCGCCCGGCTGGACGTCAAGGGGATCACGCCGTACATCATGGACAACACGAACTTCTACCGCATCGACACGGCGCTGGTCGTGCCCCAGCTCGACACTGCCAGCTGGTCGCTGAAGGTCCATGGGCTGGTCGACCATGAGGTGAGCATCAACTGGGCCACACTGCTCACCAAACCGATGCAGGATGCGCTAGTCACCTTGATGTGTGTCTCCAACGAGGTGGGCGGCGACCTGACCGGCAACGCGGTCTGGACCGGATGGCCGGTCCGGGAGCTGCTCAAGATGGCCGGGCCCAGACCCGGGGCCGACATGGTGTTGTCGACCAGCAGTGACGGGTGGACAGCCGGCACGCCGCTGTCGGTGCTCACTGATGAGCGCAACGCCTTGCTCGCGATTGAGATGAATGGCGAACCGCTGCCCTTCGAGCACGGGTTCCCGGTGCGGCTGGTGGTTCCCGGGCTCTATGGCTTTGTGTCGGCGACCAAGTGGGTGACCGACCTGAAGGTGACCAGATTTGCTGATGACCAGGGCTACTGGACCCCTCGCGGCTGGTCCGAGCGCGGCCCGGTCAAGACAGAGTCCCGCATCGACGTCCCGCGTTCTGGTGATCGGGTCAGCGCGGGCAAGGTGGCTGTGGCGGGGATCGCCTGGGCGCAACACCGCGGGATCAAGGCCGTCCAGGTGCGGGTGGACGACGGCGAGTGGCAGCCCGCCCGCCTGGCGGACGAGCCCTCGATCGACTCGTGGCGCCAGTGGGTGCTGCAGTGGCAGGCTGTGAAGGGCAGCCACACGATCACTGTCCGGGCCACCGACGCCCAGGGCACGACCCAGACCCAGACGCAGGCGCCTCCGCCGCCGGACGGCGCCACCGGTTGGCACACCATCACGGTCAACGTCGACTGATCGAACCGGGTCTGGCCGACGAGACGGCGCCTATTCGTGGTCATCGCGGACCGCGCCACGGCCCGACTTGGTTGAGCCGCGCTGCCTCTTGGCCTCCAGTCGGCGCCGTTGCGAGCCTCGCGTCGGCCGGGTGGCACGGCGCGGCGGGGGAGGTGGCAGCAGTGCCTGCCTCAGCGCCTCGGCCAGTCGGTTGCGCGCCGCAACCCGGTTCTGTCGCTGGGACCGATGTTCGGAGGCCACGATGATGAACTCGCCGGAGACCAGCCGATCCCCCAATGCCGACTTGACGCGCAGACGTTGAGCCGGCGAGAGCCTTGCCAGTGCCGGTGACTCCAGTACCGGCCACCGCAGCTCAACTCGGCTGTCGGTGGTGTTGACTCCCTGACCGCCGGGTCCGGACGAGCGCGAGAACCGCTCGAGTAGCTCTGCAGCCGGGACAACGAACCCGGAGCGAAACCCGGGGCCCGGCGCGAGTACGAGATCGCCACCGGGCTCGTAGCTGTTCGCTGCCATGGCTCAACTTTCTGGTGCGGCCGATGAGATTCGAACTCACACTGTCAGGTACCTAAAACCTGTGCCTCCTGCCAATTGGGCTACGGCCGCTCGGTGCCGACTCTAGACCGTCGGGCCTTCGGGCGGCCAAACCACCGAAGTGGGCCGCTGAGGGCGATCCCTTGGGGTCTTGCCTCAACAAGAAAGGCAACACGACAGGTTTCGCTCAGCCCGGGCACGCGCGAGACCGGTCAGCCGAGCCCAAGGGCCTTGTCCAGGGAGGCGACGTGACCGGTCGCCTTGACGTTGTACTTCGCCAGGACGACGGCGCCGTCCGGGCCGACGACGATGGTGGAACGGATTACGCCGATGACCTTCTTTCCGTAAAGAGTCTTCTCGCCGTAGGCCCCGTAGGCGTCCATCACGACCCGGTCGGGGTCCGAGAGAAGGGGGTAGGTCAAGGACTGCTTCGACACGAAAGTGGCGAGCTTGTCGGTCTTGTCGGGGCTGATGCCGACCACGTCATATCCGGCCTGGCGCAACCTGACCAGCGAGTCGCGGAAGTCGCAAGCCTCCGTAGTGCACCCCGGGGTCATCGCGGCCGGGTAGAAGAAGATGATCAGGTTGCGGCCGACGAAGTCGCTCAACGACACCGATCGGCCGGTGTGGTCGTTGAGTGTGAACGCGGGTGCGCTCTGGCCGGTTTCGAGGCGTGGCATGGGGCCTTCCGGTGGGTGCGACGGGCGTGCTTGCTCGGATGTGTTGTTCCAGTCTGCGTTATGGTCGCTGTACAGACCCTAAAGCACAAAGGAGCCAGCGCCATGGGCGAGCAGACCAGCACCTCCCCCGACGCGATTGAAGCCGAGATCGCCGCGACGCGCGCCCATCTGGCCAGCACCATCGATGAGCTGGTCGTACGGGCCCAGCCGCGGGAGATCGCGCGCAGACAGGCCGAATCGGCCAAGGCCAGGTTCGCCGAGACCACCCACACCCCCGAGGGCGACCTGCGCGTGGAGCGCATCGGTGCCATGGCGGCTGCCTCGGCATTGCTGCTGGGGTTGGCCTTCCTGCACCTTCGCCATCGTCGTCGCCGTGGTTGAGAGCCCTTCCGCCGGCGGCGACCGCCTGCCCATCAGGATGCTGCACGATCGGGTGCTCGCCTCGACCGAGGGTGAGGCGGGCGAGCGTCAGACGGGAGCCGGCCTGGTGATCCCGGCGACGGCCAGCATCAGCAAGCGGCTGGCCTGGGCCGGGGTGGTGGCGATCGGTCAGCATGTCCGGCAGGTCAAGATCGGCGACCGCGTTCTCTACGACCCCGAGGACCGGGCCGAGGTCGAGCTGCAGAGCAAGGCGTACGTCTTGCTCCGAGAGCGTGACATCTACGCGGTGGCCGCGCCGCGGGTCGAGGTCGAACAGACCGGGCTCTACCTCTGAGGTCTCCACGAGCGATGCGCCCCAACACGTTGGGGCTACCAGGGCCGACTCAGTGGGACATGGCCCGCCGATTCGGCGCCATCAGCTCCGATCCGCTCACGTTTCTGGAACAGACACAGAGCCTCTATGGCGACTTGGTGGCCTTGCCGGTGCCGGGTGCGCCGACCTTGTTGCTGTGCGATCCAGGGGCGGTGCGTCACGTCCTGCAAGGCAATGCCCGCAACTGGTCCAAGGCGACCCGTCAGTACTTCGCCCTGGCGACTGTGACGGGCCCTGGTCTCCTGGCGGTCTCGGATGACCGATGGCTGGGCCGTCGCAGAGTCGCTGCACCTGCCTTCCACCACAGCCGTATGGCGGCGATCCGCGCCAGCGTTGCCGAGGCCGCTCGCACGGTGGTCGACTCCTGGGCAGGTCTGGCCACTGGAGGGGAGATCGTCGATGTCCATGGGCTCTCGATGCAGATCGCCCTGGATATGGTGGGTCGAACGTTGTTTGACCGCGACCTGGCTGACCTCACGACAGATCTCGTTCATGCCACTGACGAGGCGGCTGAACTCGTGGTGGCACAGGGTCGTTCCCTGCCCTGGCCGTCGTGGGTGCACACCTCGGTGAACCGCCGGCTTCGCGTTTCAGTCGCTGCCCTTGACAACATCTGCCGGCAGCTGATCACGGATCGCCGCGCGCGTGGGGTGAGCGAAGGCGATACCGACCTGTTGGGGTTGCTTGTCGCGGCGGACCTGCCCGATGACGCGATCCGCGACGAGCTCGTTACAGCGGTCGTCGCCGGCCACGAGACTGTTGCCTCAGCGTTGACGTGGACCCTTATGCTGCTCGCGGAGCACCCAGAGGCACAGCGGCGGCTGCGTGAAGAAGCTCGTACGGCTGGTGAGTGGACACAGCCGCGGCGTCCAGGGCAGCTGGCATGGACGCGAGCTGTCGTCGACGAGTCGCTGCGCCTCTTCCCGCCGGGGTGGGTCCTCTCCCGCAGGTCGGCGCAAGCGGATTCCATCGGGGGACGGGCGGTTCCAGCCGGAACATTGGCCATCATCAGCCCGTGGCTCCTTCATCGCGATGCGAGGTCCTGGCCGCACCCGAACGACTTCCGACCGGAGCGTTTCCTGCCCGAGACAGCGACTCGGGCGCGAGCGGACTACGTCCCGTTTGGCCTCGGAGGGCGGTTGTGCATCGGTCGTGACTTTGCCCTGGTCGAGCTCACGATCCTGCTGGTCGAGCTCCTTCGCGACTATGTCGTCGAGCTGCCGAGCGGCTGGAAAAGACCGGAATGCCATGCCCTTGTCACGCTTCGACCCCGTGCAGGCCTGCGGCTGGTCATCCGAGGTTGCTCCGTGCCTTGACGAAGGCCTCGACGCAGCGACGCACGTCGTCCTCGCTGTGTGCTGCCGACAGCTGCACGCGAATACGCGCTTTACCCTGTGGCACAACGGGATACGTGAAGGCTATGACATAGATGCCGTCGGCCAGCATGGCGTTGGCCACGGCGGTCGCCGTGCGCGCGCCGTCCTCGCCGGGGAACATGACCGGGGTGATCGGGTGGGTGCCGGGTAGTAGGTCGAAGCCGGCCTCGTTCATCAGCGAGCGGAACAGGGTCGTGTTGCGGGTCAACGCCTCGCGTCCTTCGCTCGACCTCGCCGCCAGGTCGAGTGCGGCCATGGAGCCGGCAACCACGCTCGGAGCCACTGCGTTGGAGAACAGATAGGGGCGAGAGCGTTGACGCAGCAGGTCGACGATCTCCTGGTGGGCGGCGACGTAGCCGCCCGAGGCGCCGCCCAAGGCCTTGCCTAAGGTACCGGTGAGGATGTCGACGCGGTTGATCACGTTGAAGAGCTCATGGGTCCCGCGGCCGCCCTTGCCGACAAAGCCCACCGCGTGGGAGTCGTCCACCATGACCAGCGCGTCGTAGTGCTCTGCGAGGTCACAGATCTTGTCCAGCGGCGCGAACGACCCATCCATGGAGAACACGCCGTCGGTGACGACCACCCGCCGGCGGGCACCGGCCGCCGACGTCAGCTGGACCTCGAGGTCGGCCATGTCCGCATTCTTGTAGCGCAGCCGCTGGGCCTTGGACAGGCGGATCCCGTCGATGAGCGAGGCGTGGTTGAGCTCGTCGGAGATGATCGCGTCCTGCTCGCCGAACAGTGTCTCGAAGACCCCGCCGTTGGCGTCAAAGCATGAGGAGTACAAGATCGTCGCCTCGGTGCCCAGGAATGCCGAGAGCTTGGCCTCGAGCTCGGCGTGCAGGGTCTGAGTGCCGCAGATGAACCGGACACTGGCCATGCCAAACCCCCACTCGTGTAATGCTGCTGACGCAGCAGCAACGACCGTCGGGTGGTTGGCGAGGCCGAGGTAGTTGTTGGCACAGAAATTCACTGCCTTGACCTTGGCGGTCGTGATGTGGGCTGACTGCGGGGACGTGAGTTGGCGTTCGCTCTTGTACAGACCTGCCGACCTGATTTCCTGCAGTGTGGCGGCCAGTTGTTCCTTGAACGCTCCATACATCAGATGTCTCTCTTCGTGGGTGGTCGTGGATCGCCGATGAGCGCAAGGGTCAGCTCCAGTCCAGGACGACCTTGCCGCACCGGCCGGATCGCGCCGCTGCAAAGGCGTCCTGCCACCGCTCGGCGGGGAAGCGGTGGGTGATGACCGAGCGCACGGCTTCGCGAAGCGTTGGCGACGTCGCCAGCATCGCGCTCATGGCGTACCAGGTGTCGTACATCTGGCGGCCGTAGATGCCCTTGATGGTGATCATGTGGGTGATGACCCTGCCCCAGTCGATGGGGTAGGCGTCCTTCGGCAGCCCGAGCATCGCCACCCGGGCACCGTGGTTGAGGTTGCTGAGCATCTCCTTCATGGCCAACGGGCTGCCCGACATCTCGAGACCGATGTCGAAGCCTTCGCGCATGCCGAGCTCGTGCTGGGCCTGGGCCAACGTGGTGTCCGAGACGTTGATGGTCAGATCCGCGCCCGCACCCTTGGCCAGCTTAAGACGGTAGTCAGAGACGTCTGTGACCACGACGTAGCGTGCTCCAACGTGCCGTGCGATGGCAGCCGCCATAATTCCGATCGGGCCGGCTCCGGTGACCACGACGTCCTCACCGGCCAGTGGGAACGACAAGGTCGTGTGGACCGCATTGCCCAGCGGGTCGAAGACCGCCCCCAGGTCGGGGTCCATGTCGTCGGGTTGCACCCACACGTTGCCCGCCGGGATGACCACGTAGTCCGCGAACGCACCGTCGCGGTTGACTCCCACACTCGAGGTCCGGATGCACACATGTCGGCGCCCGGCCCGGCAGTTGCGGCAGGTTCCACAGACGACGTGCCCCTCGCCCGAGGCCTTCTGGCCGACCTGCACCGAGGTGACGCCCTCGCCGATCTCGACGACCTCGCCGAAGAACTCATGACCGATCACCAGGGGCGGTCTGACCACGGATGCGGCCCAGTCATCCCACTGCTCCAGGTGCAGGTCTGTGCCACACAGGCCAGCGCGCTGGACCCGGATCTTCACGTCATCGGAGCCGACCACCGGCTCGGGGCGCTCCATCAGCTTGAGTCCGGGACCTGCGGTGGGCTTCACCAAAGCTCTCATGGCTGCGATCTTTGCAGAGACCGGACCTGGCAGTTCTACCGCTCTGGCCCGATGACCACTTCGCGACGTGGCAGTCCAGCGCTGCGCCAGGCCGCGAAGCCACCGATGATGTCGGTGCAGCGATGAATGCCCAGTCGCAGCAACACGTCAGCCGCCAGCGATGAGGTGTTGCCCTCTTGGCACATCAGGATGACTCGAAGCCCGAGGTCGGCGATCGGCAGGCTTGACGCGTCCCGCGGGTCCAGACGCCACTGCAGGACGTTGCGTTCGATCGCCATTGGGGCAAGGCCCGGATGCACCTCGCCCTCCTGTGCACGTTGTCCTGGTGGACGGATGTCCACCAGGACGGCGCGTCCGAACAGCACCTCCTGGTATGCCGCTCGCGCCGACACCCGCGCCCGTCGTGATCGCCAGTCATGCACCATGTCGTTGACTGCGTCGAACCGCAGTGGGTCCCAACCGTGGCCGCCCTGGGTAGGTACGGTGGAAAACAGCTCAGTCTCCAGATACCGCTCACGGGCGGTAGCCTCGAGTGCGCAGATGGTAGTCACCAGTTCACCCCCGCTCGGTCGATTCCCTTTACCTGCAACCCTGTTGGCGTCAATTCATATCGCGTCGTGGTGGTGAGGCGAGGCGTGTACAGGTGCACCGAGAAGGCTGTCTCCAACCCGACATTGGAGACGTGGTGAACATGGTTTGGCCCGAAGGACCGGCCCTGTCCTGCGATCAGGGTCCGGTCGATGCGGCGGTGACCGTGTGAGGTCTGCTCGCGCAGGGTGCCGCTGACAGTGAGGAAGGCACCGGCGGAATCGCCGTGATCATGCCATTTTGTTCCGGTGCCGGCGGGCCAGGAGAGAAGCCAGATCTGGAGATAAGGGCTGGAGTCGAGCTCAACCCAGCGACGTTGTGCTGATTGATGTCCTATCAGGTTGGACAGTTCCGGGTCGGAAGCGAACAAGCGCGCGGTCCGTAGTAGCTGGGCAGGGCTGAACCGGTCGATGCCGGCGGTGCCCGATGTGGTTGAAGAGGCGGTGATCATGAGTGCTCCTGCGGTCAGTGATGGGAGTCGGGCGAATGCGTGCGGGCATTCGCGGACAGGGGTCACTGGCAGAAAGGCACCGGTCGATGTGGACACGCCGGTAGGGCGTGTGTTCGGTCATGGGGCTCATCGCGTGTCTCCAGGGAAGGCAGCCGAGGCAATGCCGTCGGCGGGGCTGGCGGGCTGGGATCAGGCCGGGCAGCAACACCGCATGGTGCAGCCGCACATGGCAAGCATGTGAATCGGCATTCGCGCTGCGGTCAAGGACACGTCAGCAGTGCAACACATGACTGTGGGCTGGGACAACTCCGCCGCGCCGCCATCTCGCTTCGTGGAACATGCGGCCTCTTCTGCACAGTTTGCGTGACGGACCGGTCTGGTGATGAGGCTGAGCGGGTTGCGCACATTGGTCGTCGTCATTTCTGCATCGGTACAGGTATATATGAGGGTGGTCGCTATCGAGTACCTGCCGCTGGATGGGGTGTTTGAAGAGCCGGGCAACGGGGATGGTGCGTTCTTCAACGACGAAGCGGGCAGTTCAAGTGGGCCGAGCTGTAGGCAAGCGACGCACTGTTGCTCGGGGCAAAGACCTACGAAGGCTTCGTCGCCGCGTGGGCCGTCCAAGACCGACGATGTCGGGTTTGGCGGTCACCGTGCCGGTGTCGGCCGACCTGCTCGGCGACACGGAGGCCGACTTCGCCCTATTGAGAGGTTGCCAGGTGGGTGATCTCGAGCCGATCGTCAAGGTCATGGCGGAAGCGACCTTGTCCGGTAGGCGCCAGAGGCGCTCCAGGGGTTGACCGGGTTCGTCAGACGGGCCTGCGCCCTTGTTCCCGACCGTGGGCCGGGCTGGCTCACCCGCGTGGCCAGAAGCGGGGGTCAAATGTGTGTGACGGCCCTCCTGGAAGAGGACCGCCACTGGTGCAGGTGTGTGACCTGCCCGTTTGGTGCGCCATGAGGGAATTGAACCCCCAACCCGCTGATTCGGACTACGCCGTTGTCGGCTGCTGTCGATAGTTGTGGAAACCATTGCGCTACAACGCGATTTGCGATTTCTCACCATTGAAGATTGTAGCTAGTTGTGACCAATAGATATGGCAAAAAGGGTGTGCAATGGCGAGCAGGCAACTGACAGCGATGGGGTATCTGGGAGCTCCGGGGCTGGGAGTAGCCCGGCGTCATTGGGGGTGACCTGCTCTCAACTCCCCTGATGAGCGGGCTGGACTATGCGGGTCCTAGAACCGTCATGGTGTCCAGGCGCGGGTGATTGCTCGCCTGGGGACGAGAACCCCTTCCTTCGTCCCCAGCGCTCTGCGGCCTGCACCGTCTCAGCCTCTTCGTCCCGAAGCCTTGCGGATGCTCGGATCCTCGCCAACAATCTATGGTCAACGTGCTGATTGGCCCCGGGCGGATCAGTCCCGGTGAATCCACCAAGATCTGCGGCCGTTGTCACTCAGTTATTCGTTCACACCCCCACTGACCGCGGTGCGCCTACGCCTGGTCCTGGATCACGCCCTCAGGGTCTGCGCCGTGAGCGGCCATGCAGTAGTCAGCGGCACCGAGCCCTTCGGTTTCGGTGAGTAGTCAAACGTTTGTGCCGCGTTCATGTCACGGCTGTGGTCCACAGAGGAGTGGGCTAGGAGACGCACCGTGAACGTGGGGGTCTCGCGGCTGGTGGTAGCCCAGCTTGTTTAGGGCCGAGCAACTGCACTTCAGTTGCTTTCGTCGACATGGAGACCGCGGTTCTAGGCCTGCGTCTTGTGAGAGCTGAGGGCCTGGCCTGCGGAAGTTGGCAACGTAGAGCCCTACTCCCTCGTCCCCAGCGCTTGTCGGCCAGCCGGCGCGGTATCTGTCAAGTCAACTGAGACAGTTCGATGGTCAGGTGTTCTGTAGTTCTGGTTGGGGTTGGTTGATCCAGGACTGCTCGGGGATTCGTGGCGCACTTGGGCGGCGGGGCGGGTCCGCCTCGGCTTAGGTGCGCATGCCGCCGATGGTAGCGATGTCCTTCCGCACCCTTGGGACAGCGTCGTCCTGCTTAGCGCGCAACTGAGATGCTCGGGATCCCCGCAGCGCGGGGGCAGGGGCTTGCGCCTGGAACTGAGCTTGCTCATCGTTCCGACTCACTCCAGGCTGCACTCGCCGACGTATCGACCAGGGACCGCCAGCCGTTGCCAGGGCAAGGGCAAGTACTCCACCTTTTCGCCAGCGGCCGACCCGGGCGGCGGGACGACGACCAGGCCGGCCGCCTGTGCCAGACCGCGCAGCATTGCAGGACCGCAGGACGGTAGCACCGTGGCAGCGCCGTCTTCCCCGAGAAGTACAGGCAGCAGGCGGTGACCGTCGCCGGCTCGGCCGGGTTCAGCCGTGGTCAGAGTCGCAGTCACCGTCGCTGTAGGACCCAGCCCATGCAGCCCGCCGAGCAGCGGACCAACCAATGTGAGCAAGGCCACGCATGCCGCCAGCGGGTTACCCGGCAGTCCCACCAGCCAGCGACCACCCGGCAGCGCGGCCAGCAACATCGGGTGCCCAGGTTTCACGCGTACGCCGTCCACGACGACCGAGCCGCCGGCACGCGCTACAGCTGCGCGGACGTAGTCACGCGGCCCAACGCTTGTGCCACCGGTCGTAATGACTAGGTCGGCCATACTCCTGGCGAGCGCCACGGTCAGGTCGTCCAGGCTATCGGGCAACCGCACTATTGACGGTGGCATTGCGCCGAAGGCGGTAAGCCAGGCGGGAAGCTGCGGGCCGAGCGCATCCCGAGTCCGGCCGGGTGTCGGCAGGCCGCTGGCGGTCAGCTCGTCGCCCAAGACGAACGCGTCGACCGTTGCCCGCGGCGTAACCAGGAGGGTGTCGTGCCCGGCTGCAGCCGCCAGCCCAAGAACCGGCGGCGTCACGATGGTGCCAGCCGCTAGCAGCACATCGCCGCAGCCTGCTTCTTCGCCAGCCCGGCGGATATGAGTGCGGGGCGTCGGAGCCGTGTCCGGGCCAAGGGGGTACACCCCCGTTGCGTCGCGCCGGGACCGCTCCACCGGCAGTACCGCATCCGCAGCGTCGGGCACGACGGCACCGGTGGCGATGCCCACGCACCGGCCGTCGACGAGCCGGTGCCCCAGCAGCCGCCCAGCGGGCAGGTCTGCGACGACCCGCCACGGTGGGGAGCCCGCGACGGCCCACCCGTCCATCGCAGATGTGTCCGTGACCGGCAGATCGGTGAGCGCCACCAGATCGGCGGCTAGCAGACAACCTGCTGCTGCCTGCAAAGACAGCCGCCGGGCGGCCAGCGGAGCGGCGGCCGTGCCGGCTTTCTTGCGGGCGTCCGGCCAAGGCATACCGCCGCCTGGTCGCCGCGGCCGTCGACCGACCGCGGACACCTGGGGAGCCTCGCCCGTCGGTTCCTGGGTCGTGGTCATCCCACGCGTTCCCAGTCGCGGCGGGAAGGCCTCGGGTGCTGATGACCAGGAACGCGACTACGGCGATGCGCAGCCTGGCTAGCCGTTGGGATCGGTCGTTTGGAGGGCGAACCTTGGTCACGGCTCTGACCAGTTGTCCTGGACCGTCGCGACCTGGGGGTAGTCGTCACGAGCGAGCGGAAGATGTCGGGCAGATGGTCTGTCATCGCTATTGCCTCCAGGGACTAGGGCTGATCGGTGACGACTTCTGGGCGTGGTCTACTCCCATGAGCACCACTGAGGCAACACCCTACGGTCTCTCCTTGGACCGGATATCGACGTGTGCCGTAACCCGAGCGAGGTAGCGTCAACTGTCCATGCGCTCCAGGCCATATCCGACAGAACCCGCGCGTCGCGCGCCTGAGACACTGGCTTCATGGCCAACGCCCCCGCAGCCAGTCAGGCCCTGGCCGTCCTGCAGCTGCCGGCACACCATACCGAACCTGTCCCTGCCTCTGCCATCGCCCGCGACCTGGACCTGCCCCGGTCCAGCGTCTATCACCTGCTCACGGTGCTCTGCGATCAGGGTTTCGTGGTGTATCTGGCTGACGAGCGGTGCTACGGCCTCGGTGTCGCGGCGTTCGAGCTGGGTTCGGCCTACACCAGGCAGGCGCCGTTGCGGCGCCTCGCCCGTCAGCTGTTGGTACACCTGGTGGACGCCACCAGACACAACGCCCACCTTGCCGTACTGCATGGCCGCGACGTCCTGTATGTCATCGAGGAGCGGGCGCCCGGCCGGCCGCCACTGGTCACCGACGTGGGCGTACGACTACCCTCGCAGCTGACCGCGAGCGGCTTGGCGATGTTGGCATCCCTTCCTCCGCAACAGGTTCGGGCTCTCTTTCTTCAGGCGATGCCTTCGTCCCACGTCACGGCGTGGGTCCGACGACCCTGCCCGGCCTGCGGGCGGTGCTATCCCGGGTCCGTCGGGACGGCTTCGCATTGGAAGACGGAACAGTGACACCGGACGTCGCCTCGGTCGCCGCGCCGGTGCGCGACCCCAGTGGCCATCCGGTGGCCGAAGTCGCGGTGACTTACCCCGCCGCGGAGGTATCAATAGACCAGCGCCAAGCCATCTTCGAGCACGTCGTCCGGACCGCGCCAGACCTAACCCGTCGGGTGCGGGGACGAACGTGATGCCCCCCGAGCAGCCCACCGTCGTGGTCCTCTGCGGCGGCACCTCACGCCGTTTGCGAGGACGCGACAAGACCCGTGAATCCCTAGCTGGGACAACCGTCTTAGGCCATCTACTTGACGCTCTACCCTCGGGCTGGCCCGTGATTTGCGTCGGTGAGCAGCGTGCCACCACGCGGTCCGTCGAGTGGTGCCGCGAGTCCCCTGCCGGCGGAGGGCCGGTCGCGGGTATAGCCGCCGGCCTCGAACACCTCGACGCCAAGGTTTGTGTGATGGTCGGCGGTGACATGCCCTTCGCCGCGGCTGCCCTTCCGATGCTTGTCGACGCGCTGAACGCTCAGCCGGGGCTTGATGCCGTGCTGGCCGTGGACCCGGACGGGGGCCGGCAGCCGTTGCTGGCGGCATACCGCTCCGAGGTCTTGCGGGCCGCGCTTCCGCCCGTACCGGACGGGACCAGGCTTATGGCCGTCGTCAACGGCATGCTGACCGGGACTGTGACATGCGAGGCTCGGACCACCCTGGACGTCGACACCCCCGAAGAGCTCGAGCAGGCCCGGCATTTCGTCGGAACATGAAGACCCACCACGATCCTCAGCCCGGAGACGTCGACGCGGGTGCCTGCGCGAGCTTGAACCGCTGCGTCCACTGCTCCTGTCCGCGCCTCACGTCGTGCCCGCCTCGTTGACGCAGCAGGACAGACCCAGAACACCTCCGACGGCACGACGGTCATCAACGGGGCAGTGGGGGATTCCCGTGATCCAGCCTGCCCGGTTCCGTCTTGCTGCCCTCGTGCAGGAGATCGTTGTCCAGCTGCCCGTACGTCGGCATGGCACCAGGATCGACCTCGGCGGCCGGCAGCTCGTCCTGAGCGGAGCAGACGTGGCGCTCGACGGTGTCGCTGTGCGCCTGACCCCGTGACGTTCGCTGTCCTCAACGCTCTGGCACGTCAGCCGGGACGGATCGTCTCCCGCCGAGACCTGTTGAGTGAGCTGCCCAGCGGGTATGCGGCCAGCGAGCACGCCGTAGAGGCCGCCGTGGCCAGGTTGCGCACTGCCATGGGAGCCGACCTCGTGCGGACGGTCGTCAAGCCTGGCTACCGACTGGCTGTGCAGACTCCGGTATGAGGCCCGCTCTGGTGGCGGTGGCGCACGGAACCCGTGACCTAGCCGGGCCGCGGGTCTTCGCAGGTCTTTTGGACGACGTCCGACGACGGCTGCCCGGCGTCGATGTCATCACCGCATGGGTCGAGCTGGTCGAGCCCGGGCTTGACGAGGACATGTCGGCGCTCGGACGGCCGGCGGTTGTCGTGCCACTGCTTTTGTCGACCGGCTACCACATCACGACCGACGTCCCGGCGGCTGCCGCGCTGTCCGCAGCGCCGGTCCATGTAACGGCGCCGCTCGGGCCAGACCGCCACCTGGCGCGCGCCATGACGGCCCGGCTCCTTGAAGCTGGAGCGGTGCGCGGTGATGCAGTGGTCCTCGCCGCCGCGGGCTCGAGGGACCCGGCCGGGCTGACCGAGGTCGACCAGGCGGCTGCCTTGTTGAGCGCCGAGTGGGGGTCGCGGGTCACGGTCGCCTTCGTGTCAGCGGCCCGACCCGACGTGCCGGCGGCTGTCGAGGACCTGCGGGAGACCGGCGCGCGCGGGGTCTGGGTCGCTCCCTACCTTCTTGCCCCAGGACGGTTCTCGCGACGGGTCACGGACCTGGCATTGGCGGCCGGTGCGACCACCGTCGCCCCAGTCCTTGGCAGTCACCGACTCGTGACGGACCTCGTCGTGATCCGTTATCAGCAGGGCCTCGGGGCGCTGGCCGCGACGGCCGCTCAACACTCCCGACCGGTAAGGACTGGCGTTCCCGCGCACCTCTCCTGAGGGGGATCTGGATGTCAAGAAAGGCACATCCACCCACGACACGGCTTTGGCTTTGCTGGCCTCCTTCCTGACCTCGCCGCATGCTTGGGACTGTGGTTCTACGGAAGGTGGCGGCAGGAACCGGCCCAGTACGGTCTGGATCAACGGAAGGCTGGAGCCGGCCGGGAAGGCCTTGCTCACCGTCGCCGACCGGGGCTTCCAGGTCGGCGACGGGATCTTCGAGACGATCCGGGTGGTCGGCGGGCGAGTTCTGTAGCTTTCGCTTCACGCCAGCCGGCTTCAGGGGTCGGCCGCGGTGATGGCCATGCCCCTCCCGGACGATCTTGAGCGCTGCCTTGGACAGGCGATAGCGGACCTCTGCCGGGCCAACCGGCTGGACGGCTCCGATACGCAGGTCGCGGTCCGGGTCACAGTGAGCCGGGGGGGCCGACGGGCGCCCTCCTACAGCCTGATGACGTCAGGCCGAACATGGTCGTCCAGGCTGGAGAGTCGACCCGCAGCCGCCAGAACTGCTCAGTCAAGGTCTTCGCCTGACCATCTCGCGGGTGCGGCGTGACCCTGCTAGCCCGCTGGCCACGGTTAAGACAACCAGCAGGGCCGAGTTCGTCTACGTCGGTTCGGCGCTGCTTGTCAGGACCCGATTACGCGGTTGGTCTGGGTCGGCGCAAGACCGTGACCGCGAATGGTGTGTCGTCCCGCCATGGGCGTAGATCCCACGTGGCAAACCGGTGTTCGAGTACCAGGCCTGCTGCGGCCGTTTGGGTATCGAAGTCCGCAAGGGGGTAGCCGCGATCCAGACCGAAGCCCACGACGAAGAGACCGTCGTCGCGCAGGTGCGCCGTGATGCGGGCGAGTGCTGTGGCTTCGGTGTCTGGTGCGAGGTACGGCATGACGTTGCCGGCGCATACCGCGGCGTCAAACGGCTCGGGCTCGCCCTGCGCGGCCAGGTCAAGTTTGGCCAGGTCGGCAACGAGCCATACTGGGCCGGGATGATCGGCCTTGGCCGCCTCGATCAGCTCCCGATCGGCGTCGACACCGACCACGACATGGCCGCGGGCCGCCAATCCGGCGCCGACTCGTCCGGGTCCGCAACCGGCGTCCAGCACCCGCGACCTCCGAACGAGCATGGCATCGAGCAACCGGGCCTCCCCGTCAAGGTCCACTCCTTCGGCAGCCATCCGGCGGAACCGTTCGATGTACCACTGGGCATGACCTGCGCCGTGAGCCGTGACCCAGCGCGTCTGTTCACTGACTCGACAAAGGTAGCCGGTGTTACCGCCGCCGGTCAGCCGCTTCGAGTTGGCTGAAAGCTACGGTCGAGCTGACGCGCTCGACAGTTCGCCGGGGGTTGGGCACGCCTGCACAACGGTCACTTGTTTTCACGACGCCAATCGTGGAAACTACACGCTGTGACCCAATCAGAAGGCAGGGTGAGCAGTTCGGTGGCCGGCGCACGGGCATCGGCCAGCTTGTTGGAGGGCCACCCGACATCCGGCCCCACCAGATTGAGCCATCATCAGGTGCTGGCCAGCACCAGTCGGATGGCGGTACTTGAGCTGCTGCGTTCATCCGCCGGTCGCTGGGTGTCGGTGAGATTGCCCAGCACATCGGGCTGCACCAGAACACAGTGCGGTTCCACCTCGACCTGTTGGTGGACTGCGGGTGAGTGTTGCGGCGAGGCGAGGCTCCGAGCGGACCGGGGCGCCCGCGCGTGATCTATGAGGCGACGGCTGCTCCGGACGGCGAAGGCAGCTACCGGCTCCTCGCTGAGGTGCTTGCCCAACATCTGGTAGCGAACAGTGAGCGCCCCGTCGAGGACGCTGTGGAGGCCGGGCGGGACTGGGCCGGGTCGGTAAGGCGCAGGCAATCCGGCCGAGAGGGCCCCGAAGCAGCCACGGTGCCCCCGGTAGCTGAGGACGAGGCCATCACCGCGGTCGTGCGGATGTTGGGCGATATCGGCTTCGCACCCGAGCTGAGTGCTAATGGCCGGTCCATTTACCTGCACCGCTGTCCGTTCCGTGCGCTGGCTGAGAGCCATTCGGATGTGGTGTGTGGAGCGCACCTGGGCATGATTCAGGGTGCTTTGGCCGAGCTTGGTGCCCCGGTCAGTGCCATCCGCTTGCTTCCCTTCGTTGAGCCCGATCTTTGTATTGCCACGCTGGACCGGCCGGCGGGCCGGTTCCCAAGACCGGTTCGACTGTGCGCGCCGAAGCCGTGCTGAAGATGAAGTTCACCGGGCAACGATTCTCTGCATGCGAAAGGAAGCAAGCGTGATGATTCTGACCTGGACACTGATGACAAAGCGTGGAGAGTCCCGATGAGTAGTCCAGCCATCTCCGGCCCGCAGGCCGGATCGGGGAGTCGCCAGCCGATGGTGATGCTCACCCTGGCGACGGTGGGGTTCGCGGTGAACTTCTGGGCTTGGGCGCTGCTTAGTCCGCTGGGTCCCCGCTACAAGGAGCTGTTGGGCCTGTCCGGTTCTCAACAGGCTCTGATCGTCGCGGTGCCGGTGATCGTCGGGGCCCTGGGCCGGATACCGGTCGGTGCCCTGACCGACCGGTACGGCGGCCGGGTGATGTTCCCGCTGGTCTCGATTGCCACGATCGTTCCGGTCCTGTTCATCGGCCTGGCCGGTCAGAAGTCCATGGTGGCGCTGCTGATCGGCGGGTTCTTCCTCGGCATCGGCGGCACGTCCTTCGCGGTGGGTGTTCCGTTCGTGACCGCCTGGTTCCCACCCGAGCGTCGCGGACTGGCCATCGGTATCTTCGGGATCGGTATGGGCGGGACCGCGATCAGTGCGCTGACCACAGTGAAGCTGGTGACCTCGCGGGGTTCGTCCTCACCGTTCCTGATCACCGCCGTCGTCCTTGCTTTGTATGCGGTGGCCGCGTGGCTGGTAATGCGCGACGCAACAGGTCGGACGGTGCCCACCGAGCCGCTGGGTGCCCGCCTGGCTGCGACCTCGCGGCTGTCCATCACGTGGCAGGCGTGCATCCTGTATGCCGTGGCGTTCGGCGGGTATGTGGCGTTCTCGGTCTACCTGCCGGCATACCTGCGGACCGCCTACGGCCTCGAGCAGGCCGATGCAGCCAACCGGATGGCGGGCTTCGTGATCGTGGCAGTGGTGATGCGCCCCGTCGGTGGGTGGTTCTCCGACAGGGTCGGCCCGATACCGGTGCTGACCGCTGTCTATGCGGTCCTGACGGCAGGGGCCACTTTGCAGTCCTTCACCCCAGCCCTGATGCCGTGGGGGACGGTCGCCTTTCTGAGCATGGCGGCTGCTCTCGGTGCTGGCAGCGGCGCCACCTTTGCCCTGGTGGGCAAGGTGGCGCCGGCCAACAAGGTCGGGTCCGTCACGGGCTTGGTCGGTGCTGCCGGTGGCCTTGGCGGGTTCGTGCCACCGCTGGTGATGGGTTTTGTCCACGGCAGATTCGGTTCGTACAGCTTGGGTCTGGCGCTCCTAGCCGTGGTCGCGGCGGCAACCATGGTGTTCACCATGACCGTTGTCCGGTCGGATGCCCTCGCCCGAGCCAGGGAGGCCGGCCGGCTACCGAATACGCCGACCCGACGCACCCCCAAGCAAGGGGCAAGCCCCGGTGTGTGAGTACTGCGGTTGTCAGCAGATCGCCACCATCGCCGAGCTGTATCGCGAGCACGACGACGTGGCTGCGCAGGTCGGGCTGATCCGCAGCGCGCTGGCAGGGAGACGCCTTGAGGATGCCGCCGCAGCGTGCCGGCAGATCCTGGTCATCCTCGGTCCGCACACGGTGGTCGAGGAAGAGGGCCTGTTTCCTGAGATGGCGGTCGAGTTTCCCGATCACATCGAGGTGCTGCGCTCTGAGCATCGCGAGATCGAGAGGGTGCTGGGGGAGGCCATCGATGGTCCCCCTGATGACCCGACCTGGCCGGGCTGTCTGCTGGACGTCCTTCGTCTGCTAGGTCAGCACATCCTTAAGGAGCAGGACGGTGTCTTTCCAGCAGCGCAGATCTCGCTCGACCCGGACCAGTGGGAGCGCATCGAGGCCGTGCGGGCAAAGCTCGTAGCCGGGTCAGGTACATCGTCAACGAACGAGAGGGACCGCGGGTGAGCACCGACCAGTGGGCAGGAGCGTCCGGCGACGGGCTGGATGATGCGGTGACGCAGGCGTTGGTCCGCACCAGGAGGTTCTTCACGAAGGCCGAGGTCTCCCAGGACCTGCGCACGCTGCACCGCAGTGGCGGGCGCGAGGCCGACGCCTTCTACCGAGACCGTTGGGCTCATGACAAGGTCGTCCGTTCCACCCACGGCGTGAACTGCACCGGGTCCTGCTCGTGGAAGGTCTACGTCAAGGACGGCATCATCACCTGGGAGTCTCAGCAGACCGACTACCCATCCACCGGACCCGACCGGCCGGAGTACGAGCCCCGTGGCTGTCCCCGAGGGGCCGCTTTCTCCTGGTACACCTACTCGCCGACGCGGGTGCGCTACCCCTACGTACGGGGGGTACTGCTGGAGATGTACCGCGAAGCGAAGGCCCGCCTGGGTGACCCGGTCCTGGCGTGGGCGGACATCGTCGGCGATCCGGTGCGGTCAAAGCGTTACAAGGCCGCGCGCGGCAAGGGCGGACTGGTACGTGCCTCGTGGGAGGAAGCCGCCGAGATCGTTGCGGCGGCTCACGTTCACACCATCAAGAAGTGGGGCCCGGACCGGGTTGCCGGGTTCTCGCCGATCCCGGCCATGTCGATGGTGTCGCACGCCGGCGGTGCGCGGTTCGTAAACCTTATCGGTGGCTCGATGCTCAGTTTCTATGACTGGTATGCCGACCTGCCGGTCGCCTCACCGCAGGTTTTCGGCGACCAGACCGACGTCCCTGAGTCGGGGGACTGGTGGGATGCGGGCTACCTGATCATGTGGGGCTCCAACGTTCCGGTCACCCGAACGCCGGATGCACACTGGATGACCGAGGCTCGGTACCGCGGCCAGAAGGTGATCGCGGTTGCTCCGGACTACGCAGACAATGTCAAGTTCGCCGACGAGTGGCTCCCCGCGAAGCCCGGCACCGACGGAGCCCTGGCCATGTCCATGGGCCATGTGATCCTCAAGGAGTTCTTCGTCGACCGCGAGGTCCCGTACTTCACCCAATACGTCTCTCGTTACACGGATCTGCCGTTTCTGGTGCGCCTGGACGAGCGCGACGGCAGGTACTTCTCCGGCAAGTTCCTGACCGCGGACGACCTCGGCGGGGAGCAGGCTGTCAGCGAGAACGCTGCCTTCAAGACGGTGCTTCTGGACGAGGTGACCCAGGAGCCAGTGGTGCCCAACGGCTCGATGGGACATCGCTACGGCGATGCCGGCGTTGGCAAGTGGAATCTCGACCTGGGTGACGTCCGCCCGATGCTCAGCGCGCAGGGTGGGACCGAACTCGCTGTCGAGGTGGCGATGCCGCGCTTCGACAACCCCGACGGCCAGGCAGGCCTGCTCAGCCGTGGGGTTCCGGTCCGCCGCGTCAACGGGCACCTGGTCACGACCGTCTACGACCTGATGCTCGCGCAGTACGGCGTCGCTCGTGAGGGGCTGCCCGGCACGTGGCCCACTGGCTATGACGACGCCGACGCGCCGTATACGCCGTCGTGGCAGGAGAAGATCACCGGTGTGGCAGCATCGGCCGCCGCACGGATCGCCCGGGAGTTCGCGGCCAATGCCGAGGAGTCCAACGGGCGTTCGATGATCATTATGGGGGCGGGCACCAACCACTGGTTCCACTCCGACACCATCTACCGTGCGTTCCTGACCCTGACGAACCTCACCGGATGTCAGGGCGTTAATGGTGGCGGCTGGGCTCACTATGTCGGCCAGGAGAAGGTCCGTCCGCTCACCGGTTACAACCAGATCGGCAACGCGCTGGACTGGGTCCGCCCGCCACGAAACATGATCCAGACGGCGTACTGGTACCTGCACAGCAACCAGTTCCGCTACGACCACTTCGGCGCCGACACGCTCGTGTCGGCCAACCCTGGCGGACAGCTGGCGGGCCAGACGACCGCCGACATCATCGCGGCGTCGGCCCGGATGGGGTGGATGCCGTCTTATCCGACTTTCGACCGCAACCCGCTCGATCTGACTGACGAGGCCGAGGCAAGCGGACGTCCGGTGGCGGACCACGTGGTCGATGAGCTGAAGTCGGGCCGACTGAACTTTGCCTGCGAGGATCCGGATGCGCAGGAGAACTACCCACGGGTGCTTACGATCTGGCGGGCTAACCTGTTGGGCTCCTCGGCCAAGGGAAACGAGTACTTCCTCAAGCATCTGCTTGGCACCGACCACTCGGTCCGGGCCAGCGAGACGCGTGAGAAGGACCGGCCGAAGGACGTCGTCTGGCATGACGAGGCGCCGACCGGCAAGCTCGATCTGTTGCTGACGCTGGACTTCCGGATGACCAGCACCACGATCTTCTCCGACGTCGTGCTGCCGGCCGCCACCTGGTACGAGAAGCATGACCTCAACACCACCGACATGCATCCCTTCGTGCACTCGTTCAACCCGGCCATCAGCCCGCCCTGGCAGACGCGCACTGACTGGGACTCGTTCATGACCATCAGCAAGCGGTTCAGCGAGCTGGCGGCCGAGCACCTCGGCGTCCGCCAGGACGTCGTGGCGGTGCCGCTGACCCATGACACCGTCGATGCGATGGCGAACCCCCATGGCGTGGTCCGGGACTGGAAGGCGGGGGAGTGCGAGCCGATCCCCGGGGTGACCATGCCCAAGCTCGTGGTCGTGGAACGAGACTACGGCGCGGTCCACGCGAAGATGAGCGCTCTGGGACCGCTCATGGACACGCTCGGCGCGACCACCAAGGGGGTGACCTTCCGGCTGGACAAGGAGATCAACTACCTGCGACAGAAGAACGGCACCGTCCGTGGTGGTCCGGCCGACGGTCGTCCGTCGCTGGCCCGTGACGTCGATGCCTGTGAGGCGATCCTCGCGATGTCCGGCACTACCAACGGTCACCTGGCCACCCAGGGTTTTCAGACGCTCGAGAAGCGGACCGGCGTCAAGCTGGCTGACCTTGCGGCCGAGCACGAGGGCAAACAGATCACATTCGCGGACACCCAGGGTGCACCCGTCCCGGTCATCACGTCTCCGGAGTGGTCCGGTTCAGAGGCGGGCGGCCGACGCTACTCACCCTTCACGATCAACGTCGAACGGCTGAAGCCGTGGCACACCCTGACCGGGCGGATGCACTTCTACCTCGACCATGACTGGATGCGTGAGCTTGGTGAAGGGTTGCCGGTATTCCGGCCGCCGCTGAGCATGTCGGCGCTGTTCGGCGAGCCCGAGGTGGGCCAGACCGGCGAGATGGGCCCCGGTGGTGAGCTTGGGGTGGTCGTGCGCTACCTCACGCCGCACAGCAAGTGGTCGATCCACTCGGAGTACCAGGACAACCTTTTCATGCTCTCACTGTCCCGCGGTGGCCAGACCATCTGGATCAGCAAGGAGGACGCGGCCAAGGTGGGCATCCACGACAACGACTGGATGGAGGCGGTGAACCGAAACGGGGTCGTGGTCGCGCGCGCGATTGTCAGCCACCGGATGCCCGAGGGCACCGTCTACATGCACCACGCCCAGGACCGGCTCATCGACGTTCCGATCGCCGAGACCTCGGGCCAGCGAGGCGGCATCCACAACTCACTGACCCGGCTGATGATCAAGCCGAGCCACCTGATCGGTGGCTACGCGCAGCTCTGCTTCGCCTTCAACTATCTCGGCCCGACCGGTAACCAACGCGACGAGGTCACCATGATCCGACGTCGCTCGCAGGAGGTGCAGTACTGATGCGGGTCATGGCTCAGATGGCGATGGTGATGAACCTCGACAAGTGCATCGGTTGCCACACCTGCTCGGTGACCTGCAAGCAGGCATGGACCAACCGGGCCGGAACCGAATACGTGTGGTTCAACAACGTGGAAACCCGCCCGGGACAGGGGTATCCACGCGGCTATGAGGACCAGGAGAAGTGGAAGGGCGGTTGGACGCTGAACCGCCGCGGCAGGCTCACCCTCAAGGGAGGCGGCCGGTTGCAGAGTCTGGGGACGATCTTCTTCAACCCCAAGCTGCCCACCATCGCGGACTACTACGAGCCGTGGACCTACGACTACGCCACCCTGACCGACGCCCCGGCCCAGAAGCACACGCCGGTCGCCCGGCCCAAGTCGCTGATCACCGGCAAGAACATCAACATCGCCTGGAGCGCGAACTGGGATGACGACCTCGGTGGCTCCATCGACCACGGGCACAAGGACGTGATGCTCAAGAACATCGCCGACAAGGTGAAGTTCGAGTTCGAGCAGACCTTCATGTTCTACCTGCCGCGGATCTGCGAGCACTGCCTCAACCCCTCATGTGCGGCGTCCTGCCCATCGGGGGCGATCTACAAGCGGTCCGAGGATGGCATCGTGCTGGTCGACCAGGACCGGTGCCGTGGCTGGCGCAAGTGTGTCTCTGGCTGCCCCTACAAGAAGATCTACTTCAACCACAAGACCGGCAAGGCCGAGAAGTGCACGTTCTGCTTCCCGCGCATCGAGGTCGGGCTGCCGACCGTCTGTGCCGAGACCTGTGTGGGCCGCCTCCGCTATATCGGCCTCATGCTGTATGACGCCGACAAGGTTCTCGAGGCTGCCTCAACCACCGATGACCACGGCCTGTACGAGGCGCAGCGGGGTGTCTTTCTGGACCCGAACGACCCGGTGGTGCTACGCGAGGCGGAGGCTGCCGGTATTCCAAGGGACTGGGTCCTGGCTGCTCAGCGGTCGCCGATCTGGGCGTTGATCAACACCTTCAAGGTCGCCCTGCCACTTCACCCGGAGTACCGCACCATGCCCATGGTCTGGTACATCCCGCCGTTGTCGCCTGTGGTCGACATCGTGCGCGACACCGGCCACGACGCCGAGGACGGTGAGAACCTTTTCGCAGCGATCGAGGCCTTGCGTATCCCGATCGAGTACCTCGCCGAGCTCTTCACGGCAGGCGACGTCGCTCCGGTGGATACGGTGCTGCGCAGACTGGCAGCCATGCGTTCCTACATGCGCGAGATTAACATGGGCCGACCGGCAGACGAGTCCCTGGCCGCAGCAGTCGGTATGACCGGCCAGCAGATCCAGGACATGTTCCGGTTGCTGGCGATTGCCAAGTACGACGAGCGTTACGTCATCCCTCCGGCGCACGCCGAACAGGCGCATGCCCTCGAGGAGCTCGCAACCGAGTGCAGCCTGGACTTCGAGGGCGGTCCGGGCATGGGCGGCTCAGGGCCGTTCGGTGAGGGCTCGGGGGTGCCGACGCCGATCGCGGTGGAGAACTTCCAGATGCTCAAGGATCGGCAGACCAGTGACTCAGTGGTCGAGACCGAGCACCGTCGCGGCCGCACCAACCTGCTCAACTGGGACGGCCGCGGCAAACCCCATGGACTCTTCCCCAAGGGCCATGACGACAAGCCCAAAGATGACTTAGGAGAGTCGGACTCATTGGAGGGACACTCGTGAGGGTCAAGACTGTGCTGTCCAAGGCCAGAGCGTCCAGGTCACGACAGCAGAAGAGCCTCACCGACCAGCAGCTCGTGCTTGCGTGGCAGAGCGCCTCGCTGCTGTTGGGGTATCCCGACGATGAGCTCCTTGCGCGGGTCGGGTTGATGCGCGCTGCGGCAACGAGGTTGCCCGCCGCGGTCTCGGATCCGCTTACCGCCTTCCTGGCGCACCTCGAGGCCGTCCCGCTGCCGGAGCTGGCCGCGGACTTCGTCTCGACCTTCGACCATCAGAGGCGGTGCTGCCTCTACTTGACGTACTTCGAGCATGGCGACACCCGCAACAGGGGAGTGGCGTTGCTCCGGTTCAAGACGGCATACAGGGAGTCGGGCATGCTCCTTTCCGATAACGAGCTGCCGGACCATCTCGGGGTGCTGCTCGAGTTCGGGGCCGCCGCCGATATCGCCGTTGCGCGGGAACTGTTGCTCGCGCATCGCGCCGGCCTGGAGCTGCTGCGTCTGGCGCTGGAGGACGCGCACTCGCCGTGGGCCCTGGTGCTCAAGGCGGTTAGTGCGACATTGCCGCCTCTGGCCGGTGACGACCGCGAAGCGGTGATGAAGCTCGCGGCGCAGGGCCCGCCGGCCGAAGAAGTCGGACTCGCCCCGTTCGCCCCGCCGGAATACATGCCTGAGCCTGGTGGCAGCCATGGTGGCCCGGTTTCGTTGCCCTTGCCCGTCTACTCGCCAACACGCGCGCCCGCCAGCCCTACCGCCACCAACGGAGCCCGGGGATGACGCTCACGAGCCTGACGACCGCCACTAGTGGGCTGGACACCTTCCTGTGGGTCATCTTCCCCTACATCTGCCTGACCACGTTCGTCGTCGGGCACTGGTGGCGGTACCGCTACGACAAGTTCGGCTGGACCACGAGATCTTCGCAGCTCTACGAAAGCCGGATGCTCCGGCTGGGCAGCCCGCTGTTCCACTTCGGCATCCTGTTCGTCCTGGCCGGACATGTCATGGGCCTGGGCGTCCCGAAACCGTGGACCGACTTCGTCGGCATCTCCGAGGGCCTCTATCACTTCATGGCGGTCAGCGTCGGGACGGTGGCAGGCATCTGCACCGTGGTCGGGATGGCGATACTGATCTACCGGCGGCGCACCGTCGGAGCCGTGTTCTCGGCCACCACCCGGATGGACAAGACGATGTACGTCTTCCTCGGGACGGTCATCGTGCTGGGCATGGCCAACACCGTCTTCGCCAACATCTTTAGCGACTACGACTACCGCGAGGGTGTCTCCATCTGGTTCCGCGGCATCTTCCTGTTCTCGCCGCATCCCGAGCTGATGGCGGCGGCACCGATCGGGTTCAAGCTCCACGGTCTCGCCGCGTTCTCGCTCTTCGCCCTCTGGCCGTTCACCCGGTTGGTGCACGTCTTTAGCGCACCCCTGGGATACATCACCCGCCCGTACATCGTCTACCGAAGCCGGGACGACCAACTCGGCAGTCGCACACCCCGTCGTGGCTGGGAGAAAGTCAAGTGACCGGGCCCTTCTAACTGGGTCACGTGCGCGACGGCTACCGCGATGAGCTGCTTGGTTTTCTCGGGCAGAGCGCCGTGGGCGAAGACGGCCTTGCTGAAGCTTTGGAACGCGTCATGGACACCCGGCGCCAGCTCCTTGCGCCGTTGGGCCTGGGCGGGTGTGGTGGGGTGGTACACGGACTCGTTCATCGGTGTCTCCTTATTCGAGGTTGGGCGGCTGCTGACCACTGGTCAGGGGCAGGCGGTTCTAGCGTTCGTCGTTTGAGACGGCGATGAGCAATTACGCTCCCGACGTGGCCGAACTCCGGACGGCCTCATGACACACGTCGTCCGGGACGCTGCCTGCCAGAGGCGGCTGAGCGGCGCCGTGGTGATCGGCAGCCGAGTTAGCAGGAGCGGGCGACCTCTCAGATGAGGATGGCGAGCCGGCCGATCCGCACCCGCCAGACCTCCGGGCCCTCCTGGAGGTAGTCCCAGGAGAACTCGCCAGCGTTCTCCGCCGCGAGCTGGTAGTACAGCGGTTTGGGATCGTGATCGTTGACCAGAACGAATGCCGTGCCGACAGCCAGCGACGCGAAGGTCTCGAAGATCAGCTGGTGGCGGATGCGGGGGATCTCGGTCCTAACGTCGACGATGTGGTCTGTGATGGGCATGGTGGGTTCCTCTCGGTGGGGCAGTGGCGTCGTCTGGAGTCGCTTCTCCAGGAGTGCGACGTTGTGCATGGTGCCGTCCAATCGCTGGGCCGCGACGGGGTGGGTGTGGCGGATCAATGCCCACGCATCCGCTGCCAGCCGGCCCGCTCGCTCGGGCTCCCTCGCGTGGGCGAGTTGGCGGCAGGCGGGCGCCAAGACGCGGGGGAGCCCCTCGATGGCGTCGCGGCCCGAGGATTCAGTCGGCGCGGATGATCTCGACTCGCCACTGTAGCGGCCCGGCTTCCAGGTAGTTCCATGCGAAGCGTCCGGGCCACAGGGCTTCGGTCTGGTAACGCAGCGGCTTGGGATCGTGGTCGTTGAGAATGACGAAGGTGTCGCCCGGTACTAGCTGGTCGAGCCGGGCGAAGATGATCTCGTGGCGCCCGCTATGCGGCAGGCTGCGGACGTCCAGTTCGGCGGGCACGGACTTTCCGCCGAGGATCTCGCGCATGCCGGTCAGGGCTGCCGCAAGGTCGACGGCCGCGGCGTCCAGTGCCGGCAGCAGGAGGTCGTTCTCCTTGGCCAGATGGACCGTGAAGAGCGCCTGCGCGGCGGCTGTCGTGGCGGTGACGGTGAACGGATCGCCGGCATAGGTCAGGTCAGTCACCAGGGACTCCAGGGCGCGGTGCTCGGCGAGCATGCCGTCCACCAGAAGCCGAGTGTCCTCCAGGCGTGAGCCCGCGCTGTAGAGCGCAACCTCCTCGGCGTGCGCGTGCGGGAGCAGTTCGGTGCTGAACCACGTTGTCAGGTCGGACAACGCCAGGTCGTAGTCGCCTGAGCGCGCGCCGGCGACCACCGCAGCGGTGAGCGTGCATAACTCGTGGGCAAGATCTGCATGGTGGCGAGCGATGGCGTCGATCACGCTTGCGTTCTCGGCCATCGCAGGCAGGACCGTTGGTACGGCCCCGAATGGTGTGGTGGAGAACTGGCGGGTATCTAGCGACATCTGGGTCTCCTGACGCGTTGTGGGCTCCGGGCTGTCAAAGTCTTGATTTGTTTTTACTACACTTTCAGTGAAAACTGTAATCCTGCCCGGACCAACCCGGCACACGCCGTCAACACAATCCCGAGGAGAACCCAGCGATGACAGCACCCGAGAGAACCGGCCAGACCGCTGTCCTCCCATTGTCGGAACGGCGAATTGAGGACGTACCCGGACATTGGCTGCTCGCCCGGTTGGGAAAGCGCGCTCTGCGCCCCGGCGGTACGGCGATGACGTCGAGGCTCCTGCGGGACGCCTCGCTATCCGAGGCGGACGTGGTCGAGTTCGCCCCGGGTCTGGGTCGAACCGCGATGGAGATACTGCGGAACCGGCCGAAGTCCTACGTGGGCGTCGAGCGGGACCCGGACGCTGCGCGCATCGTCGGCGAGCTCGTTGTCGCACGCGGTGAATGCCGCAACCTGGACGCGACCGCAACCGGCCTGCCGGACGCGAGCGCCGACGTCGTCGTCGGCGAGGCCATGCTCACGATGCAGACGGACCAGGGCAAGCGCGCGATCGTCCGCGAGGCCACTCGAATCCTTCGCCCGGGCGGGCGCTACGCGATCCATGAAATGGCACTGCAGCCGGACGAGATTGACCCTGGGATCGCGACCGAGGCCTGTCGGGGGCTTGCCCGCTCCATCAAGGTCAATGCCCGACTCTTGACCGTCGGCGAGTGGCGGGCCCTGCTCGAAGGCGCGGGACTCGTGGTCGACGTGGTGAATACCACGCCGATGGCTCTGCTTCGCCTGCGCCGCAACGTGGCCGACGAGGGAGTCGCGGGCACGCTTCGGATCACGCGCAACATCCTGCGGTCGCGCGACGTGCGCCGCCGCGTGGTCGACATGTGGAAGACGTTCCACCAGCACCGACACTCGATCATCGCGGTCTCTCTGATCGCGCATCTGCCATCGAATGAGGCAACGACATGACCGAACGCACTCCGGCCGGGGCCGCCGCGAAGCCTGGGATGCACGACCTGGCGGACGTCGCCAGCCTCGTGGAGATCCAGCCCGAGGCGACCGTGTCTCGCACGGTCCTGCAGGCCGAGGGTGCGCGCGTTGTGGTCTTTTCATTCGACGCCGGCCAGGTCCTGACCGAGCATACCGCCGCCGTACCCGCGCTGCTCCAGGTGCTCGATGGACACCTGCGCATCACCGCCGACGGGCGCACCGTCGACCTTCGCCCGGGTGGGCTCGTCCACCTGGCGGCCCGGCTGCCGCACGCCGTCGAGGCAGTCGAACCTTCCCGGCTTCAACTCACGATGCTCGACTCGCACGTTCAGGCCTGAGCTGTCATGGTGCGCCCACTCGCGGTCATCGCCTCGCGCCACGGCGCGACCTGGGACGTGGGAGACCCGCTGTGCCGGGGCCTTCGCCGCGCTGGCCAGGAGGGCTACCTGAGCAAAAGGCGCACGCGGTTATGTGCCTCTGCAGCGGCAACACCTACAGATTGTTTTACTGACAGATTGCGGGAAAACCATGTCTGTGTCCCCTGAACCCATCGACTCCCGAACGCACCGCGTGCTCGCCGGCGTGAGCCGGGTCGCCGTCCTGCAGGCTCTGCGTGCAGGCGCCGGGTCGCTCGACGTGCAGGCCATCGCCGAGCAGGTTGGGTTGCACACCAACACGGTGCGCTCCCACCTGGACCAGCTTATGGAAGCCGGCCTCGTCGAGAGCGCCGTACAGGAACGGACTACGCCGGGGCGCCCGCGTCTTCTCTTTCGCGCCACCGCGACACCGGGCGCAGGAGCGGAGGGCTCGTACAAGGTCCTGGCCGAGGTCCTGGCCAGCGGCATCCGCGACGGCGAACGGGCACCCGGCGCGGTGGCTGCGAAGGCAGGTCGGCGTTGGGGCCAGCATCTCGAGCAGCAGGGCCGGGCCAGCGCCCAACCGGTTGACTCCGGTCGAGCACTTGACCGCATTGTCGCGCTGCTGGACGACGTCGGGTTCGCCCCGCAAATCGGTGAGCCCGCCAGCCCGACGACCGACCCCGGCGGCGCGGGCAGCGCCACGGTGATCGAGCTGCACCGGTGCCCCTTCTACGACATCGCGCGCGGACACACCGAGGTCGTATGCGCGGTGCACTTGGGTCTCATCCAGGGGGCGTTGGATCAGATGCAGGCCCCACCCCTCACAGTCCGCCTTGAGCCTTTCGTGCGCCCAGACCTGTGCCTGGTGCACATGGCGCCCGCTGTCATCGATGCCGCTGGGGCGCGGTCGTGAGCCGCGATCCGTTGTCCGTGGCTTCACTCCTCGGCCCGGGAACCGAGACGGGCCAGCTGCGTGAAGCACTGCGGGACGTGATCGACCCTGAGCTCGGGATCGATATCGTCTCCCTGGGCCTGGTCTATGGTCTGGAGGTCAACAACCGGGTGGCGGCGGTGGTACTGACCACGACCACGCCCGCGTGCCCGCTGGGCGAGTACCTCACTGATGAGGTGCGCCGGGTGCTGCTAGCCGAGGGCGCGGTCGACCGGGTCGAGGTGGTCATCACCCACGAGCCCGCCTGGACTCCTGAGATGATGGCCGACGATACGAAGCAGGCGTTCGGATGGTGACGTCGGCTGGCTCCGTGGGCTCAGCCATACCTGCCAGTGGGCGCACGTTGCCGACGATCCCACGCACCCGGCTTCCGCTGCTCATCGCTGCTCTCGTATGCCTGCTCGCTGGCCTGTGGGGCGGGCTCATCCTGCTGGGCCTGCCCGTGCCGACCTTGCTCGCAACGACCGCGGAAGAGCACGGAGTCCTGATGGCGCTCGGGTTCCTCGGGACGGTGATCTCGCTCGAGCGGGCGGTCGCGCTCGGTCGCCCGTGGGCCTTCGCCGCACCCGCCCTCGCTGGCGCGGGCGGCGTCGCCGTCCTGGTGAGCCTGCCGTCCATGGTGGGACGCCTGTTGCTGTGCGCGGCGTCGATCGTCCTGGTGGTCGTGTACGTCGTGGTGCACCGCATCCAACCCGCCCTGCATTTGAAAGTGATGGCCGCGGGGGCCGTGTGCTGGTACGTGGCGACCCTGCTCTGGCTGATGGGCTGGCCGCTGCCACGGCTGGTGCCATGGATCGCCGGGTTCCTCGTCCTGACGATCATCGGCGAACGCCTCGAGCTGGCCCGGGTCGCGTTTCTGCCCCGGACCTCGGTGCACCAGTTTCTGGCGGGGGCGGTCATCTTCGGTGTTGGGCTCATCCTCACGACGACGGCCACGACCGGGTCAACAGGGGTCCGCCTGGCGGGCGCCGGCATGATCGCGCTGGCCGCATGGGGTTCCGTGCACGATGTCGCACGCCGAACCGTCAAGATTCCCGGCGTTACCCGTTTCATGGCCGTCTGCCTGCTGGCGGGCTACGTCTGGCTCTTCGTCGGTGGTGCGGTTTGGCTGCTCGCCGGCGACCTCGGCGCAAGCGTTGCGATCTACGACGCGGCCCTGCATACGGTGTTCCTCGGCTTCGTGATGTCCATGATCTTCGGGCACGCACCCGTCATTGTGCCGGCGGTCCTGCGGGTCCGACTGCCGTTTCGCTCATGGTTCTACGGGCACGTGGGGTTGCTTCACGCATCCCTGCTGACTCGGGTGATCCTCGGAGACTGGCTCGGATCCGTTTTCTGGTGGAGAGTCGGCGGGGTGGGCACCGAGCTTGCTGTGCTCGGCTTCCTGGCCGCTTCCGTGATCGCTGTTCGGCACGCGCGCAGGAAGGGACGGCCGGCATGACCACTACTGACCAGCGGGTCGACCCGTTGGCGGAGCCGGGTCCGGCACAGGACCGCGCCGGCCTGCTGGGGGGCCTGGCGCTGGGTGCCGTCATGCTCGTCGTCGCTATCACGGTGGCGCTGACCGGTGGAGGCGCACGTTCTGGCGTCGACTCGCGCGCCGTCGTCACCGCGGGCGGGACCCAGAGCGTCGCGGTCAGCCTTGCCGGGATGCGGATCACGCCCCCGGTGATCGAGGTGACAAGGGGAACCCGGCTTGTCCTGAAGGTCACCAACGCCGACGCCATGCGTCACGACCTGGTCCTGGCCACCGGGCAACACACTGCGCTGCTCACAGGTGGGCAGTCCGCGACCCTCACCGTCGGCGTTGTCAACGCCGCGATCGCGGGCTGGTGCAGCGTCCCCGGACACAAGGCCGCAGGGATGACCCTGAGCATCGTCTTGACCGGGACCGGTACTGCCGCCAGCTCCGCCGTGAAGGCTCACGGGTCGGGGCCCGGGATGGCGGCCATGTCGAAGGGTGTGGCGGCAGGCCAGGCCACACCAGTCATCGACTTCCACGCCTCCCCGGAACCGGGTTGGACGCCGTATGACCCTGCCCTGCAACCGGCGCCTGGCGCCACGCAGCACCGCCTGACCATCACGGCGCGCGACACAGTCGTTGAGGTCGCTCCCGGCGTGCGTCAGAAGCTGTGGACCTTCAACGGGACCGCGCCCGGGCCCACCCTGCACGGCAAGGTCGGTGACGTCTTCACCATCACGTTCGTCAACGACGCGAGCATGGGTCATGGCGTCGACTTCCACGCGGGCTCCCTGGCACCGGACCTGCCGATGCGCACGATCGAGCCTGGGAAGTCGCTGACCTACCAGTTCGTCGCGAAGTACTCAGGGGCCTGGCTCTACCACTGCAGCACGATGCCGATGGCCCTGCACATCGCCAACGGCATGTACGGCGCAGTCATCATCGACCCCCCCGATCTGCCGGCCGTCGCCCACGAGTTTGTCGTCGTGCAGTCCGAGCTCTACCTCGGGCCCCAGAACGGCACAGCCGACGAGGCCAAGATCGCGGCCGAGAAACCCGACGCCATCTTGTTCAACGGCTATGTCAACCAGTACGACCACGCACCGATCCGCGTCCGGGTCGGGCAGCGGGTGCGGGTGTGGGTCGTGGACGCGGGGCCGCAGCGCGCGACGGCCTTCCACGTCGTCGGAGCCCAGTTCGACACGGTGTTCAAGGAGGGCGCCTACCTGCTCAAAGCCGGCAACGCCGAGCACGGCGCGTCACAGGTGCTAGATCTGGCCCCTGCCCAGGGAGGTTTCGTCGAGTTCGTCCTGCCGCAGGCCGGCCACTACCCCTTCACCGACCACGCCATGGTCGACGGTGCCCGCGGTGCCCACGGCATCTTCCAGGCGTTCTAAATGCTCGATCTATGGTCCTTGGTGCGCTTCCTGCACGTGGTGGGTGCGGTCGTGTGGCTCGGCGGACAGCTCACGGTCTCGGCTCTGGTGATGCCGGTCGCGCGCGACCGCCTCCCCCCTGAGGCTCGCGCGGGCCTGATGCGCGTGCTTGGGATGCGTTTCGGCATCGCCACGGTCGCAGTGCTGATCCCGCTGCAGGTGGCGACGGGAATAGCCCTGGCCCGGCACAAGGGGGTCACCATGGCATCCCTGGCCCAACCCGGGTACGGGCGCATGCTCGCCGGAAAACTGGTCGCGTTCGCGCTGGTCATGCTGGCCGCGGGGCTACACGGATGGGCCATCGCCGCGGGGCGCCGCACCCTGGCCCGATCCCTGGCGGTCTCGGCGCTGGCCGGGTCCTTCGTGGTCGTGCTGCTCGCTACCGCGCTGCCGGTCACCTGATTCTCAGCGGCCTGTCCATGCTTAGCCCCGTCGGCTGCTCGGTTCGCCGGATCTAGGGGCAAGGGTCTTGTCCATGCGAGAGGCCCGTACTGTTATTTAACACGGAATAGTTGTAATAAACTCTACTAGCCTGCAAACCCATTCGAACTCACAGTGAGCACCTGGAAGCTGGTCGCACGACGGGCTGGGCATCACCACCCGGGTTTGTTCGGTGAACCGGCCGCCATCTCGCGCCTGTCCAACCACCCGTCCCGAGAAGAGGGTCAAACATGACCGTTGCTGAGTCACGCCCGGTGCGCTTCATGCGTCACGATGCATCGGAGCGGCCCTTTATCGTCATCTGGGAAGTCACGCGCGCCTGCCAGCTCGTGTGCACCCATTGTCGTGCTGACGCCATCCGCGCCCGTAACCCCTTTGAGCTCACCACCGACGAGGGACGACGGCTGCTGGATGACCTCGCCTCTTTCGGATCACCACGCCCCTTGGTCGTCCTCACCGGTGGCGACCCTTTCGAGCGACCCGACCTGCCCGAGCTGGTCGCCCACGGCACCCGGATCGGGTTAAGCATGGCTCTGTCGCCGTCAGTCACTGACCGGCTCACCCGCTCGGTCCTGGTCGAGCTGCACGATGCGGGTGCCAAGGCGGTCTCGCTCTCACTGGACGGAGCAACAGCCCTTGGCCATGACTCCTTCCGGGGCGTCGATGGAGTCTTTGATGCCACGCTGGAGGCGGCCCGCACTGTTCGTGAGGTCGGCCTCCGTCTACAGATCAACACCACTGTCACCAAAGGCCACGTGCTTGAGCTACCACGGATGCTGAAGCACGTGCTCGACCTGGGAGCAGCACTGTGGAGCGTGTTCTTCCTGGTGCCGACCGGTCGTGGTAAAGATCTGAAACCCCTCAGTGCAGCCGAGGAGGAAGAGGTCCTGCACTGGCTGCACGACGTCTCGGACCTCGTCGCCGTCAAGACCACTGAGGCGCCCCACTACCGGCGAATCGCCATACAGCGTGCGGGCGTTGAGGCCGACGGCATAGGCGAGCTCGACGAGGTATTCCCCGTCGGGCCGTTGCGTTCCCACCTGCGTTCCGATACGGCCGAGCTGTTCGCCGGGCACGAGCCAGGCCGCCGCCGGCCGCGTCCACCCATCGACGTCAACTCGGGACGCGGATTCGCCTTTGTGGACCACGTCGGGATGGTGTACCCCAGCGGGTTCCTGCCCACTGCGGTTGGCTCGGTGCGTAAGCAGTCATTCTGCGACATCTACCGCAGCTCCGAGCTACTGCAAGTGCTGCGCAACCCGGACGCCTTTGGCGGCCGGTGCGGGCAATGCGAGTTCAGGGCCGTCTGTGGAGGCTCCCGTTCACATGCTTATGCCACTACCGGGGATCCACTGGCCGAGGACCCCAGCTGCCTCTACCAGCCAGTTCCCGGCGGGGCACCGGTCTGATTTATTTTCCCCCCTTTTCTCTGGTAAAACAATCACGCCCATAAAGACGGCCGGGCGTTGCGCAGAGTTTCATCGTGCGGCGCGCCTGCTGAACCCAGGAGGTAGACGTGCCACAAGTGAATAGCAACGAACGTTCGTCTGACGGTAAGCGTTCAATGATGGTGTCGCGGACCTGGGTGCAGGTCGCTGCCCTTGTGGTGTTGTTCGGCTTCGCGGTGCTCGGTTTCCTGGCCTTCCGCACCTATGAAACCGGCCCGCCGATCGCCGATCGGGTGGTCAGCCAGGACGGTCAGGTGCTGTTCACCGGCGGCGACGTCAACAAGGGCCAGGAGCTCTTCCTGAAGAACGGGTTGATGGAGTATGGCTCGGTCTTTGGGCATGGCGCCTACCTGGGGCCTGACTTCACCACCGACTACCTACACCGCGCCGCCGTGATCGCCACCCGTGAGTACGGCGGGAGCGCTTCGGATACCGCGGCTCAGCGGGTGATCAGGGACTTCAAGACCAACCGGTACGACGCGACGTCGCGGACGCTGACCTACACGAGCGCGCAGGCGAAGGCCTTCGAGCAGATGGTCGGCTACTACGCCAACTACTTCGGTCCGACCTCCCATGAGCGGGGCCTGAGGGCTAACGCCATCACCGACCGGACGCAGATACGGCAGCTCACGTCGTTCTTCGCCTGGTCCGCGTGGTCTGGCTCGACGCTGCGGCCGGGCAAGAACTACAGCTACACGAACTCCTGGCCCCCCGAGCCGCTGGTCGCCAATGCAGCCCCCGCCAACGTGCTGGTGTGGAGCGTCCTGTCCCTGATCGCCCTGCTGGCCGGCATCGGCGCGCTGTTCGCGGCCTTCGGCCGCTGGGGCGACCGGTTCGGCTGGAAGGGCCGGCAAGCCGAGTCGATCTCCTTCCGGCCACCCGGCGACGTGGTGCTGACGCCGGCTCAGCGAGCCTGCGCCTACTACTTCCTGGTCGTGGGGCTGCTCTTCTTCATCCAAACCATGGTCGGAGCCGCCAGTGAGCACTACCGCGCCGACATCACCAACTTCTTCGGCTTCGATCTCGCCCGCTGGTTGCCATTTAACCTGGTGCGCACCTGGCACGTACAGCTGTCGATCTTCTGGACGGCGACATCGTTCCTCGCGGCCGGCATCTTCCTGACCCCGATGATCGCCGGACGGGAGCCCCGACGCCAGCACTGGCTCGCCTATGGCCTGCTCGGTGCTCTTGCCGTGGTCGTGTTCGGCAGCATGGCTGGGGAGTACCTCGACATCCACGGGTTGCTGTCCGCAACGTTCCACACCTTCGGGATGCAGGGTTTTGAGTATCTTGACCTCGGCCGGTTCTGGCAGAGTCTGCTTACTGGGGGCATGGTCTTATGGGTCGTCATCTTGTTCCGCGGACTGCGGGGCCGATTGAAGAACGAGTCGCGTGGCAACATGCCGTGGATGTTCTTCTTCACCGCCCTCGCCATCCCGGCGTTTTACGCCGTGGGGCTGCTGGCCAGCTCGGAGGATAGCTTTACCGTGGCCGACTTTTGGCGGTTCATGGTGGTGCACTTGTGGGTTGAGGACTTCCTGGAGATCTTCACCACCGTGCTGGTGGCCTACATCTTCGTGATGCTCGGGGTGGTGCGCGAGCGGGTGGCGCTGAAGGTGATCTACCTCGACGTCCTGCTGTACTCCGCTGGCGGGATCATCGGCACCATGCACCACCTCTACTTCTCCGGCAGCGCTGCGGAGGGAATGGCCCTGGGCGCGTTCTTCTCCGCCCTTGAGGTGATTCCACTGACCTTCCTGACCGTGGAGGCGTGGTCGTTCCTGCAGCTGGGCGCCCGCCAGGAATCCAAGTCCAAGACGCCTTTCCCGCACCGCTGGGCGGTGATGTTCCTGGTCTCAGTCGGTTTCTGGAACTTCCTGGGCGCCGGAATCTTCGGCTTCCTGGTCAACCTGCCGATCGTGTCCTACTACGAGATCGGCACCGCGCTGACCGCCAACCACGCGCACGCCGCAATGATGGGTGTCTACGGGATGCTCGCGATGGGGCTGGCGCTGTTCTGCCTGCGTTACCTGATCCCCACCGAGCGCTGGCCGGACCGGCTGGCCAAGATCTCGTTCTGGTCGGCCAACCTCGGCCTGGCATGGATGTCCTTCGCGACGCTGCTGCCTCTGGGCATCTTGCAGCTCTTCGCGTCAGTCAACAGCGGCTACTTCGCCGCCCGGCAGTTGTCGTTCATCACCAACCCGACCAACAGCGTGTTCGAGTGGATGCGGATGCCCGGCGACTTGCTGCTCATCATCGGCGGCGTCCTGCCGTTCCTGTACATCTGCTGGCTCGGGGTCCGCTACCGCGTGAAGACCTCGACGTTGGAGCTTCCCGAGGGCGTGCTGTTCACCGAGGTCGTCGAACGAGTCCCGGCCGGAGCAGGTGAGCCTGAGTCATGAGAGTCGACCCGGAGGTCCTGATCGTCGGGGTCTACGCCATTCTCCTGGTGGGCGTGGCCGCGGTCCTGGACGCGGCGGGCAAGCACACCCAGCGCCGGTCCGAACGCTTCCGCACTGCGGGGTTCTCCTACCACCCCCAGCACGACGCGTGGACCTGTTCGCAGGACGAGATGCTCTGGCCGATGGACTACGACGAGCAGCACCACCTGGTGCGCTACCGCGCCAAGGCGTCGGTCTGCAACTCCTGCCACATTAAGCCCGACTGCACCAGCTCGACCAACGGGCGGGAGGTCACCCGAGCGGTCGCGCCCTGGCCGCACTCGGAGGCTGGCCGGTTCCACCGCGGCATGTCGTTGGCGCTCGTCGGTCTTGCCGCGGTGCTGATACTGGTCACTGGGGCCCGACACCCGCAGCCGTCGACGCTGGTGCTGGGTCTGCCGCTATTGCTAACAGTTCTGCTCGGGCGCCGCTACAGCGTCCACTTCCGGGCCACACCGGCCAACTTCCCGGCGCCGACCGCGGCGACCGGGCTGCGGGTGACCCCCACTTCGCGCACCCGCTGGGGTTCCGACGTTAGGGATGATCTCTCATGACCAAGATTGCGTTGTTGGTGCTGCTGGTCGTTCTACTTGGGCTGACTACCGCCAACACGCGGGTGCTCCGGGAGTACCAGCGGGGTGTGCTCTTTCGGCTGGGTCGCCTGCGCCCGCTGGCCGGTCCAGGCCTGGTGTTCCTGATTCCCTTCGTCGACCGGATGGAGCGCGTGGACCTGCGGACTGTCACGATGACCATTCCGCCGCAAGAGGTCATCACTCGTGACAACGTGCCTGCCCGGGTCAACGCTGTCGCCTACTTCCGGGTGACCGACCCTGCCCGGGCCATCACCGAGGTGGAGCAATACCCCGTCGCCACCTCCCAGATCGCTCAGACGACGCTGCGGTCGGTACTCGGCCGGGCTGAGCTGGACGACCTGCTGGCCGAACGTGACCAGCTCAACGACAGTCTGCGCCGGATCATCGACGAGCAGACCGAACCGTGGGGCATCAAGGTCACCACGGTCGAGATCAAGGACGTGGAGATCCCGGAGGCGATGCAGCGGGCTATGGCTCGTCAGGCTGAGGCGGAGCGCGAGCGTCGCGCGAAGATCATCAACGCCGAAGGTGAGTTCCAGGCCGCTCAGAAGATATACGACGCTGCGGAGATCCTCAGCCGTAACCCCGCCGCCCTTCAGCTGCGCTACCTGCAGACCCTGCTCGAGCTCGGCGGCGAAAAGTCCACCATAGTGTTCCCGCTGCCCATGGACCTCATCAAGCCGTTCCTGGGCACGAGCCAGCAGCCCGATGGCGCAAAGGCCGCGCCGCCGCTGGATCTTTCTGCGTACGGCGGTGCGCGTGATCGGCTTGTCAACGGATCCGAGCCCCAGAGCGCAGATGACCCCGGTACGGGCGATGATGCGGCCGCTGGGGTTGGAACGCGATGAGGGACCTTCCGGCAAAGAGGGCAGCCGCAATTGGCGACGTTTCTTACACCGCACTCCGTGAAGATCAATCTGGCGGTAGACGTCGGCGCGCGGGTGGGGTTGGACCATTGCGAACAGGGTAAGGCAGCCGCGCACAGTCCCGTCTCACGACCGCCCACGCGACCATCGTCGGTGCCCTGATTGACCAGCCCGAGCCCTGCTCCTTGGTCGCCTATGGGCGCAGATTGGCCAGAACGCACGACGATTCGCGAGTCTCGACCACGTTTCGGACGGCGAACGCGGTCGTGAAGAACTGGTCGCGTTCGCTCTGGTCATGTTGGCGGTGGGCGGACACAGATGGGCGATCGCCGCCGGGTGTCGGATCCTGGCCCGATCCCCGGAGGGCAGTTCGCTGGCCGAGTCATTTGTCATCATCCTGTACGCCATGGCGGCGCCGCTGACCTGAGCTCGTCAATGACCCGCATCGAGGCCCAGCCAGGAGACTCCGTCGCTGCGTCGCGTTGCGTTGTTATCTGCGGGCGGCTCCCGCCAGCTCGGCCACCCGCCCGTTCTCATCTGAGGCCCAAGGCCCAGCCCCGGCGCGACGCACCGGTGTCGTTGGCAAGAGGTCTCAGGCGGGCGCGGGTCTGCTTTGAGCACCCAGTATTTTACACGGAAAAAGTAAAATATAATGTAGAGACGCTTCGCCCGACAAAGCGCGCCGAGGTGCCGCAAGGTCCCTTTATCGCGTGCAGCCGCCGGGGTCCTCAAGGGCACCTTCGGTGTGGCACCGACCGGTAGACGCCTAATCGTTTGATGGCGTGACTGGCCATCGCGTAGCCGGGTGGTGTCCTTGCCGCCGACGCCGGGGCGCTTGTCGACGCCGCGGCACCGGTCGAATATCGGCGCTGGGCGCCAGTTTTCGAGTTTCGGGACCTTGGGCCCTAGTGTGCATAGAAAGTCATTTCGACACTTGATCAAGTTGCCAAGTCACTCGATGAGGGCCTCGCAACCGAAATGGTCAGCCGCTAGTAGGCGCTGGGCACCCGTGAGTGAAACATCTGGAGGCAATGCCGTGAAGCCCATGAAGCGCAGACAGTTCATCGGGATCGGTGGGGGCGTGGTCGCGGGCGTTGCGCTGGGCGCCGCCGGTTCGAGCTTCGGCGCCAGCCAGGCCACGAGCGGGCAGCTCGCTGCAATGGCATCGAGCCGGGGCCTGTCCGGGGACGAGGCCCGCGCAGCCCTCCAGACGGTCGTGCCTCCGGGCAAGTACGACCCCTACTACATGTTCGCGTCCGGGGGGCACCTGGGTGCTGTCCAGGTCATTGGCGTCCCCTCGATGCGCCTACTCAAGGTCATCCCCGTCTTCGGTCGTGACTCATTCTCGGGGTACGGCTTCGGTACCGACATGAGCAAAGGCGTGCTCGACGGCGGATCGGATCCCGCCAAGAACGAGCCGCTGGGCTGGGGCGACAGCCACCACCCCGCCCTTTCGGAGACGGCCGGGCAGTACGACGGTCGTTGGCTCTACATCAACGACCGCGCCAACGGCCGGATCGCGATGATCGACCTTGTCGACTACAAGACCAGGCAGATCATCGACATCCCCAACACCGGCAGCTCCCACGGCATGGTGGTGACCCCGAACAGCGAGTACGCCCAGATCTCCGCGCTGACTCCCCACCCCACGACTGCTAACGGGTATGCCCCCCTGGAGAGTTACGCGGACCTGTATCGCGGGTGCTCCTCCTGGTACCACATCGACCCCAAGACGGGGCGCCTGGTGCCCGAGAAGAGTTTCCAGATCGAGCTCCCGCCGTATAATACGGACCTTGCCGACATGGGCAAACTCGCCAGCTACGGCTTCGGCTTCATCAACTCCTTCAACACCGAGCTCGCGGTGGGTGGGGATCTCCAGAAGAAACCGTCGATCGAGGTCGGAGCGACCAAGAACAACTTCGACTACCTGCACGTCATCGACTGGAAGTTGGCGGAGAAGGCCGTCGCGGCGGGAAAGTACGTCATGCGCAACGGCATGCGCGTCATCCCGCTGAGCGTCGCAGCCAGCGAGGGCATCCTCCATCTGGTCCCTGAGCCACGCAACCCGCACGGGGTCGACGTCTCTCCCGACGGTCACTACATCGTCATTGCCGGGAAACTTGATCCCCACGTGACCATCTTCTCGATCGAGAAGATCAAGGACGCCATCGCCAGTAAGCACTACCAGGGCAACGACCGCTACGGCGTGCCCATCATCCCCATGGATGCGGCCCTGGTGACCCAGGTCGAGGTCGGCGCCGGACCGCTGCACACCCAGTTCGACAACAAGGGCAACGCGTATACCAGTCTCTTCATTGACAGCGCCGTGGCCAAGTGGACCCTGGGCCCCAAATCGGGAGTCACCGACAAGCCCTTCACCTTCGTGGAGAAGACCCCCGTTCACTACAACATCGGCCACCTCGCGATCCCCGGCGGCGACACCGTCAAGCCGGACGGCAAGTACCTGGTCGCCCTGAACAAGTGGTCGCTTGACCAGGTGCAGAAGCTCGGGCCCTCGCACCCGGTGAACCTGGAGCTCATCGATCTCACCACCTCGTCGCCGCAGCTTTTGAGCAGTACGCCGCTGGGCAACTCAGAGCCTCACTATGCCCAGATCATCAATATCAACAAGCTGAATCCACTCAAGATCTACGCTCCCGGAACCGATCCGGCCACGATGACGAGATCTCCGTACGCCGTTATGGCCGGCCAGGAGCGGATCCAGCGTTCCGGCAATGTCGTCGATGTCTACGCGACACTGATGCGCAGTCACTTCACGCCGGACCAGATCCCGGCCACGGTGGGCGACACCGTTCGGTTGCATCTGACCAACATCGAGGCCACCGAGAACGCCACGCACACCTTCTCGGTGCCCGAGTACAACATCCAGGCGACCCTCGACCCGGGCGAGACCCTGAACGTCGAGTTCACGGTCGATCGCGTGGGCTCTTTTGCCTACTACTGCGCCCAGTTCTGCTCGGCGCTGCACATGGAGATGTACGGCTGGCTTCTCGTGGCACCCAAGGGGGCTTGATCACTGTGGATCGCGCATTCGGTCCACATGACATCCTTGGGCGCGCGAGTGTCCCGGCTGCGGTCGCCGTCGCTGTACTCCTGGCCGCGGGCTGTGGCGGCGCTACCGGTGTAGCTCACCAGGCGGGACCGACGACGAGCATGAACCCAAAGATGAGCATGAGTTCCCCACCTGCGGCTGCGGTGGTGCTCAGCGTCACCGGCACCGAGTACTCCTTCACCCCGTCGGTGCTCACGGCGTCTGCCGGCAAGACGAGCATCCGTTTCACCAACGGGGGATCAGTGGATCACGACTTCACCCTCGATTCCCCGCCCATCCATGTCCTGGTGAAGCCTGGAAAGACGGATGAGGCCACCGTCACCCTGAGGCCGGGCACCTACACGTTCTACTGCTCCATACCTGGTCATCGCCAGAGCGGCATGCAGGGAAAGCTGACAGTCTCATGAGCCAGCACAAGAGCGTTGAGGCCGCGGTGGATAAGCCGGATCAGGTGACCCCGTGCCCCGGTACGCGGCCCACCATCCTTGCCGTGCTTGTCCGCACCGCCTTCAGTCTTGGTGCGACGGCTTTGCTCCTGGCGGCAGCACGGTCGCCGATATGGCAAGCGCAGTTCTCTGCGCCCCAGTACCCACAGGGTCTGAGCATCGCCGCGTACGGCGGCAAGGTCCAGGGCAACCTCAGCGAGATCAATGAGCTTTCCCACTACATCGGCATGCCCCCATTCAACTTTGTGGGCATGCCGGAGATGAAGCTCTGGCCGCTGGTCATCCTCCTCGGCGTGGTGGCAGCCGTTCTGGCCGTGGTGACGCGCCGACGCGGGCTGCGGCGAATCGCCTGCGCGACTCTCTGGCTCACGCCGGTGGGAGCCCTGGCCGACGTCCAGTTCCGCCTCTGGCAGGTGGGTCACACCCTCGACCCCACGTCAGCGATACGCGTATCCCCCTTCACACCTCGTGTTCTGGGGCCGACCACGTTGATGAACTTCACGGTCACCGGCCTTCCCGGGACGGCGCTCGTCCTGATCGCGCTCGCTGCGGTGCTGGTGACTTCGGCCCCTGTTGTCGTGAAGGCACTGATTCGAAACGGTGGGCCGGCAGTTGACGCCGAAATCATCGACGCCGAACTGATCGATGCCAAGCTGATCGACGCCAAGCTGAAGGCACCATGAGTCCTCTTCGCGGCGGCGTCATATCCGTGGCCGCACTGGCTGGCGCAGCGCTGATGCTTGTCGTCGGGCCGGCCTGGGCTTTGGGCTCGGCCGGTTCGGGAACTGCGGTGGCCAAGCCAACCGTGTGCAGCCCAACTCAGGACCTCGCCGCAACAGAAAAGGCAGGGTCGAACTCGCCCTCCAGTGGTATGGCTGGCATGCCCAGTATGGATGGGCGCAGCTCCTCGCAGCACTCGACACAGGAGCTGAAGGACCGGTTGGCACGTACACCCTCGGGGGGCACGCTGACGGTTCAGCCGGGCATCTACCGAGGCGCTCTCGTCATCGACCGCCCCGTCACGCTCGTGGGCATTGGGCACCCCATCCTTGTCGGAGACGGGACGGGCACGGTTTTGACCATCCGCGGCGCCGGGACCACCGTGCGCGACATGATGATTGAGGGCAGCGGACCGGGACCCGTCGACAACCCCGCCGGCGTCGCCGTTCAAGCCGACCACGTCATGGTGAAGGACCTGCACATCCGTGACACCTACACGGGCATCTGGGTCGAGGGTGCCAGCGATGCTCAGATCATCGGCAACGTCATCGAAGGACGCAAGACGGTGGCCGTGTCCGGCCAGACGCCGCATAAGGATGTGGGCATGGCCGGAATGGGGATGGGCTCTGCCCACGGGGCAGCACAAGCCGGCCGAGGTGACGGCGTCTCCCTGTTCAACGCGATCCGCCCGGTCGTCTCAGGGAACACCATCGCTGATGCCCGCGATGGCGTGTACGTGGAATATGGCAGCAAGACGAGGATTGAATGCAACAACGTCGTCCGTGGGCGCTATGCCGTACACAGCATGTACGGCCAGGCCATGACAGTGGCCGGGAACCAGTTCACGTCCAACGAGTCTGGTCCGGTCATGATGTACGCCGGTCCGGTAACGCTGGAGGGAAACGTCATCCGTGACGAGCAGTCACCGGCCACAGGCTTCGGTGTGCTTCTCCTGGACGTCAGCCAGGTGCGCTTGCTGGGAAATGTCATCGTCAGCAATCGGGTAGGCGTGCAGATCGAGGGACCGCTGGGCGACCCGCGCCCCACGACGGTCGAGCTCAACACCATCGCCCTCAACCAGGTTGGGGTGGGTCTGTATCCCACGGCGCACGCCAACCTTTCGCAGAATAGCCTCGTTGAGAACACCGTGCAGGTGCTCGGCCTGGGTCCCGACGGTAGCGGGGGCAACTCGGTCTGGAGCAGCGACGGCGTCGGAAACTACTGGGGTGACTACCGCGGCTACGCGCGTTCGGGAAGCAGAATCGGTCAGATCCCTCACGTTGAGGGCGCGGCGGCCGGCAGCCTGCTGGCCAGCGACCCCAGCCTGCTTGCCCTTGCCTCAAGCCCCTCGTTCACGCTGCTGCGGGCCGTCGAGCAACGCATGGCCGGGCAGCATCCCGTGTCCGTCGACCACTTTCCGATCGTCGATCCCCGATCGCCGTCGCTGCCCTCCACCGGCGTCCACCTTGCGCTCGGAACTGCGCTGGCGGGCACGAGCAGCCTGGCGGTCTGCTCGCTCGCCCTGCTGGGTTGCACGAGGCGCCGCCAACTTCACCTACGAAGGGCCAGGCCATGACGCGCACGCACAGACTGAAGCCGTTCGAAGACGCCACGTTGCTCGAGATCCACGGGGTGAGCAAGGCCTTCGGTGAGCAAGTCGTGCTCGACGATGTCTCCATCAAGCTTCAACAGGGAGACATCGCCCTGCTGGTAGGGGCGAACGGGTCCGGCAAAAGCACCCTGCTGCGCAGCGTCGCCGGGCTCACCTCCTTCGAGGGGACCGTGCGAGTCCTCGGCGCCAAGCCCACGTCCGCCGCACGGCGAGGCCTGATCGGCTACCTGCCGCAGCTCGTGGCCCTGCCCGAGTCGGTTACCGTCGGTGAGGTCATCGGCTTCTTCGCCCGTCTGCGAAAGGTCAGGGTGAGCCGGCCAGAGGAGCTCGCCGCGGCCCTACCGTTGCCCGACGGATTCCTGCCGTCGCTCGAGCTCCCCATCGGCGCGCTGTCCGGCGGAATGAGGCGACGGGTTGCGCTGGGCGTCGCGCTCCTCGGCTCCCCACCGCTGGTTCTGCTGGACGAACCCGATGCGAGTCTGGACGAGGAGCACAGCGCATCGCTGTGGGAGACACTGCAGGTTCTGAGGGCGGCCGGAGGCACCGCCCTGATCGCTATGCCCTTGCTGGTCACCAGCTTGCTACGCCACGACCTGGCTGGCGTCGCGGACCGGGCAGTGCTGCTCGAACAGGGGCGCGTCGTTCACGATGGCCCCGTCGAGTCACTGCGACCCTCGTCAGCCCTGGGCGCCCATCGCCTCATGTCAGTAGGTGCCCGATG
>Ga0209890_10000055_pt1 | contig 52694 bp, 36 predicted proteins | sample OrgsoiDNA2013049_FD_185799 | JGI IMG/M metagenome (GOLD analysis project Ga0209890, IMG submission 185799) | Permafrost soil microbial communities from the Arctic, to analyse light accelerated degradation of dissolved organic matter (DOM) -... | ecosystem: Environmental > Terrestrial > Soil >... | reverse complement strand
GTGGCGCAAAAAGCGCACTTACTGATCGTCGATGACGAGGCCAATACGCTGGCTTCGCTGTCGCGGGCGTTTCGTTTGGAAGGGCATGAAGCCGCCGTTTGCGACAACGCAAACAAGGCTCTGGAACTGGCTAAATCGCAATCTTTCGATTTGATACTCTCCGACGTAGTGATGCCCGGCAAGGACGGGCTGGCACTTCTCGAAGAACTCAAAGCGCAAGGCGTGTCGACTCCCGTCGTCATGATGTCAGGGCAGGCTCACATCGAGATGGCCGTACGCGCGACTCGCCTCGGCGCACTCGACTTCCTGGAGAAACCGATCTCCACCGAAAAACTGCTGCTCACCGTGGAAAACGCGCTGAAGCTCGGCCGCCTCGAGCGTGAGAATCGCGATCTGGAGCGCCGCCTCGGCAAACACGAGATCGTCTGGAAAGGCGAGACCATGCAGCGCGTGATGGCGCAAGTCGAGCGCGTAGCAGCGAGCGAAACGCGCGTCTGCATTCTCGGTGAGACCGGCACGGGAAAAGAGCTGGTAGCGCGTACGCTCCACGAGCGCAGTCCGCGGGTCGGCGGTCCATTTGTCACGCTGAACTGCGCGGCGGTTCCGGCGGAGCTGATTGAATCCGAATTGTTCGGCCATGAAAAAGGATCGTTCACCGGCGCGGCCGGCCGCCATCTCGGCAAGTTCGAGCAAGCTCAGCACGGCACCATCTTTCTCGACGAAATTGGCGACATGCCGCTCACCATGCAAGCCAAGCTGCTGCGCGTGCTCGAAGAAGGCGAAGTGGAGCGCATCGGCGGCGAGCGCGCCATTACCGTGGATGTTCGAGTCGTCGTCGCCACCCACCGCGACCTCGAAGCGCAGGTGCGCGACGGCAAATTCCGGCAGGATTTATTCCACCGCGTGTTCGTCTTCCCCCTGCGCCTGCCCCCGTTGCGCGAACGCCGCGAAGATATTCCAGCGCTGATCGACCACTTTGCGCTGCAGGTGAGCGCTACCAATGGATGGAAGCCCATGCGCTTTACCGAAAGCGCGATGGCCGCACTGCAGGAGCATCCGTGGCCGGGCAACGTCCGCGAACTCAGAAACGCAGTCGAGCGTCTCATGCTCCTGACCACTTCCGATGAAGTCACAGCCGAAACCGTCGCGCTGGCGCTGCCCACTTCAGTGGCCGCGCCCGATTCTGCATCTGCCGGAAGTGGCCCGCTCGCCGACCGCGTGCGTGCCTTCGAGAAACAAACCATTCTGGCGGAATTGAAGCGCAATCACCATCAGATTTCCAACACGGCGCGTGCGTTGGGTCTGGAGCGATCGCATCTTTATAAGAAGGCAGAGCAGGTGGGCATTGATCTGAAAGCGGTGAAGAACGAAGGTGACCGCTGAGATTTTTATTGGTTGTCATCCTGAGCGAAGCGAAGGACCTCTGCACTCCGGCGCTACGAGCAAATACACAGGTTTTTCGCTTCGCTCAGGACGACAAGCCGTATTAATGGCGCAAGTCTGTCGGAGACCTGCCCGCTCCGTTTGCAATTTCTATCCCCCACAGACGACAATCGCATTGTGCCCAGCACTAGCTTTTATCAGGAACCGCAAGCTGTCAGCCCCTTCCGTCCTGGCGTGCTCGTGATCGCGACGCTAGGCAACCCGCGCGAAAAATTCTGGGGTGCGATTCTCCATCTTTCGAGCGAAGGCGTAAGCCTGCGCGGTGTCGATGTCGCGTCTTTCGACGATCTGGCCTCGCAGATCAAGAGCGGCGAGCCCTTCACTTCCGGCGTAGTCTTTTTTCCCATGCACCGCGTGGAACGAATGGAACTCGATCTTCCCGAGGGGAACCTTCTCTCTCTCGCCCAGCGCTTCGCCGAGAAGACCGGGCAGGACCCCGCCCCGCTGCTGGTAAGCGAGTTTCTCGCGCACACTGGAAAAGTCGGGGGAGAAAGATAGCGGTGAACTTCCGGCAGATCCTAACCGCGCCCAACCAGCTCACGCTGCTGCGCATGATTTTTCTGCCGTTCATCGTCATCAATCTGGTCAAGCACGATTTCAAGTGGGCGCTGATCCTGTTCGTGCTTGCCGGGCTGAGCGACGGGCTCGACGGGTTGCTCGCGCGCAAACTGCATCAGCAAACCGTGCTCGGCCAGTATCTCGACCCGATCGCCGATAAGCTGCTGATGAGCACCATGTTTCTAGTGCTCTCGATCGAACGGCTCATTCCGTGGAAATATACGGTCATGGTATTCAGCCGCGATATTTCCATCCTGCTGATCAGCGGAGTGCTGTTCATGATTGCCGGCCTGCGGGATTTTCGCCCCAGTATTTTTGGGAAGGCCAACACGTTTGCCCAAGTCGCGGCCGTCTTTTTTGTGCTGCTATTCCTGGTCGAACCCATCGTACTCGTCCAGATCGCAACGAAGATATTCCTGCGCGCCACGTTCATCTTCACCATCGTCTCCGCCGTGCACTACGCATTTCTCGTACAGCACCGATTGCACGTGCCCCCGCCGCTCGAGTCTTAGCCATCGGGATCAAGGCGGTGTGCCCCGCGTCTTCTTCTCCGGCAACACCTCAGGACAACGCGAGTTATACTTACCCGCCGGAGATAAGCGCCACCCGCCGAGGTTCGGGTTTGCGTGAATCAATGCCGCGACCTTCGCCGTGAGGCGAGGCGCGCATCCGAGGCAGTAACAAGCTTCGATTCTTGCATCCAATCGCGAAGCCCAGTTCAGAAAGGCAAAAGAGTGGCGTGGTTTTTTGTGTTTTTCTTTGTTTCTGGATTCTGCAGCGTTCTGTGCGAACTCATATGGTTGCGCCTGTCGATGGCCCAGTTTGGAGTCACCACGGCGCTGACCTCGATCGTCCTTTCCGTGTTCATGGCGGGACTTGGGGCAGGATCATGGTTCGCGGGCGCGCTGGTACGCCGCTATGGTGACCGCATCACCTTTCCTCCTCTGCGCCTGTACGCCGTGCTTGAACTTCTGATCGGGTTGTCGGCTCTGGTGGTTCCGGCGGAACTGGTTTGGGGGCATCGCCTGCTGGAGGCGCTGGCGGATCGCGCCGCCGTATCTTCGGCCGCCTACTACTTGATCTCGGGAGCGTGGCTGGCGGCGACCATGGTTCCGTTCTGCGCTTGCATGGGCGCGACCATTCCAGTGGCCATGTTCGCGATCCGCAAGCGGCTAGAAGGCGATCGCCGCTCGTTCAGTTTTCTCTATCTGGCAAATGTGCTGGGAGCGGTACTCGGTTCGTTCCTGCCGCTGCTCCTTATCGAGCCTTACGGATTTCAGAAGACCCTGCGGATTGGGGCGGTTCTGAATGTGGCCATCGCGGTTTCAGCCTTTGTGGTAACGCTCGCATCCCGTCCAGTTCGGCCACCCGCCTCAAGCTCGTCCACCACTGCCTATGGCCCAACCAACCGCCACAGAAGTGCGCTGGTCCTGCTGTTTACCACCGGACTGGCCACCATGGGCATGGAGTTGATCTGGATTCGGCTCTTCACCCCCTATATCGGCCCGGTGGTCTATTCCTTTGGCATGATCCTGGTGGCTTACCTGTTGGCCACGTTTGCCGGATCGCAGATTTACCGCTACTGGAGCCGCACCCGAACCGAGGAAAGCCGGCTCACATGGATATCGCTGGCACTGCTCGGAATGCTGCCGCTGCTGACCGCGGATGTTCGCGTCCCTTTGCACCTGGTGGCGCGCGTCTTCCTGGGCGTCATGCCCTTCGCGGGAATGATCGGATTCCTTACTCCGATGCTGGTGGACCGGTGGTCGGGGGGCGATCCCGACCGCGCCGGTCGCGCCTATGCCGTCAACGTCGTCGGGTGCATTGTGGGTCCGCTGCTTTGCGGATTCCTGCTGCTTCCTCTGGTAGGTGAGCACTGGTCCGTGCTTCTGCTTGCTTTGCCGTGGTTCGCCATGGCCTTTCCCATCCGGCGCGCACCCGGCGTCCAGCTTCTCAGGCGCGCGTCGGCTTACGGCATTCTGGCTCTGGCGCTTGTTGTCCTGCTGGCGACTAAGGATTTCGAAACCCAGTTTCCAGTCCGAAGAGTGTTGCGCGACTCGACCGCAACCGTGATTGCCCAGGGAGAAGGCATGCAGCGGCGGCTCCTGGTGAACGGGATGGGAATGACCAAGCTCACCCCTATCACCAAGATGATGGCGCACTTGACACTGGCCTCGCTCGACCACACGCCGCACAGCGCCTTGATCATCTGTTTTGGTATGGGAACCACGTACCGTTCAGTGGTTGCGTGGAATATTTCCGGGACGGCGGTCGAGCTTGTGCCCAGCGTCCCGAAGCTTTTCAGCTATTACCACGCGGATGCACCAGCGGTGATGGCGTCGCCGCTCGGGCATGTGGTCATCGACGATGGTCGGCGCTTCCTCGAACGTTCGCCAGCCAAATACGACGCAATTATCGTGGACCCGCCACCGCCGGTACAGACGGCCGGATCGAGCCTGCTCTATTCGCAGGACTTCTATGCGATTGCCAAACAGCGACTGGAGCCCGGCGGGATCCTGCAGCAGTGGCTTCCCGAGGCGGACGATCCAACGCAAGCCGCGGTGGCACGGGCGATCAAGAACTCCTTTCCTTACGTCCGCGTGTTTCGCGGCATCGAAGGCTGGGGCTGGCATTTCCTGGCAAGTGAACGTTCGATTCCCATCCGGACCGCGGCAGAATTGGTGGCACGGATGCCACCGGGCGCTGTGTCCGACATGATGGAATGGGGACCCGCGCCGTCACCCGAAGAACAGGTGAGTTTGCTTCTTTCTCACCAGTCATCCACCGATGCCGTCATCGCGCTCTCGCCGGCTACTCCCGCGCTTACGGACGATCGCCCGATCAACGAATATTTCCTGCTGCGAACGCCCTTTGATCAGCTGATGGCGATGGAATGAACGGGCGGTTGACGTTCCTCGCGGTGCGTTAAAGGGAAAGACCCAGCTGGGCAAGGAAATTGCGGCAGGCTGTGTCCTCGGCTGCAATCTGCGTGGGGCACCACCGCTCAGTTGCGGGAGACCGAGGGCTAGTGTGCCCCTTTGTCCGACTCGCGGCTTTCGTCTAGAGACTCATCCACCTCCGAGTCTGGCCGCTCCCCGATCTCGCTCTCCAAGGCTCGATCTGACTGTGCGGACCGCTCTCGGGCAAATTCCAGCTTCGCCATGTCCGCGGGCGCTTCCACGCCGGGACGAATTTCTCCGGTCGGAACTGGAGGCTCGGGAGAACCTCCCATTCCAACCCGCGTGGAAAATCCAGGACTAACGAGCACCGAGGATCCGGGCACGGACGCAGACGCCACTTCCACGAGTCCGTCGAACACGTCCACTTCGCTTACTCCACCTCCGTTTACTTCGACGTCAAAGCGCGTGCCCCGGACCGCGATCACCGCGCTCGGTGTCCCCATCTGGAAGGGTGGCGCCCCGCCAGTGCGCTTGCGTATGTAGGCACGAACCCGGCCTAACAGTATTTCTACCGCGTTCCAATTACCCGGCGCAGGTTCTCTAACCACGAGACGGGTGTGCGGTTGCACCAGGATTTCACTTTCGTCGGCGCGCAAGACCAGCACCAGGCGCCCGTCTCCTGTATCCAGCACGGTACCGGCGGGGAGCACCTGTCCCCGCGTCGGGCGCGACAGGCTTGTCCCCGGCAGTTGAACATGTACATCGCCTTTCCATTCGGAAACAACAGCGCCGGCAAAAGGCGCTGGGGAAGGTCCGGGGGCAGAAACCTGGCCCTGGGCGGCGCTCAGGCAAAGCGCCGCCCAGAGAGGAAGCACCGCAAGGGCTACCCAACAACGAAAAGCACCCCAGCGTTGCCAACGGAGAACCCGCAGACTCGGGAGGGTGAGTCCGCGAGTTCCCGTTACCGTATTGTTCGACAGGAACAACACATTAACCTCCACACTATCCGGGGATGATCGCGATCACCTTGCCGGTGATGGCGTTCACTTTTACTTCGTACTCATTCTTATTTGTCGCTCGCACATCCACAGACCAGTCCACCGGGTTATCGTTCGTCTCGAGCTTGATGAGAAGAACTTTGCCCCCGCCCACTGCGTTCAGCGCAATCTGTATTGCCTGGGCCTTGGAAATATATTTCGCCTGTGGGCCGTTGTTGATGCGCTTGGTAATTTTCAAGATCGCGGCAGTACGCGCGTTCACAAACACATCATACTCAAACCCGGGCTGGGTGATGGCAATGTCCCAGATCTGGTAGCCCTTATACTGGTCACGCTGAGCTTGCACTACGGCACCACCGCCGACCGCACTTAAGGCAGCCTGTTCCGCCTGCTGTTTGCTGATATACCCCTGCTGCGGCCCCAAGGGTTGGGTGAGGATCTGAAGGATCGCTCCGGTATGCGCGTCTACCCAGACTTCGTATTCGTGGGTAGCGCCGATAACGTCCACCGACCAGATGATCTTGCCGAGTTCTTTTTCCTTAAGGACAAGGGCGACCGTACCTCCGCCCACCGCGTTTAATGCGTCTTGTTCCGCTTGCTGCTTCGAGATCAGAGTTGACGCGCCGGCCAGCAACGATCCGAGCAACAGGGCGACCAAAGCTAAAGACAGAGACTTTTTCATTTGCATTTCTCCTGGGGGAGAGCCATTTCGCAGCTGACTCACACCCGGAGAAAAGCAAACGCAGTGCCAAACGCCGCGTGCCGGTAAGTCCGTTGTCTTCCGCAATAGTGACTGGGGTACCTGCGTCATCGGGACCCACCCTCTGTGTCCTCGCGCCCCAACCTCCGATGAGACCCGGCCGCTTGATCGCCTGACAAAACGGTCGCCGGCAAGATCACGCGCACGCGGATCCCACTCTCGTCGCTGGAGGCTTCGAGCAGGCCGCGATGCTCCTCGACGATACGCTTCACAAATGTAAGCCCTAATCCCCATCCGGGAGTGGTCTCACCTGCCGAACGCGCTCGGTAGAATGGTTCAAAAAGGTGGGCAAGATCCTCGGGTGGGATGGGTGCGCCCGGATTGCGGACTTCGAAGATCACGCTTGCCTTTGTCCCGGTCACCCGCAGACTGACTTCACTCCCCGCGGAACTGTACTTCACCGCGTTGTTCAAGAGATTAAGGATCACGCCATTCAGCATGGGCGGATCGCCTTGGAGTTGCGGCAACTCGGGATCAATGTGGACTTGAATGCGGATTTCTGCCGCTTCAGCGATCGGGGACATGACTCGCTGCACCTGCCCTATCATCTGCGGGATAACAATCGGTTCCCTGCGCAAGGAGCGCGCGCCCGCGTCGAAGCGCAACACGTCGAGATAGGTATTGATCAGCGAAACCAGGCGCTGCGACTCGCGGAAGATAGTTGCCGCGGCATCGGCCGAGCCCGTCGCCTGCGGATATCGCTGCAAGAATTCGGCGAAGCCCTGGATCGACACCAGGGGCGTGCGTAGTTCGTGGGTCACAAAGCGCAGGGCGTCGGCCCGCGCCTGGTCTCGTTCCAGCCGGGAGGTCAGATCGGTGACGACGACCATCCACTGCGACGTCTCATCGCTAGAAGTCGAGGACAGGCGCGTTCCTCGAACCTGCCAAAAGCCTCCTCCCAGGTACACTTCGCTCTCTAGCGGGAGCCCCACGCCGCCGAGCCGCTCTTTTACGTTTGACCAGTTCGGGTGGCCGAGCAAACGGCCGAATTCGACGAGGTCTATTTCGGGGTCCCACCCTTGCTGGCGACAAAAGGCCTCCCAGAAGCGGTTGCGAAACAGGGTTTTTCCGTCGCCTGCGAACACCGCCAGACCTTCCTGTATCGACTCCAGCAGATGTTGGCGAAAACCATAGAGCGAGGCGAGTTCTGACTGCAGTTGGTTGATCAGATCAACTCGCCATTGCAGATCGCCCGTGGCTTCGGGAGCCGTCTCCGCGGGGCGGAGACTGGCCAACTCCCCGGGGGCTTGCCCGGAGTGCAGCGTCTGCCGCAACTGCCGCAAGCCGCGGGTTAGTCCGCGATTCACGACCACCAGATTCTCCAATTGCGCCAGCGGCACCGCGAGAAGGCCGGCACAGAGCAGCGGTCCAAATGCGACGATGCGATGAGCGGACGCAAACAGCCAATAACCCAGCCCGTAGCTGACGATGAGAAGAGCGGTTTGAAGGAGTACTCCATCCCACCCAGGCCAGCGCAAAACCAGCCAGGTAGAGATTAGAGAAAAGCCGATCAGGAAAAGGACTTGCGGGAACACGCGGACGTGGCGGAGGTTTTGGCCTCGCAGCAACCCGTCCACGAGGTTGGCGTGAACTTCCACCCCCGACATCGGCATCTGGCTGCTCACCGGGGTTGGCAACCGGTCGCTAAGCTCAGTGGCGCCGAAACCAATGAGCACGGCCTTCCTCCAAAGTGCGGGTGCCTGCTTTCCATCCAATAACTCGGCAGCGGAAACCACGACGAACGGCGGCCTCCGCTGACCTGGGGAATATTGCTCGCGAAAATTGATCGTTAGGAAATCAGGCGAATAAGATTCCCAGCCGGGCGCTCGCGCGCGACGCACACTGCCATCCACCCAAACACGATCTTTACCCAGCCACAGTCCGCTAGAATTCTGCTCCAAGGCCACGTGCTTCGCGACGCGCGAAACCTCCAGGGCCAGAGCCCAGCGCGGACCTTCCGCACTCAACTCCCGCACCGGCACGCTGCGGCAGATGCCGTCTGCGTCTTCGACCGCCTGCACGTGTCCGACTCCGGCGCTATTGGCGAGAAAGATGGGCAAGGGATCGGCCCATAACCGTTGCGGCGAACCGCCCACCTTCGTGGCCAGGACTAGGTTCCCGGCCTCCCGAAAAGCCTTCGCGAGATCGTTGTCATTGCGGGCGTCCTCAGCTTCAGAAAGCAATATGTCGAGACCGATTGCTCCGGGCCGCTGCGCAGCGGTGGCGCGAACCAGTCGTGCCAGCAGCGACCTCGGCCACGGCCATCTCCCATAACGGCTGAGGCTGAGATCGTCGATCAGAACCAGGGCGACAGAATCGGAGGTGGGTTGAGGTCTGCGAAGGCGGAAGTAAATGTCCCCGAGCCTGCGGCTGAGTTCTTCGACGGGGTACGTTGTGCTGAGGATGGCCACCATGCTCAACAGTAAGAGATTCAGAACGAGCCAGGATTTGACCCGGTTTCCCGATCGCTCACCAATCTCAGACTGTGCTTTCATTTGTCTGGGGCATCCAGATCAATTCCCAGCCGCCGCGCTTTCTTGTAGAGCGTCTTGCGTTCAATGCCAAGATTTCTGGCGGCGAGCGAGCGATTGCCTTCGGACTCGCGCAGGGCGCGCACGATCTGCTGCCGCTCAACGCCCTTGAGGGTGGTGTCGGATTCCTCTCTCTTCACGCTGCTCAGGGCTCCTGCCCCGCTCGCGCGCTCCACGTCCTCGGCAGTAATTTCTCCGGTGGTGGACAAAATGGCGGCGCGCTCAATCAGGTTCTCCAACTCGCGCACGTTTCCGGGCCAAGGCATGCGCGTAAGCACGCCGGTCGCTTCTTCGCGAACCGTGATTTGGCGCGCGTTGCGTTCGTTGAAACTTTTCAAGAAGTGGCGAACCAGCAGCGGAATATCTTCGCGTCGCTCTTCGAGCGAGGGCAGGCGGATGGTGACCACACTGAGACGATAATACAAATCCTCGCGAAACTGTTTGGCACGGATGCGCTCGCCAACATCCGCGTTGGTGGCGGCGAGAATGCGGACATCCACGGGTATGGAGACATTTGCACCAAGCCTCCGTATCTGCCTCTCCTGTAATACGCGCAGCAGCTTGACCTGGAAACCAGGCGTGGTTTCGGAGATCTCGTCGAGAAAAATCGTGCCGCCATTCGTATTCTCGAACAGGCCGCGCCGCATGGTTTCGGCTCCGGTAAACGCTCCCTTTTCATGACCGAAGAGTTCGCTTTCCAGCACGCTTTCCGCCAGCGCCCCGCAATTGATGGCGGTCATCAGTCTAGCGGCGCGCTGGCTGTGGGCATGAATGGCGCGCGCCACCCGTTCCTTCCCAGACCCGCTGGGACCGACGATCAGAACCGTGGCGTCCGTGGGCGCAACCCGCGCCACGGAGCGATACACCTCCAGCATCTCCGGACTGCGGCCCACGATCGCCGTACCCGCGTAGCCCTCGGGGTCGGCTTCCTCGGCAACGGCGACGCCGCTTGATCGGCTCTGGCGGCGGTGTTCCAGGCGGCGGACAAGTCCCAGCAGATCGTCAATCTGCAGCGGCTTCCCCAGGTACTCGGCGGCACCGTCCTTCACCGACTGTGCCATCGTCTCCACGCTCGCGTGGGCCGTCATCATCACGCAATCGCAGTCCGGCTGTATGGCCTTAATGCGCTGGAGGAATTCCACCCCGTTTGCGTCTCCAAGGTAAATGTCCACCAGCGCCAACTGGACTTCCCGTTCGCGCAAGAGGTCTTCTGCTTCTTGTGGGTTGCCCGCGGCATGACAAACGTAGCCTTCGGCGGCCAGCACCGAACACAGCCACTGGCGAGTGGATTTATCGTCGTCAACAATTAGGATTTCTATGGGCATAATCTTCATGCAAACGTCTGTATATAGCACGGGACATACCAAACTCTGCCCAATTCAGAAATGATATGTAAACGCGAATCGTCCGGCATCGGCACGAAACGCTCCCGAGTTTTGAACGAGATGATACTTGGAGTAGTCGAGCTCCAACGTCCAGTTTCCGATCAGGACCTCATTCCGCGAGTGGATTTCCCAGGCGGTGCCAAAATCGCTATGCCCTGAAGGCGCCTCCACGCCGCTGCGCACAAGAAATTCTCCGCGATACATCCTTCCGGGATGAAAGACAACTCCAGCCAACCCCAAATGGCTTTGATAATTGTCTGGACTGAAATAGCCGTGCGCAAGTTGCTGGTCGAAACTGTAGCGCCGATAGCGGTAGCCCATTTCGAAAGTCAGCCGCGGCGCTCCCCACTCCCGGATCACTTCCCCGCTCTGACGGCTGGCGATGTTCTTGTCGCGGGAGTAGTGCTGCCGCGACCAGTGCGTATTGATCTGCCAACGCCCTGGCGTCCAACTGGAGAAAGCCTCCCATCCCTGCGCTGTCAGTCGGTGCTCCGTGGCCTCCGCGTCTGGGGTGATCGGAACCCGCGAAAAGCCCGTCCCCAGAACGAACCGCCGCCAAGGTTGGAAGGCCAGCGACGCGTCGTATATAGCGTGCACATCCGCGTTGTTGAACCGCACCGCGCCTCCTCCGGCGGAGAGCAGCAGTGAATCGCGAAGCCGCCAACGCAGTTCCTCGGTAAACGTCTCGACCGCTTCAAAAGAATCGTCGGGGCCGTGCTGAAACTGCTGCTCGAAGAGAAATCGGTTGGTCAGGCCCGGCCGAATGCGGAAGTCCACCCGCTCCGACGACCGCCAGGAATGATTCCCCGCGGAATCGTTGAGGTAGTCGGTTTCCGCTTCCACCAGATTCCGTCGGATCCCAACCTCGCGTTCCTCACCACCCAAGTGGCCGATCTCGATTCTGTCCTTGTACTCCTGCAAGCGCAGGCTGTTGGGATGGAATTTCAGAGCCGCGTTTGCAACCTCCTGCGCTTCCTGGGATTGTTCTTGATGAAGCAGATTGCTCGCCAGTCCGATCGCAGCCGCCTCGTCGGCCGCACTCGCGCGGAGCAGTTGCTTGTAGATTTCGTTGGAACGTTCATACTGGCGTCCGTAACCGAGAGCCCGCGCCAACTCCAATTTGGCCAGCCGATTGTCAGGCTCAGTTGCGAGGATCTCCCGAAAGAGCCGGATGGCTCGACCGTCTGCCCCACTGGACAAGTAAGCACGTCCGAGTTCCAACCGCAACCGATTGTCCCTGGGATTGTCTCTAAGTCCGTTTCGGAGGACGCGGATAGCCTGACCGTAATGACGTTCGAGCTGGGCTTGCTGGCCGGCAGCCAGTACTCGCTCGATGGGATCCTCGTCGGAGGAAAATGCGCGTGTGCCGTCTGCCGCAAAGCAGATCGCCACTAGAATCGCCATAATCAAAAGCTGCTGGTGTCGTCCCATCTTTCGGACCCGTTCTTGCGCTACCATTCTAGCTGGCTGCCGCGAAATGTCACTTTAGTTCGTCTCGCCGGAGACTGAGGGGGATGCATGTTTCATGCCATCGTGTGTTCTTTCCCTCAGCCCATTGGACGGGTAGTACTCTTCGGGAACATTCGGCTACCCCCACCACGGATTTGGAACCAGGGGCCGGGGCGCACTCGCTAGCGGGCGGGGCTAGGTGAACAAGAGGGTCTTCCTCACTCCAGGAGACTAGGTGTCCGCCAGACCTGACGCCGCATTTTTTCCACGGGCTCTTGCCTGATCCGTTGAAACGCTGAGCCTTCCTGCGACACTATTCTTACAATGAAAAGACCGCTGTGGGGTTGCAGCGGGTTTCCGGCAGATGGCGCGCTCATGGCAGAGCAAGCGTCGAGGGATAGCGCGCCCGTTCCCAAGACGACGTCTCGGACTGAGGCGGGAATTGTCTTCAGACGGTGCGAAGGGAAAAGGGTCAGGCTCTCGTTATAGCGGATAAGATTTCATTAAGCGTTTCCTGTTAGCCCGACTGACCCTTTAGCCAAAGCCCGGCGAAGCGATTTGGAAGGAGAATAGAAGATGAAAGCGAAAGCCAGCACTGCATCATCGTTGAGTCCGCTAGTCGACCATGTGGTGATCATCGTCAAAGAAAACCACACCTACGACAACTACTTCGGGACCTTTCCGAACTCGGAGGGCGATAACAAACTCAGTAAGGAGCCGAATCCTCCAAATGTCAGCCCGGACCATCGCCATGAAACCTGGATTAAGCGTGATACGGAGCAGCGGTATCGGGTGCAGTATTCCGAAGCGGATATTCCAACGTACTTTGCCCTAGCGCGCCAATACACGCTTTGTGACCATTTCTTTTCGGAGGTGGCGGGGCCTTCGACTCCGAGCCATCTCATGCTGATTGCAGCCGATTCTCCTGTCATCAACAACCCGCCCTTTAGCTCGACACCAAAGAATCTATACGATTTAAAGTCGTTTCCCCTGGCACTGCAGAATGCGGGACTTACCTGGGCCAACTACGGCGGTTATGCGTTTCACTACATCCGCGAACTCGCCGCACTTTCGCAAAATCACACGCGCGATTTGTTTGCCCATCATGCGGCGGCAGGCAAGCTACCCTCGGTCTCCTGGGTCTATGGGGACGGTAACCCTCCATACAGCGAACATCCCAGGGAGAACATTACGTCAGGATCGGAATGGACCGGTCAGCAGATTCAAGCGATCGTAGATGGCGGGTTGTGGCCGCGCACTGTCGTTTTTGTTACATGGGATGACTGGGGCGGATGGTATGACCATGTTGTTCCGCCGAATGTTGAAAAATGGGACAGCCGGCGAGCCCAGTATCCGGGCGACGCGCATCCGGAGTTTGACGGCCAGCAGTTTCGCTACGGCTCCCGCGTTCCTTGTCTTGTCATCAGTCCATATGCGCGGCAGGGACATGTCTCGCAAACGCAACGCTCACAGATCAGCCTGGTGAGATTCTGCCAGGAGTTGTTCGGAGTTCCGTCAGTTAATCCACGCCTGGACACCGCCGACGACATGGCCGACTGCTTTGATACGGCGCAAGCGCCGCTCGCACCACCGAAGCTCCCGTCGCCAACGGCGCTCGGCAGGGGGAGTGGAGTTCCGGCACCGGGTCCTCATCGGAAACCGCCGAAACCCGGGCCGAAACCAAGTCCGAACCCTCATCGCCCGAAGCGGTGAGTGCGCGGTTTGCGGCTCCTGAACCGTCGGCTCCGGCGACCGAGCAGGTCCAGCCTCTCGATACTCTGAACGCCGAGTTTTAGTAGGAAGTGTAAGGACGTGTTATTCGGGTACCCTGAGCTGAACATTCGACATCACAGAAGTGACGTCTGTCTGAACCAAGGCTTCAGACAGAGTGAACCCGAAAATAATTCGGAACGGCCGCTATCCCGCTGGTAGCAGGTATCCAAGTATCAAAGTGCGAGCGAAGGAGGTCAATATGACCAGCAAGGAAATCAGGGAACACCGCCGTCCGATGAACGTGTATGTGCGGCGAGGATCGAAAGCGGAGGCAACTTTCAGGAAACGGACTGGATCCCCGATTCCGAAAGCGATCGCGCCCGGCATTCCCCCCAGTCCGGACCACGATCTCAAGTATCAGGGCGGGAAAACCCTCCAGAACCTGAGATTCATGAATTTCTATGTCGGCGGTGATGCCTGGGTTGGGGGCGATATCGCGAAGATCGATAAAGCCCTCTCCGAGGCGATGTCCGATCAGGATCTCAACAATGTGATGGTGCAGTATTTTCCGGGCCCGATTACCAGCAGCTTTGATGGCTCACAGCCGTTGCCCGGCGCCGCCCCGGTGGTCATGTCGCAAGGGGACGTCGAGCAACTGGCGAAGACGCTCTACGCCGGAGGTAAGCTCACCGGTCATGACTTGACGTCGACGGTCTTTAATTTCATGCTTCCGCCCGGAACCGTGCTGAATACCGACACGACCGTCACGGGTGGCGGACAGCAAGTGGCGGCCGCAGCCAAAAAGCGCGTGGCCGCAGTGAATACCCACATCGTCGTGCCCCAAGATGACGCGGATTCGCTCAATGGACTTGGCGGCTACCACGGTTCGGTCCACGTCTCGGGCACCGACACCGTCTATTACGCGGTTGGCGTTTACTCGCAAACCGAAGCTGATGGAACGGTGAACGGCATCCCGGTGTTTGACCAGCCATGGAAGAACGTGGTCGCCACCTTTTATCACGAACTGAATGAAGCTCGAACCGACGCGGATGTCGAGGATGCGATCCGTGCCGGGAACGACCCCAATGCCAATTCTTTCCTCGGTTGGGTGTCCGATCAGGGCGAAGAGATAGGCGACTTCCCGGTGTCCGAGGCCGGCGGAAATCTGGCGGAGGTATTTCGGGAGGTGGAACTCACGGACAACAGCGGTACGGTTCCCGTGCAGTTCATGTATTCGGATGCGGTCCACGGACCGGAAGGACCGATTGCCAAGCCGAATCCACCCGCCAAATCCCTTAAACGAAGCGCGTAATAACCACTGGGCTACAGGGGAGCACGGGTTAACTGGTTCGTGCTCCTTCGTCCCTAGGTGGTTGATGATTTCTTCTCTGCTCCCCCGCGCTCTCCGGACACGGATGTCGAATCCAGACACGAACTCCACCACGTTTGTGCCATTTCACCCTCATTCTCCACAGCCTTCCACCGCGTTGCTACTTGCGTTCCCACCCCCAAGTTCCGGATAATCATGCAAGAGAGTTTGACCAACGTGTATCGCTACAGCCGCGCAGACCTGCTGCGCATTCTCCGGCTCGTTCCTCGCCAGCTTCAAACCTGGGAGAAGGCTGGATTGGTGACGGCGGGCGAAGATTATTCTTTTTTTGATCTGGTGCAAATCAAGAAAGTGCGCGACCTCTGCGCCCAGCGCGTGCGTCCGGCCGTCATTCGGCAATCGCTCGAAGCCATGCAGAAACAGGTTGCCGGCATGGAGAATCCCCTGCTCGAGGCGGGCGCCTATCAGAGCGGACACCGCATCGCTTTCCGGCACCAGGGGCGGCTGCTTGAGCCCATCGCCGGACAGTTTATGTTCGATTTCTCGTCCGAAGAAAGAAAAGTCGTGACCAGCCAGCCGCGGAATGGACCGGAACTGGTGATTACCGACGTTGCCGACTTGTTTGCGCGTGGGATCACGCTGGAAGAAAATCCCTCCACGCAGAGCGAGGCGATCACCGCTTATTTGAAGGTTCTCGAAATGGATCCCATTCACGCCGCCGCGCACATCAATCTGGGTACGCTCTACTACAACCGCCAGGAATACGCGCTCGCCGAAAGGCACTACCGGTCGGCGATGCAGATTGATCCACGCTACGCCCTCGCCTATTTTGACTTGGGCAACGTGCTCGACGAAACCGGACGCGTCGAGGACGCCATCAACACTTATAAAACCGCGATCCAACTCGCACCCACTTACGCGGATGCGCACTACAACATCGCGCTGGCCTACGAGAAGATACGCGAGCCGCGCAAGGCGCTGCAACACTGGCGCGCCTACGTGAAGCTCGACACCACCGGCCCCTGGACCGTCCACGCCAAACATCAGATCCAGCACATCCTGCAGAGCGACAGCCTGAAGCTGGTGCACTCCCGCAAGGCCAACTAGGCTCACCAAAATTACGCCTGGCTCCGCTTGTGCGAGCGCTTCGTTCTGGCAGATGGTCTGGAATCAGGCTAAAAGGCAAACCCGCGGGCTACAGCGCTCCTATCAATTATGGAAATGACGGGCGGCCGCGATAAATACTCGTCCTTGCGTATAAAATCGATTTTGTGAGAGAAGCAACGCAAACCACAATTTTGCTGAAGCCTTTAGCAAACCAATTCCACTGTTCCCCGCGATGCTATAAAAGGAGAATCATGGATCTGCCACGCTGCTTGCGCACAATGAGCCTGCTTGCCCTCAGTATCGTCGCCGTCGGTGTTGTATCGGCGCCAGCCTCTGCGCAGTCGAAAGCGCCCGGCAAAGCCCCATGGACGAATGCGCGTCTTTCGCCGGATGAGCGCGCCGCCCTGGTGGTAAAGGAGATGACGATGGACGAGAAGGTCTCCTTGCTGCATGGAACGGGCATGAAGGATCTCAGCCCGGTCAGTGCGCTGGCCATACATTCGAACGGAGGCGCGGGTTATGTGGTGGGCATTCCGCGTCTCGGAATCCCCCCGATCCAGATGGCGGACGCAGCCTACGGGGTAAGGAATAGCGGGGAGAATGGCCGCTACTCCACAGCTCTGCCTAGCGATTTGGCCGCGGCGGCGAGTTGGGACCTCGATGCTGGCTATGAATACGGAGCGCTGATCGGACGCGAGTTGCGCGCGCAAGGTTACAACATGTCCCTCGGCGGAGGCGTGAACCTGGCTCGCGAGCCGCGCAACGGGCGGACGTTTGAGTATATGGGCGAGGATCCGATTCTCGCGGGGAAGATGGTCGCGTCGGTGATTCGTGGAACGCAGGCTCAGCATGTGATTGGGGACATTAAGCATTACGCTTTGAACGATCAGGAGGCTGGACGGAACGCGGTTAACGTTCACATCGATCAGCGGTCAATGCGGGAAAGCGATCTGCTGGCCTTCGAGATTGGCGTGCGCGAGGGAAATCCGGCGGCTGTGATGTGTTCCTACAACCGAGTGAATGGAGATTATGCGTGCGAAAACAAGTACTTGCTTACCGACGTACTGAAGAAAGACTGGAACTTCAAAGGGTTCGTTTTGTCGGACTGGCAGGGAGCGCATAGCACGGTCAAAGCGTCCGCGGCGGGCCTGGATCACGAAGAGCCGGGCGAAATTTTCTTTGGCGTTGCGATGAAGAAAGCAGTGCAATCGGGCCGCGTGCCGATGGCGGAAGTCGATGATCATGTGCGCCGGATTCTGCGAGCAATGTTTGCCTGCGGCGTGATCGACGATCCTCCGCTGAAAAGCGTCGTCGACGTACAGGGCGGCTTCGAGGTAGCCCGCAGCATTGCCGAACACAGCATCGTTTTGCTCAAGAACGAACGGTCGCAGCTCCCACTGGATGCATCCAGGATCAGCACGATTGCCGTAATCGGTGCGCATTCCGATGTGGGCATGATCTCGGGAGGAGGCTCGGCGCAGGTTGATCCCATGGGTGGAAACGCAATCATGCCGCCCGGCAAAGGCCAAACAAGGTGGCAAGAGCCGGTCTGGTTTCCTACCTCGCCGCTCAAGGCCATTCGAGCCAAAGCTCCGAATGCCAAGGTTCAGTTCGATTCTGGCACCGATCGTTCTTCAGCAACTGCCTTGGCAAAGACGGCCGATGTTGCCATCGTGTTCGCCTACCAGTGGGAGAGTGAGGGCATGGACCTTGACAGCCTCTCGCTTCAGGAACATCAGGATGAACTGATCGCCAAGGTTGCCGCGGCAAATCCGCACACAATCGTCGTGCTCGAGACCGGCGGCCCAGTGACCATGCCCTGGGCCGGTCAAGTCAGCGGCATCCTGGAAGCCTGGTATGCCGGTACGCAAGGCGCCGAAGCGGTTGCCAACGTGATCTTCGGCGATGCGAACCCAACCGCGAAGCTGCCGCTCACATTTCCCAGAAGCGAAGCCGACCTGCCCCATCGCAGCATCGTACAACCCCCGCGCGCGTCCACCACCAACGGTGAGCCCGATGCCTGGAAGAAGATTGCTGCCGGCTTGCCCGCCTTTCAGACCACCTACGACGAAGAGCTGAAAGTGGGATACAAGTGGTATGACGCCGAAAATAAAGAAGTCCTATTTCCCTTCGGCTATGGTCTCTCTTACTCGACTTACAGCTATTCCAATCTCCGAGTTACACCCGCGGCGCCGAGTGGGAATGTCCACTTGACCTTCACTGTAACCAACACCAGCAACCGGGCTGGGGCCGAGATTGCCGAAGTTTACGCGGCTCTGCCCGCCGTCGCTGAACCGCCAAAACGTCTGGTGGGTTGGAGCAAAGTCAAACTGAATCCGGCAGAGAGTAAGGAAGTGGTGGTGGAGATCGATCCGCAGTACCTGTCGATCTTCAACACCGATCAGAACAACTGGCAGTTGGTTCCGGGGGACTACATATTCATGGTGGGCGGTTCGTCGCAGAGTCTGCCGCTGAAGCAATCGGTCAACCTGAAATAGCGATACGCTAAATGCCGTGAGTTTAGCCGCCGACCGGACGCCCCGGAACTCCCGCTGCTCGCCGTCCGTATATACTCAGGGTTTCCTCTCAGGTGCAGGAGAACATGGATGAGCCTCTACCGGTGGTTTTGGACTCTGACACTCGCCATCGCAGTGGCCGCAGCCAGCGTTGTCTGCCTTAGCCAGGCGGTTAAAGAAGATAAAGATATTTACAACGAAAAGGCCAATGCGCGCGCCGAAATCAAAGAGACTCTGGAGAAAGCAAGAGCAGAACACAAGCGCGTCATCGTCGAGTTTGGAGCAAACTGGTGCTTTGACTGCCACGTGTTCGATAAGGCCTTGCATCGTTCAGACCTGGCGCCGATACTCGCTGCCAACTATGAAGTTGTGCACGTCGACATCGGAAGGGGAGAAAAGAACCAGGACCTGATGACGAAGTACGAGGTTCCGATGAAACGCGGCATTCCAGGGCGGGCCGTGCTCGACGCCGATGGGAAGCTGGTTTACAGCCAGAAGAATGGCGAATTCGAGAATGCGCGAGCGCTCGCCCCGCAAGATTTCCTGGCATTTTTGAACAAATGGAAACCCGGAGCGCAGAGCCAGTGAGACTCTGAATCATGCAAGGGCGCGATAAAAAAGAGCGCGGCTTGCGCCGCGCCCCAGGAGAGAGTTGAAAGCAAGTGCTTAGTCGTTCACCAGTTAGTTCACCACCAGCTTGTTCTCGACGCTGAACGCGCCCGGTACCGCATTCGCTCGCATTCCGGCGATGGTCTTGTCCATCGCGCTTTGGACGGTTCCGTAGAGCGTCACGTGTCCGTTGTCAACCACGATACGAATCGGATGCACCGGATCAGTCGCGTAGCGGCCAAGCACCGAGTCGCGGTAAATGGAGCGAGCCGTGAGCGCTCGGATCGAATCGTCAAAAAACGAAACCGGCAGCACATTCACCTCGTTCACAACATCCTTGACGCCGGGCACACGCGCCACCACTGCGAGGGCGGAGTCTTTCGCTACGTCGGAAACGGTGTCGCCGTTGAGCGTGACGACGCCATCTTTCACGCCGAGCGCAAGATAGTTGAACGCGTTGTCGTAATATCCGACGCGGTCATAGGCCAGCTTCTTTGCCAGTTTCTGCTGGAGTTGGCCATCGGGCACGGTTTCTCCCGCGACCGCGATGTCGTTGCGAACGCCGGTGACGTTCGCGAGCTTCTTAACTTTGTTCGCGGCGTCGAGTTTGTCCTGATAAAGGCTGACGGTGCCGGTTAGGGTCACGATGCCATCCTCGACCCGCGAGTTCACACTCTGCAGTTGCTTCCCGTCGTGCATCTTCTGGCTGACCTTCTGCTGAATCTGCTGATCATATCGGCCGGTTGAGGCCATTGCAGTCATACTCAACAGGACGAGCAACGCTACTGTCACCGCAAATCCTTGCTTTTTCATGTTGTCATCCTTACTGGAATTCCGGTTCCCCACAGTGTTAACCGGTTAGTTAAATAGATGCGCGAGGGGATGGGCGAGATGCGCAGGCGGGCTATTTTTACAAAATATTACAACGCGAAAGTGGTGCTTTTCAGCCACTTGATTGACAGATGTTTGTCATAACGACTAATCTCCAATCATGTCTCCTGGTTTGCAGGCGGAACTGAAGCAAAAGGTGCCGTTTACGAGCAGGGAACAGGAAACCTATCTTTCTTTGATGCGGACAGCCGATGCGCTGCAGACGCAAATTGAGGCGTGGCTCAAAGATTTCGGACTCACCGGCACACAGTACAACGCGCTGCGTATCCTTCGCGGCGCCGAGCCCGAAGGTCTGCCCTGCCGCGAGATCGGCGAGCGCATGATCACGCACGATCCCGACATTACGCGTCTGCTCAATCGCCTGGAGGATCGTGGCTTCGTCGAGCGCACGCGCGCCAAACACGATCGCCGCGTCATTTACGGAAAGATAACGGCTGCTGGGCTCAAGCTTCTCCGCGAAATGGACGACCCAGTCGAAAAGCAGAGCCGCGAGATGCTTCGCCACGTCGGACAAGAAAAGTTGAAGCAGTTGATTGAATTGCTGGAATTAGTAAGGAGCGGATCGAGAGACAGCGCGTCTATTGGTCGGGTCGATCGTCCGGCACAAAGCCAATTACGGCGCGGTTGACACCGTCGCCCTTCAAAACTCATCTTCCACGAGCGCCCTGCTTAATCACTAGGGCGCTTTGGCCATCACCAGCGAAAAGGCGATGGCACCAACCGGAGTTGGCGTTCCGATTTCCGTGAGCGCACGCTTTAATGAGCTCTCCCCCTGGTGCTTCGTCTCTTGCCAGCACCCTGTGCTCTGGAGCGCTTCGCACTTGTCCGCTGACGGAAACCTGGTGGAAATACCCGCGCAAAGATTTTGTCGATATTCTTGAGTTGACGCTTCAGGTCAAAAGCGCGCTCGATCTTCGCCCGCGGCACTCGTCCGCGAATCTCGGGATCGTTCGCCACCAGTTCGTGGAAGTCGAGATCCTCTTTCCAAGCGCGCATAGCGTGACTCTGCACCAGGCGATAAGCGTCTTCGCGCGAAACGCCGCTCTCAACCAGGTCAAGCAGCAATTGTCCGCTGAAAACGAGCCCGTGCGTGCTCTCTAGATTCGCCATCATGCGCTCGGGATAAACGAACATGGTCTCAATCAGGGCTGCCGTCTTGTTCAACAGGTAGTCGGCGAGCGTGGTCGAATCCGGAATAATAACGCGCTCGGCCGACGAGTGCGAAATGTCGCGCTCGTGCCACAAAGCGACGTTCTCGAATCCGGCCTGCGCGTTCGATCGCACCACACGCGCCAGTCCACAGATCTGTTCGCAGGTAACGGGATTGCGCTTGTGCGGCATGGCTGACGAGCCCTTCTGCTTTTCGCTGAAGAATTCTTCGGCCTCGCGAACTTCGGTGCGCTGCAGGTGGCGGATTTCGGTGGCGATCTTGTCGAGCGTCGACGCGACGGTGGCCAGTGTTGCCAGGTAGTGGGCATGGCGGTCGCGCTGAATCACCTGCGACGACACGGCGGCGGCTTTCAATCCCAGACGCGCACACATCTTCTCTTCGAGTTCCGGCGTGAGGTGGGCAAACGTTCCCACCGCGCCCGAGAATTTGCCTACACGCAGATCTTCCGCCGCGGACTTGAAGCGCGCGATGTTGCGCAAAGTTTCCGAATACCAGTTGGCAATCTTGAATCCAAACGTGATGGGCTCGGCGTGGACGCCGTGAGTACGCCCGATCATCGGCGTGTCCTTAAACTCCCAAGCCCGGCGTTCGAGCACTTCGGCCAGACGCTCCAAGTCGCCGGCAATCAGCGACGAGGCCTGCTGGATGAGCAATGCCTGCGCCGTATCGACCACATCGTTCGAGGTCAGGCCGTAGTGGAACCAGCGCGCATGCGGGCCAACGATTTCGGCCACGGCCGTGGTGAAGGCGATGACATCGTGTTTGACCTCGGCTTCAATCTCGAAGATGCGGTCAACGTTGAAGTCGGCGCGCGCGTGGATCGCCTTGGCGGCTTCTTTCGGCACGATGCCGGCGGCGGCCAGCGTTTCGGTCGCGGCGACTTCCACCGCCAACCAGGTGCGGAAGCGATTCTCGTCGCTCCAGATTCGAGCCATCTCCGGCCGGGTATAGCGTGGGATCACGGCGCTCTCTCCTGTGGGGGAACTGGGGATTGTAAATCAAGCGGGCGAGGGCGTGCAGTGCGGAGGCGGCTTGGGGTGGGGCGCCGGGCCCCCGCCCGGCTCTCTTGGCTGAACGGTGGGACGGGCGAGGGCGCCCGTCGCTCCACTGGAACTCTCCTACTCCACCGAGTGCTTCGCCGTGTAGCCTTCGCGCGCGTAAACGATAACCTTCACGTCCTTGCCCTTCTGGTCGCGAACCTTCAGCGGACCTCCGTCCGGCGCCTGGAGTTCCACCTTCAACTTCCGGTAAGTGCCGTCGAGCTTGATATTGGTGGGGTGGTAAGTCATGGTGTACTGGTTGCGGATGTCGGTCGCAACCTGGTGAAAAATTTCCGGCAGTTCGCCTTCGAAGCGGGGGGTGTACTCCCGCCCGCCGGTCAGTTGGGCGAAGGTCTTGAGCTGATTCTCGTCTTGCAGCCAACCAACGCTTCTGCCAAATGGGTCGTAGCCGCCACTGCGCGCTTCCGCGCGCTCTCGCGCCTGCCATCCGATGCTGATGGCATAAATAGTCACGTCTTTGGTGTTCTTGACCTTCTTCAGGATCTGATCCAGATTCAGCTTGCTAAAAGTGTCTTTTCCCGAAGAAACCAGAATCACGTACTTCTTTCCCTCGATGCGATCGCACCGGTCGAGCGTGTCGAAGAGCGCGTCGAAAAGATTGCGCTCAGAGAATCCTGGAATGCGCAGCATGTTAAGCGCACCCATGACGGCGCGCTTGTCCTGTGTGAAGTCAACGAGGATCTGCGGCTTCATGTCGTAGGAGACCACGGCCACCCAATCATCCTTCTTTAACCCGCTGGCGAAAGTGTAGGAAGCGTTGAGCGCGTCATACATGTACTGGAGATTGGTGGCGGCATATTCGATGAGCAGCACCGCCGTGATCGGAGCCTCACTCTGATTGAAACTCGCAATCTGCTGTGGCGCGCCATCTTCCAAGATCTTGAAATTTTCTTTCTTCAGTCCCGGGATAGTCTGGCCGTCCTTCGTGGTCACCAGCACATCCAGGTTCACCAGCGGCACCTGTACGCTCATCGAGTAGTTGGGCATGTTCTCGATCTTTTTCGGTTTTTCGGGCGCCGGAGGTGGCGGTTCCTCCTTCTTCTTGGGGATCACATACGGCCCGACGTCGTTTTGCGGCCCACCGGCTTCGGGCGGAGCCTCCTGCTTGTTCGGATTCGCTGGGGGCTGCTGCGACGTATCTTGTGCCTGCGCCCAGCCCGTCGCAGCAACCATCCAGAGAAGAGCCAATGCCAGCAGGGTCACACGCTTACGGGTAACCGGGAGGGCGCGGTTTAGGCCGCCATTTACGCCAGAAAACATAGGGAAGTCCTCGAAAAGTCCTGTGCTAGTATAGATGCAAGGACTCTGCGGTTTGGGATATTTTGCGGGCCATAAAAAACGTCGCCTCCCCTGGCAAAACCCTCTGATAGCACGCGGAGTCGAAGCAAGGAATAAGGTCAATCTGTGACCTCCGGGGTATTCATGGGGAAAGCCGCACTCTCTCTCGCCGCCCTTTTGTGTCTCTCGTCCATCTTCGTTTCCGCACAAGAGCGGCCAGCGCCCGCCATCATTACCCCTGCCATCATGCCGCTCGATCAGATCCACGAAGGCATGAAAGGCACCGCGCTTACTGTGTTCCAGGGCGTCAAGCCGGAATCCATGGACGTGGAAGTTCTGGGCGTGATGCGCAACGTGAACGGTCCCAAGGGCGACATTATCCTGGTCCGTCTGCACGGCATCAAGCCTGAATACACCGGCGTGGTTGCCGGTATGAGCGGGAGCCCGGTCTATTTCGACGGTAAGCTGGCGGGCGCGTTGGCCTTCCGCATCGGCGAATTTTCCAAGGAACCGATCGCGGGTGTGACGCCGATCGAAGAGATGCTGGAGATCAACGCGCTCGATCATAGTCCCGCACGAAGTCCGGCCCCGGTGCCGATGCACGCCAGTCTCCCCGACCAGCGCGGGACCACGCAAGCCGCGAGCCCCGGCGAAAGCTCTGCCCTTCCGGCGCAGAATTACAGTAACTACCTGAAGCCCATCGAAACTCCTCTCGTGTTCAACGGTTTTTCCAACGAGACGTTGCAGCGCTACGCCTCGCAATTCGCTGCAGCGGGCATCGTTCCGGTGATGGGCATTGGCTCCGCGAGCGATCGCAAACAGCCAGAACCGATCGAGGCGGGATCCGCCGTCAGCGCCGTGCTGGTTCGTGGCGACATGGATATTGCCGCCACCTGCACCGTGACCTACGTCGATCCGCAGCGCTTGCTCGCCTGCGGACATCCGCTCTTGCAATTTGGCGAAGTGGACCTGCCGATGACGAAGGCCAGGGTGCTGGCCACGCTGCCTTCGCCGCTGAATGCGTTCAAAATCGTCAACACGACAGAAACGGTGGGTGCGTTCGTACAGGATCGTCAGAACGGCATTATGGGCGTTCCGGGGCGCGAGTCGAAAATGATTCCGGTGATCGTGGCGCTGCATAGCGGAGCGGCGACCAAAGAATTCCATTACGAAGTTCTGAACAACGCGCGGCTCAGCCCGCTGGCCATGATGGCTACCGTCTTCAACGCGCTGCACGGTACCAACGAATATGGCGAGGACATTACTTACCGCATGAAGGGCGTGCTTAGCGTAAAGGGCTATGCCGACGTCACGCTACGGAACATGTTTGCCCCGCAGGACAACGGGCAGCCTGCGGCGGCTTTGGCCGCGGCCACCATCGGCGAGCGCTTTGGACGCATCTATGGCAATCCTTTCGACGCTCCCGACGTGCAGGGCGTGAAGCTCGATTTCGATCTTGTCCGCGAACGCCGCTCCGCTCGCCTGGAAGCTGCGCGCACGGATATGACGGAAGCTCGTCCCGGCGACCAGATTATGGTGGAGACTGTGATTCGTCCGTATCGCGGCGAGCGGCTCGTGCGCCAGATTCCCATACGGATTCCGACCTCCACTTCGAAGGGCACGCTGCGAATCCTGATCAGCGACGGAGACACGCTTGACCGCATGCATCGCGGTACGCCGATGATGAACCGCGGTCTCGGTTTGGCGCCCACGATCGCATTGCTGAACAAAGAGCGCGCCAATGATCGCGTGTATGTTTCGCTGCTCGGGTCCGACCCTGAAGCCATGGTTGCGGACAAAGTGATGCCGACGCTACCGCTTTCGGTCATGAACGTCATGGAGAACATGCGCGGCACCCAGGACATGATCGTACTCGGTGAATCGTCGGTCAGCGAAGCCTCCACCGATTCGCTCGACTATGTCGTCTCAGGTGCGCAGATGCTCACGATCAGCATCAAGTAGCTGGAGTTGGGTCCGGCAAGTTGGTATCACAAAATCCATGCTGTCATCATTCATGCTGTCATCCTGAGCGAAGCGAAGGACCTGAGTATTTCGCCCGCGCCGGCAGAATGCATAGGTCCTTCGCTTCGCCCAGGATGACAACCTAAACTTTATGTTGCAACCCCAAGTAGCTTAAACCGAGGTATAACTTTGGCTCGTAAGACGCTCGCTCTGCTATCGGCACTTATTTTTTTCACCTTCGCGCTCTCGGCCTTCGCACTCGGTGAGGGCACCCGCACCTGGGAACAATCCAAGTTCGAGGAACTGACCAAGGGCACTACTAAAGGCATCGCTCTGCGCAGCGAAGGCGGCCTCGAACTTGCTCCCGCCTTCAAGGCGCTCGCGACGACGCCTTCGACTTACATCTGGTCGATTGCATCCGATTCCGCGGGCAACATCTACGCTGCCGCCGGATCTCCGGCCCGCGTCTATCGCATCACGCCGGATGGTCAAAGCGTGGCCATCTTCGAGCCGCAGGAATTGCAGGTGCAGGCTCTAGTAGTCGGCAAGAGCGGCATCGTCTACGCTGCTACCGCGCCGGACGGCAAGGTGTATCGGCTTGAACCCGCGAAAGGCGCGAAGGCCGATGCGAAAACACCCTGGAGCGCGACCACCTACTTCGATCCCGGTTCCAAATACATCTGGGACCTCGTTCTCGACAGTGCCGGCGCCCTGTACGTCGCCACCGGCGATCACGGCGAAATCTACAAGGTCAGCCCCAACGGACAGCACTCGCTTTTCTTCAAGAGCGATGAAGTCCACATTCGCGTTCTCGCATTTGATCCTAAAGGAAACCTGATTGCCGGTTCCGATGGCAGCGGGCTGGTCTATCGCATCGCGCCGAATGGCGAAGCCTTCGTTCTCTACAGCGCGCCGAAGAAGGAAATTACCGCGCTGGCCATCGACGGCGCCGGCAATATTTACGCCGCCGCTGCGGGAGAGAAGCGCCCCGGAGCCGCGATACCGCAAATGGGCATGATGCTCGCAGCTCCCGCGCAGAACGCACCCGCACCCGGCGGCAATATCACCGTGACCGCAGTTCCCGCGGCGCCCATGACGCCCTTTCCCGCTCCCGGAGCCGGCGCTACCGGCGGCTCCGAGATTTATCGGATCGCGCCCGATGGCGCCCCGTCACGCTTGTGGAGTTCCCGCGAAGATCTCGTCTACGCTCTCGGCTTCGATCAGCACGGACGCCTTCTCGCCGGCACCGGCAATCGCGGTCACATCTTCGCCATCAACGGGGTCGACGATTTCACCGACCTGATCAAAGCCAGCGCGACCCAAATCACCGCCTTCGCCGCCGCGCCTGGCGGCGGACTCTACGCTTCCAGCAGCAACCTGGGGAAAATTTTCGTACTCGGTCCTGGCCTCGAATCGGAAGGCACATACGAAAGCGATGTCTTCGATGCGCACGTGTTTTCCCTCTGGGGACGCGCCAGCGTCCGCAGCGCCGGCAATTCCAATGTCGAACTTTATGCGCGAAGCGGCAACGTCGACAATCCCGACCGCAATTGGAGTCACTGGACACGCATTAGTCTCGCCCTTGCCGCCGACTCCGAACTCAAAGTTCCGCCGGCGCGCTTCGTGCAGTGGAAGTCCGTGCTCCATGCCGGCAATCCTGCGCCTCGTGTTGACGCCGTCTTGCTGAACTACCTTCCCAAGAACGTTGCCCCCGAAATTGACGACATCACCGTGCAGCCAGGATTCCATTATCAGCCGATTCCCCATGTGACCGGCAGCGAACCGCCGGTTCCCGGACAGCCGCGCTTCGATCCTCCACCGAATGCCGTGCGCGACCGCGACTCAGTCGGCATCCGCTGGTCGGCGCATGACGACAACGACGATCAACTCGCCTACGCCGTCTATTACCGGGGCGACGGCGAATCGCGCTGGCTGCTGCTGAAGCGTAACCTGTCCGATCGCTCCTATTCTTTCGACGCTAGCCTTCTACCTGACGGCGGCTACACCGTGAAGGTCATCGCCTCCGATGCGCCCTCGCATTCGCCCGGAGAAGCGCTCTACGCCGAACGTGTCAGCAACCGCTTCGAGGTCGATACCACCGCGCCGCTCATCGCTAATCTGACTGCAACTCTTGAAGGAAAGCAGATCGGCATGCAAGTCCATGTCCGCTTCCGGGCCAGCGATTCGTTTTCACCAATCAAGCGCGCGGAGTACTCGCTGGATGGTGGCGAGTGGCAATTCATCGAGCCGGTCGGCCAGTTATCCGATTCCAAAACGGAAGACTACGACTTTCGCGTGGCGGTGCCGCAAACCGAAGGCGCGCTGCCGGCTCTGATGGCGGAGAGCACTGGGAATGACCACGTCGTTGTGGTACGCGCTTATGACCGGTTTGACAATCTGGCTACCGCAAAAACTGTGATTCGCGGGAAATAGAATGAGTGCGGCGGCGAAGCCCCGTGTCCTCAGTCAGAAGTGTCCTGAGTCAGAAGTTCGTTGCTAAAACTCGCGGAGCTTTGAAGGGGCGCTGCTTTACGCGGCTGCGGTTCCAAGGTTCTTTCCTAAAGGGCATTTCTTCCACAGTTCGGCAACCGTGAAAAGATGCGCCCAGCACTTACTTCGCCGCAACTTTGGCGGTTTCTTTCGCAACCGGCGCTGTCCCCTGTACGGCCTCGCATTTGTGCGCGTTGAACTGCTGCTGAACTCCCGCCTGCCCGAGCTGGCGAGGGTCTGCCGAGAACTGGGTATTGCACGATTCACAGGTTCCCAGCGACGGGATGTTGCTGACTCGCTTTAGTATCCGAAGACTACGCTTTGCCATATTCCAGTCTCCCACACCCCCGCAAACTGCGCCACTACCACGCGTGGGGACCGCCGCCCCCGGCTTGCTGGCCCCGCGAGAAAACCGAACATTTTTCCTGTTCAACCGTCATTGCGCCGATTTCCCGACCCGTGCCACGCTTCATCATGCTGCGGAAACTATCGCTGATCTTCTTCATGCTCTGTCTCGTCTGGAGCGAATGTGCGGCCGTCCCGAAACCACATGTCATCGCTTTTGGAAAATGGATTTCCGCCAAGTGGCCCAACGCAACCGGTCAGAAGCTGCTTGACCTGAAAGTGCGTCCGTTGTTTGTGGATACGCGACTCAAGGAATACACCACCGGAACTCCGCATGAACTAACCGACCGTATGTTTGTAGTAAGGCGCGCCTTTCGCGTGAACGACGCACTGCCCACTGAAAGCGCCAACGCCACGCGCTGGCAGTGGCAACGCGGCGGCTGGCTGCTCGTCGACCGCCTCACCGGACGAGTCTCCCAGCTCAACCTGCCCGAGTTCGATCCCTTCTATTCGACGGCGAGCTGGTATCGCGACTACATCGCCTACTGCGGCGTCTCCGAAGACGGCAAGAAACTCTACGCGGTCGTCGCCCAGGTAGGACGTCGCAAGCCGATCCTGAAAAAAGATGTTGGCGAGCCCGCCGGAGCCGGCGATCCCGACTCGGAGTGTCCCCCGCCGGTCTGGGAGCGCACCCCCATGCGAGTTACTTTTAAGCCCGACGACGATCAGAAGCTAGTCCTCTCCATCCGAGGCAGAGTAGTGGACGTGGTCAACGACGCCGAAGAACCAGAAGAATAGAAGCCGAATATGGAGAGACGGGCGCCCTCGCCCGTCCAGCCGAGCACAGCTCGGAGCACTGACTTGAAGCAACAACTGCCAACCGCGTAAACTGTCCCGGTCATGACCGTGAAAGCAAACTATTCCACCCCTATGCTGCACGTAGCCGAGATCGAGAAATCGATCAAATTCTACGAACGCCTCGGATTCACGACCATCGACACCGACCGGTGCCAACCCCTGGGATGGGCGCGCCTGCATTGCGAAGGCGGCGCTGTAATGTTCGTGCGAGCGGAACACCCGATCGATCCTTCAGCGCAGGCGATCATGTTCTGTATGTACACGCCCGACTTGGCCGTATTTCGCGAACAACTGCTGGCCAGCGGCATCAAAGTGCCGCCAATCCACTACCCGGAATACATGCCGAGCGGCGAATTCAACATCGCCGACCCCGACGGCTTCCATATAGCGATCATGCACTGGGGGAAACCAGAGCAAGACGCCTGGGAGAAAAGAATAAGCACGAAGACCTAGCAGCCGAGCCCCTCAATCTCCCGCAGCCTCGACTGCAGGAAGCTCTTCCGCCGCATTTCGATGCGAAATCTTCGCGCTCGTCACCAGCACCACCGAAGCCACGATGATCGCGCTCCCCATCAGTATGTAGCGGTCGATGCGCTCGTGCAGAATTAGCCATCCCAGAAACACGGCGACCACGGGATTGACATAGGCGTAGGTAGAAACCTTCGAGGTTGGCACGTGCTGCAGCAGCCAGATGTAAGCCGTGTAGCCGATCCAGGAACCGCACACCACCAGATAGAGAATCGCGGCCACTCCGCGGAAGGTCCAAATCACGTTGGAATGTCTCTCGACCAGCAGGGCGAAAATCAGGTTGGCGATGCCGGCAAAGATCATCTGCCACGCGATAGCACCGAACGGATCGACTGCCGCGGTCTGCCATTTCTTCGAAAGCACCGAACCAAACGCCCAACTGAACGATCCGAGTTGCAACGCCAGCGTCCACCAGAGTTCGCGATGGCCAAGCGCATTGGGATGCCGCAAATCTGGCCAGATCAACACGACCACTCCGGCAATTCCGATCGCCAGCCCAATCTTGCCGCGGCGCGAGATGTGATGGTCGCCCAGCAACAGGCTATCGAGCACCAGAATCCAGAGCGGCGTAACCGCAACCAGCAGGGCCGACAGGCCGGTGGGAACGATCTGCTCCGCGTAAGAAAGCGTGAGATTGCCGCCCATCAGAAGCAGAATGCCAACCGCGGCCAAATGCCAAAGCTGGCGCGCCGAAAAACGAATGCGGCGTCCGGTAAGCGCACAGTAGGCGAGCATCACGGTGCCCGCAATCAAAAAGCGCACGGCGCACATAATACCTGGAGGAATCTGCTCAACCGCGATGCCGATGCCCAGATAAGTCGAGCCCCAGAAGACATAAACCAGCCCGAAGGCAACAATGACCTTCCATCGGACTGGGGGCATAGCGCTGCTCATGGGATGAAAATCAGAATATCAGAGCGAGCGCTGATGTCTGTTTATTGCGAAGCGCCGTTCAGCAGGTTCCGCAACACCGCAACTTCCGCCTTGATGCCCGTGTGGAGTGCCGGGTCCACGTCCGGTGCAAAATAGGGAGAGTGATTGGACGGCAGCATCGTGCCGGCATTTTTGCTTTCGGCATACTTCTGCGGGTCGGCGCCTCCCAGGCTCATATAGAGCGAGGGGATGCCTTGTTCAATAAAGAAGGCATAGTCCTCGGAAGGCGTAATCGGCTCGGTGGTGATCACGTTATCCTTGCCGAGTGAGGCTTCGAGCGGCGCTCTGAGTCGCTGTGCCAGTGCCGGGTCGTTATAAACCGAGTCGGTCGACTCATCGTGCTCGATGAGAGGTTCCTGCTGTGCGCCGCCGGCCAGCGCCTCAGCTTTGGTGATGCGTGTGATGGCCGCCAGAACCTGTTTCCGCACGTCTGCCTTAAAGGTTCGTACGGTCAGGCCAAGCTCCGCCTGGTCGGGAATGATGTTGTTCTTCGTGCCTGCCCGGATGTAGCCGACGGTAACGACCGCCATCTCTCCCGGCTTCACTTCGCGCGAGACGATGGTTTGCAGCGCGAGAATTGTTCGGGCAGCAATCACGATCGGGTCGATGGTCGCGTGCGGCGCGGAACCATGCCCCCCTTTGCCGTAGATCGTAATCCGCAAAGAATCGGCATTCGTGTTGTAGATGCCGGGAGTGATCCCCACCTGCCCGGCAGGAAGCTCGTTGCCGACATGGAGAGCGACACCGACGACCGGTTTCGGAAAGCGCGTGAACAGGCCGTCGTCGATCATTCTCTTGGCTCCGGAGATCGTTTCTTCGGCCGGCTGCCCAATCAGCATCAGCGTGCCGCGCCAGCTCTCTTTGCTGTGCGCCATGATGGCCGCCGTTCCCACCAGCGCAGCCATGTGCAGATCGTGCCCGCAGGCATGCATCACCGGAACGTCGCGTCCGGAATCGTCCTTGGCTTGCACCTTGCTCGCGTAGGGAAGCCCGGTTTTTTCTTCGACCGGAAGCGCGTCGAGTTCCGTGCGCAGCATCACCGTGGGTCCAGCGCCGTTCTTGAGAATGGCCACGACCCCAGTGCCGCCGACTCCTTCCGTAACTTCATAGCCCAGGCTCCGCAGACTTGCGGCGAGTTTGGCGGCCGTCTGGGTCTCGTGCGAAGACAGTTCCGGAGATTGATGAAGATCCATGTATAGATCGTGGGCCGCTGGATAAACGGCGTTCACTTCTTTGGAAAGCCCTGCAGTCTGCGCATATGCGGAAGCAGCCAGCGAGAAAAGGAGAAACAGCCTTGCCGTTTTCATGGTCCACGCATGATATCCACCGATGGTGGAGACGGCAAGCCGAAGGCGCGCCCCAAGACTAGGCGGACGACCACATCCCCATCTCGGCAAGGATTTTTCCGGCCGCCTCGGCGCCGGAGCGAACGCAGTCGGGAACGCCGATGCCGTTATAACCATTGCCCGCCAGCGCCAGGCCGGGAAGCTTCTGGCGGAGGGATTCGATGCGCTGCAAGCGTTCAAGGTGGCCGACCGAATACTGCGCCATCGCCGACTTCCATTTGTAGACGCGCACGAACAGAGGTTCGGCATTGAGCGCGATGATCTGCCGCAGTTCGCTGCGGACAATCTGGAGAATTTCTTCTTCGCTCGATTGCAGGATCTGCTCATCGCGCGCGCCGCCGAGAAAGCAGCGGACGATGGCACGATTCTCCGGTGCGCGATGCGGAAACTTGTTGTGGACGAAAGTCGCCGCCAACATACGGTGCCCTTCACTGCGCGGCACTAGAAATCCAAAGCCCGGTGGCAGCGAGCGCCGAACTTGTTCGTCGTACCCAAGCGTGACCGTCACCGACGAACTGTAGTTGATCTCGCCCATTTCGCGGGCCAGGTTCTCATCCGCAGCTTGCAGCAGGGCAGCAGCCGCATGAGTTGGGGTCGCGATGATCACTGCGTCGAACTGGTCGCTCTGGTATCCGGCACAAACTGTCCAGCCGTTATTCTGTCGAATCACGGACTGCACGAGCGAAGACGTCTTCAGTGCGCCGGCATCCAGTCGCGCAACCAGGGCATCAACCATCTGCTGCATGCCCTCTTTGAGCGAAGTAAATAGCGGCCGCGCTGGGACGCTCGCCGCTGCGCCCATTTTCTTACGGGCTGCGAGCATGGCGCGGCCCAGACTTCCGTGTTTCGATTCCATGTCGGCGAAGCGCGGCAACACGGCGCGCACGCTCAACCCCGAAGCTTCGCCGCCGTAAACTCCCGAGAGCAGCGGATCGGCGAGCAGTTCGACCATCTCGGAACCATAGTGACGCTTCACCATCTCGGCAACCGTTTCGTCCTCGTCGGCCTTGCGCGGCGGATGGAACCATTCGGCAGCCATCCGCATTTTTGTGCGTATGGAAAAAAGCGGCGAGAGCACGGTGGGCATGATCTTGGTGGGCACCATGAACATGAGCCCATCGGGCATCACCATTAACTTGCCCTTGGCGAGGATGTAGGTCTTGCGATCAGCGTCGTTCGAGCCGATGAGCTGGTCGCCCAATCCGATCTTGCGGCAGAGGTCGGCTGCCCAGGGCTTCTCGCTTATAAAAGAGTCGGGGCCGGCTTCGACAAGGCAGCCATCGACACGGTCAGTGACCATGACTCCGCCGAGGCGCGGGGCGGCTTCGAAAAGGACGTATTCAATTTCCGCGCCGGACTGGCGTTTTTCTTCGAGCGTGAACGCGGCCGAGAGGCCGGAGATTCCGCCGCCGATGATGGCGATGCGTGGCATTAAGAAGCTGCGAGCTACGAGCCTTGAGCTACGAGCTTAGGCTTTCGGGTTTCGGTTTGGCCGATGACCTTGACTACGACTCGTCGAGCAAACGAACCCGCTCTGAACGTTATTGATCTAATGGCGATGTTACAACAATCGTTCGGCGCTACGACCGTCTCAGTGGAGACGCTCATAGTACCGGTCGGCAGCCTCGTTTAGGGGCAAAGGCAATCTTGCCTCGGTGGTAATGGGTATAGGGTGCTACAGCTTCCATGGGAAGGGCTTAGAGTCTTTACGGAGGTACAACGGATGCCATGGCGTCGTGCCGTCCTTGGAGAGTTTGAGGACGTACGGCTTGAAGCCTTTGTCTCTGAGGAGCCGCGCGAGACGCGGGCCTTGGTCTTGAAGTCTCCTGAGCCCTGGCCGGCCGTAGGCAAATATGACCTTTTCAGCGAGCTTGGCCATCGCGATCAGGTGCTTGTCGTTCTCCGGGTCGACAGGATCTTCGATGGCCCTCAAGCACTTTTTGTCGGTGGCAACGTACGCGAAGGTGTTGCCGACGTAGATGCCGCCGTAACCACCCCATGTCCTAGCAAATTGCTCACATCTCGCCACGCTGCGATCGTCCCAATTTTCGTCCGCAACGCTCGGGTTCATCATGATGAACAGGGCGTGCGGCTTTGTCTTATCCCACGTTCTGGTGAGCCGATAGCGGTAGCGCCGAGCCGGGCCGTCGAATAACGCGGAGCGGTCTTTCACGTCAGGGGGTATGGCTCGTCGAGCCTGACCGCCCGGATCGTGTTTTTGAGGGATGCCTGCCATGGCAACTAAGTTTACTTGCTACGTTAACTGCCCGACAAGAGCAAGACACGTCGGGGCGTCAAGCACTGTTGGGGATCATAAGTGTTGTAACCAATTAGCACCAGCTATCCCGAACGTCCGTCTCTACGACTCATCGCTAAACGCCGACTGCTCCCGCACGGCTCCGCACCAGCTCCGCTAGCGCCGCAGTCAATGTCTTCGATCCATTCAGCGACTCGGCGCGCCACAGGCGCATGCCTTCTTTTTCTGCGAACTGCTTGAAGAAGATGTCGATGTCGTAGAGCACTTCCACGTGATCGCAGACGAAGCCTACGGGGTGGATGAACACTCCGGTGTGGCCTTTGGCTTTGAGGCTCAGAATTGTCTCTTCTACCGTGGGTCCAATCCACGCGCCGCCCGACATGCCCTGGCTCTGGAATGCGAACGTCCAGTCCCCAGCTTCCAGGTTCGCCTCTTTTGCTACTAATTCGGCGGTTTCCTTGGATTGTCTTTCGTAAGGGTCGCCTTCAATAATCGTGCGCTGCGGGACGCTGTGTGCGGTGAAGATCACGGGGAGTTTCGCTCCGTGTTCGGCGCTGGCCTTCTCCCAGCTGATGCGCAGCTTTTCGGCGAATGCTTTGGCAAGGAGCGGCTGATCGTGCCACTCCTCAACGAAATCCATTTCAAAGGGAAGATTTCCTTCGCTGCTGACGGCGCTTCGGTAGAGGCCAACGCTGGTGCGCGAATTCTGCGGCGCGAGACAGATGGCGATGACCCGTTCGTAGTGCGCACGGGCAATGGCCTTCACCGCGTCTGCAATGAAGGGTTTCCAGTTACGCATGCCAACGGAGACCGGCATCTTCACTGACTGCGAAAGTTGGTCGGCTTGCAAAAGAGTCCAACAGGGGAGCGGCGAAAAACCGATCAGCGAATAGCGATGGCGGATTTCTTCGACCACCGCTGGCGGCAGCGGGCGTCCGCCGGTGACGTAGCCAAGGAATTCAGGGACCTGGGCAGGATTCTCCGGGCTACCGTGGGCCAGCAGAAGGACGGCGGTTTTCGCCGATGCTGACGCGGAAAATGAACTTACCTTATTGGCACAATAGCACTGGCCAGCGAGACCCAGGGGGCAGGGCATCATTTCTGAGGCTCCTGCATTTGGCGGCGAACAGCAGGTCCTTCGCTTCGCTCAGGATGACAATTCATAGAAAATGACGATCAATTACCTTCAGCTTCGCGTTTTGAACTCCGCCGAGTGCTCGCGGATGAAATCGCAGAGGGCTTTCACGTTGTTCACCGGAGTTTCGGGAAGAATGCCGTGGCCGAGATTGAAGATGTGGCCGGGGCGTCCTGCGGCCTGCCGCAAAATATCCTCGGCGCGCGATTTAAGTTCCTTCCAATCGGCGAAGAGCAGCACGGGATCTAAATTACCTTGCACGGCGCCTTTGAAGCCGAGGCTCTTCCATCCGGCATCGAGCGGAATACGCCAGTCTAGGCCGACGACTTCGGCTCCGGTTTCTTGCATTGAGGGGAGAAGAGTCGAGCTGTCAGTACCGAAGTAGATTACGGGAACACCGGACTTCTGCAAGCGTTTCACCAAGTCGGTCGCATGGGGCAGCACATAGCGGCGATAATCTTCGACGCTCAGGCAGCCTACCCAGCTATCGAAAATCTGGATGGTGTCGGCTCCGGCGCGCACCTGTTCGGCGGAATACTCGGCGGTCACGGCGACCAGCTTTTTCATCAGCTCGTTCCACGCGGCGGGCGCGGAGTACATCATCTTCTTGGTGAAAAGATAGTTGCGCGAGCCTCCGCCTTCGATCATGTAGCTGGCGAGCGTGAAGGGCGCGCCGCAGAAACCAATGACAGGAAGCTTGTCGCCGAAGTGCTTGCACACGAGCTTCACGGCTTCAGAAACATAGCCGAGGTCGGCGGCACGATCGGTGCGCAACTGGGCAATGTCTTCAGCAGTGCGTACAGGCTTTTCGATTTTCGGACCCTCGCCGGCAGAGAAATGAAAGGGCAACCCCATGACCTCGAGCGGGAGAAGAAGATCGGCAAAGATGATGGCCGCATCGACTTTGAGGATCTCGGCAGCTTCAATGGTGACCTGGGCCGCGACCTCCGGCTTCTTGCAGATCTCGATCAGGGAATATTGCTTGCGGACGGCGCGGTACTCAGGCATGTAGCGCCCAGCCTGGCGCATGAACCAGACTGGGGTCCGCTCGGTGGGCTGAGCCTTAGCGGCGCGGATGAAGAGAGAGTTGGGGGCGGACATGAAACTTCTAATTTAGCATCTTCGAGTAAACTGTGGCCGAATCGAACCGGCGGATGGTTGCCGCAAGCTGCGGCTTGCGGGAAACGATACACCACCGGCTTCCGGCTATAATTGCACCCCTCTAACAATAAGGAGCTGCATGCGACCGTTTTCCGCGATGGTGCTGATCTTTACCCTGATTTTTCCATCTTTGTCTTTCGGCGCCGACCAGGCTGCGCTGGTGGGATACTCGCCACGCGCCAGTCAGAGCGAGCGCGAGTGGGAGGCAAAGTTCCGCGCCATCCCCGACCCGGCAAATCTGCGGGAATACATGCGACGGCTGAGCGCCCGGCCGCATCATGTGGGATCGCCCTACGATAAGGACAACGCCGAATGGATTCTTGCCCACTTCAAGGAATGGGGCTTGGACGCGCACATCGAAAGATTCGACGTTCTGTTTCCGACGCCCAAGGTACGCGTGGTGGAAATGCTTGCGCCTACGAAGTTCACGGCCAAACTCGACGAGCCTGCGCTTGCGGTCGATCCAACGTCGAATCAGAAATCGGAACAGTTGCCCACGTATAACGCCTACTCGATTGACGGCGACGTGACCGGGCCGCTGGTGTTTGTGAACTACGGCTTGCCCGAGGACTACGAGAAGCTCGACCGGCTGGGCATTTCGGCGAAAGGCGCGATTGTAATCGCCAAGTACTATCACAGTTGGCGAGGGGTGAAGCCGAAGGTTGCGGCCGAGCATGGAGCCATTGGCTGCCTCATCTACTCGGAGCCGCAGGACGATGGGTACACGCGCGACAATGTGTTTCCGCTGGGGCCGATGCGCAATCCGGATGGAGTGCAGCGGGGGAGCGTCATGGATTTTGCTTCCAACAGCCCGGGGGATCCGCTGACGCCTGGGATTGGCGCGACTCACGATGCCAAACGGCTGGCGCTGAAGGATGCTAAGAGCATCACGAAGATTCCGGTGCTGCCGATCTCTTATGGCGACGCGCAGCCGTTGCTGGCCGCGCTGGCGGGGCCGATGGCGCCGGATGGGTGGCGTGGTTCACTTCCGATTCCGTATCACGTGGGACCGGGACCGGCGCAGGTTCATTTGAAGATCGCATCGAATTGGGATATCAAGCCGGTCTATGACGTGATCGCGAAAATTCCGGGGAGCGTTGCGCCGGACGAGTGGATCGTGCGCGGCAATCATCATGACGCTTGGGTGAACGGAGCGGAGGATCCCATCTCGGCGCAGGTTTCCCTGCTGGAGGAAGCGCGTTCGCTGAGCCTGTTGCTGAAGCAGGGGTGGAAGCCGCGGCGCACCATCATCTACGCTGCGTGGGATGGTGAAGAGCCCATGCTGCTGGGTTCGACCGAATGGGTCGAAGCTCATGCCGATGAGTTACGTGAGCATGCCGCCGTCTATATCAACACCGACGCCAACGACCGCGGCGTTCTGAATATGGGCGGCTCGCACAGCCTGGAGCAGTTCGTGAATGGAGTTGCGCGCGACATCGAAGATCCGGAAACAAAAATGACGGTGTGGCAGCGGGCTCAGTTGAATAAGATCGCCGAAGCAAAATCCGCAGATGATCGGAAGGAATTGCGGACGCGGGCTGATTTGCGGATCGAAGCGCTGGGATCGGGAACCGATTTCACGGCGTTTCTCGATCACGTTGGCGTCGCCACCATCGACCTGGGATACGGGGGCGAGGATGAACAGGGGATCTATCACTCTATTTACGACGACTTTTACTGGTACACGCATTTCTCCGACACGGATTTTGTCTATGGACGAGCGCTGGCGCAAACCGTGGGAACGTCGGTGCTGCGGCTGGCGGATGCGGAAGTGCTGCCTTTCGACTTCGTGAATTTCGCCGATACGGTGGAGATGTACAGGAAGAATCTGGAGAAGTTGCTGGCCGACAAGCAGGAAGAGATTCGCGAGCGCAATCAGGAACTGGATGAAGGAACGTTCAAGGCGACGTTAGATCCCCGGCGTCCTACGGTTGCGCCGGTGCGGGAAGAGGTTCCGCCACATTTGAATTTTGCGCCAATGCAGAACGCGGTGGACTCTCTTACTCGCAGCGCCAAGCACTATCACGAGGCGTTAGCGAAGAAGCAGGCGAGTTTGGGAGAGGACGCGGTGGCGGCGAAGTTGGGGGCGTTGAATCGAGAGCTGATGGACAGCGAACGTAAGCTCACCAATGCTGACGGATTGCCGCGGCGTGCGTGGTACAAGCATTTGCTGTACGCTCCGGGCGTTTACACGGGCTATGGAGTGAAAACGGTTCCGGGAGTGCGTGAGGGGATTGAGCAGAAGAGATATGCGGAAGCGGAGACGGAGATTGTGCGCGTCGCTAAGGCACTGGAGGATGAGGCGGCGGTGATTGAGTTGGCGGCGCTGGGGTTGGAGCGGGCGGGGCGGTGAGTATTCGGCTGCGATTCCCATGACTCGCCTTTACCCTCTGACCTTCCCCGCCTCGATTTCGCCGTAGAGAAGCGGCTTGCCGCGTCTCATTTCGCACATCCGGGTCTCTGGTTTGCGGCGGGAGATTTTGATACGCGATCACTAGGCGATCAATTGTTCTTTAGAGACCAGCGGAGTGGTCAAGGGCTCCGCCTTGGTTCTCAAGTAGGTATCCACACTTGCCGCTGTCTTTCGGCCTTCGGCGATTGCCCACACTACCAACGACTGGCCGCGCCGCATGTCGCCCGCTGCGAAAACTCCGGGCACCGATGACATGTGGTTCTGGTCGGTTGCCACGTTGCCGCGCGGATCGAGTTTCACTCCCAACTGGTCGATCATTCCGTTGCGAACCGGCCCTAGAAAGCCCATCGCGATCAGTACGAGATCCGCTTCCATGCTGAATTCAGTGCCTGGAATCGGCTCAAACTTTGGCGGCGGCCCGACGCGTACGGCATGCAGTTGCTGGACGTCACCGGAGCCGGAGCCGGTGAACTTTGTGGTGGCCAGACTCCAGTCGCGCACGCCGCCTTCTTCGTGCGCGCCTTCGGTGCGCAGTTGCATCGGCCACAGCGGCCACGGCGTGAGGGGTGAGCGCTCGTCTGGAGGCTTCGGCATGATTTCGAACTGGTGCACGGAGAGCGGCTTTTGGCGATGGGCGGTGCCTAGGCAATCGGCGCCGGTATCGCCGCCTCCGATAATGACTACGCGCTTCCCGGTTGCCAAGATTTCTGTTTCCGCATCGATGGTGTCGCCTAGATTGCGGCGGTTCTGCTGCGGCAGGAACTCCATCGCGAAATGGATCCCTTTCAGTTCGCGTCCGGGGACGTTGAGATCGCGAGGATGTTCGGCACCGCCCGCTAGCACGATGGCATCGAACTCGCTGCGCAAATCCTCGACCGCAACGTTCTTTCCCACTTCCACGCCGGTAACGAATTTCACGCCTTCGGCGGACATCTGTTCCAGGCGGCGGTCGATGATGTGCTTCTCCAACTTGAACTGCGGGATGCCATAGCGCAACAATCCACCGATGCGGTCCGCTTTTTCGTAGACTGTTACGGAATGTCCCGCGCGGCACAACTGCTGGGCGGCGGCCAATCCCGCGGGGCCCGATCCGACTACGGCGACTTTCTTCCCGGTGCGGACTTTAGGCGGCTCTGGATGGATCCAGCCTTCGTGAAATCCTCGCTCAACGATGTTTTTTTCGATTTGCTTGATCGTGACCGAAGGCTGATTAATCCCGAGCACACACGACGCTTCGCACGGGGCGGGACAAATGCGCCCGGTGAATTCCGGGAAGTTATTGGTCGCGTGCAATTGCCGGACCGCCTCTTTCCAACGGCCGTGATAAACCAGATCGTTCCAATCCGGGATCAGGTTGTTGACGGGACATCCCGTCTGGCAAAAGGGCACGCCGCAGTCCATGCAGCGCGCGCCCTGCAGTTGAAGCTTCTCTTCAGGAAAATCGAGATAGATCTCGAACCAATCGTTGACGCGTTGAGAAACCGGACGTCGAGGGGCAAGCTGGCGCGCGTATTCCAGAAATCCGGTGTCCTTACCCATGTTGCACCTGCTGGGCGGGGGAAGGAACGGCCATCGGCAGATTGGGGATGTAAGGCTGGCGGCGGCGACTGACTCCGAGGACGCGCTTGTGTTCGTGGGGAAAGACTTTGATAAACCGCGCAAGAGCCTCGGGCCAGTTGTCGAGAATCCACGCGGCCCGCGGGCTGCCGGTCAGCTCGGAATGACGCGCCACGAGAACCTTTACGAGATTGGCTTCCGCGAACTTTATTTCGAACTTTGTATCGACGAGGCGGGCGTCCTGCGCTTCGAGAACGGGCTCAAGGTCAACCGAATCCAGATTGCAGCGCTTTTCGGTAAAATCCCCGCGCTCGTCAAAAACGTAGGCTACGCCGCCACTCATGCCGGCGGCAAAATTTCTGCCACAGGCTCCTAGCACCAGGACCAAGCCCTTGGTCATGTATTCGCAGCCGTGGTCGCCGACTCCCTCGACCACCGCGGTCGCTCCGGAGTTGCGGACGGCAAAGCGCTCGCCCGCGACGCCGTTGAAAAACGCTTCGCCGCTGGTGGCGCCGTAGAGGGCAACGTTGCCGATCAGAATATTTTCTTCGGGGGCGAAGGTGGATCGTCGCGGCGGATAGACAATCAATCGTCCTCCGGACAGACCCTTGCCTACGTAGTCGTTGGCCTCACCTTCGAGGGTGAGGGTCACTCCCTTGGTGAGGAACGCGCCCAGGCTCTGGCCCGCCGATCCGTCCAAGTGAATGCGGATTGTATCGTCGGGCAGGCCGGCCGATCCGTGGCGGCGGGCAATCGCTCCGCTCAGCATGGTCCCCACAGAGCGATGAATATTGCGCACCGGCAGTTTGATCTCAACTGGCGTAAGAGTCTCGATCGCTGGCTGCGACTCGGCGAGCAGCTGATGATCTAGTGCCTGCTCCAGGCCATGGTCCTGCGCCTGCACGCAGCGGCGTGCGACTCGCGACGGTACAGGCGGATTGTAGAGAATGGCCGACAGATCCAAGCCTCGGCCCTTCCAGTGATTGACGGCTGGCTCGACATCGAGCATGTCGACGCACCCGATCATCTCGTCCATGCGGCGGACACCAAGATCGGCCATGTACTGCCGCACCTGCTCAGCGAGGAAGAAGAAGAAGTTGATGACGTGCTCGGGCTGCCCTTGAAATCGCTTGCGCAGCACGGGATCCTGGGTGGCGATGCCCACGGAGCACGTATTGAGATGGCACTTGCGCATCATGACACAGCCCATCGCAATCAGCGGCGTAGTGGCGAAACCGAATTCTTCGGCGCCGAGCAGCGCGGCTACCACGACGTCGCGTCCGGTCTGGAGCTTGCCGTCAGTCTGCACGCGGATTCGACTGCGCAGGTCGTTCAACAAAAGCACCTGCTGCGTCTCCGCTAAGCCAAGCTCCCAGGGGATGCCGGCGTGTTTGATCGAACTCAGCGGCGAAGCCCCGGTGCCGCCGCTGTCACCACTTATCAGGACCACATCCGCGTGCGCTTTGGCAACGCCCGCCGCGACCGTGCCCACTCCTACTTCTGCCACCAACTTCACCGCGATGCGGGCTTGCGGATTCACGTTCTTCAGGTCGTAGATCAACTGCGCGAGATCTTCGATCGAATAGATATCGTGGTGAGGCGGGGGGGAGATCAGCCCCACGCCTGGGATCGAATGTCGCAGGCGCGCAATGACCTCATCCACTTTGTGACCGGGGAGTTGGCCACCCTCGCCGGGTTTCGCGCCTTGCGCCATCTTGATCTGTAACTCGTCCGCATTGACGAGATAGTTCGCAGTTACTCCAAAGCGCGCCGAGGCTACTTGCTTTACGGCGCTCCGTCGCAGGTCTCCGTTCGCATCGGGCTTGAAGCGCTCTTCATCTTCGCCACCCTCACCGGTGTTGGATTTCCCTCCGATGCGGTTCATGGCGATGGCCAGAGTCTCGTGCGCTTCTTTGCTGATCGAGCCAAATGACATCGCTCCGGTGTTAAAGCGCTTCACAATTTCTTTGGCGGGCTCCACTTCTTCGATCGGAACTGGCTGGGCGCTCTTCTTCAACTTCATCAAACTGCGCAGCGTGGCCATGTTGCTGCTTTGGTTGTCGATAAGGTCCGTGTATTCCTGAAAGGTCTGGAAGCTTCCCTGCCGCACTGCCTGCTGCAGCTTGCTGATGGTCAGCGGGTTCAACAGGTGATACTCGCCGTTGACGCGCTGGTGGTAAGTACCTCCAACCGCGAGTTCGGTCTCGGACTCGGTCAGAGGACGGAACGCGTGCTCGTGTTTCAACTGCGCCTCGCGGGCGAGCACTTCGAGGCCAACGCCTTCCAAACGCGACGCCGTGCCCGCAAAATAACAATCGACCAGTTTTTTATTCAGACCGAGGGCCTCGAAAACCTGAGCCCCTTGATAACTCTGTAACGTCGAGACACCCATCTTGGCGAAGGTCTTCAGTAAACCCTTATTCACCGACTTGATGAAATGCTTCGCGGCAAGTTCGGGGGTGACGCCGTCTGCCAACTCTCCTCGCCGCGCCAGGCTCTCCACGCTCTCCAACGCCAGATACGGATTGATGGCGCTCGCTCCATAGCCGCTGAGCATCGCAAAGTGCATGACCTCGCGCGGTTCGCCCGACTCTGTAATCAGCGCGACCTGGGTTCGCGTCTCCTCTTCGACCAGCAGGTTATGCACGGCGGCCAGCGCCAGCAGGCTGGGGATGGGAGCGTAATCCTTGTTCACACCGCGATCGGAAATAATCAGCAGCGTGTATCCGGCTTTGCCCGCGAGCGACGCTCGCTGGCACAACTCTTCGAGCGCGCGCCTCAGCCCCGCCTCTCCCTCGCTGGCGCGGAACAGCGCGGGCAGCGTGATAGCCAACAGATCGCCGGTGGAGACCCGGCGCAGTTTCTCCAATTCGAGATTGGTCAGAAGCGGATGGGCCAGCTTCAGCATGTGACAGTTCTCGGGCGCTTCCGAGAGGATGTTGCGCTCGGCTCCGATGTAGCTGATGAGCGACATCACGATCTCTTCGCGAATCGGGTCAATCGGAGGATTCGTGACCTGCGCGAAGAGCTGCTTGAAATAGTTGAACAGCGACTGCGGCCGGTCCGAGAGACAGGCGAGCGGCGTGTCCGTCCCCATCGAGCCAACCGGCTCCTGACCCTTTGAAGCCATGGGGCCGAGGATCATACGTAGATCTTCATCGCTGTATCCAAAGGCACGCTGGCGGCGAAGAAGAGTTTCCGCATCGGGGTGGTGCATGCGCGAGGGCTCCGGCAACTGATCGATGGTGATCTGATTGTCTTTAAGCCATTGCGCATACGGCTGCCGCGACGCGAGGCGGTGCTTGATTTCCTTGTCGGGGACGATGCGGCCTTCGACCGTGTCCACCAGAAACATCTTGCCCGGCTGCAGCCGGCCTTTCATCTTTACCTGTTCCGGTTCGATGTCGAGCACACCGGCTTCGGAGGCCATGATGACGAGGTCATCGTTCGTGACGACGTAACGTCCAGGCCGCAAGCCGTTGCGGTCGAGGATCGCGCCGATCACTCTTCCGTCGGTGAACGCGATGGCCGCCGGCCCATCCCACGGCTCCATCAAACACGCGTGATATTCGTAAAATGCGCGCTTCTCCGGCTTCATGTGGGGATTCCCAGCCCAGGCTTCCGGAACCAGCATGGCCATCGCGTGCGGAAGGCTGCGCCCCGCATGCAACAGGAGTTCGACGGCGTTGTCGAAATTCGCGGAATCGCTGCCATCGGGCGCAATGATGGGATAAAGCTTCTTGAGATCGTCACCAAACAATGGCGATTGCAGAATCGACTGGCGGGCATGCATCCAGTTGACGTTGCCCTTGAGCGTGTTGATCTCGCCATTGTGCGCGATATAGCGATAGGGATGCGCTCGCTGCCAACTTGGAAATGTATTGGTGGAGAAGCGCTGGTGCACAAGGCACAATGCGCTGGTCATTTCGGGATCGGAAAGCTCACGGTAGAAATTTGTGATCTGCGGGGCGAGCAGCAGACCTTTGTAAACAATGGTGCGGCAAGACAGCGATGGGATGTGGAACATCTCCGCATCCTTGATGCCGGATGCTGTCATCTCACTCTCGGCGCGCTTGCGCACTACATAAAGCTTCCGTTCAAAAGCATCTTCATCGGCGAAGGCTCCGCACCCAACAAAGATCTGCTGGATGTAGGGCTGCGAGGCTCGCGCCTCGCGGCCAATGGCAGACGCGAAACAGGGCGTGTCGCGCCAGCCGAGTACCGTGAGTCCCTCTTCGCGTACGATGCGCTCCAGAATTCCTTCGCATTGCAGGCGCTCATGTTTTTCCACCGGCAGGAATGTCATGCCCACGCCATAGGCGCCGGGTGACGGCAATTCAAAGCCTAACTTGCCGCACTCCCGCGCGAAGAATTGGTGCGGGATCTGGAGGAGAATACCGGCGCCATCGCCAGTCTCGGGATCGCATCCGCAGGCGCCGCGGTGCGTCAGATTGAGCAGTACCTGAATGCCCTTACTGATGATTTCGTGGCTTTTGTGGCCGCGCACGTTGGCCACAAACCCGATCCCGCAGGCGTCGTGCTCCTGCGCGGGATGGTACAGACCCTGGGCGGGAGGAGGTCCGTTCGGTTTTTTTATATGCGTCGTCATGGGCGCGTTTGCAGCATTGGCATCGTTTGCGGCGCACTCCTCCGCTTCCCGATCGGTTGTTCTTGAGTTGGGAGTTGGGACTTTGCCCGCAAAGGTTGCGGGGGTGTCGCGCACTTCGGCTCAGGAACACACTTCCCTAAGCTCTTACTTACTGCCAGAGGGGCGCGAAAGTACAATTCAGAATTTCGATACAGAGGATGCGAATTTCAGGATTCGCGGTTTCGCGGCAAGCTCAGTCTAATTTCCCGCGAAGGCTGCCGCGTCCGTTATAATCCCCGCATAAACGCAATGGATTTCGATCAGCTCATCACGTTTCTGGAAGTGGCCAAACAGGGCAGCTTTTCGCGCGCCGGAGAGAAGGTTTTCCGCTCGCAATCGGCGGTCAGCGCCCAGATCCGGCAGTTGGAGCAGGAATATGGCGATCGACTGCTCGACCGGTCGGGCAAGACGGTAAAACTGACTCCGGCGGGACTGGTTCTCTATGACTATGCCGAGCGGCTGAGACTGCTGCGCGAGGAATCGCTGATGGCGGTAGCCGACCATAGCCGCACGCCTCGCGGTACCCTCCGCGTCGGCGCCAACGAGGCTACCTGCCTGTACGTTCTGCCGGAGGTGTTCGCGGAATACTGCCGGCGCTACCCGCCCGTGCAGATCAACATTTACCGGAATTTCAGCTACAAGATCACGGAAAAGCTGGAGAACGGCTCCATCGAAGTGGGTATTGTTACGCTACCTATCCAGTCTCCGAGCCTGGAAATCGAACCGATCTTCCGCGACAAGCTCATGTTGATGGTGAGCCCCAGCAATCCCATGGCCAAGCATAAAGCGGCGGCAGTCCGCGATATCGTCAAATATCCCCTGCTGCTCCCAAAGACTGGCCACACTCGCAGGCTTCTGGACAAGCTGTTCCGCCCTCATCGCGACGAGTTGCAAGTTCGAATGGAACTGCCCAGCATCGGCATGATCAAAAGTTTTGTGGCAGCCGATCTTGGAGTGTCTCTGATCAGCGCGTCGTTCGCCCGTGATGAAGTGGCGTCGGGGAGAGTCAAACTGATCGATCTGGAGGATGTGGAGCTTTTTCGCGAGCTGGGCCTGGCCTACCGCCGCGACCGAACACTTTCCTGCGCCACCACAGCATTTATCGATGTTTTGCGCCGAGTGGCCACGTCAGGGAAAAAAGCGTGAAGGCGCCAGATCTGCGCTCGTCGCTGTCCCGTCACTCTAAGGTGTGACACCCGTCACAGATCGCGGTAACGACCGGTGTTTTACTGCTGGCGGAGAGCTGTCGTGTGTTTAGCTATACCAGGGAAAGTCCTCGAAATTCAAGAGTTGGGGCCGTTGCGGTCGGCGCGCGTGCAGTTCGGCGGCGTCGTACGCCAGGTATCCCTGAACTTTGTCCCTGAGGCAGGCTTGGGCGACTATGTGATGGTCCATGTTGGTTTTGCCATCAGCCGTGTGGACGCCGCCGAAGCCGAGCGCACATACAAACTTCTGGAAGAGATGGGAGCGCTGGAAGAGGAATTGCCGCCAGCGGAACCGTAATTTCAACCGTATTCGCTCCAATGCCTCGCCCTACTACCCTTTCCTTTGAAAGCTGATTTTTCTCTGGCGTATCCTCCCCGTTCTGCTTACACCATGGTTCTGATCACATCAAGTTGTGATCTTAATCACCGATAGGCTCTTTGTCTGCGGGTACAGTCATGCCTGCGGATTTGTGCTGGGTTTCGCAATATGAAATATCTTGACGAATACCGCGACCATCGCATTGCGCGAGCCCTGGCGGCTGAGATCGTCCAGTGCACAACCCGGCCCTGGGTGCTGATGGAGATCTGTGGCGGCCAAACCCACACCATCATGCGCTACGGCATTGATGAACTGCTGCCGCGCAGCATCGAAATCGTGCATGGCCCGGGATGTCCAGTCTGCGTCACGCCGCTTGAAACCGTGGACAAAGCGATCGCGTTAGCGTTGCATCCCGAGGTGATCCTGGTTTCCTATGGAGACATGCTGCGGGTACCGGGGTCGCGTTCGGACCTGTTTCGCGCCAAGGCCCAGGGCGCGGACGTTCGCATCGCGTACTCTCCGACCGAGGCAGTGAAGATTGCCCGGTCGAATCCCGATCGAAAAGTCGTGTTTCTGGCGATTGGTTTTGAGACCACTGCTCCGGCGAACGCGATGGCGGCATGGCAAGCGCGGCGCGAAGGTCTCACTAATTTTTCCATGCTGGTCTCGCACGTGCTGGTCCCGCCGGCGATTCGCGCTTTGATGGTTTCCAGCACAAACCGGGTGCAGGGTTTCATTGCGCCCGGCCATGTCTGCACCGTCATGGGGTGTAAGGAGTATGAAGATCTGGTTCGTGATTTTAGGGTGCCGATTGTGGTCGGCGGATTCGAACCGGTAGATATCCTGGAAGCGGTCCTGATGCTGGTGCGGCAACTGGAAGCGGGAGAGACGCGGCTGGAAAACCAGTATGTACGCTCGGTAAGTTATCAAGGAAACTTGGCCGCCCAGCAGATCGTGGCCGACGTGTTTGAAATCGCCGACCAAAAGTGGCGCGGCATTGGGCCAATCCCGCAGAGTGGTTTGCGTTTGCGCGAAGAATACGCCGCTTATGACGCCAACCGAGTTTTCGATTTGGGCGACTTTCATGTTGACGAACCCGCCGAGTGCATCAGCGCCCAGGTTTTGCAAGGGTTGAAGAAGCCGACGGATTGTCCCGCGTTTGGTATGCGATGCACGCCGGAAAATCCATTGGGAGCGCCGATGGTTTCTACGGAAGGGGCATGCGCGGCTTACTATCACTATCGGCGCCATGCAGCCGCGAGTTAGGAGGGCGCGTGTCAACGAAGACTATCGTCGAAATAAGTTGCCCGGCCCCGCTCGCGGCCAAGGACACGATTCTGCTGGGACACGGCAGCGGCGGTAAGTTGAGCGCCGAGTTGATTCGCGACATCTTCCTGCCTGCGTTCCAGAATCCGGTGCTGGCGCGTCTGGACGACCAGGCCATCGTGAATGTAAACGGCCAGCGCCTCGCCATGACCACCGACTCCTTCGTAGTAAAGCCGCTGTTCTTTCCCGGCGGCGATATCGGCTCGCTCGCGGTTCACGGGACGGTGAATGATTTGGCGATGGGTGGCGCGACGCCACTGTTCTTGAGCGCCGCCTTCATCATCGAAGAAGGCTTCTCGGTGGACGAACTTCGGCGCATCGTGAATTCGTTGCGACAGGCGGCAGCGGATGCGGGCGTGCAGATTGTTACTGGCGATACCAAGGTCGTCGAGAAAGGGAAGGGCGACGGGCTGTTCATCAACACCACAGGAATTGGACTGGTGCCCGAAGGAGTCGACCTTTCCGCCGACCGTGCTCGGCCCGGGGACAAGGTGCTCCTTAGCGGTTCAATCGGCGACCACGGCATCGCGATTCTGGCGCAACGCGAGGGGCTCGAATTCGAGACTCAGATCCAAAGCGACAGTGCCGCGCTGCACACGCTGGTGGCTGACATGCTTGCCGCAACTCGCGACATTCGCTGCATGCGCGACCCGACACGAGGCGGCGTTTCCAGCACGCTGAACGAAATCGCGGAACAGTCGCGGGTTGGCATCGAATTGGAAGAGAGTTCGCTTCCCATCCATGAACAAGTTCGAGGCGCATGTGAGTTGCTCGGTCTCGATCCTTTATATGTCGCCAACGAAGGCAAGCTGATCGCAATCGTGGCGCCCGAGGCTGCGGATGCGGTGTTGCAGGCGATGAGGCGTCATCCGCTGGGATCGGAAGCGCAGATCATTGGCACGGTAAAGAAAGAGAACCCGGGGCTGGTAACGATGCGAACGCCGTTTGGCACGACCCGTATCGTGGACATGCTGGCAGGCGATCAATTACCGCGCATTTGCTAGGAACTGGCGGACTGAGTTTTTTGTTGGAAGGACCGGATACCATGAAGAAGCAGCCCTCAGCGGCTAAAGCCGTGTCTGTGGCGGGTTGTAACGGCGCGGCTGAAGCCGCGCCCCTTCAAAGCTGTTCGGGAGCCAGCTTAGTCAGAGCATAGCTTGCGCCGTTTTTCGGAGACGCGGCAAGCCGCGTCCTACGGGGAAATATGCACGAGATGGGAATCGCGAATTCGGTGCTGGAAGCTGTCAGAACCGAGATGAGCCGGTATCCGGGATCGTATCCGTGCAAAGTCGGCGTGCGGATCGGCGAACTGGCTGCCATCGATCAGGACGCGTTGCGCTTCTGCTTTGAAGCGATGATTCTCGAGACCGATCTGGAGTCGCTGGAACTGGGAATCGAGGTCTGTCCCCGCCGCCATCGTTGTCAGGTCTGCGCGCGTGAGTTCGTTGTGCGCGACTACGATTCTCGCTGTCCGCAATGCTCGAGTCTGGAAACCACATGCATCAGCGGAGATGAGTTGGAGCTGGCCTATCTGGAGGTGGAAGAATATGGACCGAGTACCGTTGGAGCGAAAAGTACTCAGTGAGAACGACCGCGTCGCGGCTGAGTTGCGTGCCCGATTTCAGGAACATGGCATTCTATGCCTGAACCTCATCAGTTCTCCTGGCTCGGGCAAGACCAGTCTTCTCGAGCGCACCCTGGAAACCCTGCCGCGGCATGATCGCGTGGCCGTATTGACGGGCGATATTCAAACCGAAAACGATGCGAACCGTCTGAAGCGATTTCACTTCCCGGTAAAGCAAATCACGACCGGCGGTACGTGCCACCTGGATGCTCGCATGATCGAACGGCACCTGGCGGATTGGAAACTCGAAGATCTGGACCTTCTGCTGATCGAAAACGTCGGCAACCTCGTGTGCCCCTCCAGTTATGACCTCGGTGAAGCGGCCAAGGTCGTGGTGCTGAGCGTCACTGAAGGCGAAGACAAGCCGCTGAAATATCCATCCATATTTTTCAAGTCTGACTTGCTCGTGCTGAGCAAAATCGATCTGCTTCCCTACGTCCCGTTTGATATCGACGCGGCTGCGGAAAATGCCCGCAAAGTGCATCCCGGGATGGAAATCGTGAAGGTATCCTGCCTGACCGGCAGCGGTTTGCACGAATGGATGATGTGGCTGGGAGCGCGGCGCCAAGCGTACAAGTCGCTGCTGCAGAAGACTGCGAGCTGACGATGTATGGAGGTTCGGCGCCAGATCGAAGTTTCCGGCATTGTGCAGGGAGTTGGGTTCCGGCCGTACGTCTATCGTCTCGCCACCGGCAGGCACCTTAGGGGCACGATTCGCAATACGTCCGCCGGAGTCACCATCGAAATCCAGGGGCCGGCGGAAACCGTTCAGGATTTCGTGGAACACCTGCCCGCCGACGCTCCGACCCTTGCGCGGATCACGAGCGTAACTGTCCATGACGTGCCGTGTAACGGCGATCAGGACTTCTGCATTGTTCACAGCCTTGAGGGAGAAGAAGTTCGCGCGCTGATTTCGCCGGACGTCGCCGTCTGTCCGGACTGTCTTCGCGAAATGTTCGACGCGCATGACCGGCGCTATCGCTATCCGTTTATTAACTGCACCAACTGCGGGCCGCGCTTCACCATCATTCGCGACATTCCTTACGACCGGCCGAGTACGTCCATGGCGAACTTTTCCATGTGCGCGGCATGTCTTACGGAGTACGAGAATCCGCTGGACCGCCGCTTTCACGCCCAGCCCAACGCCTGCTGGGAGTGTGGACCTCGTGTGGAACTCTGGGATAAGTCTGGACGGAGAATTGACTGCCGCGATCCCATCGCCGAAGCGGTCTCCGGGCTGCGTGCCGGACTGGTCGTGGCGGTAAAGGGTCTGGGCGGTTTCCACCTGGCAGTCGATGCCACGAATGCGGCGGCCGTGGCACTGCTGCGTCAGCGGAAACACCGGGTTGAAAAACCGTTCGCCGTGATGGTTACGGATTTGCAGGCTGCCGAGGAAATCTGCGAATTGGATGATGCCGCGCGGACAATCCTGCAGTCGATACAGCGGCCCATTGTTCTGCTTAGGAAAGCTCTGCTGCCGAAAAAGAAGGCCAGCATAATTCCCGACGAAGTTGCACCCTGCAATCGGTACCTGGGAATTTTTCTGCCGTACACACCGCTTCATTACCTGCTGCTCGCCGAGGGCGGTTTCAATGCTTTGGTGATGACCAGCGGCAACCTGAGCGAGGAGCCGATCGCGATTGACAATCGGGAAGCAGTCCATCGCTTGCACGGCCTCGCCGACTACTTCCTCGTGCATAACCGCGACATCCTGCTGCGCTGCGACGATTCCGTGGTGCGGGTTGCGGGCGGCGTCACACGGCAGATGCGGCGTTCCCGCGGTTTTGTTCCGGTACCGGTTTTCTTGAAGGACGATCAGCCTTCGGTGCTGGCCGTCGGAGGCGAACTCAAGAACACCATCTGCCTCACCAAAGGAAAGCACGCTTTCTTGAGCCAGCACGTCGGCGATTTGGAGAATGTCGAAAGTTACGGCTTTTTCTGCGAAGCCGTCGAGCATCTGGAGCGGATTCTCGAAATTCGCCCCGAGATCGTCGCTTACGACCTTCATCCCGACTACTTCTCTACCAAGTGGGCGCTGCAGCAGAGTGGAGCGAAGCGGGTTGGCGTGCAGCACCACCACGCTCACATCGCAAGTTGCATGGCGGAGAATGACCTGGAAGGCCGTGTGATCGGATTTGCCCTCGACGGGACTGGCTACGGCACCGACGGAAATATCTGGGGCGGAGAAGTGCTGATCGCCGGATATGGAGAATTCGAACGCGCCGCTCATTTCGAGTATGTGACTTTGCCCGGCGGAGCGGCCGCGATCCGTGAGCCGTGGCGGATGGCGGTCAGTTACCTGGCACATCATTTCGGGCGTGAGTTTATGAAGCTGGATATTCCGTTTGTTCGCCAACTCCATCGGCCAAACGTCGACCTTCTTCTCCGCATGATGGAACAAAGGGTGAATTCGCCGCTCACGTCCAGTTGCGGGCGCTTGTTCGATGCCGTGGCCGCGTTAATCGGAATCCGCCAACAGGTCAATTACGAGGCTCAGGCCGCGATCGAACTGGAAATGGTGATGGCATCGTCAGAAGAAGAGACTACCTATCAGATGAAGCTCGTGCCGGACGGTGACCATTGGATCATCAGCACTCAGCCCCTGTTTGAAGGACTGCTGGATGATCTCGGCCAAAATGTTCCTGTAGCGGCAATCAGCCGGCGTTTTCATAACGGGTTGGTTGAGGGATTCGTCGAACTGGCAACGCTCCTGCGAAAGCTGGCCGCTCTCAACCGTGTGTGCCTGAGTGGCGGAACCTTCCACAATATCTACCTGTCTCAACGGCTCGAAGCACGGCTATCCGAAGCAGGGTTTGAGGTATTTACACAGAAGGAAGTGCCATCCGGGGATGGGGGTTTGAGCCTGGGACAGGCGTTGGTCGCGGCG